>WBZR01000728.1_pt1 | contig 48361 bp, 50 predicted proteins | sample 5204231 | NCBI WGS metagenome assembly WBZR01 (sample SAMN12412403, study PRJNA552823) | activated sludge metagenome | isolation source: activated sludge from anammox sidestream of wastewater treatment plant... | place: USA: Virginia | collected 2017-08 | reverse complement strand
GTCCCGGCGCGCGCTGGACAAAGGAGGGCGCTACCATGGTTGCCAAGGCTCGAGCCGCCTGGATTAGCCGCCAATGGGATGCCTTGCCGTTGGCTGCTTGATTCTACAGAATTTGAATGCTCCCAACGGCAAGGTTTACATCCTTGCAAGGAAATAACAGCGTATAATATCGTTATAGGCGTTTCGTCATTCGCAATTATGACGCTCGTCACTGGCAGGACGCATCGTTTCCGTATAAACTTTGATTTGTCGGAGTCAGGAGGCAGTATGGCAAAGAAGGCATGGCAGGTCGAAAAGACCAAATACTGCGAACACATGCAGGAAGAAATTGCCATCGAAGTCGAGGTGATATACCCGGCTGATTACCTCTCCGAGCAAGCCCCCCGCATTCGGGCCAGGCGTTGCTCCAAAGCGCTGGAATGTAATTGCATCGAACGCCCAGCCTGCGCCCTGAGCGGAACAAACCCCGACGTTGACCCGGTTGAATAACAGCGTCGCAAACGCTGTTCATCCAAACTCTCTCCTCCCTCTGAGTTGGTTCAAAGGCTGCGCCGCGCACTGCGCGGCGTATGCCGTTATGCAAACGAACCGAATTCCCCCGCAAAACGCCCAAACGAAACGATGAAACGCCTTTTGATTCTTTTGACCCTCCCCCTTATGGCTTGCAGGTGGAGCGCTGTCGCCGCGCCGACAAACACGCCTCTTCCGGCTCGGACGGCTGACTCGACCCCGCAGACCGAATCCCCCTCCCAGCCGGATACCGCCACTCCCCAAGCCTCCCAGACGCCGATTCTCCAGCCCGGGCAATTCCCAGACTCAACCCAATACGAATGGACTCGCATCGTCGGCGGGCTCGACCGCCCGGTGGATGCGCAATCCGCTTTCGACGGATCGGGGCGGTTGTTCGTCGTCGAAAAATACGGCGCCATTCGCATCTTCAAAGACGGGAACCTGTACGACCAGCCTTTTTTGAACATTGACAATCGCGTGGATAATTCCAAAAACGAGATGGGCTTGCTGGGACTGGCGTTTCACCCCGACTACGAACAAAACGGATATTTTTACGTCAACTACACCGGCGACGGCGGGCACACGCGCATCTCGCGCTTTCAGGCGGAGGGCGATGCCGCCGACCCGGACAGCGAGAAAGTGTTGATGACGATTGAACAGCCATACCCAAACCATAACGGCGGCGCGGTCGTCTTCGGACCCGACGGCTATCTCTACCTCGGGCTTGGCGACGGCGGATCGGGCGGCGACCCGCACCGGAACGGGCAGAATACGCAAGTCCTGTTGGGAAAGATTTTGCGCATTGACGTAAACACCGGCGACCCGTACAACATCCCCGCCGACAACCCCTTCGGCAACGAAGTCTGGGCGTATGGCTTGCGCAACCCCTGGCGTTTCTCCTTCGACCGCGCCTCCGGCGATCTATGGATCGGCGACGTGGGGCAACAGTTATACGAGGAGATCAATTACCTCCCCGCTGGTTCGCCGGGCGGCGCAAACTTCGGCTGGAGCGTCATGGAAGGCGCGCACGGCTATAACGGACTGCCGCAACCGGAACTGCTCCTGCCCGCCGCGGAATACAGCCACGAATTCGGATGCTCGGTCACCGGCGGGTATGTCTATCGCGGCTCCATGCCCGAATGGAACGGCGTCTACATCTACGGCGATTATTGCTCGGGAAAAATCTGGGGGTTGATTCTGTCCAATGGTCAGTGGCAGTCCCGGGTCCTGTTTGAAGCGGGCGTGACGATCACATCCTTCGGCGAAGACGAAAACGGCGAACTCCATCTCCTCAGCGACAACGGCAACATCTACGTCCTGTCCGAAAAATAGGCGGCTGTTACATTCCGCTCACAAAACTCCGCGCGCGCTCGTCGGCGGGGTTTTGCTTTAATTCCTCCGGCTTGCCGACCTGCGCCAGTCCGCCATCCATGATCAGCGCCACGCGGTCGCCAAATTGCGCGGCTTCCTTCAAATTGTGCGTGACAAAAATCGTCGTGCGATGAGATTGCGCCAATACCGCCGACAAATCCTCGATCAAATTCGCCCGCGTCTGCGGATCCACCGCCGAAAAAGGCTCATCCATCAAAAGCGCTTCGGGATCGAGAACGAACGCCCGCGCCAGGCTGACTCTCTGCGCCTCTCCCCCGGAAAGTTGCCCGGCTCTGCGCTCCAGAAGTTTTTCCACGCCCATGGCTTCCGCCCACTTAAGAACCCGCTTGCGCGATTCGTGTTTCTCCGCGCCCCGGAACTTTAACCCCAGCCCGATATTGTCGCGGACGGACATGTCGAGCAACAACGGGTCTTGAAAAACGAAGGCAAACCTTCGGCGATATTCCAGGTCGCTCCATTCTTTTTGCGGCTTGCCATGAAGTTTAATTTCGCCCTGCGCGACCTTGATCAACCGCGCCAGCGCCAGCAGAAGCGTGCTTTTGCCCGCGCCGTTGGGACCGACCACGGCCAGGGTTTCGCCCTGTCGGATGTCGAGCGATTCGATTTTGAGCGCGTCCCGTCCGTTGCGCCGGACGAGCAGGTCTTTAATTTCGATAAGGTTCGCCATTGGTTTTCTTTTCGTTGACTGCGCTTTGCGTCAGCGCTTCGCGCCCTTTTGCTGAATCCACGTCAGCGCGAGATTGATCAGATAGGTAATGACCAGCAACAAAGCCGAAAGCGCCAGCGCCCGCTCGAACTCGCCCTTCGATGTTTCCAGTACGATGGCCGTCGTCAGCACGCGCGTCTGCCCTTTGATGTTTCCGCCTACCATCATGGAAGCGCCCACCTCCGAGATGACCGAGCCAAATCCCGCCATGAGCGCCGCCAGTAATGGAAGCCGCGCCTCGCGCCACAGATGCCAGATCATTTGCAGGCGCGACGCGCCCAATCCCAGCAGTTGTTGTTTCAGGCGCGGGTCGAGCGCCTCCAGCGCGGCGGCGGTCAGCCCCATCACCACCGGCGCGGAGATGACCGTCTGCGCGATGACGATTGCCCAGGGCGTATAGATCAGCCGCAAATCGCCCAGCGGACCGCTGCGCCAGAGAGTCATCGCCACGACCAGCCCAACCACAACGGGCGGCAAGGCCATGCCGGTATTGACGACGCTTAACAAAAACGAACGCCCGCGAAAATTGCCGAGCGCCAGCCAGGTTCCAAACGGCAGTCCGAGGATCAGGCTGATGGCGGTGGCGATCAGGGAGACTTGCAGGGAGAGGGATGTGATTGCGAATACGTCAGCGTCAAAGCCCATCATTTTTCCTTATGCGTCGCCCCCGATTATATAAGGAAAAACTTAATCGTGTTGTTGCCTGTCGAGCCGCCTGACGAGCATCAACAGCAGGGCGGAAACGACGATCAGAAGCGCCGACAGAGCAAGCGCAACGCCGAGGTCGCGTTCGAAGCCGAGATAAATGGCCATGGGCATGGTCTGAGTCACCCCTTCAAGGTTGCCTGCAAAGAGGATGGTCGCGCCAAATTCGCCCAGCGCGCGCGTCCACGTCAGGACGGCGCCGCTGAGCAATGCCCGCCCGGACAGGGGCAGCATCACGGCGGTAAACATCTGCCATGGATTGGCGCCCTCCACGTTGGCGGCTTCTTCAAGTTGCGCGTCCACTTCGGCAAAGCCGATTCGCGCCGCGCGGATGTAGAGCGGGGCGGCGACGAATAACTGCGCCAGCACAACCGCGGCTGGGGTGAAGGGCAGGCTGACGCCAAGCGCTTCGAGCGCGGGGGCGAAGATTCCGCGCCTGCCAAAGGCGATCAACAACGCGAGCCCCGCCACGGAAGGCGGCAGGACGATGGGCAGGTCAATCAGCAGTTCAAGCGCCGTCTTGAAGCGTATTCTCCAGCGCGCGAGCATGTACGCCAGCGGCGTGCCGAACAACATGGCAAGGAGCGTTGTGACGGCGCTTGTGATGAAACTCAGCCGCAAGGCTTTGAGCGCCTGCCCCGAAAATGCGTTTGCAAAGAAATCGTCCCCGGACGAACGGATCAGGATGGCGGAAAGCGGCAATAGAAATAAAGCCAGCATCACGGCGCCGGGCAGGATGAAAATCCATTTTGAACGCAAAAAAAATTTACTCATGGTCCGATTTGCAGAGTAAAGAAAAAATCGCGGAAGGCAACCCTTCCGCGATGGATGTTACCCTGATTACGGTTTGGGACCAAACCCCCATTTTTCGAGGACGGACTGCCCCGCCTCCGAGAGGACATAATCCACGAACGCCTGGGCAAGGTCTGCGTTTGCAGAATCAACCAGCGGCGCGATGGGATATTTCGCAATGACATTCAACTCGACGGGAATTTCGACGATCTTCAATTCGGGCGCGGCGACGGCGTCGGATGTGTACACAATGCCCGCATCCGCTTCGCCCAACTGAACCTTGGCGACAACTTGTTTGACGTTATCTTCATTTGAGACGACATTCGCGGACACTTTATCTTTGAAGTCTGCTCCAAAGGAAGCGTTCATTTTTTCCAGCGCCTCGCGTGAATACTTGCCCACAGGGACTTCTTCAGCGGCTAAGACAATTTTGATTCCAGTATTTGCCAAATCTTCCAGCGAATCAATTCCAGCGGGGTTACTGGCGGGGAGAATAACAACCAATTGATTGCTCAAGAAAATTTGAGGGGAGTCTTTCGCAACGTGCGAGCCTGCAATCAATGCGTCCATTTCTTTGTTGTTCGCGGAGGCGAACACGTCCGCTGGCGCGCCTTCTTCGATTTGAGTTCGCAAGGCTTGCGAGCCTGCGAAGTTAAAGGTGACGGTCACGTTGGGGTTATCCGCTTCAAAGTTTTTTCCGATTTCAGCGAAGGCATCCGTCAATGATGCGGCGGCGAAGACATTTAATGTAACAGGTTCATTTGTAGAAGCGGGAGCGCATCCTGCTAAAAGTAATGCGAGCAACAAAATAATATTTAGAAAACGTTTCATCTTTTTTCCCTGGGAATGTGAAATTGGGTTCTTATCTCCGCCATCCAATTTTGAATCAATCTCATTTGTTGGAGACGAAGGTCAAGACTTAGACGATTGTAGATTTGTTCGGGCGGTAAGTTTTGGAGCAGGATTTCAAGTTGTTCGACCCGCGCTTCAGTTTCGGCGAATTGCGTTTGATAAATTTGTGAAATGTTTTCAGGTCGGTGAAGGTGAGTGAAATACAAGCGTGTGAGAAATTCCAGCCGAATGGAGCGAGCGTTTGTGCCAATGCCCAATTCAAGCCATTCAAAGAATCGCTTTCTTCCTTGCGCTGTGATGCGAAGCATCTGGCGGGCGGGAAGTCTTTCCTGCTCCACAACGTGAGCGGAAATGTCGCCGCGACTCTCCAGCCGCTTCAAGATGGCATACGCCTGACTCTGACTCAAATGCCAGACATGCCCCAACTCGGCGACAAACTTTTGGTGCAGGTCATAGCCATGGCTGGGTCTTTCGACAAGAAAGCCCAGAAGGGCGAACTCGGGGGACAGGTTTCCGCTCTGACGATTGCTTTTAGCCATATATACTCACTCAATGAGTATATATGGCTTTTTGCGGCTTGTCAAACTTTTTTTGGCGGATGACCGCAACGAAACGGCGGCGGATGGGATTCAAAACGATGCGGCGTTCGCTGTCGTGGTTTGCCCATAAAAAAGAGGCGGCTTGCGCATAAGCCGCCTCCGAATGAATGAAACGTTTGCGTCGTCGTCCCTGCCGCCGGGGAAGACGGCGGGGACAAGAATGGGATTAACTATCGAGACCCAGTTCCGCCGGGTCTTTGCCCGCGTCCGGCACAAAGAGCGGGGCGCCGAATTTATCCACGCCAAACTGTCCGATGACCTCCTGCGTGGCGGCATCCACCAGGAAGTTGGCGAATGCCAGCGCGCCTTCGTAGTTGATCTTGTCGGATTTTTCCGGGTTGACCGTCATAACGTGATAGACGTTCAACAGGCCGGGCTCGCCCTCCACCAGTATTTCCAGTTGCAAATTACCCTTGTTGGCGAGATAGGTGGCGCGATCGGTAAGGATATAGGCGGTTTTTTCAGAAGCGACCGTGAGCGAAGCGCCCATGCCCTGTCCGGTCTCGGTATACCAGGTCTGTCCGGCGGGGTCGAGTTCGGCGGATTTCCACAGAGCGAGTTCCTTCTTATGCGTGCCGGAATCGTCGCCGCGCGTGACAAAAACCGCGCCCGCGTTAAAAATGGCGGTGAAGGCTTCCCTGGCGGTCGCCATACCCTTGATCCCGGCCGGGTCCGCGGCGGGACCGACGATGACGAAATCGTTATGCATCACAAGAAGGCGATCCTTGCCATGCCCGCCTTCCATAAACGTCTTTTCGGAGGATGGCGCGTGGACGAGCAGAACGTCGGCGTTGCCTTCTTCGCCCATCTTCAGAGCCTCGCCCGTGCCGACGGCGATCGTCTGCACGACATAGCCGGTCTGTTCCTGGAACATCGGCACAAGCGCGTCCAGCAAACCCGAATCCTGCGTGGAGGTGGTCGTGGCGAGGATGATGTTCGGGTTGGCGGGCGCCGCCGCTTCGGTCGGCGCCTCGGTGGCGGCTTCGGTCGCAGCCTCAGTCGGCGCCTCGGTGGCGGGAGCCGCCGTTGGGGCGGGGGTGGGCGCTCCGCAGGCCGCCAGCCACATGGCGAGGACCAGCATAAGCGTCAGGAGCGTATTGCGTTTGGAGTTGTTCATTCTTTCTTCCTTTCGATGATGTATGTTCATTAAACGATTAAGGAAAACCTTAATCGAAAATGCAAAATAAAAAATGCTAGACCGACACCCGCTCCCCGCTATGTTGCGCGTTATAACCGGGCAACGAACTCAACAAATGACGAAAATCCGCCGTCTGGATGTAATCGAGCAGGGGGTTGAGATTCTTTTCATTCTCGCGCGGCAGGACGAGGTCGTAGCGTTCCTCAAACAGCGGGATGAAATGGAGATCGCATCGAATCGCCGCCGCCTGCAAACCGAGGGATGCGTCCGCCTTGTTTTGGGCGACGAGATTCGCCGCTTCGCTATGTGTTTTGACTTGATTCTTGTACCCGGAGATTTTCTCCACTGGAAGTTTGAGTCTCCGCAGTTCAGCGTCCAGCCACAGGCGCGTGCCGGACCCGGGGTTGCGGTTCACAAAGCGGACGTTCTGCCCGGCAATATCCGCAATTTTTCTAATCCCCTTCGGGTTGCCGCCCGCCATCATCAATCCCTGCGTGCGATGGGCGAGCGTGACAATCTCCACCTCCCGGTCGGGGAAGAGGCGCTTTACAAAAGGCGTGTTGTACTCGCCGCTTTCATCCAACAAATGCGCGCCGCTGACCTGGCACAAGCCCTGCCGCAAATTGACCAGCCCATCCAGCGAGCCGACCGTCATGTTCAACATCGTCACATGCTTTTCGAGATTCGCGGCGACCGCCTCGAGCGCCAGGTCGTGACTGCCCGAAAAAACCACCGAAGGCTTCCCTGCCCTGGGCAGGATGACCTCCTGTAATAAAAGCGCGTCCGCCTTGGCGCGATAGAATTTTTCCGTCACCCTGCCCGTCTTGCGAATTTCGCCGATCTCAACCAGCCCGACAGACTCCAAAGCCAGGATGTGATGCCGCACCCAGGCAGGAGACTGCTTCATCGTCCGCGCCAGATGCGTGAGCGTGGCGGGCGCCGCCATCAGCAGGCGCAAAATATCCAAACGGCGCGAATCCGCCAGCAGTTTGATCTTCTCGAACGAGGAAACAGACTCGACTTTTTGCATTTCGATTAAGTATTTCTTTATTTGCGAGTCTACAATTGAAAATGACGGATGTCAAGCGACCGTATCGCGCGCCAACCGCGCCGGGCGGGTTGTTTGGCAACCGCAAGAAAACTCTAACCTTTTTCCTACAACGGGAATTTGGCTTTTTGGTAGAATCACCGGCAGTTATTCAGGAGAAAAATCATGGCTGGCATGGAACGATTTACGCAGCGAGCAAGGCGCGTCCTCTCCCTCGCTCATCAAGAGGCGGAGCGCGCCCGGCAAAATAACATCGGCACCGAACATCTGCTCCTTGGTTTGATGGACGAAGAGGGCGGAGTCGCGGGACGCGTCCTGCGCGAATTGGGCATGTCCTCCGACCGCGTGCGCGATGTCATCAGCCGTATTTCAAACGGCATCTCAAACTTCGACCCCAGTCGCGTCGAACTCGCCGCCGAGACGCAGCAAGTCCTCGAATATGCGGTGGACGAAGCGCGTCGACTCGGACATCACTACATCGGCACCGAACACATTTTGCTCGGGCTCGTCCGCGTGGATTCAACCGCATTGGAAGCCCTGCGCCGACTCGGCGTGACCCCCGATCAGATTCGCCGCCAGACACGGCGCGTCCTGAACGAGTCCACCTCATCCTCCACGCCGACGCCTGCCGGCCCCCAACCGGGCAGAAGTCCCGCCGGAGCCAACCCCAAAACCCCGCTTGTCGATCAACTCGCCGGAGATCTGACCGCCAAAGCCGAAGAAAAAAAACTGGACCCGGTCATCGGCCGTCAAATGGAAATCGAGCGCGTCATTCAAATTTTGGCGCGCCGCACCAAGAACAACCCCGCCCTGATCGGCGAACCCGGCGTGGGCAAGACCGCCATCGTCGAAGGACTCGCCCAACGCATCGTGGACGGCGACGTCCCCGCTCCGTTGATGAACAAGCGACTGCTGCAACTCGACGTCGGCTCGCTCGTGGCTGGCACAATGTATCGCGGTCAATTCGAGGAACGGCTCAAGCGAATCATAGATGAGTTGAAACAATCGGGGGCGATCCTGTTCATAGACGAAGTCCACATGCTCGTCGGGGCGGGAGCCGCAGGTTCCTCCGTGGACGCGGCCAACATCCTCAAACCGGCATTATCGCGCGGAGAGCTTCAAGTCATCGGCGCGACCACGCTCGACGAATACCGCAAGCACATCGAATCGGACGCCGCGCTCGAACGGCGCTTCCAGCCCGTGCAGGTGGACGAACCCTCCGAAGAAGAAACCATACAAATTCTAAAAGGCATTCGCAGCGCCTACGAGGAACATCATCACCTTGTCATCTCCGACGGCGCGCTCGAAGCCGCCGCGCATTTATCGTCGCGCTATGTTACCGAACGCTTTTTGCCGGACAAGGCGATTGACCTGATTGACGAATCCTCCTCGCGCGTGCGCATGTATAAAAGCCCCGCCGCCAAACAGGCCAAGGACTTGTTTGGCCAGTTGCGCCAGGCGCGCCAGAACCGCTCGCTTGCAAACGAAGAAGGCAACGCGGAAGACGTGCGCGAATGGGAGGAACGCGAGATGGACCTCTCCTCCCAGATCGAACGCCTGCGCACCGGCTGGGACCGCGCCAACAGCCCCGTCGTCTCGGCGGAAGACATCGCCGAAGTCGTCTCGATGTGGACGGGCGTGCCGCTCATGCAACTCACCGAGGAAGAATCCCAGCGCCTGCTCAAGATGGAAGAAGAACTTCGCAAAGCCATTATCGGGCAGGAGGATGCGATCGTCGCCATCTCGCGCGCTGTGCGCCGCGCCCGCGCCGGGTTGAAGAACCCCAAACGCCCGATCGGTTCGTTCATGTTCCTCGGACCGACCGGCGTCGGCAAGACGGAATTGACGAAGGCGCTCGCCAAATTCATGTTCGGCAGCGAAGACGCCGCCGTGATGCTCGACATGTCCGAGTTCATGGAGCGGCACACCGCCTCGCGCCTCGTCGGCGCCCCCCCCGGATACATTGGCTACGAAGACGCCGGTCAACTCACCGAAGCCCTGCGCCGCCGACCGTATTCGATCATCGTCTTCGACGAGATCGAGAAGGCGCACCCCGAAGTCCATAATATGCTTTTGCAAATCATGGAGGAGGGACACCTCAGCGACGCGAAGGGACGCAAGGTTGACTTCCGCAACGCCATCATCGTCATGACCTCCAACATCGGCGCGGACGTGATCAAACGTCAGAGCAACCTCGGCTTTGCCCTCAAACGCGACGAAGAAACCGAGGAAAAACTGTCCTACGAAGACATGCGCAAGAAATTAAACGAATCGCTCAAACGCGCCTTCCGCCCCGAGTTCATCAACCGCGTGGACGCGGTGGTCATCTTCCGCGCCCTGAACCGAGACGACATCAAACAGATCGTCAGCCTCGAACTGGATAAAGTCTCCGAACGCCTCAAAGATCATGACCTGAGCCTGGTCGCCGTTCCCGAAGCCTTATCCCTGCTGGCGGAACAGGGCTACGACTCCGAGTTCGGCGCGAGACCGTTGCGCCGCGTGATCCAGATGAAGATCGAGGACCCGCTTTCGGATAAATTGCTCTCCGGCGAGTTCGTGGACGGCGACAGCATCACCATCGTAGTGGACGACGACGGCGAGATCGCGCTGGTGAAATCATCCGAGTCGGTCGCCGAACCGAGTTTATAACGAACAGTTCTGACAGGTAGTGGAAACCTGTCAGAACTCTTAAACATGAACAAACAAGAACTGTTAAAGCAAGCCGATTACAACTTTCAGCGCGGCAACCGCGAACTGGCGAAGAAATATCTCTCCGACCTGCTCGCCGCTTACCCCAACGACGAAGCCGCCTGGATGCTCCTTGCGCGCGTGACGGAGGCAAAAGAGCGCAAGATCGAGTGTTTCGAGCGTGTGTTGAAGATCAACCCGAAGAACGAGGAGGCCAGACTTGCGCTTGCCCGCGTTCGCGCCGCGCTCAACCCCACCCTGCCGCTGAACGAGATTAGAAAAATAAAGCCGCCGCGCAACCCGTATCGCGGCTTGGCGCGCGGAGCGCTTGCCGCCATGCTCGCATTCATGCTTTTTGGAACCAGCGCCTACGTCATTGCGCGGAATAACCCTGGGTCGCCCGTCGCGCAGATTTTGCCCATGTCCACCGCAAACCCGCCTGCCGCCGAAATTCCATTGCCGGACGACGTTGCCCCCGATACTCGCGCCGAGGTCGGCAAAAAATATCCAGAGTATGCTCCGCTGGTGGACGCCCTGCTGGGGTATGCAATTTCAAACGCCAAAAACGGCCTGGATGGCGCGCCGGAACGACCCGGCGACCGAATCCTGACTTCTGATACGGCTGGGATCGAAGCGAAGAAAATGCTGGCGGCCAGCCTGCCCCAACCAGGGAGCATGTCCACCGTCACCATTACGGAACGACAGATCACCTCATGGCTTATCATGGAGATGAAAAACAGCCCCGATCTCCCGTTGAGCGAAGTGCAGGTTTACCTGCGCGATGGCAAGGTGCAAATTTGGGGTATGGTGAACGGAAGCGAAGAATCCACTGCGGCGCTGGCCGTGTGCGAGTTGACCATCGGTGAAGACCAGCGTCCGTACATCGTGATTGAATCCGTGCAGGTCGGGCAGCAGACGATTCCGGCGGTTTTTCTGTCGCAGATGGAAGCGTGGCTGAATCAGGCGTTGAGCGCAGAGATTGACGCGCAGGCTCCTGGCTTGGCTCTGGTCAGCGTTAAGGTTACCAGCGGAATGGTGACCGTCTCCGGAACGAGATAAAGGCTCGAAGCGCAGGGAAGGCTCAAAGTCCGCGCGAGGCGGGCTTTTTGATTCCATCCAAGCCTATCACCTGCTCTTAAGAATATTTTCCGTTCACGCCGCGTCATGTACGTTGAATCCTGCTGAAGCAGGACAAAAAGGAGAATTTATCATGAGCGCGAATTATGAAACCATCACGCTGGCGGGGGGGTGCTTTTGGTGTCTGGAGGCGGTCTTCGACGAGGTAAAGGGCGTGCTTTCGGTGGAGTCGGGCTACGCCAACGGGCATCTCGCCAACCCGACATATCGTCAGGTGTGCGAAGGGGATTCAGGTCACGCCGAGGTCGTGCGGATCAAGTTCGACCCGGGCATCATTTCCGCGCGCGATATTCTAAACATCTTCTTCGGCATTCACGATCCGACGACCTTGAACCGTCAGGGCGCGGATGTCGGTTCGCAGTACCGTTCGGGCGTTTATTATCACACCCCCGAGCAGAAGGATATCGCCGAGGCGCTCATCGCGGATTTGAACGCGCGGAAGATCTGGGATAATCCGATTGTCACCGAGGTGGAGCCGGTCAAGGATTTTTATATCGCCGAAGATTATCACCAGGAATATTTTGCGCGCAATCAGTATCAACCCTACTGCATGGCGGTCGTCGCGCCGAAGGTAAACAAGTTCCGCAAAGATTACCGCGAGTTGTGGCGGAAGGCGTAGGCGCCGTTCGGCATTCCGAAGCCTTTAAGATTCAGAAAGCGCCTGCAAACTGTTGTTTCGACGAGCGGAGCGGGAAGAAATCTTGCGCGCTTGCGGGAAAAGATTTCCCGTTAGCGCTCGAAATGACAATGACATGGCTTTTCAGACGCTCTCTCAAGAAGTTTTTTTTGTTATACTCCCGCGCGTATGAACGAAAGCAGAACGCCCAACTTTTATATTAAAAACCTGCCCATCTACGGCGACGCGATCCTTGCGCCGATGGACGGCTATTCCGACTGGCCCTTTCGCTCCATCTGCCGCGAACTTGGCTCGGCCATGAGCTACACCGAGTTCATCAAGGTCGAGAAAATCCTCAGCAAATCGAAACAGCCCGCCAAACGCATGTACTTCACCGAGCCGGAGCGCCCCATTGCGTTTCAAATCTACGGCGACGACCCCGATCTCATCCTGCAAGCGGCGTTGAAAATCCAGGAAAATAATCCCGACACAATTGACCTCAACATGGGATGCCCCGCCAAAACCATCGCGGATCGCGGCGCGGGCGTGGGCATGATGCCGTCTCCGCTTCGTATCGCGCGGACATTCCGCAAACTGATAAAAAATTTACGCGTCCCCGTCACCGGCAAGATCCGCCTCGGCTGGGATCGAAATAAAAACTACAAACTCATCGCCCGCATCATCGAAGAGGAAGGCGGCTCGCTGGTGGCCGTGCATGGGCGCACAAAGGAACAACGTTACGCGGGCAGCGCCGACTGGGACGCCATCGCCGAAGTCAAATCGCTTGTAAAAATCCCCGTCATCGGCAGCGGCGATATAAAAACCGTCGCCGACATTGACCGCATGAAAGCCCACACCAACGTGGACGCGGTCATGATCGGGCGCGGCGCGATTCCCAACCCCTGGATATTTTCACGCCTCGACCGCGACCAGGTCCCGCCGGAGACGGTCAAGGAAACCATCCGCAAACACCTTGCAAGAAGCGTCGAATTCTACGGCGAAGAGGACGGCGCGCGCCTCTTTCGCAAAAACGCCGTGCAATATGTGATGATGAATCACCTCACCCGCGACGAACGCCGCGAGATCCTCCGCTCGCGCCCATCGGCGGAATTTTTGGAACTGCTCGAGAGAATTTACGACTCGCCGATGCTCCAGACCTGACAGGTTTTTAAAACCTGTCAGGTCTTAATGTAACTTATAATCACCCCATGCTCCTCGACCTGCCCCTCATCCTTGAAACGCGGCGCAACCACGCGCTCGAACACGCCGCCATCCACCTGCTCGCGCGCAAACATCCCGGCAAACGCATGGCGGGACATTCCAACCCCACCGGATTTTTTCTGCTCGGCGATCTCACCGCCCAACAAATTTGGGAATCGGTCACGGAAGCACAGACGCGACTCAATTCCGGCGAAAGCGGACTGGCGATTCATCCGGGATGCGGCACCAACCTGGCGGCTACCGCGCTTCTCTCCGCGACTTTGGCCTGGTTCCCGCTGCGAGGGACCAAATCCACGCTGTGGCGACTCCTGCTTGCCCCCTTCGCCTTGCTTTTCGCGCTGGTCGGATTCCAACTCAGCAAACCGCTCGGACCCTGGCTCCAAAAACACATCACCACCGAAGCGGATTTAGGCTCCATGCAAATCGTGGACGTCGTTCCAATCCGCAAAGGCGTGCATCGCGTGATCACGAAGCGATAAGTAAACAAACCGCAAAACCTGATATTTCCCTCATGCGCATCCTCATCCAGCGAGTCGCCAAAGCCAGCGTCGTCGTCGAAGGACAGACCGTTTCCAGCATCGGAAAAGGTCTGTTGATTCTATTGGGCGTCGGTCACGGCGATGGGGAGGAGCAGGCGCAATTCCTCGCCGAAAAGACCGCCAACCTGCGCATCTTCGAGGACGAAGGCGGCAAGACCAACCTGTCGGTATTGGATGTCAAAGGCGAAGCCATCGTCGTTTCGCAGTTCACCCTCTATGCCGACACCCGCAAGGGACGCCGCCCCTCCTTCCTCGACGCCGCCCTGCCCGACGTCGCCGAACCGCTTGTCAACCGCTTCATCGAACTCCTGCGCTCCCACGGCGTCCCGACCCAGGGCGGCAGATTCGGCGCGCACATGGAAGTGGAAATCCACAACGACGGACCCGTCACGATCTGGCTCGAAAAATGATGGACAAAAAACCGAACGCCCTCCAAAAATTCATCCACCGCTTCCTCATGCTCCGCCCGGTGACGGCGCTTTTGGCGCGCGTCCTTCACCATGCCGACCGCGCCCTGTTCAAACTGACGGGCGGCCGGCACAGCGTCGCCGAGATCGTCGGACTGCCCATCATTCAACTCATCTCCATCGGCGCAAAGACCGGACAGCCGCGCTCCATCCCGCTGGTGGGTTTGTTCGATGGCGAAAAGATCGCCCTGATCGGCTCGAATTTTGGGCAAAAACACAACCCCGGCTGGTATTACAACCTGACAGCGCACCCCCAATGCGAGGTCGTCAAAGACGGCAGAACGTCGCGCTTTATCGCCCGCGAGGTCTTCGACCACGAACGTGACAAATACTGGCAAATGGCGCTTTCCTATTACTCAGGCTACGAAAAATACAAGGAACGCGCCTCCCACCGGCATATCCCGGTCATGCTTCTTGAGCCTGCTAAACTGGCGACCGCCCACAGCGCGTAGGCAACGTTCTCTAACATTGCCGGGCGCATTACGCGCAAGATGCGGGCAATCGCCAGCGCCAAATAATTGCCAAGATTAGAGTTTCATGATAAATTAAGCCCTGAAGGATGCAAGAGGTTTCGTTGCGGAAGGAAGAAGACGACGGCTCAAAGCAAGACCTTGAGCCGTATTTTTTTACCACCCGATGAACACAACTGCGTCACCCCATTTTCATTTTGCTCAGGAGGCAAATATGGCTGAACGTATCATCGGCACGGTTAAGTGGTTCAATGGAACCAAGGGCTACGGTTTCATCGAACGAGAAGGCGGACCCGACGTCTTCGTTCACTTCTCCGCCATTCGCGGCGACGGCTTCAAAAACCTGCAAGAGGGCCAGAAGGTGGAATTCACCATCGAGAACGGTCCCAAAGGCTTGCAAGCCGCGGATGTTGTGGTTCTCTAGTCAAGACTGAACCTGATGAAAGAGCCTCGTCGTGAGACGGGGCTCTTTTTTGTCTCCCCCCTCCGCCCTGCGGGCGCCTCCCCCAAAATCCGACGGTAGTTCAGTCGGATTTTGGGGGAGGCTGGGAGGGGGTCCAGAGCCGGGCGTCTGTTTCGACGGCGATTGCCCCCGCCTCGAGCATGGACTCGACATCCGCCCGCGACCACACCCCGCCCGAACCGATGACCGGCAGCCCGATCATCGCCGCCGAACGGAGGATATCCAGCGAGCGCGGGAACAGCGCCTGCCCATACATCCTGCCTGTGACCAAATTTCCATTCTTATCGCGCAATGCGCCCCTCGGCGCAGCGATGCTGATCGCGCTCGCGCCGCCGTCCGCCAGTTGACGACCCAGAGTCAAAACCTGCTCATGCGGCAGGACAAAGATGAGCGGAATTTCCCCCAAACACATTTCCAAATTCAAGAGGATGATGTCGTCCGCCAGCAGGGGAGCGAAACCCAATTGAACCGCCATGACGTTTTCGACCGTCTCCAACTCGCGCGTCATTTTTTGAGTCTCTTCGGGGCGATCCGCCATCAGATGGACGATGATGGGAATATCCGCGCGGTTCCATTTGGCGGAATACTTCTTCAACGCCGCATGAAACCCCGGGTTGGGCAGCCCCGTGTGCATGAGAAACCCGCCGGGAAATTCGATCACAGCCGGGCGCGCAGTCGGCAGGCGCGGGCGAAATGAAATCGGATTGGTCACAAACGCGCCCAATTGACCCAGACTTCCGAAGTCCCCAAGACTTCGGAAGTCTGGAACGAATCCCAACGACCCCGCCGCGTTGATGAGAGATTTGCTAAAATACAAGTCGCGTTTCATTTTATAGTCTCGTCATTGCGAGGAGGAGCGGAGCGACGACGAAGCAATCTGCCAGCCAATTAGGAGATTGCTTCGTCGCAAAGACCAAGAGCGCTCCTCGCAATGACGATGATCAGGAGTCCCATGCAGCCCTTGCAAAATATGCGTGTGTTGGATCTCAGCCGTGTGCTGGCTGGACCGTATTGTACGATGGTTCTCGCCGCTTGGGCAGCGCGTATCCAACCATTTTTACAAAGGATCATTTTGTTGGAGTTCAACCATGGATATTATTTTCACCGCGTCCCCTCTCAAGGCTTTTTCGGGCAGTTTATTTCTTATCGGTTTCTGCCTCGTCCTCGGAGTCGGGAATTTACTGCTCAACTACCTTCCCAAGCGAAAACGCAGGGAGGGCTTTTTCAAACGCCGCTCGCCCGGCTGCATTGCCGTCCTTCTATTGATGATCGGAGGAGTCACTGCGGTTGTCACTTTCAACGCCTACCAATACGGGGATAAAACCGTCCGGGTGCAGGCGCTGGAAAAGACCGAAAGGGTCGTCAAATGCAACGAGACATATTGCACTGAATATGCCGTTGAAACCACCGACGGGGAAAAATATTACGTGTTTGGGCTTTCAAAAAACACATGGGACAAAATCGAATCGGGGACTTGTTATCGCTTCACATATTACCCCCTCAAGCCCCTGCTGGCGGAATATCTGCAAGAGGAAAACCAGGCACAAAGCCTCTATGAAACGACCGGATATATCACGTTGATCGAACGGGCAGGGTGTTGATTGACCTGCGGCAGGGATGCGCCTGACTATTTTGGCAGATTCGCCAAAGTCAAAGGGCATTCGACAGCGCTATAGTTCCAGAAAATAGGAAATTCCGATTTTCTGGAGAAAAAATATGACCACGGTCCAAATGCGCGGCAAGGGAACGATCACCTTCCCGGCAAAATTACGCTCAAAATACAAGTTACAGGAGGGGGAGGTTTTCACCATTATTGACCTGGGCGGTGGGTCTTTTATGCTCGTGCCAAAGACGCTGGAAGTTGACGCGCTTTCCAGGCGAATAGCCCAAAGCCTTAAGGAGGAGGATTTCGATATAGAGACGTGGCTGCCGGTTATAAAAGAGGAACGAAAAAAGTTCTTTCAAGAAAAATACGGCGATGTAAATCCTTCGGGCAATAGCCGATGAAGGCGGTAAAAATTTTTCTAGACAGCAGCGTCCTGATCGCAGGGGTAATTTCCGAAACCGGCGCGGCTCATGTTTTACTTCAACTTGGCGAGACCGAAGATATCACGCTGATGATCAGCGAACTGGTATTCAATGAAACAACGCGTTCCATCGGCAGAAAATCCCCTGAAAATCTGGAAAACGCTCAAAAGGAAATCGAAAGATCAAGGATTGTTATTCTCGACGACCCGACCGGTGAAGAAATTCAGGCAAATCTATATTTGATGGGCGATCCATACGATGTCCCGATATTGCTTGCCGCGATCAAAGCCAAAGTGGATTATCTTGCAACGCGCGATCGTAAACATTTTCTGGATGTTCCGAAAGTCGCGGAGAAGGCAGGGGTGAAAATTGGACCCCCCGGTGAAGTCCTTGCATGGGTACGGGATAAATTGAATTCATGAGACGATTCCAAACCTCCGAAGTCTTCAAGACTTCGGAGGTTTGTGACCTTACGCCGTTTCGATCAAACCCATCGCCTGCAGCATCTCTTCGTTGCTTGAGAACTTGAATTCTTCAAGCCCGCGCTTTTTGGCTTCCCTGGCTTCGATCGCCTCCAACCGTTTGAGGTCTTCCTTTCTCACCGCCCGTTTGGGAAGGGCGTCCACGCATTCTTCAACCGCCTCCGCGCGGATATTGGCGGGAGATTTCGTTTGCAGATACTGCAAAACTGCCTTCGCCGCGTTGATCCCGTCCTTGCGGGCATAACCGACCAGTCCTTCGCTCGCCTTGCGCGACCAACCGCCGACGAACACGCCTTCGATGGGCGACTCGTACGAGTTGCCCTCCACCGGGAATTTCGGCTCCTTATTCTTCACAAACTCGCCCCATTCCACGGGCAAACCGAAGTTCGCATCCACCTGGTCGCCGATGGCGAAGATGACCGTATCCACATCCAGAGTCCGTTTCACCCCCGTGCCTTTCGCGCTGGTCTTGCCGTCGCGTTCGGTCAGGATGTTCTCCTCCACTTCGAGTTTCGCCAGCGAGCCGTTTCCGCCGATCATCCCAACCGGCGAAGCGAGGAAATCGAAACGGAACGTTGCGTTTTGCGTTTTCGGATCCGCCTTGGCGAACGCTTCCATGATCTTATTGCGCCCAATCTGCGGGTCCTGTTTGATCGCTTCGAGCGCGGGCTGCGCGCGTTTCATCTCGCTCTCGAACTCATCCATGTCAAGATATGAGATCAAATGTTTCATCTCTTCCTTCGTAAAGTTCACCTCCGCGGGACCGCGCCGCACGACCGCGGTCACTTCCTCCGCGCCGCAATGGTTGATCAAAAAACGCGCAATATCCACCATCACATTGCCCGCGCCGATGATGGCGCATTTCTTCCCAAAGCGAAACTTGCGCCGGCTGAACGGCGGAAGTTTATTGTAGTGGTACACCACATCCTTGGCGTGATACACTCCCTCCAATTCTTCGCCGGGCAGTCCCAGGCTCTTCGTCCCCTGCGCTCCCGCCGCGACCAGCGCCGCGTCGAAACCGAGCGCGCGAATCTGGTCGAGCGTAAAATCCCCGCCCGCGCCGACCGTTACATTGCCGTAATACACGATGTTCGGCAGATCCAGCGCCTGTCGGAACTGCCTGCGCAAGCCTTCCTTCATCGTATGTTTTTCGAGATAAATGCCGTACTCCGCCAGACCGCCCGCCTTGATATCGCGGTTGAAAAGCGTCACGCGCGCCTTGTTATTTGCCAGTTCGCGCGCGCCGAAGAGTCCCGCCGGTCCCGCGCCGATCACTGCAACAGAAAATTGATTTTCCACGTTCTTCCTCCTTAAATTCAGACACAAACCATCGCATTATATGTGAAAACAAAGCCACTCACAAGCCGTTTTCATCCTCATATCATCATACAATAAACCGCGTCCTTGATTACCTTCACTTTGTTTTTTGGACGCTGATTTTTTGACAAAACGCCTTGAATCCGCGTTTCAGCGCTCGTCCGCGTCCTGATTTTAAGAGTGTAAGGTAATCAGACCGCGTCCATATTGCCGGACTATGTTACGATTATGTAACGAATGTAATGTTTTGAACAGGAGCCGCCATGACAGAAGAACCCATCAAAGAAGATCCTGTGGAAAAATTCAGGAAACTCATCGCGAGTTTCATCCCGTTTTCGCGCCTGCCCAAGAAAGAGGTCAAGATGGACGATGAGAAGAACCCCCTCTCTGCCCTGCCTCGCAAGAACGCGGATAAAGACGGCAAATTAAATTCACTGCCCAAAAAGAAGGATGCCGCTCCCAAACCCGAATCCGCTCCTCAAGCCGATTCTACGGGAGGCGCTTCCCAGCCCGGACAGCCCGCCTCAAGCCCCAGCCCGAAGTTGGATTCCGCTCCCCGAGCCGGATTCTCCGCCTGGGCGCCCCGCTTCTGGACGACCGCCAGCGTCATCTCGCTTACCATCAACATTATCATAACCGTCATCCTCATCGTCCTCGTCATCAGCGTCTATCGCCTCAAACTGGATATGGCGAAGGTTTTGAGCGCCGGGACCGCCTTGATGGACCTGCCCGGCGGGTTGTATTCCAACTTCGAGTTGATGGAACGCGCCAGCATCGAGACCAACATCCCCGTGCAAGCCGACATCCCGGTCAAGTTTGACCTGCTGTTGAACCAGCAGACCAATGTCACCCTTAGCGAAAACGTCACCATAACCAACGCCCTCGTCACCGTCAACACCGGCGGCTTGAACATCACCCAGGCGAACACCACCATCGTCCTGCCGGCGGGAACCGTCCTGCCGATCATGCTGAACCTGACGGTTCCCGTGGACAAGCAGGTTCCCGTCACGCTGAACGTGCCGGTCAACATCCCGCTCAGCGCCACATCGTTGAACGACCCCTTCATCGGCTTGCAGGACGTCGTCCGTCCCATTTACTGCGTCACCAACCCCGAAGCCGTGGACATGGACGGCCAGCCGATCTGCCCGTGAATATATGAGGAAGACCTGACACCCCCCTGGAGTTAAATGAAAAACCCCGTCACCCAACTCACGCTCAAGAACGGCATGAAGGTCATGCTCAAAGAGATTCACACCGCGCCGATCATTTCGTCGTGGATCTGGTACAAGGTCGGATCGCGCGACGAACCGACCGGCAGGACCGGCATCTCGCACTGGACCGAACACATGCTCTTCAAAGGCACGAAGAAATTCCCCGGCGGCTTGCTGGATAAAGCCATCTCGCGCGACGGCGGACGCTGGAACGCCTCCACCTCGCGCGATTCCACCCGCTATTACGAGACCATGCCCGCCGCCAAAGTAGACCTCGCCCTGCGCCTCGAAGCCGATCGCATGACCAAAAGCCTCTTCGACCCCAAAGAAGTCGCATCCGAAAGAACCGTTATTATCTCCGAACGCGAAGGCTCCGAGAACGAGCCGATGTTCCGCCTGCGCGAGGCGGTGCAACACGCCTCCTTCCGCGTGCATCCCTATCATCATGAGATCATCGGCGATATGGCGGACCTGCATTCCATCACGCGCGAAGACCTTTACAGGCATTACCGAACTTATTACGCCCCGAACAACGCCGTCCTTTGTCTTGCGGGGGATTTCGAGACAAAGTCCATGCTCAAACGCATCCGGGAATTGTTCGAGCCGATCCCCAAAGGGAGCGTCCCGCCGCGGCTTGCCCGCCCCGAGCCGGAGCGCAAGGGCGAAGTGCGGTTGACGCTGGAAGGTCCCGGCGAGACGACGTTTACCCATGTCGCTTATCCCTTCCCGAATGCGACCCACGCCGATTACTTTACGCTTCAAGTGTTGGAAAGCCTGCTCAACGGCGCGAGCGGGCTTTCCTACAAAACCTGCCGCCTTTATCGCGCGCTCGTGGACACCGGGATTGCCGTGGACGTCTCCGGCTGGAGCGAGGCGACGATTGACCCGTACCTGTATCGCTTTACCATCGTCCACCCGCCGGATAAAAAACCGGAGGAAGCGCTAACCGTTTTGGACGACGAAATAAAGAGGATGCAGGATGAACTTGCGCCCGAGGAAGAGATTAAACGCGCGGTCAAGCAGGCGCGGGCGGTCTTCGCCTATGGCAGCGAGAACATCACGCATCAAGCCTTTTGGATGGGCTATACCGCGATGTTCTCCGATTACAGTTGGTACACGAAGTATCTGGACAGACTTGCGAAAGTGACGCCTGCCGACGTTCAACGAGCGGCGCAGACGTATTTTCAAACCAACAGGCGCGTTGTGGGCTTGTATCTGCCCACCGGGAAGGTGGCGTAAATGGCTCTGAAACCGAAAACATCCTTCCCCAGCCCCGAAGATATTTACCGGGCGGCATTGCCAAACGGCATCACCGTCCTGGCGCGTTCCAATTTTAACAGCCCCGCGGTCAATATCGGCGGCTACCTGCCTGCCGGTTCGATCTTCGAAACGGACGACAAACTCGGTCTTGCGGATTTCGTCTCCAGCATGTTGATGCGCGGCACACAAACGCGCGGGTTCGACGCGATCTATAATGAACTCGAGTCGGTCGGCGCGAGCCTCGGCTTCGACTCGGGAGTCCACAATGCCAACTTCGGCGGGCGCGCGCTGGCGGAGGATTTGCCGCTTCTTTTAAAACTCCTGGCTGAATCCCTGCAAACGCCGATCTTCCCTAACGATGAAACCGAACGCCTGCGCGCGCAACTGCTGACGGGTCTCGCCCTGCGCGCGCAGGATACATCCGATATGGCGGATTTGATCTTCGAGCAATTTCTCTATCCCGACCATCCCTACGGCAAACCCACCGATGGATTCGTGGAAACGATTCAGTCAATCACGCGCAAGGATTTGGAAGAATTTCACCGCCTGCACTTTGGACCGCGGGGCTTGGTCATCGCCATCGTTGGGGCGATTCACCCGAAGAAAGCGGCTGAGGCGGTGGAAAAAGTTCTGGGCGGCTGGCAGGCCGCGGGTCAGAAAGAGCCGCCTCCACTTCCACCGATCAAGCCTGTGGAGAAGGGCATCGCGCAACATCATCCCATCCCAGGCAAGGCGCAATCCGATCTGGTGGTTGGCGCGCTGGGACCGAATCGCAAAAGCCCCGATTACATGGCGGCGTCTTTGGGGAATTCGGTTTTGGGTCAGTTTGGGATGATGGGGCGCATCGGCGATTCGGTGCGCGAGAAAGCCGGGCTGGCTTATTACGCCTCATCGAGTTTGAACGCGGGGATCGGGCCCGGAAGTTGGGAGGTCTCGGCGGGGGTGAACCCAAAGAATTTGAAGAAGGCGCTCGGTCTCATCGAAAAGGAATTGCGGCGTTTTGTGAAGAGCGGCGTAACGAAGGAGGAACTCGCCGACAGCCAGTCGAATTTCATCGGGCGGCTGCCGTTGAGCCTGGAGTCGAACGGCGGCGTGACTGGCGCGATCCTCAACATTCACCGTTACGACCTCGGCATGGATTATTACCAGCGTTATGAAAGTTTGGTGCGCGGCGTGACCCGTTCCGATGTGGTCGAAGTGGCGCGCAAGTATATTGACCCGGATCGGTTGGTGATTGCGACGGCGGGGCCGTAGGGGAGGGATGAGTGATGAGGGACGAGTAATGCGTGATTCGTAATTCGTAATTGGTGGTTGGAGACTTGCCCTGAGCATGGTCGAAGGGTTGGCGCTCGGAGATTGGTAATTGGAGATTCTACGAACAGGCGTTGATTTGATTGAGATCAGCCGGGTGGCGGGAATGATCGAACGGCATGGGGCGCGGTTCTTGAATCGCGTCTTTACGGGGTTGGAACAAAGGGATTGCGCGGGGAGGGCTTCTTCGTTGGCGGCGCGCTTTGCGGCAAAGGAGGCGGCGGCGAAGGCGTTGGGTTGCGGCATTGGCGACGTCAGTTGGCTGGAGATCGAAATCCGCTCGGATGCGAGGAGGGCGCCGTATCTCGTCCTCGCCGGGGAAGGGGAAAGGCTGGCGAAAGAACAGGGTCTGACGACCTGGTCGGTGAGTTTGAGTCACGCGGAAAATATGGCGATTGCGTTTGTGGCTGCCATGGGCGAATAGATGCGCTCGGGCGCTTGGCGGAGTCTTTCTTTATTTTACAGAACCCAAACCGCTTTACGACACGACGAACCCTGTCGGGGATCCGTTTTCATCGCAGATTACGGAGTCATGTGTAAAGTGAGCGCGTCCTAACATCTCCATGTTCTCCAGGTCCTCAGCGATAAAAGGGGTTTTCGTCCCGCTTAATCCCGAAGAACTTTAAAAGCCAAGTTCTTTCATGTTTTGCTCCCTGCTTTTCTTTGGCTTATCTCTCAATAATTCCTTTTTGAAATCCTCGTCATATCTTCGAGACTTCACAGGCAATGGCATGGGAACGCCCCAGGGACCTAAAAGCAAAACCTCTTTGCCCGATTGAAGACGAGCCAACATGCCTTTTAACGCCTCCCGCCCTGACAAGCCGGATAATACAGCCTGAATGTCGGCGTCGTCGCCAAGCCAGCCGCTGATGCGCGTGCCAAGTTGAGACATTACCTCGTCGTAAATTTGAGACGGTCGCTGGTCAATGATCAGGAGCGTCACATAATACTTCCGAAGTTCTCTGGCAATCGTCGAGAAAGTCGTTTGCGAAGCCATCTCGCGGTTCAATAGTTTATGAGCCTCTTCAATCACAATAACAAGCGGGCGGGGCAAAACCGTCGCGTCTTTGACGCGATGGTATTCATTTGTCTTTTCCTCCCAAACTTCACGAATACGGCGGGTTAGAATATTCGAGACAAGCAAATAATCAAGGTCGTGATCGTGCCTTCCGAAGGACAATATTACGCTTTGTCCGGATTGGAGGGCGTTTACAATTTGTTTTACTCCGTCGTTATCAGATTTTTCGACGACGTAAGTCCGTCCGCTAATTAATTTACTTAACCGAGAGTGCAAGCCTTTTGCCGCTTCAGGGTGAACGCCTGCGCTTTCAGCCCATCCCTCCAGGCTGCCGTCTGGATAAAACGAATTTCCATCTTCGTCTTTTTGTTTTGGCATACTTTCCATCTTCACAAATTCTCGAAACCAGTTTTCCTTAAACCTGCCAAACAGCGCCGCCAGAGTTGTTGGCGTTGTCTCCCGCAGACTTAATTCTCGCGACAAAATTTCGATATCGCCGGTATGTATGTCGTTCATGGCGATTTCCAAATTGATGTCTGGCGCAAGACCTTGGTACATTGCGTCTTGACCGCGACCCAACCCAACTATCTTGACTTTTGACCCCAGCATGTCTTTCAAGCCCGGAACGGCATTTCCGCCTTCGGGTGGATTGTAGGTGTAACCATATTCATTATGCATATCCAAAACAAGCAAAGAAACGTCTGTTTTATGGATAAGGCCGGATAACACTACCCTGGTTAGGAAGGATTTCCCCGAGCCTGTGGCGCCAAAAATACCGGAGGAGCGCCGCACAAACTTTTTCAGGTCAATTCGGACGGGTAAATCGCCTTCGCGGGTTTTTCCGATTTCAAAATATTCTTTTTCGTCCTTGCCGAAGATCTCCGCGATATCGCCCTCGTTTGCCAGCGACACGACGGCGTGGTGCGGCGGCACATTCTTGACGGGCAAAATGCGCGGCGCGTCCTTCAAGCCCGCGTCAATTTTTGCCTGCCAATCCTTATACTCAGGCGCGCCCAATTCGGGTCCCACCTCCAGCATCAGATTTGGCAGGACTTCGAGATTGGCGTACAACGTCTGCCCGTGCAGGGCTTTGGCGATATGCGCGGGGAAGCGGGCTTCGGTCTGCTCATCCGCAAAACGCGGATCTGTCGCGCCCAGTTGGATGTCGGTCACGATGCCGTAATAATTCCACCATCCGCTTTGTATGACGACGAACGCCCCCTCTTGAATCTCCTGCGGAGAGACGGTCAGCCGCACGCGGAAGTTTTCTTTCAACCCCCCGCCGACCAAGTATCCGATTTGCGTCCGTTGATTGTTCATAAATTCTCCTTTGCCATCATGTCGTTGCGAGGGCGCTCTTGCTCGCTAGAAGATTGCTTCGTCGGGGAGATCGCCCTCCTCGCCGCGACATCATGAAATATCCGCCAGCGCCCCCAGCACGGACATCAACGTCGGGTAATCATCCCGAAGCAGCGTAATCACTTCCTGCGTCGCGGCCTCGATCCATCGCGCGCCGTCCGCTCCTCTTGCCCTGCCCGCCTGCAAAATATGCGCCGCGATCGCTTCGCCCACTGGCGCGTCCTTGCAATTCAGGATGTGACGGAAATATCCAAACCGCCCGGTAAAGCGAATAATATCCTTCTCATCGCAGGCATAGATCGCGTCCAAACTCAACGGCGGGCGCGGCGGCAACAGGTGATGGATTTTGCCATCCTGCTCATAGCCCACCGCCAGCACGGACATTTCGACCGGCACGATGCGGCGCTCGCGGTTGTCCTTCATCACTTCCTCGCTCACGTTTTCGGCGGTGACGAGTTGCTTTACCAGCCCGTCGTCGTCTATGTGAATGTCGTGGATCAAGCCATAGATCTGGTAGCCGTCCGTCAGCGGCGCGCGGACCAGCGCCCCGAACGAAGGCGCGCTTAATTGGTTGACGCGACAGCCCGCGATGAAGCCCGTTGTGCCTGCGCGAAGTAAACGTCCGATTTCGATTGGTTGTGTCATGCATCCCTTGCCTTGTTATTGATTCGCCTTCAAGCGTTCGACGTTCCCAACAGGAACCCAGCCCTGTTGTCCTTTTTGATTTTCGACCCAATAGAAATTGCTCTCTTCCCGATGGACAGTCAGCGTCTCGCCGACGCGAACCGTCAGTTCGATGGCGTTGTAGTCATGGAGTATTTTTCCCCGGTCTCCGCCGGCTGCGATATATTTTGTCGGAACCCATCCGCTTTTTCCGGCGGAGTTTGAACACCAGACCCAGCCTTGTATGTCGGTCTTCTTTTCGGGATGGAGGACGACAATATCTCCCGCCTTGGCCTGAATTGGGTCTGGATATGGAGCCTGATAGTCGGCGACGACGAAAACTGTGAAACGACTTGTCATTTATAAACGCTCCTTCCTTGTAAATCCTTCGCGGATTGTTTGGCGGATTTCTCCCTCGCCTCGCCGACGACGGGAGGAAATTCCCGAGCGAGCAATCGGTCAATTTCTTCCTTGTCACGGTGGGTTACAACGGCGATTTCATGAGCGCGATGCAGGATGTAGGGGAACGGCTGTTTGTCGCCCATGATTTTGGATTGTTCGATAAGCGCGGCGTGCAACGCATTCAGCATGGGCGGACTGGCCGCCACCCATTGAGGCACGTCCACCCGCGCGATCTTTGGATATTTGACGCTGCCCACGTTCAAATAAAAGAAATGGATGGCGAGCGCGCCCTTGTATTTTTCGGCCGATTTGGATTGCAGGGCGAAGACCGCAGAGCGTTCGCGCTCTCCCAGGATTTGGCTGAACATCCAATAGTCGGTTGCGCCTGTCAGCAGACGGTTCTTGCGGATGTTCTGCAATTCGTCCTGCGGGGTTGCGGCGATTTCAAGGAGTTTGACGAACCAGTTCGCCGAGGGCTTATCCACATACCCGCCTGCGATGACCCCTTTTTCGCGCATGGATGCGAGCGTGTCCAGGTAATCTTGCAGGTTTTGCTCGAATGCGCGCGCGTTTTCGCTGTCCATCGCGCCCCATAATTCCAATTGACCTTCGGTGAGCGCGACGACCGAGCCGGTGAATTTTTCAGACATTGTCAGCAGTTTCTTGCGCTCGGCGACGTCGCGCATCAAGGCGATTTTACTGTCGCTGAAGTGTGTATCGTCGAATTCATCCAGAACTTTTAATTGGGTTTCCGCCTCCGTTTCCGGCGCGTTGCCCGAGCCCATTTGCATGGCGATTGCCCCGACATTGATGACATAATATTGAAACGGGTCGTGCCGGTTGGGGACGATCTGCGAGCCGTCGGCGGCGATCAAGGTCGCGGGAACAGGATCCGGCGCGGGGTAGCGAGAGGCGAGGGCTTCATCCAATGGGACGGCGCAGCGGAGGTTGGGGTCAGCCGCTTTGGCGGAATCCACTTTGGAGCGCAGGAAATCCAAATTGGAAGAAAATTGGTCGAGGAGTTTTTGCGCGAGTTCCTGCGCCTCCTCTTTCTTCTTTTGCCTTTCCTTCGCGCCCGAACCAATTTGTTTGATCTGTGTGTAGATTTCCTGATAATTGATTGGCATGGCTCTACGTTTATTGTATTAGAACATTTGTGCAATTCTAGCCGCAAACGCGCCAAATTTCAAGACGGGCGCGGGAACTTTTTGTGAAGCGCGGGCGTCGTGTGAGTAAAATAGAAGCATAAAGGAGACAACAATGCGCACCAAATATTTTGCTTTTGCAGTTCTGGCGGTTCTGGCTCTCGTCCTGAGCGCCTGCGGACCGACCACCATCAACCAGGCGGCGCCTGAGAATTTGCGGACGCTGGACGTGAGCGGCGTGGGCGTGGTTTACCTGACGCCCGATATTGTGTACATCAATATCGGTGTGAATACCCCGCGCGAGAACGCTTCGGAGGCGGTTTCGATCAACAAGGAACAGACCACGGCTGTCATTCAGGCGCTTCGCGATTTTGGCGTGGCGGAGAAGGATATTCGCACCACGAACTTCAGCATCTGGTCGAACCCGACTTATGACGATCTCGGTCAGATCAGCGGCACGAACTATGTGGTGGACAATACGGTCTATGTGACCGTCCGCAACATCGAAAAACTTGGCGACCTGCTCGACGCGGCGATCTCCGCGGGCGCGAACAGCATCTACAGCATCCAGTTCGACGTGGAGGACAAGACCGAAGCCAACAAGGAAGCCCGCGCCAAAGCGGTGGAGGAGGCGAAGTCTCAGGCTCAGGACCTGGCGGATGTGGCGGGGCTTTCGCTGGTGGAGATACAGAAGATCAGTTACTATGAAAGCGGCGCTTCGCCCTACTACTACGGCGGCAAGGGCGGCGGGGGCGGCGGCGCGGAAGCGGCTGTGCCGATCCAGCCCGGTCAACTGGCGGTGACGGTGACGGTCAACGTGACCTATACGGTCAAGTAGCCCGCCTCTTATCAGATTGCGAGCCTGTCCCTGCAAAGGGGCAGGCTTTTGCGTTTGGGGTCCAACGCTCCCGTCGCTGGCTGTCAAATGTCGGGCGCTTTTGACTCCGTGATCCGACCGGCAAGTTATAATTGCAATATACACTGGCAAGATAGGAGAATTAGATGCTGCGAGTCGGGTACATCGGACTGGGGTTGATGGGCAAATCCATTGCGCGGAATATTTTGAAGGCGGGTTTTCCCGTGGTCGTACACAACCGTTCGCGCGCGGCGGTGGATGAACTGGCCGCGGAGGGGGCGGCGGCGGCGAACTCTCCCAGGGAAGTTGCAGAACAGGCGGATATCGTCTTTACCAACCTGCCCGATTCGCCCGACGTGGAAAAAGTGGTTTTGGCTGAAGAAAATGGAATCGTCGCAGGCGCGCATGAAGGGCTGATCTTCGTGGATAATTCGACCATCAAACCGGCGTCGGCCCGCATGATCGCGGCAAAGTTGAGGGAAAAAGGAATCTCCGCTCTCGACGCGCCCGTTTCAGGCGGCGATGTCGGCGCGAAAAACGGCACGCTGACGATCATGGTCGGCGGCGAGGCGGGGGCGTTGGAAAAAGTCATGCCGGTCCTTCTGGCGATGGGCAAGAGCGTCACTCACGTCGGGGAAGCGGGCGCGGGGCAGGTGGCGAAGGCCGCGAATCAGATCATGGTCGCGGCGCAGATGGTGGCAATGGGCGAGTTGCTGGTCTTCTCGAAGAAGGCGGGCGTGGACCCGCGCAAGGTGGTGGAGGCGATCAAGGGCGGCGCCGCGCAATGCTGGACGCTGGACGTCAAGCCGCCGCGTCTATTCGACGGCAATCGCAACCCGGGGTTCAAGGCGCACATGCAATTGAAGGATATGGGGATTGTGCTGGATACGGCGAAGGAATACGATATCCCCATCTCGGCGGCAGAGGAACACACAAAATTCTTCAGGATGATGATCGAGCAGGGCATGGGCGAACTGGATAACTCGGCGGTGGTGGGCGTAATCGAAAAACTGGCAGGGGTTGGGATTTTGGATTGAGCGGAGAAACAAGGAGATAAGATGCACAAATACGATGAATTCATCCACCAGGAAGTCGCGCCTCAACTCGACCCCGGAGAGGGGATCGAACTCACCGGTTTTCTCTACACCAAATCCTTGAAAACCGTCATCCTGACCGGCGGTTTGAGCCTGATCGGCGACGGATATTACTTTGCCGCCCTGACCCGCAAACGGATGTTCATCATCGCCACAGAGATGGGGGTCGCTTCGCTGAAAATGGAGAACAAAGGATTGAGCGCCATTCCCTTTACGGACATCAAGTCCATCAAGCCGGGCGGGTTTCTCAACCAGAAAATGATCGCCCTCGAACTCAAGGACGGCGGAACTGTCGTTTTCCGTTTGAATACGCTGGCGGCGCATTATGCTTCGGGGCAGAAGCGTTTTATAGAGACGTTGCTCAATTTACAGCAGGCGGCGTAGACTGTCCGTGTCTGGCGCGAACCTGGCAGTAACCTGCTCCAGAGCCATCCGCGACGCTTTTGCGTTATATCTGTCGCAACCGGCGCGATGGGGAAAACGCCGCGATGGTATGATTGCCTCATGACTGCGACGCAAAAACGAACCTTCTTCATCCTGCTTGCCGTCAGCCTGCTTTATTTCATCCTGTTCATTCCGCCCAACAACACCGGCGCAAAAGACCAGATGATGATTTCGCTCTTCGAGCCGGATGAATTCGCGCAGTATCCCATCGCCGCCAAAATGGTCGCGCGCGAAGATTCGCCCAAACAGGTTCTGATCAACTTTTTCATCTACGGTCATTACTACTACGGCTGGCTTTTCTACGCTTCCAGCGCGCTGCTCGTGTTGATCGGCAACTCCGTCCAGCGGGACATGCTTCTGCTTCGGCAGTTCATCGGCGTATTACCGATGCTGGGGGCGCTGCTCCTGCTGGTTTATACGCAAACCAAGTTTCGATCCCCCCTGAAATCCATCGGCTTGTTTATTTTTCTGCTCGCCGTTTCGGCGGTGGTGGAGAACAACCTGTGGTGGCATGCGGACAGCCTCGCTGTTTTCTTCGTCGCGCTGGTGATCTTCTTTTTGGATAAGGACGAACTGCGCTTCGGGCGGGACTTTTATCTTGCCGCGGCCGCCACGGGTCTCGCCGCCGGGACGAAGGTCATCGGTTTGTTTTTCTTCCTCGCCATTCCGGCTTACATCCTGCTGGGGATTCTCCAAAAGAAAATTGACTGGCGTACCGCCGCAGTCCGCGCCGGCGCTTTCGTCGGAATCATGGCGGCGGCGATCTTCCTCAGCAATCCCTTTCTTGTCTACAAAAGCCAGCGGATGGATATGGTCGAAATTCTTTCGCGCCAGTCTTCGCTTCAGAATCAAGGCTGGGTGCTGTCCTACGCCAAAGGTCCCGCCTCGTGGATGCCGATCATTGAATCGTTGTACGGGGAGTTAATTTTCATCGCGCTGGCGGTCTTCGCCCTCGCCTTCGGGTTGCTCCGCGCCGAAAGCCGGGCGCGCAGTCTGGTGATCGCCTTGTGGGCGCTTCCGTTTGGGTTGTACATTCTGTTCGCGGTCGCCATCAAGCCGACGCATTTCTTTCTGCCGATTCTTCTTCCGGTTTACAGCAGTCTTGCGGGTCTTTTCGACCTTCCTGTTTTTGAAGCGAAAAGAAACCCGGCGCGCTGGTTGATGGGCGCGCTTATCCTCGTCGTGATCGGCTGGCAGTTCGCGCTTTATGCGCAAAAAGATATCGAACTGTACCGCGAGGTCTTGACGCGCGAGGAACACGAAGCCTCGCTGGTCTTTTACCGGGAACTGGAGGCGAACATCCTTCCCCGCATCCCGACCGGCGAAACGCTGGTCGTCGTCCGCGATGTGCGCATGTACCTGCCGGATGATTCACGCTGGGTGGTGCGCAGTTACTGGAACATCAAATACAGCGTCGTCAACAAGATCGAGCCGGACTTGATCCTGCTCTGGACCCAGCGCATTTGGGATTACACCCAGCAGGGCGCGCGCGAAAACGCCGCCGACCCGGCTTCCTTCGAGGACATTTATCAATTCTATGTGGACGCCGATAAGGATCAACTGCCCGGGTATCGTCTTGTTTACCGCGACGCGGAGGGGTTGTTTTTTGTCCGCGAGGAGTGGTACGAGGCGTATTTTAGGTAACCGAGGTTATGCGGCGGGCGACGTAGAGAATGTCGCCTACGCTTTCCCGGGGAATCACTCCTTCTTTAGCTTCTGCAACCGCGCCGCCAGTTCGGCCTGAATTTCGCGGTAGTCTCTTTTCCCCGCCAGGTTTTGCAATTCGTAAGGATCGTTGACCAAATCGTACAACTCCGTCTCGCCGGTGGAGTATTCGGTATATTTCCATTCCCGCGCGCGGATGGAATAAAACTCGGGAATCATCGAGCCGACCCCGCCCTCGGTGGGCCAATGTTCGATCAGGAGCGCGTCGCGCCAGGGGACGGCTGGGTCTGCGAGCAATGGGGCGAGACTGGTCCCGTCAACCGTTTCGGGCGTTTGGAAACCAGCCCAGTCGGCGATGGTGGGATACAGGTCAATGTTGGCGACCAAATTCGGATCGATGCGCGGCTCGAAGCGCCCCGGCGCGTACACAATGAACGGGACCTTGACGCAAGCCTCGTAGGGACAATTTTTCGTCGCGCCGAAGCGGTGATCGCCGATGGTCAAGCCGTTATCGGAGGTGTAGATGACGATGGTGTCGTCGTCCAGCCTGGCTTTTTTCAGCGCGGCGGCGATGGAGGCGGCGCCGTCGTCCACGGAGAGGAGCGAGCGTAGAATCTGCAAATGGACGGTATCCAGCTCGGCGTCGGAAAGAGGCGAAAGTTCCCCGATGTAATCCGGCTTGTCGCGGATGTTTTCCTCGTTGAAGTTGGGCGGGCGGTATTGCACCCAGTCCCAGCCTGTGCTTGCGCGGAAGGACTCCTTGTGGCGGGGCGCGCAAATATAGGGCGAATGTGGGTTGTAGTAGTTGACGGTCAGAAAGAAGGGGGCGTCTTTTGAATCGCGGATGAATTCCAGCGCCATGCGCGTGACGACATCCGCGCTGAAATTGAGATCGTTGCGTTTATAGTCCGCGATCGCGCCGTTCTGCGAAAGGCTGAAGTTATAGTAATACTGAAGGTTGCCCGCGTCCTCGTCTGCGGGCAGGTTCTTGCCGACGAAGACATTCCAAACGTCCCAGCCCGGCAGGACGACGCCGGTCGGGAGCAGGTCGTCGTAGCCGTTCATATATTTGCCGAGATATGCCGTTTTGTATCCCGCATCCTGCAGGCGGATCGAAAAACTCGTTTCGGAATCGAATTTGGCGGCGCCGCCCAACGGCGGGGTGTTGGTGAGAACCTGATGGTTGTGCGCGTATTGCCCGGATAAAATGCTCGCGCGGCCCGGACAGCACAGCGGCGTGGTGGCGAAACTGTTCTCGAAGACAATTCCGTTTTTCATCATCTCCGTTTTGACGAAGGGCATGTAGTCCACGGTGTGGTAGGGCTGGTCGTCGGCGACGATCAGGATGATGTTGGGGCGGGGGTCGTCGAAGCGCGCTGTTGAGGCGGGCGATTCGATGTCAATGTCGAAGACGGTTGGCGCGTGATCCACGATCGGCGTGGGCGGGTTGTAAGGCGGGGGCGTTTCTTCCGCCGCGCATGAGGTTAGGAAGAGCGCGAATATAAAAGAGAGGAGGAGCCGCTTCATCCCAGGTTTCCGACCAGGTCCAGTTCCGGCGCGATCTTGCGCATGGCTTGAATTACGTTGCCGACATGCTCCCACAACTCCACGCCGAATTCCTTCGCGGCGCGTTCCATCTCCGCGCGGTTTGTCCCGGCGGCGAAGGCTTTGTCCTTCCACTTCTTTTTGACCGAACTGGCTTCGAGGTCGTATAACGAACGCGAGGGGCGCACCAATGCGACCGCCGTGATCAGCCCCGTCACTTCGTCGCAGGCGCAGAGGGCTTTGCGGCGGACGGTGTCGCGCGGCAGGTTGAGATGGTCGGCATGGCTCAGAATATCCTGGACGATATCCTCCGGCACGCCGCGTTCGCGCAATATGGGCGCGCCCGCCTGCGGATGTTCTTCGAGCGTCGGGTGTATCTCCCAATCGAAGTCGTGCAGTAAACCGATCAAGCCCCAGGCTTCTGTGTCTTCGCCGTATTTATCGGCGTAGAAGCGCATTGCGGCTTCGACGGACAGCATGTGCCGCACCAGCCCTTCGTTTTTGACGTGTTCGCGCACAATGGATAACGCTTCATCGCGGTTCATGAAATTTCTCCGGTAATGAATTTTGTCTTGAAGATGACCAACTCCCCCAATTTATACAAATTAGGGGAGTCGACTCCCCTAATTTAGGGTGATTTTGGGGAGTTGTCGGACAACGGGGTTGATTTTACTCAAAAATCGGCTCCGGCTCGCCCATGACGGGTAACGGTTTTGCGACCAGCAGATCCCACATGGATTGGAATATCGCAAACGTCTCGCGGATGTTCCACCACAGGCGGGCGCGTTTGAGGAAGTAGCGGTTCGCCGCCTCCACGCCGACCGAGTCCACGCCGAACCAGTTGCACAGGGTCAATGCCCTTGCCATGTGGAATTCCTGCGTGACGAGAATCGCTTCGTCCACGCCGAAGATGTGCCTGGCGCGATAGCAGGTGTCGTAGGTGCGCCTGCCCGCGTAATCGAGGACGATGTCTTCATCAGGCACGCCGCGTTCCAAAGCGTACCGACGCCCGGCTTCCGGCTCGTTGTATTCGATAAAACGGTTGTCGCCGCTGACCAAAATTTTATCCGCCTTCCCGGCTTGATATAAAGCGATTGCGGTCTGCATTCGGTCGCTCAACACGGGTCCGGCGGAGCCGTCGCGCAACAAGCCCGCGCCGAAGACGATGGCGACGCGGTTCGCGGGAACAGATTCAACCGTGAACGTCCTGGGAATTGCGTGCAAGCCCATGATGAAGCGGGGCATGAACAAGCCGATGACGGTCAATGCGAACAGGGCGAACGCAATGCGCCATAAAAACGAAATGATCTTTTTCAGCATTTTATCGGTCGAGCAAATCCAGCAAACCCAGTCCCGAAGCGTTTACATATGCAATGAACTCGGCGTAGGCGGCGTCTTCCACGGGCGCCATCTCGTCGAAGCCGTACACGGTTTGCATCGCGGCTTTGCCTTCGGGCGTTGTCATGAAATCGAGGAAGGCGCGTTGCGTATTGCGCCGCATTTCAAAAGGCAGGCTGGCGGACATGGAAATATTTTCATACGGGATGATCTCCGGGATGCGCCACGCCACGAGGATGCGATCCATCACGTCGGGATAATCCGCTTCGAGGACGGGGTTCTCGCGCGCGTCCACGAAGGTGGCGCCGAAATCGCAGATGTCGTCGGCGTAGACTCCGCGCACCACATTGGGTTGGCCTTCGAGGAAAGCCCCGGCTCGAGTCGTGACCTGGGCTTGATTCAGCAATCCGAGAGGCACGACATACCCCGACGGTGAGACTTCGTCGCTCCAGCACGGTTTTTTATCGGCGAATTGTTTCAGGGCGGTCGCGGCGTCGGCTGTGTTCTCTCCGCGCGTTTCGTCGTAGTATGCGGTGAATTCACCGTCGCGGTTGATGAGGATTTGCGCGCCGTAGAACATCTCTCCGTCGCGGACTCGCGCCAGCAATGCGGTCGCGGAATCGTTTTCATGCGCCAGCGCGAACGCATACGGCGATAACGACGCGATATGGGCGTTGCCTATTGCAAGCGCCTCTACAAGCGCGGCTTCGGAGGCGGGGACGACGGTCACGACGCGATAGCCCGTCCGTTTTTCGAGATATGCGGCGATCGCGTCTCCCGCCGCGATGACGGGTTCCGTCGGATGGGGACTCGGGGCCAGGGCGAGGATCAAAGGATTCTGGTCAGAGCCCGGCTCGGGCGGGGTCTGAGGCGCCTGCGTCGGAGCGGGAGTCGCTGTCGGCGTTGGAATCGGCGTGGGAGTCCCCAGCGTCGCCTGCAACGGGAACGAACATCCAAGCGTAAGAAAAAGTGTTATGAACAGTAGTACTTTTTTCATCTTACTGATTTGTTTGCGCGATGGCATCATGAAGTTGCTATAATGATGAGACTGAAAGGACGAAAATGAAAAACACATTCAACACGGTCATGTCCATCCTGATTCTGATAGTGCTTGCCGCCGGGGTCTATTTTATTGTGGAGACGGTGCGCGATACCGCCGCGGCGGCGTCCCAGCCGTTCGAGCAGGTGAATGAGGCCAATTATGCCTTGCAGACCCAGATGGCGCAATTGATGAATCCCACGCCGACGATCATCCCCGACCCGGTGACTTATATCAACGAGATTCGCGCGCTTGCCCGGCTCGAGACGATCCAATACAGCGTGTCGCAGGTGATGACGGGCGAGGACCGGCAGGGGACTCTCGGTTTTGCCTTCGGCACGAAGATTCTCGTGGTGGTGCATGGTTCGGTGATCGCGGGCATTGATATGGAAAAGATTCAGCCCGGCGATATGCGGCTCGAGAACGGCGTCCTGTATGTGAACCTGCCCCCGGCGGAGGTGCTTGCCGTGACGCTGGATACCGAGAAGGTCGAAGTGTATACGTTACAGGAAGGCGTGCTGGCGGACGTGGACCCGACCCTCGTGTTGCAGACCGTCCAGGGCGGGCAGGATAAGATCCTGAGCGTGGCGCTGGACGATGGGATTCTCCAGCAGGCGGAGCGCAACGCCGAAGCCTATCTTTTGAGGTTCTTCAGCGCGCTTGGGTACGACACAGTCGTCTTCCCGCAGAATTAGCGAATCGATCTGATTACCTTGCACTCTTAAAATCAGGACGCGGACGAGCGCGGAAAACGCGGATTCAAGGAATTTTTTCGGGCGTTTTGTCAAAAAAATCTGCGTTCATCCGCGTTTTCCGCGTCCTAAAAACAAAGTGTAAGGTAATCAACGAATCGATTCAATTCAGACCTGATAGGTTTCCAAAATTTGTCACCTAAATTTCGCCCAAAATAACCGACAAGTCATCGCGCGATGGGCTGAATAAAAACCCTTTCGTACACGGATTACACGGAACGCGCGGATTTTTGAGGATTTTTTTCTGGGTTTTTCCGTGTTCGTCCGTGAAATCCGAGAAAGCCGTGTCCAGAACTTGGCGACGAGCGATGAAATGCAGCCTAATTTGGACAAGAATTAGGTGTCAGGTCTGAGTTTGTTACGGGGCGCAACTGACAGGGAAGGCAACCTGTTCTGTCAGTTCATTCGGCGACAGGATTTTCAGTTTTACCCAATACTCATTTGGCGCGTTGATGCGGTAGAACTCGTTGATGACCTGCGTCCCGGATTCTTCATAGACAAGCGCGCCCACATCCGAGACGACGCCTGTGCTTGCCTCCCATTGCCAGGCCACGAGGGTGGGTCCGTTGGCGGTGATCTCGGCTTCGAAGAAGACCGTCTGCGGGAACTGGTCGCAGTCCACGAAGATGCGGTTCGGTTCGACGCGCAGAGCCAATTTTGTGACGGTGACGGTGGGCGCGGGGGCGACCGGCAGTTGAGAAACATCCCCTTTTTCATCGGTCACTTCGGCGGAGACCCAGCAAAAGCCGCCGGGGTTGATTGGATCTTCGACCAGCCACCACGAAAAAGATTCATCGCGCCCGACGGCGACAAGGGTCCTGCCTTGGCGAATCTCGTTCAGGCTCAAATAAACGACGCCGGGACCGAATCGGCAGTTGACCAGTTCGGCGGTCACTTCCACCGGGAGTTCGACGGGCGTGGGCGCAGGCGTAACAGGCGGCGGGGACGGTATGGTTGTGGGTTCAATAACCGGCGTGGGGGGAGGCGTGGGAGTCTGCGGCGCGCATCCCGTCAGGGCGAGAGTCAGTCCTGCGAGCAGGACGAGACGTTTTATCTTTCCTCCTGATGAAGTCTTGCCATCCATGACCGGGGAGCGCCGCGCGAAACATGTCAGGTAACCTGCTCCCAGCGCCGTCCGCGGCGCGGGATTTCCCTCGACCGCCGAGGGCGGCGGCTTGAGCGGAAGCGTTGACAACCTTTGCCTGCACACAACCGGGATTATAAACCACGCGGAATCAGGAACGAGGATACAATGCGGACGGGAGCGCATCCATGAGACTCGCAAATAACAATACGGCGCAGTGATATACTTTTCGCCTGTTCGACGGAGACTTATGCAGAAAAGAATCGTCAACGCCATCATTACGCTTGTCCTGCTGACGGGTTGCGCGGCGAAAAACCAGTTTAAGGATTCCCCCAACATAATCCTGATCCTCGCCGACGATATGGACCTGGCGTTGACGCCCTACATGGAACGAACGAATCGACTCATCGGCGAACAGGGCGCAACGCTGGATAATTATTTCGTCACCACCCCCATCTGTTGTCCCTCGCGCGCTTCGATGCTGCGCGGGCAGTACGCGCACAACACCGACATCCTGCAAAACACGCCGGGCTTTGCGCGGTTCTATAAACTCGATGAAGAGAAGGACACGCTCAACGTCTGGCTGCAAGGCGCGGGGTATCGCACGGCTCTTTTCGGAAAATATCTCAACAACTACCCGGTCAACGCCGGCCGGAACTACGTCCCGCCGGGATGGACGGATTGGGCGGCTTTCATCGCCAACCGCGACGAGGGAAATTTCTTCTACGATTACGTTATGAACGAAAACGGTTCGCTCGCGGAGTACGGCGACTCGCCCGAAGACTACAGCACGGATGTGATTCTGGAAAAATCCCTCGCCTTTATCGAGTCGAGCGTCGCAGCGGATTCTCCCTTCTTCCTTTTCGTTTCGGTTTACGCGCCTCACGGACCGGCGATTCCGGCTGCGCGCCATGAGGCTTTGGATTACGCTGCGGCGTATCCGCAAAAACCGTCGTTCAACGAAGCGGATCTGAGCGACAAGCCGCGCTTGATCCAACGGCTTGCCTCCGGCGGCGACGAGTTCGATGAGGACGACGCGAGCGTTTTTTTTCAGGGGCGCGTCCGATCCCTGCAGGCAGTGGATGAACTTGTGGAAACGCTCGTCCAAACGCTCGAACAGAATGGAGAATTGGACGACACTTACATCGTCTTCGCCTCCGATAATGGATTTCACCTCGGCGAGCATGGGCTGCCGTCCGGCAAGGGGACTGCGTATGAAGAGGATATTCGCGCGCCGTTCATGATGCGCGGTCCGGGCATCAAACCGGGGATCACTGTCTCGCAGGCGATTGCCAATATAGATTTTGCCCCCACCGTGGCCGAGATCGCCGGGGTCGCTCCTCCCGATTTCGTGGACGGGCGTTCCTTCCTGCCGTTTTTGTCCGGCGGCGAGGCGCCCTGGCGGGAGGGCATTCTGATCGAGTTCGGGTATATTGACGAGGAAGCGATCAGCGAAGCCTTGAGCGACCCGGAAGGCGATAACTTGCTGATGGGCATAGCAGGCGGCGCCTTTCGCGGAATCCGCGGCGCGGATTATGTCTATATCGAATATGCCAATGACGAGGTCGAGTTCTATGACCTGACAGCCGACCCGCATCAACTTGAAAACCTTGCCGGGAGGTTGAGCGCGGAGACTCTGGCGCAACTCCATGCGAAACTGGACGCATTGAAAATTTGCGAAGCCGAAACCTGCCGCGCGTTGGAGCAGGATTTGAAGATCGAGTTCCGCTAGGGCGACCCGCCATACATGCAATCAACTTTTTGCGCCGGGGGAGGGTTGTCCCTGCCGCGCAGGATAACATAAGGAGAAAAATGATCGTTTTGTCGGACATGAATGGGACCCTGACCACCGGCTCGCCTTTCCTCGGCGTGGTGGATTGGGTCAGGCATAATCAAAGCAAAATCGAGGCAGCCTGGTATAAGTTGTCCATCATGCCTTCGTATTTTCTCGCCAAACGCGGACTGATTGACTGGCAGACATGGGGTCAACAATTAATGCTGGACAGTCTCGGCTACATCAAAGATGCGACGCCCGAGAAGGTCGCCCATGTTTCGGAATGGCTGGTGGAGCATGAACTGTGGATGAAGCGCCGCGAGGATGTTGTGGCGCGGCTTGTCAAGCACCGCGAGGACGGCGCGAAGACGTACATCGCCAGCAGCATGATGGAGCCGTTCCTCGAACCCTTCGCGCGCCGCATCGGCGCGGAGGTCATCGGCACGCCGACCGAGATCGTCAACGGGCGCTTGAAAATGGTCGGCGATATGGTTGTGAATGAAAAGAAGATCGAGCAGGTCTTGAGCCGCCTCGGCGTGGACAGGGTGGATGTCGCCTATGGCGATTCGATCATGGACGCGCCCATGCTCGAAAAAGCCGACCGGCCCATCGCGGTCTATCCCGAAGAGAGACTGAGAGCCATGGCGCAGGAAAGAGGCTGGGAGATACTCGGCGATGCGGGGTGGTACGCATAGCCCGGTATAAAAGCGCGCTGACGATGGGGTGAGATGGCAAATTCGACGCCATAAACCTGCTGACAAGATCGGCGGCAATCCGGAATGCCATTCCGGATTATTTTGTTTTCTTGCCGAAGTACATATTCGCCAACAACCCCAAAAAGAGGACGAAGAGCATTGCCACGACAACTTCGGCAAGCCAGCCAATGCCGGGGACAAAGGTGAGGATCTCGAGCGCGGTCAGCAACAGGGAAGCGCCGGGAATGGGCGCAGTGAGCGCGGAGATCGCGCCCGCGATCAAGACGTAGAGGAGGACCGATTTCATGCGCTTATTTTACATGAGGCCTGCTCCTTCGAAAGTGGAGAGATTTTCGACCCCGCCCCCTGCGGCGTTTTTTTTCGCCCTTGACAGCCCGTCCTGAAAATATTATAACAGAATAACTATTCGGTTATTTTTCATTGGAGGAAAAAAACATGCCCCGTCCGGACGTCCGCGAAGAACGCCGCCCGCAGATTATAGACGCCGCCATTCGCGTTTTTCTGCGCAAGGGCTATCACAAAGCCACCATGCCTGAAATCGCCCGCGAAGCCGGGTTAAGCGTTGGCGGCATGTACTGGTATTTCAAAGGGCGCAAGGAGATTGTCATGGACATTCTCAGGCAGGTCTTTCAAAGCGACCTGGACGATCTAACCCAACTTCTGCGTTCCCAGGCGCCCACCGCCGAACGATTGCAAGCGTACGCCGCGCAGTACGCGGAATGTTACGATGAATTCTCCTGGCTCGACCCGATCGGGGTTCAATTCTATGCCGAATGCGCTCACAACCCGCAGGCGCGTAAATTCATTCGCGAATACCTGGCTCATTATCGTCAGGCGCTGGCGACGCTGATCGAGCAGGGCGTTCAGCGCGGCGAATTCAGAACCGTCAACCCGCCCGATGTCGCCAACGCCATTTTGGGCGTGGAGGAAGGACTCTCCACGCTGGCAGTGGCAGATCCGCAGGGAATACGCTGGCGCGAATCCTTCCAGACCGCCATGGACCTGATCGTAACCGGATTGATGAAATCAAAAACGCAGGAATAAAGGCATGTCGCATCCCGTTCCCAACAACCCCATCGCGCCCATCCCCCAGGCGGAACGTCTTCAAATTCTTGACGCGTTGCGCGGCTTTGCGGTCTTCGGCATTCTGGCGGTTAACATCGGCGGGTTCGCCGCTCCGGCGCTCTTCCCCGGCTACATCCCCGCAAAACCGGCAGGGTCGGACGAACTGGCGGAAATCTTGATGCTCTTCCTCGCCGAAGGCAAGTTTTACACCATTTTTTCCTTTCTGTTTGGATTGGGCTTTTCCGTGCAGATGACTCGCGCAGAAGCCAAAGGCAAAGACCTTCGCTCGTTCTATCCGCGCCGGTTGCTGGTTCTGTTTGCCCTGGGCGTTTTACACGCTGTCATCTTCTGGCTGGGCGACATTCTGCGCCTTTACGCCATGCTCGGTTTTTTGCTGTTGGCGTTTCGCAAACGCTCCGACAAAACCCTGCTGGCTTATGCCGGAATATTTCTCGTCATTGGGTTTATTTTGCTTGCCATCATCGGCGGGCCGCATCTCGGCGGCGAAAAAATCCCCGGGCTGGATATTCTTGCAATGGCGCGGCAAGCCTATCGCGGAGACTCGTTTTCCTCCGTCGTCGCCTTCCAATTCTTCGGCGCCTTTTTCTCGTTCCTGGCCATTGCCTTCACCCAAAGCGGAACGGTGATGGCGCTCTTCCTGCTGGGCTTGCTTGCCGGGCGTATGAAACTCTTCGAACAGATGAACGAACGCCGATCTTTTTTCACAAAGGTTATTCAATGGGGGCTGCCGGTCGGGTTGATTTTCAACGCCCTTTTCATCCTGACCGAAGCCCCCTGGCTTTCCAGCCTCGGGTTCACCATCGGCGCCCCGGCGTTTGCGGCGGTTTACATCAGCGGGCTGGCGCTGCTCTCGCTCCGCCCATTCGGAGCAAAACTTCTCGCGCCCGTCGCCAAAGTCGGGCGCATGGCGCTGACCAACTACGTTTTGCAATCAGTGGTTTGCTCCCTCCTCTTCAATGGATACGGATTTGGATTATATGAATCGGTCGGCGCGGCCCGGCTGTGGGGATTCACTTTCGCAATCTATCTGTGCCAGATTCCGCTGAGCGTCTGGTGGCTTTCCCGCTTCCAATTCGGCCCGCTCGAATGGCTCTGGCGTTCGCTGACCTACGGCAAGCGGCAGCCCTTCCTCATTGACAAATAAACGCGACGCCACGCCAGGCAACTTCACTGTGCCGGGTTCATTGCCGATTCATTAAGTAGATGGCGGCAAAGGCGGCGACCGTCAGCGCGAAGCACAGGATAATGGCGATGATTGCATAGGAAAAGACACCCAACCCTTTATCTTCTTCGATGACGGGGGAGGAGGACGGCGTGGAAAGAAACGGTTTCGAGCCGGTCTGCGGGGGCGGATTCGCCTGCGAGGGTTTCGCTTCGGATTGGACTGGCAGTATCCCCATGCTGGACAATACCTTGAACGCGCCGTCCACGCTTTGACGCAGGTCAGGCGGGAGGTCTTCGAGAGTGCGGTAGACCTTGCCGTTCACAGTCACATGCATCCCGGTCGAGTGGGCGGCGAGGACGTTCTGCGCCATGTCGCCTTCGAGCAGGTCGGGAATGCCGTTGCCGTTCTTATCCACGAGAATTTGTGATACCTGCTCGTACGCTTTTCTCTCGTCAGCGGGCATGTCTTCGATGGAATTATAAGTTTTGCCGTTGAAGATGACGCTTGGCATGGCTGCTCCTTCCTGGCATTAAGGACTGATGTTGCGCGCGCCGACTCGCTTATGCGCGACTATCCGCTCCAATGCGTTTTTGAAAACTTCATACGGCTGCGCGCCGACGACGGCGTATTTATCGTTGATGACGTAGGTCGGCACGCCGCTCACGCCGATGCGATAGGCCTGCTGGACCTGCCCGGCGACTTCGCCCGTAAACTTTCCGTCTTCCACCTGTTTTTGCATATCGTCGGCGTCCAGCCCGGCTTCTGCGGCGGCGGCGCGCAGAACGTCCCATTTGCTGATGTCCAGCCCTTCGGCGTAGACTTTATGAAAAACAATCTTGTGGAATTCGTTTGCCCGGTTTTTTGAGCGGGCGTATTCGGTCGCTTCATGGGCGACGCGCGTGTTTAATATCCGTTCGGCGGGGATGTACGTCATCCCGTGCGCTTCCGCCAGTTGATGCAGGCGTTCCTCCGAGCCGTTGGCGCGCGCGCGGACGATGTACTCCGGCAGGTCCATGCCTTCGGGCGGCGTATCGGGGCGCAAATAGAATGGGCGCCATTCGACATCCATGTTGTATTCTTTTTTGAGTCTCTCGACCACACCCTGGCCGACATAGCACCACGGTCAGATGTAATCGGAGAAGATGGTTAGTTTGAAGTCCATGTAGATTTAGGTTGCAGGTTGCAGGTTACAGGTTACAGGTTACAGGTTGCAGGTTGCAGGTTGCAGGTTACAGGTTGCAGGTTGCAGGTTGCAGGTTGCAGGTTACAGGTTACAGGTTGCAGGTTGCAGGTTGCAGGTTGCAGGTTGCAGGTTGCAGGTTGCAGGTTGCAGGTTGCAGACGGCCGATGGATGTTTATTCTTACGGGAGGGATGCGGCTAATCGTAATAATATGGCGAGCAATAGAATTCTTCTCCGTCGGGGGAGATTGCCCGGACGGGATATTCCGATTCGTCAATCTCGAAGGCGTCCAGTTCATCGTTGACAGAGGCGAGGGCGTTATCCGCGTTTTGGCGGGAGAAGTGGAAGGACTGCCATTTGAACTTGTCGCCGTCTTGCCGAAAGTCGCGGTTGTAGCGGATGCAGGCCAGGGCGGCGGTCACTTTCTCATGGACGGAATCCGGCAGAGACGGGGAGCGAAGCGCGCCCACGAGGGGCGGGATGGCGTCGTCGGAGAGTTCGACGAAGTATTGGGAGTCCAAATCTTCGGCGGCGACGCCTTTCAACTCGCGCCGGATGTTTTGGTCCACGATGAAGGCGTCCACGTTGAGGATGGGCAGGGAGGCGGCGAATCCGAATGAGGCGGTCAGCAGGGCGAAGGCGAACATGCGCTCTTTGCGCAGGGTTTCGAGGACGATGGTTGCGATGAGAAGCAGACCGATCCAGACCAGGAAGACGTGGGTGTAGGTTCGCAGGCGCGAGAACCCGTAGGCGGCTTCGTACAGGTTGAGGCGTTGGTAGGCGGAGAAAAGCATGACGAGCAAAAGCGCGACGAGCGCGACGCCGAGACCGGAGTAGATTTTTCTCTGCGATTCGGTCTGGCGTTTGGTCACGCCGCTGAGAGTCAGCAGCATGATCAGCGCGAAGAACGCCACAGTGACGAGTTCGCCAAAACCTTTGCGGGCGTATTCGGCGTAGGTGTAGCCTTCGACGTTGATGTTGGTCGCGCCGCCGAAGAAGTATTTAAATTGGACGGCGACGAAAATGGCAAAGAGCGCGACGACGCTCCCCAGCACGATGGACGATTCGATGAAGCCGAGGAAGGGCGGGACGATGGGCTTCTCTTCGCCGATCAGTTTTTCATCGCGCGACGCGGAGGCGGCATGCAGGTAAATTCCGGCAAGCGCGTACCCGATGATGAGAATGTAGATCATGCGGAAGATGTATTCGGGCAGGTTCTCGAGTTTGAAGGCTTCGACCAGATCGTTGACGCGCTGGTTGAAGACCGCGTCCGCCGAAGCGAGCAGGGAGGCGAAGATCATCACGACGGGAATCGCGATGACCAATCCGCGCAGGATGGGCATGAAGTTGTATTTGGAGGGTTGAATTCCAGCCTCTGCCTGGGCTTTGCGCGAGTCGGCGGCGAAGCCGATTGGGCGCACAAGCATACTGCCGAAGAGCGAGAAGGCTTTGGCGATGAAATCGGCGAAGGTATATCGCATCCATCTGCCGCCGAGGTAGGCGACGGTGAAAATCGTCAGCGCGAGCATGGTGAAGGTGTAGGCGAGGAAGGTCGTCATCGGCTCGGAGCGGATGAATGTCACGGCGGCGAAGAAGCCGAAGAGGGGGATCAGCAACAGGGTGTTGCGATGCGGGCGCAGTCCTTCGCTTAGAAGCAGGTAAAAGCCGCCGATCAGACAGGCCGTCCAGAAGATGGCGAAGTTGACTCCGGGGGGATTCTCCCAGAAGAGGAAGTCGAACAGCCAGCCGAGGATGAGGACGGGGACCCAGAGTTTGTTGGGGTTTGTTTGCATGAAGGCTCCGTTTTTTCAAGAGGTGCAGAGGTTCAAAGGTTGAGAGTGAGGATAGTCCCGCGCGGCTTGCGGAGGCTGTCAAAAGGTATCAGAAGTTTTTGGCGGCGGCTTGGAATGGTTATAGCCATCGGAAAGGGGATATCTGAACCGGGTTTGGTTTTACGGTGTATCTTTGTTTGCGCGGCGAAGAAGCAAAGGGATCGGTGTCGAACAGGTTCTTATTGGTTGACTACAATTTCCATGTAAACGACCTCGCCAAAGATATTCCCGGCAGGGTCGAGGGCCTGCCATGCGCTTTGATAGATTCCCGGTTCGGCGGGGGCGGTGAAGACGATGCGCAATGTGACCTGCGCGCCGGCGCGGGCGGGGAAGAGCGGTTGTTCTTCGCTCACGCCGAGGGTGTGGCCGCCGATCCATTTCAGTTTGTAGGTTTCGTCCCAGTCGCAGGTCCCGTCGTTTTGGACGAGCCATTGTTTGTCAATGGGCGCGCCGGGCGAGAATGTGGCGCCGTCTTCGATGGTCAGGTCGTCAAGGAAGGTCAATTCGTTGGCGCAGGGACCGGTGGTCGGCGTCGCCGTCGGCATGACGGTCGGCGTGAATGTAGGGGTTGGGGTGGGGGGGATTGCCGTCGGTTGTATCGCTGTCGGAGGGCGGAAGGGCGTCGGCGCGGGTTGGGGGGAACAGGCGACGGCGAAGGAAAGGAGTGGGAGGAGAATCAGGCATCGGCGGGGAGAGAGGCGAGTTCCTGAGTTTATCGCCGGACGACTTTTCATCATCCATTGCCCGCGCGGGGATGCAACCCCCGCGCTATTCTTACGAAGCCGACTGAAGTCGGCTGGATTGCCTGGATTGGAGGGGAGGCGGGAGGATGCAGGGTCATAAGAAAATGGACACGTTTCCGTGTCCACTGTATTTTACGCTTCTTCTTCGTTTCCGCCGGAGGTTTCGCCGCTGTCGCCCATGTCGAGCGGGAGGGCGATTTCGCCGGACATTGATTTTTGGCGGATGACGGTTTCGATTTCGTTCATCAGGTCGGGGTTGGAGCGCAGGTAATCTTTGGCGTTCTCGCGTCCCTGCCCGATGCGGATGTCGCCGTAGGAGAAGAAGGCGCCGCGTTTTTGGATGACTTCGAATTTGGTGGCAAGGTCAAGCACGTCGCCGCTCTTGGAGATGCCTTCGTTGAACATGATGTCGAATTCGGCGGTGCGGAAGGGCGGCGCGACTTTGTTCTTGACGACTTTGACGCGCGTGCGGTTGCCGATGACTTCCTCGCCCATCTTGATGGATTGAATGCGGCGCACGTCGAGACGAAGGGAGGCGTAGAATTTGAGCGCCTGGCCGCCGGTGGTGGTTTCGGGGTTGCCGAACATCACGCCGATCTTTTGGCGCAGTTGGTTGGTGAAGATGACGGTGGTCTTGGTCTGGTTGATGGCGCCGCTCAGTTTGCGGAGCGCCTGAGACATGAGACGCGCCTGCATACCCATGCTGGCATCGCCCATATCGCCTTCGATCTCATTGCGGGGTACGAGGGCGGCTACCGAGTCGACAATCACCACGTCCACCGCGCCGGAGCGGACGAGGGTCTCGGTAATTTCGAGCGCCTGTTCGCCGGTATCAGGCTGGGAGACGAGCAGGTTGTCAATGTCCACGCCGAGGCGCGCGGCGTAGACGGGGTCGAGGGCGTGTTCCATGTCTATGAATGCGGCGGTGCCGCCGCCTTTTTGCGCTTCGGAGACAATGTGTAAACAAAGTGTGGTTTTGCCGGAAGACTCTGGTCCGTAAATTTCGACCACGCGCCCGCGCGGGACGCCGCCGACGCCGAGGGCGATGTCGAGCGAGAGCGAGCCGGTGGGGATGGTCTCGGTGATCATGCCGTGCGCTTCGCCGAGGCGCATGATGGAGCCGTCGCCGTAGCGTTTGAGGATGTCGCCGACGGCTTTATCCAAAACGGCGCGTTTGGCGTTGTCTATGTTTTGAGAGGGTGCAGTCTCTGCGGCTGCGGCGCGTTTTCTTGCCATGTGTAAGTCTCCATAGTTTGTGCGTAGAGCCTATCTGGTTAACCCTGCTTTTGGCAACAGGGGTTGGGCGGGTTGAAGCGCTGTGAGTATAGCACAGTTGTTCTATTCGTCAAGAGGCGGCAGACTGTGGCGATTACCCGCATCTTTACGCCGCTTAATTCGGCGGGCTGAGGCTTCGATGAACTCAGCGCAAGCGCCCTGCCTCAGTTCGTGAACGTCGGATAAATCCGACTGGTTGCTCCAGCTTGAAGGGCTTCCGCGCGCTGAGCAGGCGGATTTAACCCCGCGATTCTGAGTTATGGGTAATCACCAGGCGGCAAAAGGAATGGGGGTGGCTAAAAGGATAGGTTAACTTTTTTCACTTCAGAACCCATAGAGAAAAATAAAGGGGATCTTGTGTAATTGATGCGCTGTCGTTTGACGGAGCGGAAAAATTTTAACGCGAATTACACAAATCGGGCGAATGACGCGAAAAAAAATTTTGTGAACTTCGCCATATTCGCGCTATTCACGTTGAAGGGTTTCGGTTGCTTATGTCTTATAAAGCGCATAACAGGTTCTAGTCGCTTTTCCCTCCCATAAATTGAATTCCCCGTTTTCCATTTTTCAAAAACGCTTGACGCTCGGGGTTGTTTTGGTATAATCTGTCCGCTTATTGACTTGCCGACGTAGCTCAATCGGCAGAGCACCCGCCTTGTAAGCGGGCGGTTACGAGTTCGATTCTCGTCGTCGGCTCTGAAGCGCCGATTGAGAGAAATTTCGGCGATTAAAAAGCAAATACAGTATGGGCAGTTACCCAAGTGGCCAAAGGGGACTGACTGTAAATCAGTTGTCAGAAGACTTCGGAGGTTCGAATCCTTCACTGCCCACAGCGTCATAACCGATGGCGCTCCCCAGTTGGTGGGGAACAGCAGGCAATGCCCTCATAGCTCAGCTGGCAGAGCACACCCTTGGTAAGGGTGAGGTCACGGGTTCAAATCTCGTTGAGGGCTCAGTTGCTGAAAAGCATTTCTTCAATATATCAAGGAGAGCGAAACATGGCGAAAGGGAAGTTCGATCGAAGCAAGCCGCATCTGAACGTGGGGACGATGGGGCACATTGACCACGGGAAGACAACGCTGACGGCGGCCATCACGAAAGTGGCGGGCTTGAGCGGGCAGGCAGATTTTAAGGCGTACGACCAGATTGACAACGCGCCGGAAGAAAAGGCGCGCGGGATCACGATCAACATCGCGCACGTGGAATACCAGACGGACAAACGGCACTACGCGC
>WBZR01000727.1_pt1 | contig 48372 bp, 31 predicted proteins | sample 5204231 | NCBI WGS metagenome assembly WBZR01 (sample SAMN12412403, study PRJNA552823) | activated sludge metagenome | isolation source: activated sludge from anammox sidestream of wastewater treatment plant... | place: USA: Virginia | collected 2017-08 | reverse complement strand
ACCTGTTCATATACTTATTATTCCCAAACAGCATTTTAATACCCCTGCTGAACTAAATAATTCTTATGTTGAAATTGCAGGTAAAATTACTGCTGCAGCTGCTGAAATTGCTGCAAAAAAACAGCTTAACAGCTATCGGCTTGTTATGAACTGCAATGAAGATGCAGGACAATCTGTTTTTCATGTTCACATGCACTTACTTGGCGGCAGAAAAATGAACTGGCCCCCCGGTTAATTTCTTTAAACTTAAATTTTAAAGAATGAAAATTATCTTCTTATTATCTGTTTTCATCTTTTCTTATATTCGGTTAAATACCATTCTTGCTCAGCAATATACAATACAGCAATACTTAAAAATTAGTGGTGCAGCATCGCCCGGCTATTCATTTGATGACAGCCGGATATATTTCACAATGCGTAAAACGGGCACTTCGCAGATTTACTATGTAAATAATCCGGGTGATATACCTGTTCAATTTACCTATTTTAACGAACGAATTACCGGTTACTCTCCTAATCCGGTTAACGGCAGCATATTAATAGAAAGCGATGAGGGAGGGTCTGAGTATGACAGGTTTTACTTAACAAATCAAAACGGCAGCGCATTTAATCTTATAACGGCTGATGAACCAAATGTATTAAACGGTTTTGGCAAATGGTCGCCGGACGGCAGTTTTTTTACTTATTATTCCAATAAAAGATCACCCTATTTTTACGATATATATAAATATGAAATTAACTTAGGTGCAGGTGAAATAATTTACAGCAGTGATAACAGTAATTTTACATCTGTAATTTCACCTGACGGAAACCTTATTATTATTACCCGTTCTTATTCCACTTTTGATAATGACCTGTACTTGCTGAACAGAAAAAGTAATGATTTAACATTGTTAACCGGGCACGATAACTATAACAGCCCTGCTGAGTTTTATGCCTCTGATTTTGATGCAGATGCAGAAAACCTGTATATAATTACAAATTATAAAAGTGATTTTTTTAAACCATGTATAATTAACATAAGCAGCAAAAAACTTTCCTTTCCCCAATTCAGTTTTCTTAAACCTTATTCAAATAATGAAGTTCAGCGGCTTGTAATTTCTCCTGATAAAAATTATATGCTTATTCAGATAAATGATAACGGTTACGATAGACTGTTTATGTGTGAAACCAACTCCGGAAAAGAAATTAAACTGCCTGATATTCTTTCAACTCTAAGCATTACGGCAATAAGTTTTGCAAATCAAAAGAGCAAAGTTATTATTGGAGTTAACTCCGCAGCTAATCCAAGTGTTTTATATGAGTGGGATTTTATCACAGGAAATGTATTGCAGGTAACTAAACCCGATCTTGCGGGAATTGACCCGGTTTCTTTTATCGAGCCCTCATTAATTTCGTATAAATCATTTGACGGATTGGAAATACCTTGTTTTATTTATAAGCCGCAAAATCTATTATCAAAAAAACTGCCGTGTATAATTATGATACACGGCGGACCCGAAAGTCAGGCAACCTATGGTTTTGAACCCGTTTTCCAATATTTCTTAAATGCTGGGTATGTTATTGCTGAACCAAATGTCAGAGGAAGATCCGGGTATGGTAAAATTTATGCTGCTTTGGATAATGTTAGAAACAGAGAAAATTCAGTTAAAGATATTGCCTTCCTTGTTGAGTATTTAAAGCTGCAGCCTGAAATTGAAAGCTCTAAAATTGCTGTATATGGCGGCAGTTATGGCGGGTATATGGTGCTTGCATGTCTTACTTTATATCCTGAACTTTTTGCTGCCGGTGTTGATGTTGTTGGTATAAGTAATTTTGTCTCTTTTCTGCAAAATACCAGTGATTACAGAAAAAATAACAGGCAAAGTGAATACGGCAGTATTGAAGATGACAGAGAATTTTTAGAAAGTATTTCTCCATTGAATAAAGTTAACAACATTAAAGCTCCTTTGATGATAATTCACGGACGCAATGATCCGCGTGTTCCTGTTAGTGAGGCAGAACAAATGTATAATGCCGTTATTAATAACGGAGGTATTGCTGAGCTGCACATTTATGAAGATGAAGGTCATGGTATTTCTAAACAAAAAAACAGACTTGACCTTTACCCCAAAATAGTTGAGTTTTTAAACAAAAATTTAAAATAAAAAAGGGCTGTCTATTAGAACAGCCCTTTTTGAAATATAAAACAAATTAATTTAAACCCTTAAGAGTTACCGTTTCAACTTTATGGTTTACAGGCGGCTGTGCCATCAGATAATCATATATAGCCCCTAAATCATCATCTGTTGCCGTATTGGCAATAAATGACCATGCCATTGGAGTATTAAATCCATGAACTTTGGGATCTAAGTTAGCTGCATCTTTATATGCATGAAATTTTGCAATAAATAATTCCTTTGTTAAATTGCCTATTCCTGTTTCTTTATCAGGTGAAATATTTGCTGAGTGTATTACTCTTCCATCAGGTAGCGGGAACTCCACACCTCCTGAAAATTCTTTACCGGGGATATATTCACCTTTATCGCTTGGCGAATGACAGAATTTGCATCCTACCGCAAGATACTCGCCCAGTTTTATTTTATCTAAACCGTCCGGCTTTTTACCAAAATCTTTGACATCAGCAGGTATGGTTCTGAAAATTAAATTTACAGGAAATTTTAATTTCTTATCCTTTACTTTATTAGTAATGGGTTTTAAGGTTTTTATATATGCAATAATGGAGTATATATCTTCCTTATCCAATTTTGAAAACAATGTATAAGGCATCATCGGAGCAAGAAATTTGCCGTCTTTGTTTACCCCTGATGTTATTGCCCGGAAAATTTCACCATCTGTCCAATTCCCTATACCGGTTTCTTTATCAGGTGTTATGTTTGCTGCAGGTACAAAACCAACATCAGCTCCGTAATCAAATCCGCCTTTGCCTTCAGTGCCCGGTATTGGCGGATAGCCGAATTTACTTGCATCACGCTCACTATGGCAGTCTAAACAAAATGCAAAACTGTTGGCAAGGTATTTACCGCGTTCAATCCTTTCTGCTGTTGGCTCTATTTTTATATCAGGTGCTGCGCTTACCTTTGGATATGCAGCATTAAGATAAATATATCCGCCAATGGCAAATACAACCACTATTATAAGCAATATTCCCAGAATTTTAAATAACTTCTTCATCATTTACCTCCTTTAGATAATATAAAGTTATGTTTTTTATATTTTAAAATCAATGTTTTAAAAAGAAGATAATAATCATAATGGTTTATGATTATTATCTTCTATATTGATTTATTATTTTATAAGGATCATTTTCTTTGAATCCTTGTAAGAACCCGTTTTTGTTTGTATTGTTAACGAATAAAAATATACTCCGGATGAAAAATCAGAAAGATCTGCTGAAAAGTTATGTTCGCCTTTATTCAAATTACCATTGAATATTGTTTTGACTAATTTTCCTTCTATATTATATATCTTTAAATCAGCATAACCCGAAAGTGCCGTTGAAAATTTTATTTTTGTTACCGGGTTGAACGGATTTGGATAATTCTGGTATAATTTAAAAACAGTCGGTCCGGTTTCATTTGGCTCTGAAACATTTAAAAATGTCATATCAAGATATCCAATGTATGCATAAGCTCCGGCGGTGTAAAATTTATCCGGTGAAGTAAATGCAATTGCATTAAGTGTTTCTATATAAATAGCAGAGTGATTTATCCAGTTAGCACCGCCGTTTGTAGTGATAAATCTTGCACCATTATCGCCTACTGCACACCCTTTCAAATCTGTACTGAATTTTACATCATATAGATCATTTATTGAAACTCCCTGTATATTCCAGTTAATTCCTGAATTTGTTGTTTTTAATACTTTTCCAAAGTCACTGCATGTATAACCTGTATTTGCACTTGGAAAACTTAAAGAGTGTAATGTGGTAGTTACAGGTGTAGAATAAGTATTCCAGTTAGCACCGCCGTTTGTGGTTTTTATTATCTTGCCGCTATCACAGCTGCCCCAGCCAGTGTTTGCATCAGTAAAATATATATCTCTAACGGTAGTTGTAGTATTAAATTGTGTTACCCAGTTTAAACCGCCATTAGTGGTTTTATAAATTGTTTTAGCAGAAGGATTATCAGAATTACTTGAACCGCATTCAAAACCTGTATTTTCATTTACAAAATAAGATGAGAAATAATTATTAAAAGCGGTAATATTGTTATTTATCCAGTTATTTTTTCCATTGGTAGTTTTCAGGAATGAAAGACTACCATTACCATCAAGAGGTGCACTTTGATCTCGGGCAAAAAGGATTCCGGTATTTGAATTAAAAAATTGAATTTTTTCAAAAACCCAGTCTTCAAATGTATTATTAACCTGCCATGTAGTTCCTGCATTTGTGGTTTTGTAAATCAAGTTTTCTTCATCGCAGGCATAACCCGTTAAATTATTTGGAAAACTTAATGATTCAATTACCGCTGATAAACTATTACCGGAAGTTATGCTCCAATTTTCACCTGAATTTGTACTCTTCAGGATAATTCCATATCCACCCATCGCAATTAAATCATTTCCGCTTCCGGAAATTAATTTAAGTGTATTTAAATCATATTCATTGTTGTTATCAAATTTAATTACCCAGTTTAATCCCGCATTAGTAGTCTTATATATTTTACCTGTTTGAATACATGCGTAACCGGTATTAGGATTATAAAACTCAATTGATGTTATCATTCCTGGATTGATGTTAGCAGATATTTGCCAGTTTATTCCTGCATTGGTTGTTTTATAAATTTTTGAATTACCGCCGCAATAAAATGTTGAAAGTTCAGTATATGCTAATATACCCATACCTATTCCTGACCCGGTTGAGTAAGTTGCCCAGTTATTGCCCCCGTTTGTTGTAACTTTAACCTGATCGTTATTATTACCGCACATCATACCGGTATTGGCATCTTTAAATTTTACACTTTCATAATAATTACCCGGAACAGATATAAAATTCCAGTTTGAACCCGAGTTTGTTGTTTTTAGTACACCATTATTAGTTGTAATGAAACCTGTTGATGGGTTTACAAAGTCAACTGCGGTAAGTACAGATGAAACACCAGAAGATTGGTAATCCCAGTATGCACCGCCATTAGTTGTATATCTTATTTCTCCATTATATCCAATTGTCCACCCATTATTATTTATAAAATATACATTAGTAAAAATTTCACTTACATCTCCTATAAGATTGTTTTCCCAGGTTTGCCCCCCGTTGGTAGTTTTTTTGATAAGTTTTTCATTGCAAATTGTATACCCTGTTGATGTTCCTGGAATAAAATAAGATTTTTCATATTCAGGCCAAAATTGCTGATCTACCCATTGAGAAGTTACCTTATTACCTGTAATTAGCAAAATAGTAAAAATAAAATAATAATGTATTTTTTTCATGATTTTCTTTCTGTTTAATTGTTTTTGTAAATTTAAAATTTAAACACCGATTAAAAAAAGAAAAATATTGGTATTTGTGAGGAAGATTATTGAAATTATTTTGTAAAAATATATTTAAAATGAATAAATTGTATTATATTATTTAAAATTTATTAGTAATTTGTGAGGAAATAATTTACTTTATTATATGCATAATTCCAAATTAATCAAGATTTTACAGCATTTTTCTGATGAGGAAATTAAGGAGTTTAGAAAATTTATTGACTCCAGCTTTTTTAATAAAGAAGGATCTTATATTGTGAGGGTTTTTGATGAAATAAAAAAATACTATCCGGTATTTGACTCTGATGCTTTAATGAAAGAAAAACTTTATAAAAAAATTTATAAAGATAAAACCTACAATGATGCTATTATGAGAAAAGCCGGCTCTGCCTTAATTAAACTTTGTGAAGAATATATAAAATTCAGGGCTTTTAAGGAATCAGAGACTGAGAGCAGCATTTTATACCTGCGAAAGTTAAGAGAAATGAGAATCCAGAAACTCTTTGAAAGTGAATCAGTATTGCTGGAAAAACAGCTCAATATTACAAACAACTCAGTTGATAGTGAATATTTCAGGAACAGATTCAGGCTTGAACTGGAAAAAATAAATTACTATTTAGATCACAGCAGCTTGATGTCTTTGCAGCAAAAATCTATGCAAAATATTCAAAGATATATTGTTTACGATTGTATTGTGAATCTGCTTGATATTGGATATAATATTCTGGTTGGAATATCAACAATGTATAAAGGTGAAAAAAATATATCATTGCGGCTGCTTGATAGTATTGAACTGGATTCTTTTGGTGAAATACTTAGCGTTAAAGACCCTGAATTATATCCTGTGTTTAACCTGTTCTACAAAAGGTATCTTGGCTTTAAAAATTTTGATGATGATAACTTCTATTATGAATATAAAAAAATTGCACTGGAAAATCTTAAGTTACTTACTTGGGATAATCAGTTTGCCGTATTTATAAGTCTGCAGAATTTTTGCACTCGCAAATTTATTGAAGGCAAAAGATTTTTTAAAACTGAATTGCACGAAGTGCATAAGGAAATGCTTGATAGAGGTTTGTATGTGCAAAAAAAAGATGATTATATGAATCTGCATACTTTCCGCAATATTGTCTTAACTGCAAGTAATCTGCAGAAAAATGACTGGATAATTGAATTTATGAACCAATATATCTCAAAAATTCTGCCCGAACAGCGTGAATCTCTGCAGGCATGGACAAAAGCACTTGTTCACTATAATACCGGCAAATTTTCTGAGGCACTAAATGAACTGCAGTCAGTTAAAAATGATCATTTCCTTACCAAACACGAAATTAAAGCCCTTACTATGAAAATGTTCTATGAATTAAACGATTTTGAACCGGGAATTTCATTTGCTGAGAGTTACAGAAAAATGGTGCAGAATGATAAAACCTATGCCGAGCTTCACAGAACTTCATATACAAATTTCTCTTTGCTTTACCTAAAACTAATTAAACTTAAAGCTGATAAAAAATACAGGGATGCTGATATGCTTAAGCTTGAAATTGAAAAAACAGTAACTAATTCAAAAGAATGGCTTCTTGAAAAAGTAAATGAATTGATTAAGTAATTAAATTATATTCTTATATTTAACTTGCAGTGAAGTGGTTTTACTAAGAAATTGAAATGTTACATTATGTTTTATACCTTAAAATTATTTAAAACTTTAAATAATTTCTCTTTGCGGGTTGTTAACGAAAAATTTACTTCTGCACGCTCTCGTGCTTTTATGCGGAGGTTTTCATGTTTTTTATCAAGTATTTCCTTTATTATCCTTAAATATTCTTCCATGTTATAGTCTTTAACTGCAAATCCTGCATTGCCTATAACTTCCGCAATTGCCCCGCCCTTATTTGATACCGGTATGCACCCATAAAGCATTGCTTCAACCTGTGCAATTCCAAATGCCTCGTAATATGAAAGCTGCATATATATGCTCGCAGTTTTATAATATTCAATCAGCTCTTCAACCGAACTTGTTGCAGCTTTAATCTCAACATTTTCCGAATTTATAAGTGATGATAAAAATTTCAGGGTTTCAGTACCTTCATTGTGACCAATTGCATAAAATTTAACTTCATACTCTGGGTATCTTTTGGTGAACTCCTCACCTAATTTTATGAAAAAATCAAGACGTTTGCGTTTAGCTTCCTTTATAAACTCACCTCCGCCTCCAACTGTTATAATAATATTTTTTTTAAGCGGAATAATTTCAGCAGGTACAAATTTTAATGTATCTACACAGCAGTATATGGTTTCAATTTTTTCTGCAGGCACTGCCTGCTGAAGGTAGCTGTTTATTATTTCAGATACAGCAAACAGTTTTGTGCAGTTTTTAACTGAGTATGTTACACAAAACTTCCTGAACTTTTCCTTTAAGCCCTTCGGGCTGCCAGGCAGAATTTCATCTGCATCATATCCGCCAATATTTATTATACAAATTTTTCCAAACAGCTTTGCAAAAAATACGGGCAGTAATGAGTGATAATCAGCAAACCAGATAAATACTACCTTATAGCGGTAAATATTTAACAGCAGCCAGAACAATTGTTTTATTAAAGCAATAAAAAATCCCGCACCTTTAGTTGTATTAACCTCATACATTTCTACCGAAAACTTCTCGGAAAGTATTAAAACATCGTTTTCAACTGTACGAGCATTAAAACCTTTATGTTTTATGAATAGCAGGGGAGTCAATTGTTTTTTCTGTATAAAATAAATTTACTGTTTTTGCTGTATTTTTGAAATGGTGTAATAACTGAATCCAGAACCGAAAGGGGATAGCCAGCTAACTTACCAATAAAGTCATTATTTCTGAATACCGTCAGCCCCCCGTTTAACAACCAGAAAAATGGTTTATTAAGTAAATCAAATACCGGATATTTGAAATCAAAGTTTTTATTAAGTAAATAATTATATCTGTGATATATTTTTAAATTTTCAGCTCCGCCATTATTAAATTGTTCATTAAGATAATCAATGTGTCTTGATACATCATGTGTATATTTACTTCCTTCGGCATGATTGGTTTTTCTGTATATACTTATTGCATCACCAACTATTATAAAACCTCCGGGCTTTACCAAACTGCTAATATTTTTTACAGCCCTTTTAAATTTTGTATCATCTGTTATATGCAAAAGAACATCAACAATGCATATCAGGTCAAACTTGCCTGTATTATCTTTTACAAACTCATCATCTTCAGAAATATCTTTTCTTACAAAATTAAATTCAGTGTATTTTACTTTGAGGTTTTTAACCGATTCCTCGCTAATATCTGCACCTGTATAATTTTTAACTCCGGCACGGTAAAAATAATTTGTATAAAATCCTGTGCCCGGTCCTGTTTCAAATACATTAATTTTATCATTCAGCAAAAAAGAATAATTTTTACTTAGTTCATTAATTACATTTTCAAAACCCTTAAGATATTTTTTATAAAGGATTAAATTATATGATTCAGGCCAGTTAGGCCAGCCAACTCCTTTAAGTGAAGTGTTTTGGCTCAATAGCTTATCCCAATACTCCTGTGTTAAATTATTAGCAGTTTTTTCAGACATTTATTTTAAGATATTTTCTTATAATTTTCTTTGCAGTTTCAATTTCAATACTTTCATATATATTTAATGGTAAAAGCAATAAAGGAAATACTATGCTTGTAATTATTCGTAAAGAAATATCAAGCCATTTTGGCTGAATATTAAAATATTGGAAAACAAATATAATAATTCCCGCTAAAATAAATATAATGCTTAATTTTAGAGTTTCATATTTAATAAAGTAAAATTTCTTTGAAAAAATATACATTGAAACTATTAGTATAAAAAATGATACAAAGGTTGAAATTGCAGCCCCATACATTCCAATTAAAGGAATTAATAAATAGTTTAATAATATATTCAGCAGCAATGCTCCGCATTGAAAATAAAATATCAGGTCATTGCGTTTTGCATGATGATAGCTCATATATGAAATTGTAAGCATACCGTAAAATACCAATGACATTGATAATATTGAAACAAGTTTTTGCGATTCCCAATATTCCGGTTTTGTTGGGATATAAATTTTTATTATGTATGGTATCAATAAACTTATAACAATCGCACCCCAAACATATAATAAAAATGAATACGTTACTGATTTTGTAAAAAATCTGGCAGCATTAGAATCTTTCAATTTTTGCCAAAATATTGCATTAAATGCCAGCTGAAACGGTGAAATTAAAACAAATGTTAAAATACCGCTTATATTTGAGGCAAGACTGAATAAACCAACATCATCGGGCTTGCCAATAAATCCCAAAATAAACCTGTTTACACTGTTCAAAAGCATTGAAACAACTCCGGTTAACATTAAAGGAAATGAAAATGCAATCAATTCTTTTAAATGTGCAAAACTAAAGTTAAAATTCAATCTCTTTAAAAGAAATGGCAGAAGAATAATAAATGTTATACACGGCGCAGCAAATTTAGAAATAAAAATACCTTCAAGTTTATTATTTGTATAAATTAAAAAATATAGCTGCATAAGCAAAGCTATAACGGTTGATGTAATTGTAATAAGCAGATATTTCACGGGCTTATTTTCTGCCCGTAAAAGTGAAAGTGGTATCACCATTAATGCTTCAAAGCATGCAATTAAAAAAGTTAATACAATTATATTGCGGAATGCTGGGTTATCAAAAATAATTATTGATAATGATTCTGAAAAAATATATCCGGCTAAAATCAGTACAAGGTTTAATCCTGTAAGATACACCAGAATTGTAAATATTAATGATCTTTTTTCCTGTTTGTTTTCAGTAAGTGTATACCACCTTAATAGTGCAGTTTCCATTCCAAATAGTGAGATGGCAAATATTATTTGCCAGAATCTCTCAAATCTATCCAGAATACCATACTCGCTGACTGTAAAATAAATTGATATAACGGGGGTAATTATAAAAGATACAAATTTAAGTGAAATCCTGCTCAATCCGTAGATTGCGGATTGTTTAATTGTATTTTTAATATCCTGTAGCAATCTGCAAAATTATTTAAAAAATTAGTCTAAATAAATGAAAAAGGCAGGGTTATTTGCCCTGCCATTTTTGGTATAAAATTCTGATTTTATTTTAAAATTATCATTTTCTTTGTTTCATAGAAATCAGCAGTTTTTAATTCATAAATGTAAATACCGCTTGATAATCCTGAACCGTCAAAATCAAATTTATAAGTTCCATAAGACTGGTTTTCATTAACAATATTCTTTACAAATTTCCCGTTAATATCATAAACTTTTAATGTAACAAAACCTGTTTTAGACAAAGAATATGCTATTTGAGTTACAGGATTAAATGGATTCGGATAATTCTGTTTCAATTCAAATTTCACAGGTAATTCACTGTTTAAAATTCCGGTGGGGCATTCTGTAACAGTTAAAAACTGATTTACAGCTACATTTGTTAATATCTTGGTAATACCTATTGTCCAGTTAATTAATATAGAGTCAATTATTGAAGCTGTACCCAAACCAAAATGCTGCCATAACATACTTTGCGATCCGTTACCTCCCTGAACATAACGAAGCATTCTTTTCCCCCCGGCAACTACTGTAACTTTTGTACCAATTGCAGATTTATTTAATGTGCATCCTTTTAATTTTATAACTATATATTTGTTGCTGTTTGATGTTATATTTTGATAAAAATAATTATTGATCGGGTTAGAAGTGCTTCCGTTTGCTACAAAAAGATCCAGTTTACCGTCGTTATTAAAATCTGCCAATGACCCGGCATCACTTGCACCGCCTCCCAATGCTACTATATCATTATTTACCTTTGTAAAACTCGCCCCGTTATTATTTATATATAATGCATTAAAACTGCCGGATCTTTTGGGGACAAACAGGTCAATATAACCATCATTATTTATATCTCCCCATGCAGGATAGTAGCTGTAACCAAATTCCTGTGAAGGTGCCAGAGAGGTTAAAGTAAAAGTACCGTTTCTTTCATTGTGATATAATCTGTTATTATCGTTATTGTATGTAACTAAAAGGTCAAGCCACCCGTCATTATCATAATCAGCCCAGGAGCAACCTGCCCCCCACCCGATATATTGAACCGGAGCAACATTTGTGATTTTTGTAAAAGTGCCGTTACCATTATTCTTATATAAAAAACATTTTTGACTCTGGTAATTAACAACAAACAGATCAGGCCATCCGTCATTATCGTAATCTCCCCATTGACAGCTTCTGCTTTCACCGCCATCCGTTACAATTGCTCCTGTAGTAATTTTTGTAAAAGTACCATTTCCGTTATTTTTATATAAACAGTTATTTTGATTCTGACCGTTTGAAACAAACATATCCAGCCAGCCGTCTTTGTTATAATCACCCCATGAACACCCGGTACTACTGTTTTGATCAGTAACTATATTCCCGGTAACAATCCTGGTAAACTCAGTTGAATCATTCCTGAATAGAAAATTTACATTACTGAAATATCTGGTAATATACAGATCCAGTTTACCGTCATTTGTATAATCTCCCCATGTAACTCCGTTGCAGCTTAAATTTACATCTATCAATGTATTATTTCCGCGGCCAAAAGTTCCGTTACCGTTATTCACATAAACCAAGATCGGACTTCTGCAGGACCAGCAGCCGTCATTCCAGGGTACAACAGCAAGATCCTGAAATCCGTCATTGTTATAATCACCCCAGGCAGACATGGAATATGAACCAACATCTGTAGCTATTATACCTGTTGTTATTCTGTTAAAATATGGCTGTGCAATTGAAACCGATGTGCAAATAAAAATCAGTAAGATAATCTTTTTCATAACTATAGTTGTTTAGTTATAAAAACAGTGAATTTATGTTCTATAAAATAGCAAATAAATTTGCTGTAAACAATATATAATTATATTTCTATTGGTTTTCGGCTGTTTCTGTGGTTTCTTGCTGTTTTTTTCTGCGGAAATACAGCCCGCCTATGCCTATACCAAGTATAGCAGCAAGAAGTATATTTGAACCCATTGCAATATTTTTGCCGGTGTAATATGTTGAAGATTCAAATTTAAACTCAACTTTATGTTTGCCCTTAGGCACAACAACACCGCGGAATAAATAATTGGTCTTTAATATTTCCGCCTGTTTATCATCTATATATACCTTCCAGTCAGGATAGTAAACTTCGTTGACATAAAGCAGATTATTACCTGATGCATTTACATCTAAAGTAACATCATGTATATCGTACGAGGTAATTACAGCCGATGCTGTTGAGTCAGCCGGCTCAATAACACTTCCCGGATCTTTTTCTAAAAATGCTGTTTCTCTTGGGTCAACCGTTCCCGCTTTTATGGTATTTAAAATTTCCAGTCCGCCTGCAGTTTTAACATTCTTTACAAAAAATGCTTTTGGCAAAAAATTATTGTTCCGTAAAACATACTTGCTACCTTTAAATACAGGGGTAAACATGGAGTCACTATAGGGCTGATCGGTAATTATATATTTAGTGCTCATCAGCCGCCATGCAGCGGGATTTGTTAATCCAACAACATCATCCATATCCTGATATATCCTCAGCTTCGCGCCCTGATAGCCGTATATATTCTGCAATCGCCAGTATGCAAGTGTGTTTTCTCTAACGGGCTGTCCTTTCTGCAGATTCAGCACTCTGAAATCATAAGTATTTTTTTCATTCTTTAATATCCAGTCAACATAATCAGGTGTTTTAAAGTATGCTTCGCTGTCGGTTTTGTTATCCCAATGCAGAGTTTTAAAATCAATGTGCCACAGGTCAATTAAACAAATCAGTATCAGCGAAAGTATGAATATCTGATATTTAATATTACCCTTTATATAGAGATATATCATACCAAACGATACAAGCAGCAGCAATCCAACAACAAGCATTTCTGATTTTACATTATCATACGCAATCTGTGAAATTTGCCCGATATATTGCTGTATCTGCTGCTGATTTGCACCCTGTGCAGTCAGTTTCTGCACTAATGTGCTTGATGCAACCTGTTTAAAATAAAAATCCTGAAATCCGATTATTGAAAATAATATTGGCAGTGCCAATATAGGAAATATAAATTTTGATGAATTTAAAAATTTTGCTGTAATTGCTTTATCTTTTGTTATATCAATCACTGATTTTATCCCAAATGCGGCAAGAATTACAAATGCCGCATTTATTAGAATATGTATCATTACAGGTGCACGGAAACTTGAGAAGTAGGGCATATTATAGAATAAAATATCATATAACAGGGGCCACGTTCTGCCAAATGAAAGCAGCAGCGATAAAAAGGCAATTACAACCATTGCCTGTACCATTGCACTTTTTTTAAAGTTGTAATAAATCCCAATAAATGCCAGCATTATTGTTATCACACCAAAATACATAGGCATTGTGTTAAACGGCATTTGTCCCCAGTATGTATTTGTTCTTTGACCTTTTACTTCAACATCGCCAAATCCTACCCAATAGGGAACAACAAATGTTAATACTTCTTCAGGTGAAAATGACCAGTTAGTTGAATATTCATAATCAGCCGCACCCTGAACATTATTATTACCCTGCTGCTGTGTTATTGCGGGTGCCCCGCGAATTGAATATTTATTGTATTCACGGCTTGCCATGTATGAGTCAGCATACATTGCAGCACTTAATCCCGCACCAAGCCCAAACATAATTAGCAGGTAAAGTGCGGGCTTAAAATCAATTTTCTTTGCTAAATTAAATATCAGTCTGTAAAGCAAATATACACCTGTGCCTCCAAAAAAATAAAAAAGCATCTGCACGTGGTTACTGCTCATTTGCACATGAATAAAGAAAACCATTATACCAAAATATAGTAAAACCCTGAAAATATTTTCCTTAATTTTTCCTTCTGAAATAATATCATACAGCTTTTCAAGCATCAGAAGTACTGCGGGAAACATCATTACAGCTATTAGTTTACTGTTATGACCAACAATTATCATTTGTATAATTGGTGTTATAAATACCGAGGCAATTGCTGAATATAGAGCAATAAGTTTATTTTTAAATTTATATTCAATCAAAAAATAAAATGAAAAGCCAAAAATAATATAAAACACAACAATTGCCCAAACATCATTTCCGCTGAATAGCAGATATACGGCATCGCGTAAATATACCCACACTGCATGTGAAAGGTCATACATTCTTTCCAGATGCGGAACAAGTGCAGCAAAACTTGGCATTCCGTTGAATATGTAAGGAACCCACAGCGGAAACTCGCCTTTTGCTTTGGCATCATCAAGGAAAGTTTTAAAACTTCCCGAGGCAATATTATCCGCTGAAGAAAATACCTTACCGCCAAACAACCCCTGATTAAAAAATATCATTATTAATATCAAAATTACTGCTAAAAACAGGGGAGTTTGCCATTTTTCCGGAATTAAATCAATTGTGTAACTTCTTGATGTATCCTTTTTTAAGGGATTAGGTTTTGCAGTACTTGTTTTTGCCTGCGATTTGTTTGTTTGTTTTGCCATTTACTATTTAATAATTGCTGTAAGCTTATTTTTAATTTTATATTTTTAATTGCTGATTTGTATTTTCTGATTTATATTTGCTGTGCAAACACTTCGGCAAGCTTTTGTGTTAAAAGCTTTCTTTCATATTTATCAGCAGCATTTTTATTTTGAGATGGTAAAATTGCCGTATTATTTTCAAAAAAACCATTATATAATTTAAGGTAATTTTCTTTTAATATTTCAGGGCGGTTATGTGGTGTAATTATTCCGGCATTTGTTTCAATTAGCAGGTCTTTTGCTTCGCCTTCTCCTGTAATTGCAAATATCGGCTTACCTGTTATAGCAGCCGCACCAAGATACTCAAACACTTTTCCGCTTAGTATCATTTTTGAATATTTATCCTCGTCAATCAATAACAGCATTGCATCGGCTTTCATTAAATAATCAATGCTTTTGGAGTGGGGGACGTATGGAATAAGCTCAATACATTCTTTAAGCGGAGAATTATTTATATAACTTAAAATATCACTTCCCAATCTTCCGACAAATATAAATTTAATCTTATCCTTTTCAACTTTATTTTCATTCACAAGTTCACCAACAGTATTTAAAAGGTAAAACGGATTTCGTTTGCCGTACATTGAGCCAGTATATACAATAGTAAATTTATCATTTTTTTTATTCGGAACTGAGGCATTTGTATAATCCTCTTTATCAAAACCGTTTCTTAAGAGTATAAAATTTGTTTTTGCAGCAATTTTTGGATATTTCCGCTCAAAATCTTCTTTCATTCCGCCTGCTACAATTGTTACTGCATCAGCATTATCAAGAGTAGTGCGTTCATATTTCTTATCAATTTTTTTTGGCAAAAACCACCTGTTAGGTGTTGTTAAATAATCTGTCCACGCATCGCGGAAATCAGATACCCACGGTATTTTTTTGCCGAGCAATTTTTCTGAATACTTTTTCAGCTCCATTGCAATTAACGCGCAGGTATATGGCGGTGAAGATGAAAATATTATATCAGGTTTATGTTTTTCTATAATTTTTTTGCCTTCTTTTACTGCGTATTTCTTCCAGCCAATTCTTGCATCGGGAATAAAAAATGTTGCTCTTACAAATTCAGCTAATTTATCTCTTATGCCTGATTTATTACCGCCATCTATATTATTTACATCAACTGCAGTATCTTTTGGCTTACCTGTTAACTTGCGGTAATGGCTGTATGGCTCAAAAATATCTGTGCGGTAAACAGTAATTTCCGGTGGAATTTCCTGTAACAAAGATTCATCTCTTGCCGGAAAATCACCATCTTTCACTGTAAGTACAATTGGCTGCCACCCAATAGCAGGCAGGTATTTTACAAACTTTAATACCCGCTGAACTCCCGGTCCCCCGGAAGGAGGAAAGTAATATGATATGATTAATGCCTTTTTCAACTATTTTAATTTAAAACAAAACAATATATCGCAGTAAATACAGAAAGTATTAATTTATAAATGGTTTTTCTTTGAGCCCTAGCCGCTTAGTCTGTGGCTTTAGGTTTTAAGCTTTTTTACCAACAACCAAAACCCCCGTTCCTTCGGGTTTGTTTTTATCATTTACATCAAGCAGCATAAACAGCAGTGTCCACCAGATTGTTAATGAATAATAAAAGGGAAGTATTATAAAAAATAACTGTGATTTATTCAGCATCTGCATCGGATATTTTATTCCAAGCCGCCAGTAAAGCCTGCCCCATTTGCCGTATGTATATTCAAAGCTCTCAATTTTAAATCCTGCCTGCTCTAACTTAGTGCATATATCTTCTTTAGAGTATCCTAGTCTAACATGCTCACCAATAAAACTTTCATCATGCTCATCATCAGCATCGCTTCCGCCCAGATTGCTTGGAGTATTTATCATTACTCTGCCACCTTGTTTTAATGCAGTATAAAATCTTTTAAATACACCAATATCATCTTCAATATGCTCCATTACATCAACTGAAAGAATAAAATCAAATCTGTTTTCAAAATTAATTTTTGTTAAGTCTGCGTATTCAAATTCAGTATTTTTTATCCCGCATTTATCAAAGAAAAATTTGCAGTCTTCAAGGTAGTCAACCTTTACATCAACAGCAAGCATTTTCATTGCAGTAAAACGCTTCGCCATAAAGTATGAATACTGCCCAAATCCGCAGCCTGCATCTAAAACATCATCGGGATTCTTTCTGCCGTATAACTCTTTAATTTTTAGTTTTACATACCACTCTCTTAGGAACATTAATCCCAGAATTTTATAGAATATTTTACGCAAAAATGGCGATTTTTTCACTATACCGCCAATTTTATCTTTTATAGGATCGTACTGCAAAGTTATAATTTTAGTTGATTAATCCGGCAAAATATCTAATATAGTGTATAGTTACAATGAAAATAGAATGTATTATACTCATTTTACTTTTCACCTTGCACCTTTCACGTTTCACCTTGCACCTTTCACATTCCTGAATTTTATTCCTATTATTTTAAAGAGAATTTTAATTATTTTTATATAATTAAATTTAATCATTATGCACTACAAATTTTTACTTTCGCTTGCTGTAATTGTTTCACTTGCAGTTTCATGCGGTGTTATTGAAAAACAGGTTAATAAATATACGGGTCACGATGAAGAAAAAATTGCGCGGCTTAAAAAAGAGGGAAGAAAATGTGAAGCCGAAATATTAAAAGTTGAAGATATGAATATCACCGTGAACAAAAATCCGATGGTAAGGTTATATCTTGAAGTTATGCCTCCGGGAGAGCCTTCTTTTGATGCACAGGTGGAAATGGTTGTCTCCAGAGTTAACGTTCCCAGAACTGGTGATAATGTTACAGTATATTATAACCCAAAGGATAAAACGGATATTATTGTGGAATGATTTTTTTACTGCTCATATGTTGCCACGCTTGCAGAAATAATTTATAGAATATCAATATAATATCTCACCTTTACAAGGCAGGCAGGAGTGAGCAGGTAAATATATTTTTTGCTTTACCCTCCCTCTCCTTCTGGGAGAGGGAGTTGGAGGGTGAGGTAATCAATTGATACCCTGAAATTAAGTCCATATACCTAAAAGGAATATGTGTCAGTTCTAAGGAGCTGACACGAACATAAACCAATCAACTAATTTTTGCTTATGTCAAGTCCTTTCAGAGGAGAAGGAGAAGATATATTTTTTGCTTTACCCTCCCTCTCCTTTTAGGAGAGGGAGTTGGAGGGTGAGGTAATCAATATTCCCCATGCCCATAATTCCATATACCTCTCAGAAAATAAACTGTTCTTCATCCTCCTTTCTATTTAAAGGGGGGGAAGGTGGGTTATAATTTCACCTTATACTTTATGTCATTTACTTCACCATTTTTTGATATTTCTCAAACAATTATCTTTGTACTTTACTAATGTTACTAAAATTATTCATTAATGAGTGAAGAAAAGAAGAATAAACAGCAGGATAGCACAAAAGGCGCAGCCACTATGGATAAAATTGTATCGCTTGCCAAGCGTCGCGGATTTGTTTTCCAATCATCTGAAATCTATGGCGGTTTAAACGGCTGCTGGGATTACGGTCCGCTTGGTGTTGAACTGCTTAATAATATTAAACAGGCTTGGTGGCAGTCTATGACCTTCCGCGATGATGTTGAAGGTATTGATGCTTCTATTTTAATGCATCCAAAAGTCTGGGAAGCATCTGGTCATGTTGAAAATTTTACTGACCCTATGGTTGACTGCAAACAATGTAAAGCACGCTACAGGATTGATCTTCTCTTTGATATGCTTACTAAGAAGAATAAAAAATATTTTGAAGATAAAATTAAAACCGTTCTTGGATATGAAGATGCCTCAGATAAACAGGAATCTATGAACAATTATTTTTCTGATAATATAAATCTCTTTATTCCTGAAATCACATGTCCCAATTGCGGCAATTCCGGTACATTTACCGAAGCCCGCAAATTTAACCTTATGTTTAAAACATATATTGGTGCAGTTGAAAGCGCTGACTCAATTGCTTACCTTAGACCCGAAACCGCACAGGGTATTTTTGTGAATTACAATAACGTTAAGGAATCAACCCGCCAAAAACTGCCCTTTGGAATTGCTCAAATCGGCAAAGCATTTCGCAATGAAATTAACACCAAAAATTTTCTTTTCCGCACACGCGAGTTTGAACAAATGGAAATGCAGTATTTTGTTAAACCCGGAACAGATGATGATTTATATAATGAATGGAAAGAACACCGAATCGGGTGGTGGCAATCACTCGGTATAAAACGTGAAAACTTAAACTTTGCGCCGCACCCTGCTGATAAGCTTGCACATTATGCAAAAGCTGCTGTTGATATTGAGTTCCGCTTTCCATTTGGCTTTGGTGAAATTGAAGGCATTCACAACCGAAGTGATTTTGATTTAAGCCAGCATACAAAATTCAGCGGCAAAAAGCTTGATTACTTTGATGAGCAGACTAAAGAAAGATTCACACCTTTTGTCATTGAAACATCTGCAGGTGCATCCCGTGGTTTTATGGCATTCCTGTGCAATGCCTATGATGAAGATACTGCCCCTACAAGCGAAGGCAAATCAGAATCACGAACTGTACTTCACTTTCACCCGAAACTTGCCCCGGTAAAATGCGCGGTATTCCCGTTAGTGAATAAAGACGGCTTGCAGGAACTATCACGTAACATAACTAATGATCTGCAGAAAACATTTAAGGTATTTTATGATGATTCAGGTGCTGTTGGCAGACGCTACCGCAGACAGGATGAATGCGGTACTCCGTTTTGTGCAACAATTGATTACGATACCCTGAAAGATGATACAGTAACTATCCGCGAACGTGATAGTATGCAGCAGGAAAGAATACATAAGGATAAGATTAAGATGTATATTCTGGAAAAAATAAATAATTAATTAATATTCAGAATATTTATTGAAATGATATTGAAAAGAATAAAATAATTGAAATTTACTTAATAAGTATCATTTTATTTGTTTTTACATAATTACCGGCAATCATTCGGCAGAAATAAATTCCTGATGGAAGTTTTAATGCATCAAATGTAAAAGTATAATTTCCCTGTATATAATAATCAGCAACAGGTTTTGAAACAATTTCACCCATAGCATTAAAAATACTGATTATCACATAATCTTTTATTGGAATTGAAAAGTTTATTGATGTCAATGGATTAAACGGATTTGGATAATTTTGTTCTAGCTTGTATTCGTTTGGGATTAATTCATTGGTTTTAATAATACCTTCTAAAATATCAGCACTTATAATCACTTCATTATTTGTAGAAACTGCGGCATTAAAAATAGCATAACCGTCATATTTACAATCTATATCTGAGAGTGAATCAACTGCAGCTGTGTTATTCTGGAACCAGTTTGTACCATAATTTAGAGTCTTTATCAGTGGGTTATTACCAACTAAGGCACTTAAATAACCAATTCCAAATCCACTGCTATATGGAAGACTTATATCTGATGCACTTGATATTGCTATTCCGGTATTTATTGTTGAACCCGAGCCATTTAACTGAAATTTATATATATTTGGTAACGAACTGTAAGTTACAGCTATACAATTTTGATTTACGCAATCCACTAATATTCCCGTACCGGTTAAAGGAATATTTACAAAGTTCCAGTTCGCACCGCCATTTGTAGTAAATGTTACTTTGTTCACATCGTAGCTTCCAAATCCATAAACAAGTTCATTTACAACAAATATTGAACCAAGAGCTACAGTATTATATCCTGCACCTACATTCTGTGAAATCCAGTTATTTCCACCATCGATAGTCTTATAGACAAGTATACCTGAGCCAGTTGGACCATCACTTACAATTATACCAATGTTTGGCAATGTTTGTGCAAATTTTATTCCATTAATAAAACCTGCTGTTCCTCCAGTTGTTAGTACAATGTTCCAGTTAATCCCTTTATTTGTTGTTTTCCAAACCTTTGCATTTCCTCCTACACCCCCATTTGCGCCACCATCACCTACAAGTATCATGTTACTGTTTCTAATATTCACTGCATATAATTCAGGCCCGCTGAGATTACCGGTAATGTTTATAAAATTTATACCGTGGTTTGTTGTTAAGTAAACTTTTGCTGTATTTGCCATTCCGCCAGCAACTGCAATTAAACTATAATCGGCAACTGAAATTACCGGATCTAATCCTAGACCTGTTATATTTGATGAACCCGGGCATAAAGTCCACTGAGAAAATATATTAAAATTTAAAATAGTAGAAATTATAAAAAGGAAAGATAAGATTGTTTTCATTTATTTATGGGCTAATTAATAAACTGAAATCTTGTCCCAATATAATCATTTTTAAATAGGGATAACATTATAAATTGAATGAAACTCAATTTTTAATTAACTTTGAAATTACACAAAAACCGAGTTTTTTATCAATTTTAAACAATATTGAATAAAGTTTTAATCATATCATACTACTTTCCGCCAATGGGTATGGGCGGGGTGCAAAGAACTGCAAAATTTACCAAATATTTAAATTCTTTTGGCTGGCAGCCGTATGTTTTAACTGTAAACCCCAAACTTTATCTTGCAAGCGATTACTGCCTGCTGAATGAAGTTGAAAAAGCTGGAGTTAAAATTTACCGAACCGGTAATGATACAGCTAAAAAAGGCAATAACAACGGACACAAAGTTGTTAAATTCAAAAAAGATTCTAACAGAAAATTCTTAAGTAATCTCTCACAGACTTTTCTTTTGCCCGATTCTAAAATATTATGGAAATCTGCAGCTATTTCACTTGGCAGCAGGATTATCGCAGATGAAAAAATAGATTTGATTTACGCTACTGCGCCGCCCTATACCGATTTTTTAATTGCATGTGAACTTAAAAATAAATTCGGGCTCCCGCTAGTTATTGATTACAGAGATTCATGGATAGACTGCCCAAATAATTTTTACCTTACACCTCTTCACAAAAACAAGCATAAAAAGCTTGAAGCCGAATCACTTGCTTGCGCTGATAAAGTAATTACAATTAATGACAGAATAAAAGAACTTATTCATTTAAGGTATCCTTTTGTTAATGATGAAAAAGTTTCTGTGATACCACAGGGATTTGATCCTGAAGATTTTAATTTTCCTGTTGATAATTCAAAAAACAAAATGCGTATTACATATTCTGGAAGTTTTCTTAATTATTATACTCCCAAACATTTTCTTGACGGCTTAAAACTTGCAATTGAAAAACTCCCCGAACTTAAAAATAATATTGAAGCATGTTTCATTGGAACATTTCCAAATGAATATAAAGAATATATTAATCAGCTTGGGCTGAATGATAATGTGAATTTAGCAGGTTACGTTGAACACTCTGTTTGTACAAAGTTGTTATCCCAAAGCGATGTACTTTGGATGATGATAAATAAAACCAATAGATCAGACCTGCACTCAACCGGCAAACTGTATGAATACTTTGGTGCTAATAAGCCAATACTTGCATGTGTACCAAATGGAGTTGCACGCAGGTCATTAGAAATGCACGGTGCAGTTATTATTACCGAGCCCGATGATGTTACAGCAATTGCTGATGCAATATTAAAATATTATGATCATTTTAAATCAGGCACACTGCCTAAACCAAACTCTCAGGTTACCGGGATGTACAACCGTAAAAGACTCTCAGGAAAATTAGCAGATGAATTTAATTTACTGCTTAAATATGATGAGGTGAGTGTTTAATGGATGTTCTGCTAATTGGCTCAGGAGGCAGAGAGCATGCAATTGCATGGAAACTTAAGCAAAGTCCCATGGTAACCAATTTATATTGTGCTCCCGGTAATGCGGGTATAAGCAGTGCTGCAGAATGTGTTGATATTAAAGCTGATGATATTGATAGTCTGCTGAAGTTTGCAATTGATAATAAAATTGATTTAACAGTTGTTGGACCCGAAGTTCCTCTGGAAAAAGGAATTACAGATCTCTTCAATAAAAACGGACTTAAAATATTTGGTCCGCAAAAAGATGCTGCTATGTTAGAGCACAGTAAAGTTTTTGCCAAAGATTTCATGAAAAGGCATAACATTTCAACTGCTGCTTATAATATTTTTAATATAAGAGAAAAAGATAAGTTATTATCTTTTTTAAATGAAACAAAATTTCCTGTTGTTCTAAAAGCTGATGGTCTTGCTGCTGGCAAAGGTGTAATTATCTGTAATTCATTTTCTGAATCTGAACTTGCTGTAAAAGAATTTTTTGAAGATAAAATATTTGGTTCTGCATCTAACAATATTGTAGTTGAAGATTTCCTTGAGGGTGTTGAAGCATCTATTTTTGCTATTTGTGATGGAACTGACTTTATTATTCTGCCATCATCGCAGGATCACAAAAAGATAAACGATGGTGATACAGGCAAAAATACCGGAGGTATGGGTGCATATTCACCAGCAAATAAAGCCGTAACCCCTGAGGTGCTTAATAAAGTAACAACAAGGATAATTGAACCTGTTCTGAAAAATATGAAAGCAGAAGGCAAAGAGTTCAAGGGCTGTTTATACTGCGGGCTTATGATTGATAAAAATGGTGATCCGTTTGTCATTGAATTCAACACCAGATTTGGCGACCCGGAAACTCAGGCAGTAATTCCTAAAATTAAAAGCGATTTGTGTGAAATGTTCTTAGCTTCTGCAAACGGGAATTTAAAAAATTATAATCTCGAAACTGATGATAATTTTTACTGTACAGTTGTTCTTGCTTCAAAGGGCTATCCCGATAAATATGATACAGGTATGGAAATTAAAGGTCTGGAAAATATTGCAAACAATGAGCTTGTTTTTCATGCGGGCACAAAATCAATTAACGGTAAAATATTTTCAAGCGGCGGAAGGGTTTTAAATGCCACTGGTTCATCAGGGGTTAGTCTGCTTGATGCAATTAATTCTGCCTATCATATTGCTGAAAAACTTAATTTTCAAAATAAATACTACAGAAACGATATTGGAAAGAAAGGTTTGTAAATTTACTGAATGAATATTCTAATTACAGGCGGTGCCGGATTTATTGGCTCTAACATAGCTGATGCTTATATTGAAAACGGACATAATGTTATTATTATTGATAATATGTCCACAGGTGTTAAGGAATATATAAATCCCAAAGCTGCATTTTACGAAATGGATATTTGTGATAACAATATATCTCAGGTATTCAAAGAAAATAAAATTGATATTATAAATCACCATGCAGCACAGATAGATCTGAGAAAATCAGTTGAAGACCCCAAGTTTGATATAAATGTTAACATTGCAGGTTCTGTTAACCTTCTTGAAAATGCCAGATTGAACGGTGTTAAAAAATTTATATTTGCTTCAACAGGCGGAGCTATTTACGGAGAGCATGATTATTTTCCTGCAGATGAAAATCACCCCGTCAGACCAAGTGCCCCTTACGGCATTAATAAAAATTGTGTGGAAAAATACTTGTATTATTATAATCTTGTTTATAATTTAGACTATATTGTTTTAAGATATGCCAATGTTTACGGACCTAGACAAAATCCGCATGGTGAGTGCGGCGTGATTGCAATTTTTACCGATAAAATTATTAGCGGCAAACAGCCGCTGATAAACGGTGACGGCAAACAAACCCGTGATTATGTATTTGTAAAGGATGTGGTAAATGCTAATGTTCTTGCACTTGATGCTAAAGGACCGAAGATTTATAATATTGCAACAACCAAAGAAACGGATGTAAATTATATTTTTAACAGAATAAATCATTATGCCTCAGCAGGTTTTGATGAAAAACACGGTCCGGCTAAACTTGGTGAGCAAAAAAGATCTGTTTTAAGCTTTCAGAAGATAAGCAGTGAGCTTGGCTGGCAGCCTGAAACTGATATTGAAACAGGTTTAAAAATTACAACAGAGTTTTTTAAAAATAAAATATAATATAAAATATTATCATTTAAAGTTTTGATAGAAAGTTTAGCAAACAAAATATTAAATTCTGAAAAAACTGCTGTTGCGCGTGGTATTTCTCTAGTTGAAAATGAATCTACAAATGCGGGCGAACTTTTAAAAATGCTTTATAAAAATACCGGTAAAGCATATTTAATTGGTATAACAGGTCCGCCCGGTGCAGGCAAAAGCACTATAACAAATGCGTTAACAAAAATTTTAAGGCAAAACGGTAAAAAAGTCGGAATAATTGCAGTTGATCCAACCAGTCCATTTACAGGCGGGGCTTTACTTGGTGATAGAATAAGAATGCAGGATTCCGGAACTGATGATGATGTATTCATTCGCTCAATGGCAACCCGTGGAAGTCTAGGCGGGCTTTCTAAAAAAGCCAAAGAAGCTTGCGATATTCTGGATGCAAGCGGCAAAGATTTTATTATTATAGAAACAGTTGGGGTTGGGCAAAGTGAACTTGATATTGCTCAAACCGCTGATACTACTATAGTTGTTTTGGTGCCTGAGTCAGGTGATGCTGTGCAGACAATGAAAGCGGGATTAATGGAAATTGGAGATATATTTGTAATAAATAAATCTGATAGAGAAGGCTCTGAAGCCCTTGGAGTAGCATTAAGAACAATGCTTCACCTTAAAATGACCAAACAAAGTGACAGAGAAATTCCCGTAATAAAAACAATTGCTACCGGAAATAAAGGCATTAATGAGCTTTATGACTTTATTATAAGGCATAAAGAATATCTTGAAAAAAAAGGAAAGCTTGAGCAGAAAAGAAAAGCAAACCTGATTAAACAGATTAATGAGCTGGTAAACAATAAACTTGAGCATAAGTTCTGGACAGCTGAAAAAAAAGTTAAACTTGATGATAAAATTCAGAAAATTTCTGAACGAGAAATCTCTCCTTATGATTTTGTTGATGAATTATTTTTAGAAACGTAATTATTAAATAAATTTAAATATATCATGGATTTTAATTTATCAGAAAGCAATTTAGAAATTCAAAAACTTGCAAGAGATTTTGCCCAAAACAGGATTGCACCTGTAATTATGAAGTATGATGAATCTTCAGAGTTTCCTTGGGAAATTGTTAAAGAGCTCAGCGAAATGGGTTTTATGGGTATTATGTTTCCTGAAGAGTACGAAGGCTCTAATCTTACAATTCTTGATTATGCAATTATTGTTGAAGAAATTTCCAAAGCAGACCCCTCCCTTGGGCTTACTGTGGCTTCTCATAACGGACTTTGCACTAATCATATTTTTATGTTCTCAAATGATGAGCTTAAAAAAAAGTATATCCCGGACCTTGCTTCCGGAAGAAAACTTGGTGCATGGGGACTAACTGAAAATGTTTCCGGCAGTGATGCTGCCGGTATGGCAACAACAGCAGTTAAAGATGGTGATTATTACATATTAAACGGAAGTAAAAATTTTATTACACAGGGCGGAGTTGGTAAAACTGCTGTTGTTACTGCTGTTACCAGCAAATCCAAAGGTTCTAAAGGTATTTCAGCATTCATTGTGGAAAAAGGTTTTGAAGGGTTTTCTGTTGGCAAAAAAGAAAATAAGCTTGGCATGCGCTCAAGCGATACCTGTGAACTTATTTTTGATAACTGTAAAGTACCTTTTTCAAACTTAATTGGTAATGAAGGTGAAGGATTTAAACAGTGTATGACAATACTTGATGGCGGCAGAATTTCAATTGCGGCACTTTCTGTTGGAATTGCTCAAGCTGCTTTAGACCATTCAATAAAATATGCTAAACAAAGAAAGCAGTTCGGCAAATCATTATCCGAATTTCAGGGGATACAGTTCAAAATTGCTGATATGACTACAGAATTAGAAGCAGCAAGACTTCTTACTTACAAAGCTGCTAAAATGAAAGATGAAGGAAAAGATTTTAAATTTGCAGCTTCTCTTGCTAAATATTATGCAAGTGAAATTGCTGTAAAAGCTACCAATGAGGCAATTCAGATACACGGCGGTTATGGGTTTATTAAAGAGTTTCCGGTTGAAAAATTATACAGGGATGTTAAACTGACAACTATTGGTGAAGGAACCAGCGAAGTCCAGAAAATGATATTGGCAAGAAACCTTGTTGAAATGTATTAAAAATTAAAACTTTAATTTTTTAAAAAACCCGCTATTAAAACGGGTTTTTTTGCTTTATATTTCTTTTTTATTTAAAATTTTATCAGCCAAAAATTGTTGTCCAAAGTATATAATCAAGTATAAGCGTCATAGCTGCTGCAAGTACAAATGCTCTGATTGTTGAGTTACCTACTCCCTGTGCTCCCCCATAGGTTCCAAGTCCAACATGACACCCTAATATTGATGTTGATGCTCCAAAGAAAAATGCTTTTATTAACCCGCCTGCAATATCCTTAACTTCAAAAACTCTTCTTGCACTTGTAAAAAATACCTGAAATGATACATCCATAAAAAAGTATGAAACTCCAAATGCACCCATAATAGCTATAAAATTTGCAAGAATTGTAAGCACAGGAAGCATAATTATACACGCTAAAAATCTGGGCATAACAAGATATCTTACGGGATTAATGGCAAGAGATTCCAAAGCATCAATTTGTTCGGTTACTTTCATTGTCCCAAGCTCGGCTGCCATAGAAGCTCCAACTCTTCCTGCCAGAACAATTGCTGTTAATACAGGTCCAAGCTCAATTAAAATTGCCTTTGTAACTGCCGAGCCCAAATATGAAAGTGATATGAATCCCTGAAATTGATATGCTGCCTGCCATGCCGAAACTGCTCCGGTAAAAAATCCGATTATTATAACCAATGGCAAAGAACCTACTCCAACATGTTCCATTTGGTTAATTATAAGTAACCTATCTCTGAATATCCTTGGAAAACTGAGGATAATTCCCCATATAAGCATTGTAATCTTGCCAACCTCAAGGAAAAAAAACTCTATCTTATCAATAAACCAATCAAATATTTTTACCATATCCCGCAAATATGGTTATTAAACCACAGTTAAACAATTCAATAAATTTATTCAATTACCTACGAATACCTTATCATTGAATACCATATCATTTAATTTATTTTTTTTAAAAAAAAGCATTGCAACATTATAAAAATTTATATAGATTATATTAATATTTTTACAAATTCAACAAATTATAATGAAAAGAATAATTATACTATTGCTTTTTCCTCTGTTTTTATCTTTTTTTTCATTCAATGATAACCCTGAAATTAAATATAAAAAAATTAGTGAAAGAGTCATTCTAAGAACATCTGATGGAGCAAAATATCAGCCCGGAATGATTAATATTAAATTTAAACAAACAAACAATAACATAACAGCTTTATCAACGGGTTTCAGCAGAATTGATAATATTGCTGCTCAATACGATGTTAAAAGTGTATATAAATTATTTCCTTTAAAAAAGGATGTAAGTAAACGTATGCCGGGAGATGAAGACCTTGATAAATTTGTGAGAATTAAATATAACGGAAACATTGACCCTACAGATCTTTCAGCAGAAATTTTAAAGCAGAATTCTGATATACTTGAATGGGCTGAGCCTGAATTTGTTTATGACCAGCTTTTTATTCCAAACGACCCTAGTGTAGGTTTGCAGTATCACATTAGCAAAATAAACTGTTATCAGGCGTGGGATATTACTCAGGGTGATACAAATGTTGTAATCGGTATTGTTGATAGCGGTAGTGATCTTGATCATCCGGATCTTAGCGCTAATATTAAATATAATTATTCAGATCCTGTTGACGGAATTGATAATGACGGTAACGGTTATGTAGATGATTTTAAAGGCTGGGATTTTTATTATTTTGATAATGATCCCAATATTAACGGCGGAAGTGATCATGGTTCACACGTTTCAGGATGCGCTTCTCAGGTTACTAATAATGGTGTTCACGGTGCCGGTCCCGGATTTAAATGCAAGCTAAAAATTACTAAACATGCCCCCGATGTACCTGATAACAGTATTTATAATTCAAATTCAGGCATTGTTTATCAATATCAAAATGGTGCAAAAGTTATTAATTGCAGCTTTGGAAGCGGTACTTATAGTGCAGCAACTCAAAATATCATAAATGATGCTTGGACTGCCGGTGTTGTTATTTGTGCTTCCGCAGGTAATGACGGAGCTAATATTCCAAGATACCCCGCATCCTATGATAATGTTGTTAGTGTGGCAGCTTCTAACTCTGCTGACCAAAAAGCAAGTTTTTCTAATTATCATTCTACAGTTGATGTTATTGCACCGGGTGATAATATTTTGAGTACACTCTATAATAATGGTTATGCAAATTTAAGCGGTACTTCTATGTCTTCTCCCGTTACAGCGGGAGTTGTTGCATTGATCCGTTCTAAATACCCCGCGTGGACAAATACACAGGTAGTTGACAGATTAAAGCTTGGGGTAGATAGTATCTATAATCTGAATCCCAATTATATTGGTTTACTTGGTACAGGCAGAGTTAATGCGTTTAAATGCGTTGCAGATTATCCAATTGTTTCACTGCTTAATTTTAATGCAAGCGATTCTTTATACGGCAATAACGATAAATCATTTGACATAAATGAAGTGGTTACATTTACTATAAATTACAAAAATATCTGGATTGCCGGAAATAATGTTTCACTAAGACTTTATACTTCAGACCCTGATGTAGAATTAGTTCAGGATTCGGTTTATGCCGGAAATTTAAATGCATACACAAGTTATAATACAACACCGGGCAATACATTCAGAGTAAAAGCAAAATCAACTTGCCCATTTGATAAAGTTGTAACTTTTAATTTAAGAACCTCAAATAATGCTTATAGCGATAATGCAACCTCAACTTTTACCGTTACATTCAGGCAAGGCTGGGTTACACACAGCGTTAATAATATGAAATTATCTCTTACAAAAGATGGGGCTGTTGGCAAGAAAACAGAAGCTTATGGAAATGGGTTAACTATCCCGGGTTATAACGGAAACCAGATGCTTGAAGGCGGACTTATGATAGGCATTAGCAATACAAAAGTTTCTGATGATTGCAGAAGAGGAAGCTCGCCAACAAATAAATCAGATACAGATTTTACTGCTATTAATCCGTATGTTATGCAAATGCCGGGAACAAATTCAAATGAAGACGGCAGAGGTTATTTTAATGATAATGGTGCCGGATCTAATAAAATCGGTGTTACTGTTCGTGCTGAGAGTTTTGCGTGGAGCAATTCTCCTGATGCAAATTACATTATTTTAAGATATACAATCAAAAATACAAGCGGTGCTGCAATTTCTAATTTATTTTCCGGAATTTACATGTATTTTACCCCCAATGGTGTAAACTCAAATAATTATTCTAAATTAGATACTATTAATAAATTAGGATATTCGTATAATAATTCAACACCTAATCCATATCTGGGTGTTGCTTTACTTTCTAACCAAACACTGAATTTTAAAACTTTAACTGCCGCTGAAGTATTAACCGGTTTTACTACGCAGGAAAAGTGGGATGCCTTAAGTAACGGTATTGTAAACGGAAGCGTTGGACCCGGTTCTAACTGTTTTGTTATTTCTGCCGGACCTATTAATCTGAATAATAACGATAGTGTTGTTGTTGGGTTTGCTGTTGTAAAAGGTAATGACCTTAATGAAATTATTACCAATACTAATACAGCAAAAAACAGATTTGGCGTAATTGGTATTCAGAATATTTCTAATAATATTCCTGAAAAATTTAACCTGTCTCAAAATTATCCTAATCCGTTTAACCCCGTTACAACAATAAAGTTTGATATTCCAAAAGAGGATAATGTTACTTTATCTATTTACGATATTACAGGCAGAGTTATTGAACGCAGTTCTAAAGAACTTCAGCCCGGTACGTATAAATACGAATTTAATGGAGAAAATTTTGCAAGCGGTATTTATTTTTATAAGTTGGAGTCTAAATACTTTAGTGCAGTTAAAAAAATGATTCTAATTAAATAATTTTCAATTAACTATATTTTAATTCATTATGAAAAATATAACATTATTATTTTTTATTCTGGTATTCTTTATATCAGCAAATGTTTTAACCGGTGATAGGTATCAAACTAAAATTGATAGAAATCAAAGGTTAAATGATGGCGGTTCTTTTTCTTTAATTCCCTACAATACTCTGCCGCAATCTGTTGTTTTTATGCCTCAGTTAGCACAGGGATTTAGCACAGATAGTATTACAGTGGGAAATGAAATACTTACCGGTATTTCAGGATTTTATGATTATAAAACTAATGGTGAAACCAATGAATATATACAGGTTGATCCTTCAAATCCTGATGTAATTCATGTAATTGATGTGCAGTCTGACTCCCTTGATGCTGCCGGAGGTACTACAAGAAAAACTAGGTACAGTTTTTCAACTGACGGAGGCAATACCTGGGAAACTTCAACAATAGAAGTTCCATTAGTGCGTTCAGGTTTTGGTGTGCTGCAGCTAACAAGTGATGGTGCTGCTGTTATTTCTAATCACAATACAAATTCGGGAAATGTTATAGATGCAAACTTATATATTGATGTTGCACCTTTAGCCGGAACTTTTAACGAGTATTCTCATGCTTCTCACTCCCCGTTCGGAATTTGGCCCCAGATTTCTGTTTATAATAACGGTAATGTTGGCTTAATCAGCAGAAGGAACGTTTCTTCAACCGATCCTCCGGAAACTTTGTTTTATTCATATTACAATGGTTCATCTATGAGCACAAGAACCCCGTTATGGTTAACTGGTATGACCTTTAACGGAACTGTTGGAAGCAACATGAGGTATCATATAGCCAATAATAAACAGGGAAGAGTTACCGTTGTTATTGCTCCGGTAAATGAAAACGATACTTTGGAAAACAGTAAAATGTTCCAGATAACTTCTACCGATAACGGTGCAACCTGGGGAACTGCTTCAACTGTTTTTGCTCCATATACTATAAACAGCGGGCAGGATACTGTTGCAACTGCAGGAGGTTCTTATTTACTGTATAAAAAGAATACAAATAACTGGTATCTGGCATATCCCGTTACCGCTGATAATTTATTTGCAAACGGTGAGTTAAAATTAACTAAAAGCGATGGCAATACATTAACTACTACAACAATTTGTAACGTTAATGATGTGCAGGCAACTACTACTTACAGTCAGTCTTTGGCATTTGTATTTAATATTGATTTTCCGGCAATGGCGTTTTCTGAAGACGGCAGTACTTTGTATTGTGTTTACAGTGTGGTTAAATCAGATACTTCAAATGGCGGATTTAATCAAAGAGATCTTTATATGCAGTATTCACTTACAGATGGTGCAACATGGTCAACTCCGCTGAGATTAACAAATACTCCGACAATTGATGAATCATATCCTTCTGTTTCATTATACAATAAAGGTTCAAACGGAAGTGCTTATGAATTAAATCTTGTATATATGAAAGATCCTGGTGTTGGACCTGCATCTTTTAACGGTAATGGTACACTTGCTGCGCCATCAAGAAATTTTCAGGTTTACAGAAAATTAACAGGTACATCTCCTATCGGAATTGAAAATAATCAGAATAATTTAACTGATTGGCATCTTGGACAAAATTATCCAAATCCTTTTAACCCAACAACTAAAATTGAGTACAATTTAAAGAAAACCGGTTTTGTTTCTTTAAAAGTTTACGATATTCTTGGACGGGAAGTTGCTAATTTAATAAATGATATACAAACTGCGGGTGTAAAATCCATTGAATTTGATGGTACAAATTTACCAAGCGGCATTTATATTTATAAGTTAAAAGCCGGTGATTTTTCTGATACAAAGAAAATGATTTTAGTAAAATAATTATAAATCCAATTAAGAAAGGATAAATATGAAAAAAATGTTAACTTTCATTCTGCTCATACTTTTAAGCTATCCGGTTTTATCTGATAGTCATAAAGCTATGAGAGAAAATAAAGCTCTTGAAAACGGTACACAAATTCTTGATAACAATTTTGTACCTGTTTATGGGCAAACTTTTGCATTAGATACTGCAAGAAGAGTCCCCGGTTTGGTAACCTGGTGGGATTATGCAACTAACGGTCAAAACCAGCACCAAATAGTTGTTCTTGGTGATACTGTTATTGCAGCTGTACAATATACAGATTCAAGCAGTGCGGCTACTTCTTCAGGAAGAACTATGTTATATCAGGTTAGTTATGATGGCGGTTTAACATGGTTAACAGATCCAATTGAAATTGCACCATTACCATTAGGTGGTGCATATCCTGATATTGTACCGGTAATTTTAAGCGGTAACCGTACAATTGTACTTACCGGAAGACAATTTTCAGGCGGCAGCAGAGGTTTTAGCGGTGTTGATGTATTATTAGGTGCTGGTTCTATAACATCTACTTTAGTACCGGCTCCAGGAAGTGACTATTTTTCATGCTGGTTAAGTTCTTCCAATATTGGTGGAACATATCAATCAGGAGATACATTGTTTTTCAGAAAATTTGACTATACAACCAATACTTACGATACAAGATTGCTTTTAGCTACTCCTACCACAGAAATTGACGCAAGCGGCAGAAAAATGATTGCATCATCAAGCGATGGACAAAATGTTTGTGTTGTTTGGTGGAAATCAACTGCTGGCACTGAAGCTTTAAATTGTAAATTTTCTACCAATAGCGGTACTAGTTTTGGTTCAATGACTAATATTTGTACTGATCCTTTAACTGTAGGAAGTGATCAGGTTTTCCCATGGTTTGGTATGGATTTAGCTTATAAACCAGGTTCAAACACAGTTTCTGTAGTTTTCTGCACTCAGCCGGCTGGTGCTACGGGTGCTGCTCAAGGTTGGAAAATAATGTATTGGTCTCCCGGTATCAATGGTGGCACACCTGTTAGAATTGCTGACTGGACTAATACCCCCGTTCTTGCAGATACTGGTTATATAAATACTTCAGCTTCTCAATTGCAGGTCGGTATGGTTGGAATTTCTCACCCAACTGTTGCTTATTCAAATGATGGCTCAACTATTTATTGCGTATTTTCTGGAATTCAAAAGGATACATCAGATTATGGGTACTTCTTTAATGATCTGTATTCATCCTATTCTTCAAATGATGGCGCAACATGGTCAGCACCTGTTAAGCTTTCAGTTTCTGCTGTTGATGGTGATGAAATTTACCCCACACTTTCAAAAGATGGCAATACAAGTACAAGTTTTGGATTATTATATTTTAATTCCGGTTTCCCGGGCAGTGCAAGCTTTACAAATATAACAACACCTCGCTCACGGAATTATACTATATATACCAGAATAAATCCTGTAACAGGCGGACAAATTCCTATTGGCATAAATACTATATCAAATGAAATTCCTTCTGAATTTAATTTAAAACAGAATTATCCTAATCCATTCAATCCTTCTACCAACATTAGGTTTGAGTTGAAATCAAATTCGGTTGTAAAATTAACAGTATTTGATATTACCGGAAAAGAAATTACTAAATTAGTTAATAATGAAAATGTTCAAGCAGGTATTCATGAAGTAAAATTTAATGCATCTAATTTTGCTTCCGGAATTTATTTCTATACTTTAGAAACAAAGGATTTTAAACAAACAAAGAAAATGATGTTAATTAAATAACATTTATTCATTTTATGCAAAAAGGGCAAAAGTTTACATTTTTGCCCTTTTTTATTTATTTTATTTTTAAAGTTGGAATTTATACTAAAAAATGCCATTTTGTTATATACTTGATTTCATTTATAATTTCAATTATATTTAATCATTAAATTTAATTTTTATCTATAATTAATCAAGAAAGGCAATTCCAATGAAACGACTTATTCTGCTTGTTATTGCTGTTTCTTTTGTTGCTGCAATGTTTTATAGTGTAGGCAACAAAGGTCCTCAGCAAATTTCTGATATAAAAGAAACAGGTAGTGTTCAAACAAATAATAAACCACCTGTACATTTTGAGTCTAACTCAGTTTTAGATACATTAGGCACAGTCCCCGGGCTTACCGGTTACTATGACTATTATACCAATGGTAATAATCTGCACAGAATTTGGTTAAGCGGTGATACGGTAATAGTATCAGTTGACCAAACAGATTCTGCAAATGCTCAAACTTCAACTGCCAGAAAATCCTATTATCAGTTCACCACTAATAATGGTGTAACATGGGGGTCAGATGCAATTCTTGTTGGTTCTGACGGAAATGCATATCCTAACTTAGATCCTATGGTACTTTCAGGTGCTAGAACAGTAGTTTTATCCGGAAGGCAATTTGTTGCTGGTGCAAGAAGAGGTTATGTTGGTTCAGATGTAATTTTAGGTGCTGGTTCATTTACAAATACATTAGTTAATACCGGTTCAGGCGGTGATAACTTTGGCGGTGTATTAAATGCAACTACATTAGGCTGCGGATGGTTTGGCGGCGGTTCAGCAGATACCATTTATTATGCGAATTTCGATATTACAACCAATACATATTCTAATCCGATTGTACTGTTTTCAGGAGTTCCTGCAAATGGAAGACAATTTACAGCAGCCAATGGCAATAATGCAGTTTCAGTTGCTTACTGGAATGCTACTGCACCAACAAGTATAAAGGTTAAATCATCAACTGATGGCGGTACAACATTCGGTTCTGAAGTAACTGCTGTAACAGAAGGACTTGTTGTTAACGGTACACCTATTGCTCCATGGTTTAATGCTGATATGATATATAAACCGGGAACAACTAACCTGTATATGGCATTTGGTACTTTATTAACAGGAAATTTTGGAACTGTACGCGGATATAAATTAATGGTTTGGTCTCCGGGATTAAACAGCGGTACACCGGTTAGAGTTGTTGATTACTTAAACTATCCTCCAATGGCTGATACAAACGTTTATAATGCTAGTCAAAATCAATTACAGGTTGGTATGACAGCTATGTCACATCCGGGCTTGGCATTTTCAAGTGATAACTCAAGATTGTTTGTAGTATATTCAGGTCAGCAGCTTGATACTTCATCTTATGGTTTTAATTATAATGATATTTATGTTCAGTATTCAGATGATAACGGTACAACCTGGTCAGCACCTCGTAACTTAACAAATACTCCAACTGCTGATGAAATTTATCCATCAATTTCCAGAATTGGCAACGGAACTGAATCAATTGCTATAACTTATGCACTTTCTGAATGTCCGGGTTCAACAAGCTTTACAAATACTACAACTCCAACCTGTAAAGTTTACCAGATATACAAAAAATATAATCCTGTTACCGGCGCTGTTATAGGTATTCAGAATATTTCAAATGAAGTTCCTTCTGGATTTTCATTATCACAAAATTATCCAAATCCGTTCAACCCTAATACTAAAATTAGGTTCTCTGTACCAAAAAGTTCAATAGTTACACTTGAAGTTTTTGATGTTACAGGAAAATTAGTAAAAACACTTGCTAGAAATGAAGCTGTTACAGCCGGAACAAAAGAAGTTGATTTTAATGCATCCGGTTTAGCAAGCGGAATTTATTTCTATACATTAAAATCAGGTGATTTTACTCAGACTAAAAAGATGATTTTAGTTAAGTAATTGTTTTTAACAAATTCTCATAAAGGGGCATTTAAAAATGCCCCTTTTTTTATTATTTCAAAATTTTAAATTTCAATGCCTGAATTTATACTGCTTAAATTATTCTTAATTTATACTTGACTTCATTTTTTTATTATATTATATTTATTTTGAAATTAAGAAAAAATCAGCTAAAATTACAATTAATGAAAAATTGAGATTATAAATTTTTTATTTTTTTAACATGTTTTTTCTTGAAGTAATTTTTAAGTACTAAAATAAAAAGTAAATATTATTTAATAAAAAGAGATTAATTTTTTAAACTCTTTTTAAAACAAATCGGAGGTAATTTAAATGAGGCTATTTAACCATTTCTTAGCCCTTCTTTTAATCATTGCAGCTGCTGGAACAAGCCTTCACTCTCAAACTACCGGAAAAATTTCCGGTGTTGTTAAAGATGATAAAGGTGAGTTTCTAATAGGAGCTCGTGTTGAAATTGAGGGAACTCAATTGAGAGCCGGTACTGATGAAAATGGTCAGTATGCAATTCTTAACGTTCCGGTAGGAACGTATTCGGTTAAAGCAACTTATGTTGGTTATGACCCGCAGGTTCAGTCTAAAATCAGCGTTAGTGTTGGCTTAACATCCACTGTAGATTTCGTGCTTTCTGTTGGAGGTGTTGTTATTGATACCACCACTATTATTGCAAAAAGAAAAACAATAGATAACGGAAGCGGAAAGATCATAGGTTCAGAATTTATTGATAATACCGGTATCAGAGGTATTGATAATATTGTCGCAAAAACTAGCGGTGTTGTGCAGGATGAAAAAGGTTCAAGCATTAACATCCGCGGCGGCAGAACCGGTGAAACTACTGTAATTATTGATGGTGTTGTAACTAACAATCCGCTTGATAGAGGTTCTACGGCTAATGTTTCTACTAATGCACTTAAAGAACTTTCCGTTTTAACAGGTGGTTTTAGTGCTGAATACGGCAACGTGCTTAGCGGTGTTATTAACGTTACTACTAAATCAGCTCAGTCTGATTATACTGCATCAATTGAAGTTGTCTCTGATATTGTTGCAGGAGATTATATAAAAACAAAATCTCAGGGCTATAATGTTTACAGTGCAACATTAGGCGGACCTGTTATCCCTTCAAAAAAATTAAAAAAAGTATGGTCTGTTTATGGTAGTTATGAAAGAGAATATAATCTGGTTGACCAGCCCGTTAATACTGATGTAGCTGAACTTTGGGCAGATGATGGCATTTTACCAAATTTCTCCAGAAATGGACAGTCATGGACTGGTAAAACAATTATCAGTGTTGGCGAGATGACAAAAGGTAAAGTTAATTTAACTTTAACCGGCGGTTATTTTGGTAATAAAGAGCAATCAAGAATTTGGACCGGTTCTTTTGGTAAATTTAATTCATATCATAATCCGCTTGTTAAAGATGAAAATCATCAGGGTTATGTTAAAATTAACCAATCCTTCGGCTCAAAAACATTTTATGATCTGCAGGCATCTTATTTACTTTCAAAATATAAAAGAGGTGACGGAATATTTTTTGTTGATGATATGATTCAGGGAAGAGATGGTAATATGTATCCTTCTATATTAGCTTACGGTGATACAAACACTGTTCCCGGATTAACAATTATGGGAAGCGGGCTTACATCAGGTAGTAATTATTATGGTGTTTTCAGAAGACCCGGTACAGTTAGCGGAACTTACTGGAAGAAAAATACCGAAGCTATTTCCTTTAATTTGAATTTTACTCACCAGATTTTAACTAAAAAATATGGTAACCATGAAATAAAATTAGGCGGTGAGTTTAAACAGTTTAAAGTCAGAAATTTTCAGGCAAATGTTATTGGTTATAGCTCAATAACTAATCCTAATAAATATGCAAACGGACAAGGTAATGGCAGCGTAATTAATTATCCGGTTGTAGATGAAAATGGCGCTAATTCAAACTTTGTTGAAGCCTATGGATATGATGTTTATGGAAATGAAATTGAAGAAGACTACATTGTAAACGGATTAAACGTTACAGAGGCACCTAAAAAACCAAGGATAGGCGGTTTTTATCTGCAGGATAAAATGGAATTTGATTATTTTAATACCAATATAGGTGTAAGAGTTGATTACATGGATCCTAACACTTTGGTTCCTATTGATTATTTTAATTTAAAAGGTAATGATGGTGTTTTAGATATGGCTGATTATAAATCAGTTGAAAAAACAATCGAATTCAGCCCAAGACTTGGATTCTCTTTCCCAATTACTGAAAAAACTGTATTCCATGCTCAATACGGTAAATTTATTCAGTTACCGGCTTTGCAGTATTTATATGAAAATCAAAGAGTAATCAGAGATATTGCTGATGGTGGAGTTGGTTATTATACTGCATTCAATAATCCATTGTTAAAACCTGAAAGAACTACTGCCTACGAACTTGGCGTAAGACATACTGCAGGTGATTATGTAACATTGGGATTAACTGCTTATTACAAAGAAACCTCTGATTTAATCAAGATTAGAAACATTAAAGCTAACGATAATTCTTACACATTTGCTATTTATGATAATGGTGACTTTGGTATTGTTAGAGGTGTTGACTTCAGTCTTGATTTAAGAAGAATTAACAGACTCCGTGCTACAATTTCTTACGGTTTATCATTTGCATCCGGAACCGGTTCAAATGTTAATAGTCAATATAATATTGCATATAACGGAGATGAAGCTCCAAGAATTCCTACTGCTCTTGATTATGATCAAAGACATACAGGTACAGTTGAGCTTGACTACAGATGGGGAACGCAGGATGTTCCTAAAGGTTTCTGGGGCGGTGTACTTTCAAGATTAGGTTTTAACGTACTGTTTTCATTTAACAGCGGAAGACCATATACACCTTCTGATAATTCCAGAGACCCATTAGGTGTAGTTTCATCTGTTGGCGGTGAAAGACCTGTTGCTCCGCTTAATTCTGCTTACACTCCTTGGAATTTGAGACTTGATCTTAAGATTGATAAATCATTTAAGATCTTTAATAAATTAAATGGTAATATTTATATTCTGGCATTAAATGTTCTTGACCAGACACTTATTAATGATGTATTTGCAACATCAGGCGAACCCGGTAACACCGGCTGGTTAAACAGCTATCCGGGCAGAGTTTGGCAGTCACAAAATCCTCAAACTGCTGTGGATTACTATAATATCAGATCACATGCAATTGGTAACTACGGACCGCCAAGACAGGTTAGGCTCGGATTTAGACTATTCTTTAATTAATTTACCGGAGTGTTAATAAATATGAAAAATATATCAATAAAATTATTATTATTAATCGTTACCGGTGTGGTTTTATTTACCCCGGTAAATGATATTATTTCCAAAGAAAGGAAAGGGTTCTCCCCGGTAATGACAAATGCCGGGGTTACAAACAACTTCCTTCAGGTAAATAATATCAACGCTATATTCAGAAGTGATGGCTATTTTAATTACGATAAATTTAACTTCTCAGGCGGTGAAGCTGGCTTTGTTTGGCCTGTATCATCCCCTCAAAGACAAACAGCAATTTTTACAACAGGTATTTATATTGCTGCAAAAATAAACGGAGATTTAAGGTTAGCTGCTTCTATGTATAATACTCATTTCTCCCCGGGTAATATACCGGTTGCAGGTCAAGTACCCGGTTCATCTGTTTGTTCTGACCCAAGACTAAAGGCATATCAGGTTAATCTTTCAGATCCCAGTTTAGTTAACGGCGGAAATCGCCAAAAATTTGCAGCCGGCAGATCCTATGATATTACTTATGATTCATGGGCAAGCTGGCCTGTTGATCTTGGTGCTCCTTATGTTGAAGTAAACGGAATCCCCGGTTATCAGCCGGCTTATGATGGCGATAGACCCGGTATTGGTAACAGTGCAGCACGCCCCGATGAAATTATCTGGTGTGTATTTATGGATTATACAAATTGCAATAATAATATACATGTAGCTGAAATATCATTACCCGGAGGAACTCTTCCTATGGGAGCTGAAGTTCAGCAAACATCATTTGCATTTTTATCTCCCGGTTTGCTTAATATGTATTTTGTTAAATGGAAGATAATTAATAAAAGTAACGATGTATGGGATAGCACTTATACTTCAGTAAACTGTGACCCTGATTTAGGCGATGCAAGTGATGACGCTGTAGGATGCGATTCAACACAAAATATAGGTTTCTGTTATAACTTTGATAACGAAGACCCGCAGTATGGTTCTGCACCTCCTGCAGTGGGCTTTAAATACTTACAAAGCCCTATTGAATATACCGGGAACCCGGCTGATACTGCAAAATTGCCTTATGGTACATTAGTTGGTTACAGGTCATTGGGGCTTTCAAGTTTTAACTATTTTGCTAATTCAGGAAACACATGTTTAGGTGACCCTGATAATTATATACCGGCATATAATTTTATGACCGGTAAAGATGGATGCGGTAATCCGTTAATTAACTGGGTAACCGGCGGTCCTTCACGTTATAAATGGAATGGTGACGCATGTAATAAAACCGGCTGGTATGATAGCGTTATGGGCGATAAAAGATTTCTGCAAAACAGCGGACCGTTTCAAATGAACCCGCTTGATACACAGATTATTTGTATTGGTGCTTTTATTGAAAGAGGTTCAACTAATAACCAAAGTGTTTGTAAGTTATTGGATGCCGGCTCCAGAGTTCAGCAATTTTATAATTCAAACTTTGCGGCTACTCCGCTTCCGCCTGCACCGCAGGTAAATGCTGTTGCTAACGGTGATGGTAAAGTAACCCTGTATTGGGGTGATAGGTCTGAATCTTATAATGTATATGACTCTTTAGGTCAAACAGGAAGTTGGACATTTCAAGGATATAATATATATCAAATAAAACCCGGAACATCAGGTGATAATACTGATGAAAGAGTGCTTATTGCTACTTATGACCGCATTGACGGAATTAAGATAGTTTATGATACTATTTCTGTTATTCAGCCAAACGGTACTACACAAGATGAGTACAAACCTGTCGCATTTGGTAATGATATTGGTGTTGCAAGAATGATTACACTTTCTGTAAACCAATATCCTTCCGGTGTTAATAACTTCTTTATTAACGGTACAACTTACAGGTTTGCAATTACTGCTTACGGTGTTAACTTAAATGCAGGCAGACCATTTAAAGTACTCGAAAATCCGGTTTCATCTCAAATGTTAAATGTAACTCCTAATTTCCCAATGATGGGAACTAACTTTGTTAATAAATCTCTTGATACCATACCTACTAACAGACCTGACAGAGTATTTTTCCCAATAGTAATTGATCCGTCAAAAGTACTGACTGCTAAATACAAAATGGTTTGGTCATCAGATACAACATGGAAAGTTGTTAGAATACAGAATGCGCAGACAGATACTATTTTAGGTAATATGTATAACAGGTCATTACTTGATAATAATGCATATATTGTTGATGGTCTATTATTTAAAGCTGATACAATATCAAAATCAAATTATGGTGTAATTACAGATCCGGTCGCAGGTTCACAATCCTATAATCGCGGATGGAATTACACAGGCGGTAATCTTAATTTAAAAGGTGTTGATACAGCAGGTTTAACTACTGCATACCCAAGCGGTAACTATAAGGTTATGCAAAGTTATTCAATGGGTTTAACCTGGCCTAATGGAAGTACTTTTAAATCTAATTTTACCAGTAAAATTGATCTGGCTTTCTTGCAGGTTTCAGCTTTAAAAAATGTTAAAATAACATTTGGTACAACCCAAAAAGCATACAGATACAGAGGTGCGGTTAATAACTCTCCGTATGTTGATTATGTTGATGTACCGTTTAAAGTTGAAATTGATGACCCGATGGATACAAATTCTACTGTACCAAGGCAGGTAAATGTTGCTTTCTATGATGGTGACTCAAGCGGTACATGGAATCCAAAGGTTGGTAGTTATGGCGGCTTGGAAATAGTATATATTATGTATTCTACTTATGATGCTAACCCAAGTACATTCTATACTACTAAAAACATCAATTTCCAGACTCAATTTAAGCAAATGGATGTTCAATATGTTTGGTGGCCGCAGCTTATCAATAACGGACCGGCATACAATAATGGTGATGTATTGGAAATTGTACCTTACACAAGGCTGCAATATCAGCAATCACCCGGTACGGTTACTGTAGTAGAAACTCAGTCAACTACAGCTCCTACTATTGGAAATAATGAATTAGCATCATCAAGAGGTGAATTATCAACTGTTAGAGTAGTACCAAATCCGTATTACGGAGGTCATGCTCAAGAAACTAGTCCTTTTGACAGATTTGTTAAATTTATGAACATGCCAAAAACTGCTACAATTTACATTTATTCCTTAAATGGAAACCTTGTAAGGCAGATAAATAAAGATGACAATACTACTTCAATTAACTGGGATCTGTTAAATACCGATAGGATTCCTATTGCAAGCGGTATTTATATAGCATTTATTGATGCCCCAGGCATTGGTACTAAAACTATTAAACTTGCTATATTTACACCGGAAGAAAGAATTGATTCATTCTAAACAGTATTGTAAATAATTCAATAAGGAGCTAAAAAAAAATGAAATTATATCAAAATATAAAAATAGCTGCTAAATCAGCATTGATATTTACTTTACTGATAGGCAGTATCAACTTTGCAGGGGACCGTAGTAAATACGGTACCTCTGCAGCACCGGAATTACTTATTCCGGTGGGATCTAGGGGTACATCACTCAGCGGATCCATGATTTCTTCCACTACTGGCGTAGATGCTATGTATTGGAACCCGGCTGGGCTTTCTATATTAAACAGCCGTACCGAAATTCTTGCTTCACACATGAAATACATTGCTGACATTAATATTAATTATGTTGCAGGTGCAGTTGATCTTGGCGGCATGGGTGTTATTGGCGCCAGTTTAAAATCTTTAAGTTTTGGAGATGAACTTGTTACAACTTTGGAAAACCCCATGGGTACCGGAGAAACATGGTCACCAACATACTTAACTACATCTGTTTCCTATGCAAGAAAAATGTCTGATAAGATTTTGTTTGGTGCTACTGTAAAAGTTATCTATGAGCAGATTATGACAGTTTCTTCAACCGGATTTGCTTTAGATTTCGGCTTACAGTACATTGCCGGAAAATCAGGTCTAAAGTTTGGCGTAGCACTCAAAAACTTCGGTCCATCAATGAAATTTGATGGCAGCGGTTTAGATGCTTACTACGAACCATCTGGAACTCCTTCTGGTTCAACACCTGAACCAAGAAGAATTACTTTACAGGATTTTTCTCTTCCAACAACTCTCGAAATTGGTTTATCCTATGATTTACCTGTTGGAAAGAAGAATAATGTTCAGCTTTCAACAACGTTCCAAAATAATAACTTTTCAAGTGATGAATACAGAGTTGGGTTAGAATATAACTATAACAATTACGTATTCTTAAGAGGTGCTTATGCCTTCACACCTGATTACAAAGCTGAAGATGGTTTAACCAAAAAAGACCAGAACATTTTTGGACCTACTTTTGGAATAGGTTTAGCATATCCTTTTGGAAGTGTTAGACTTGGACTTGATTATTCATACAGAATGACTGAGAAGTTCCAGCCAAATCAATGGTTCTCATTTACTATGGGCTTTTGATAATTAATTATAATTTATAATTTGAAAATGCCATTTACTATGTAAATGGCATTTTCTGTTTAAAATTAGAACATTTATGTTACGTGCAAAAAAACAATTAATACCCTCTTTATTTTTATTTTTTATTTTTACAAATATTAGCTTTTCTCAAAACAATTTATCTTTTGACTATGACTTTTCAATATTCAGAGATGAGGGTACAAAGGTTTTTGTGGAATTATATTACGGGTTTGACCCGCATGATTTGATATTTATTAAATCAGGCAATAACTTTGAAGCAACCGGAAAATTCCAGTTAGATATTATTAACAAGCTAACTTCTAATACTGTAGTAATGAAAGAATTCAGAGTACCTGTTACACTGTCAGATACTTCAGGTGTTTCAAAGAATTTCCATTTAACAGGACAATTAAATATTGTTCTCGACTCTGGAACATATATTATTAAATTATCCGCCGGTGATCTTAATAATGAACATAAAGTTTATAATTCTCAGGAAGAGGTTCATCTTAGTTCTTTTCCCGAAAAAAATGTTAGTATAAGTACTATTGAGTTGGGTACTAAAATTATTAAAAGCACTGACGAAAGTAATATATTTTACAAAAATACCTTAGAGGTAACACCAAATCCTTCTAATCTTTACGGAAAAAATCTTTCTAAACTTTACTATTACATTGAACTTTACAATCTAAATAATAAAGAGCTGGGTGAATCATTTTCTGTTATCACATCATTGGCAAATCAGGATGGCTCTGAAATTAATAATTATAAAAAAACGTATGATCTTAAAACTGAATCTAAAGTTGAATATGGTTCAATTGATATTTCTGCTCTAAAATCAAACAAATATCTGTTTCTGGTTAAATTAACTGATAGTAAAGAAAATGAAATTCTAAGAGCTTATAAATATTTCTTTGTCTATAATAGTGATTCAGCCGTTGTACAAACAAATCTAACAGAAATAGAAAATGAATACTTATTAAGCGAGTATAGCAAGATGCCTGAAAAACAGGTTGATGATGAATTTAATAAAGCAATTTATCTGATGTCTGATAAGCAAAAGGATAAATATGAATCTTTAAAAAATCTGGATGAAAAAAGAATGTATATGTTTAAGTATTGGAAAGGGATTTCTTCTTATATTAATAAGAAAGATTATTTTTCAAGAATTGATTTTGCAAACAAAAATTTTAAATCAGACCTGCGTGAGGGATGGAAAACTGACCGCGGCAGGATTTATGCAATTTATGGCAAATATGATGAAATTGAAAGATATCCTTATGAAGGATCAACTCGTGCGTATGAAATCTGGACATACAATAATATTCAGGGCGGTGTAATTTTTGTTTTTGTTGATAACAGTACCGGGCTTGGCGACTATACTCTTGTACACTCTACTGCTCAAAATGAAATTAATGATGAATTTTGGAAAGATAAGATCAATATTAATTAATTTTTAAGCCGGTTTTTACCGGCTTTTTTATTGCATAATTTTAGGGTTTAAACAAACAATTTAAATTGTGATATTTGAAAATTATTAATACAAAGTGTTCAAATTCAGATATCACATAGTATTTACTTCGCTTTTTCTTTCTATTATACTTTGGCTAAGTTTAAATTTTAACCAAGTTTACGAAATTGAAAAAACAGTACCTGTTAAAATTAATATTAACAAACCTTTTGCTGTTTCCGGTAATATTCCGCTTAAACTTGATGTGAAGTTCAGAGGTATTGGCTGGAACCTCATCAGACTGTTTACTTCAATGAACCTTGAGTTTAACTATTCTATTAATGCCAGAAAAAAAGATCAATTTATTATTTTAACAAAAGAGTTTCTTAATAATAATTTGGGCTTAATGCAAAATCTTCAGATAACCTCGGTATCCCCTGAAACCCTTTTTGTTAAAATTGAAGCTTATGAAGAAAAATATGTTAAAGTTGAGCCAAATTTAATAATTAATGCTATGGATGGGTATCAGGTTGTAGGTAAACCAATTATTGAACCGGATAGCATTAAAATTGGTGGTGCTATTGATATTTTAAAAGTTTTAGATACACTGCATACATCTCCGCTTATTTTTGATAATGTTAATGCCAGCATAACGAAAAATGTTAAAATTTCAGATAGTCTTAGCAACATACTTTGGTTTTCTCAAAATAATTTTGATTTGAAAGTTAATATTGAACCAACGGCTGATAAAGAGTATTCCGGCTTGGAAATTAAGGTTAAACAGGTTCCGGATAATAAAGAAGTTTTACTTATTCCTCAAATTATCACAATTCAGCTTAAAGGAGGGGTGAACCAGCTTGCAGGCATTGATCCCAGTAAAATTGAAGCTTGGATTGAATACAGAAGCATTTTAGCTGATTCAACAGGTTCTTTAAAACCTAATTTTTCTGTCCCCCCCGGCTGTTCAGTTATATCTGTTAAACCCGAAACTATTCAGTACGTAATTAAGAAAAAGTTTTAAAATATTTATTTTGATAGAACAATTTAAAATTGAATTACGCTCTTTATTTTCAGCAATTAAAACATTAAGTTTTAAGGAAAGTTTTATATTTATTTCCGTTGCTTTAATCACCTTTATTTCTATGTATTATGCAAATCCGTTTTTTTTCAGGAAAACCTTTGATACAAATGATGACAAGTTTTATTCGTTTCTGTATTGGTGTTCTGCAGATGGTTTTTTAATGCTGATAATTCCAATTATTTTAATACCTGTTGTTTTAAAGGAAAAATTATCTGATTTTGGATTCAGGTTAGGTGATTATAAGTTTGGATTGAAATCTGCCGCTCTTTTTATTGTCATAATGCTTCCTTTTTTATGGATAGCATCGGGAAATGAAAGTTTTGCACGAACCTATCCTCAAGGCGGCTCTTATGTTAGAGAAAATATCTCTGTTTTGCTGTATTATGAACTTTTTACCGGATTTTATATGCTTGCATGGGAGTTTTTCTGGCGCGGATATATGTTATTTGGACTGAAACAAAAATTTGGTTTCTATGCAATTTTTATTCAAATGATACCTTTTTTTATTTTACACAGAGGTAAACCCGAAATTGAAACTTTTGCTTCTATTTTTGCCGGATTAATTCTTGGTGTGCAGGCATGGAGATCTAATTCTTTTATATATTGTTTTATTGTCCACTGGTTTGTAATTATTTTTGTCGATGTTATTTCTGTTTTAAGATATAAATCGCAATCATACGGAATTGGACCGGATGCTTTTATTAAATTATTTATCAATTAAATCTGAATTATTATGAAATTGTGTATTAATATCGATCATATTGCTACCCTGCGTCAGGCAAGGCTTCAAAAAGAACCTGACCCCATTATTGCTGCCGGTATTTGCGAGCTTGCCGGTGCTGATGGCATTGTTTGTCATTTACGAGAAGACAGAAGGCATATTATTGATAGAGATGTTCATATTTTAAAGGAAACAATTAACACCAAACTTGATCTCGAAATGGCAGCAACTGATGAAATGTTAAAAATTGCCTGTGAAATTAAACCCAATATGGTTACTCTTGTTCCTGAAAAAAGACAGGAACTTACAACCGAAGGCGGGCTTAATCTGCAAACTTCTGAATTTAAAATTCTACCGGTAATAGAAAAACTTAAAGATGAAGGGATTAAAACCAGTGTATTTATTGAGCCGGATCCCGAAAGTGTTGACCGTGCTCTTGAGCTTGGTGCTGATATGATTGAAATTCATACCGGTAAATACGGACTTTTAAGAGATCATGATGACCTTCTTGCTGAACTTGGAAAAATAAGTGCAACTGCAAGATTGGCTAAAGAACTTGGCTTAGGTGTAAATGCCGGACATGGACTAAATTATCTTAATATTACTGCTATTGCCAATATTAATGAAATTGATGAGGTTAGTATAGGTCACTCCATTATTGCAAGGGCGGTATTTATCGGGCTTGAAAATGCTGTTAAAGAAATGATTACTGCTATAAGGCGGGTTAGAGTTTAATGCAGTTTTCTGAAATTCTGCTAAATAAACTTAAACATGCAAATAAGGTCGCAGTTCTTACAGGTGCCGGAATTTCATCTGAAAGCGGAGTTCCTACGTTT
>WBZR01000725.1_pt1 | contig 48415 bp, 46 predicted proteins | sample 5204231 | NCBI WGS metagenome assembly WBZR01 (sample SAMN12412403, study PRJNA552823) | activated sludge metagenome | isolation source: activated sludge from anammox sidestream of wastewater treatment plant... | place: USA: Virginia | collected 2017-08 | reverse complement strand
CAAATTTGTTCGACAGTACGGTCGTGATCGCCGCCGTCAGCGTCGTCTTGCCATGGTCAACGTGACCAATCGTGCCCACGTTTACGTGCGGCTTTGTACGTTCAAACTTACCCTTTGCCATTTTTAGACCCTCAAGCCAAAAAAATAAAAGAAGACACAACCACCTAAGACGACGGCACACCCGGAATCACCAGAAACCTGGTGCCCATGGGCAGGATTGAACTGCCGACCTCTCCCTTACCAAGGGAGTGCTCTGCCACTGAGCTACATGGGCCAATCCCGAACAACCGAACAACCGTGGAGCGGGTGAAGGGGATCGAACCCTCGTCTTAAGCTTGGAAGGCTTCTGCTCTACCATTGAGCTACACCCGCCCGGCATACCGCATCACGGAAAAAACCGCTGCTCTCTGATCGTTGGTGGAGGGAGAAGGATTCGAACCTTCGAAGGCAGAGCCGACAGATTTACAGTCTGTTCCCTTTGACCGCTCGGGAATCCCTCCGCGGACCAGAACCGAGGATTATGAAGCACTTTTTCCCATGCTGTCAAGCAGCAAATGTGTTTTGGTTAAGTGTCGACCGGGCACTTTGGGCTTCCCGGTGGTAGAGTAGCCTCAACCCTTCCGGAGACCGGCATCCATGGCTCACAAACCCTTCCACACCCCTGATCATGACCTGCTGCCGGATTGCGCCCATCCGGCCGATCCGGAGCTTTTGAACCGTCTTTTCCTGCACGGCCGCACCTTTAGCCACTGGCTGCCCAAACCGGTTGACGATGCCATGCTGATGCGCGCCTGGAATCTGGCCCGATTAGGGCCGACCTCGGCCAATTGCCAGCCCCTAAGGGTCTTGTTCGTCCGTTCTGCCGAGGCCAAAGCCCGCCTCCGGCCCTGCCTGGCTCCGGGCAATGTCGAAAAAACCCAGAGCGCGCCTGTGACCGCGCTTTTTGCGGCCGACACCCGCTTTTACGATCATCTGCCCCGCCTATACCCGCACGCGGATGCCCGCGCCTGGTTTGCCGGAGATGACCAGCATACGCTCGCTCAGAGCACCGCCGAACGTAACAGCAGCCTGCAGGCGGCCTATTTCATCCTGGCGGCGCGCGCACTGGGGCTGGATTGCGGGCCCATGTCCGGTTTTGACGCCGATAAGCTCAACAACGAATTCTTCCCGGACGGCCGTTACCGGATCAATTTTCTCTGCAACCTCGGCCATGGAGACCCGCAATCGTTGCATCCACGAAGCCCGCGGCTGGAATTCGAGGATGCCTGTCGTATCATCTAGCCATTGTCATTGCGCCAACGGCGCTTCCGGAGACGTCTATGAACCAGGCCCCAGGTAACAATCCGCTGGATATGCTGCAAGGCATGTGGAATCAGATGGGGTTCCAGCTCCCCGGAATGGTGACCCCAACGTTGGACGAAGGGGAGCTCGATAAGCAGATCCGTGATCTGAAGTCGGTGGAAAACTGGCTGCGCATGAACCTGTCAATGCTGCAGATGACGATCCAGAATCTCGAAATGCAGAAGTCAGCCTTAGGCACTTTCCGCAGCATGAGTGCGCATTTTAGTCACGCCGCGAGCGGAGATAGGGATCCATCCACAGCGCCCTCCTCGGCGCCAGCCGGCAACCCGTTTTTCCAGGCTGCAGGCTTTAACTCAGCACCTCCGTCCGCTCCTGAGCCTACCGCAGCCCCAGAGGGCGCGTCAGGCGAGGACGACGAAGCCGCGCTCGCCAAGGCTGCCATGTGGCCCTGGGAGATGATGAACGAGCTCAACGCAACCATGCAGGCGCAAATGGCCGACGCAAATCGGCAGAAAACCCGTGCCAAGGAAGCGTCCAAAAAGAGCGCTGCAAAAAAACCCTCGGCCAAGCGCCCGGCCGCAAAAAAGAAATTGTGATCTCGGGGGCAGGAAGCCCCAAGCATCAAAACTAACCAGCCACCTTGGCGGCATCAACCATGTGCTGGGCGAACCATGGGCCACCGCCATAGAGTAGCGCCACTGCGCCCATCAGAAGCAGGGTGCCGAAAAAGATCTGGCGACGCGTCTTAAGCAATCCATCGGGAAACGCTCGGCAAAAAAAGATGGGGCCCAGCACCGGAACCAGAATCACCAGGGCGGCCCACAGCCAGCCCCGGGTTATGCTGGCAGGAATCACCACAATGTAGCCCACGAGCAACATGACCGCGCCGAGTGCGGCCATCAGCGCAATAGCCAGAACAAATGCAAAAAATCCGATATCCATCTGCGTTCTTTTCCTGATTATTTCTTTTCTTTGACAGGGCGTTGCCAGCCCGTCAGTGACAATTGTTTGGCACGCGAAACAGTCAGCGCAGCCGGCGGCGCATCTTTGGTCAACGTAGTGCCCGCACCCAGCGTTGCGCCCCGACCCACCGTCACGGGGGCGACGAGTTGCGTATCTGAACCAATAAAAGCATCGTCCTCGATGACGGTTCGATGTTTGTTCGCCCCATCATAATTGCAGGTAATGGTACCCGCGCCGATGTTGACACGCTCACCGACTGTGGCGTCGCCCACATAGGCGAGGTGATTGGCCTTAGAGCCCTTGCCCAGCTGGGTGTTCTTGAGTTCGACAAAGTTTCCGACATGAGCCTCGGCTCCCAACGTCGATCCCGGACGTAAACGGGCATAAGGCCCCACCACAGCATCCGGACCCACTTCAGACTGATCGAGATGGCTAAAGGCATCGATACGCGCACCCGCCTTCACCGCGACATCGCGAAGCACACAATACGGTCCAATTTGTACGCCCTCTTCCAGCGTTACGCGCCCCTCGAAAATGCAGCCCACGTCGATGCTGACATCCCGACCACAGCTCAATACCCCACGGACATCAATGCGCGCCGGATCGGCCAGACGTACGCCATCGTTCATGAGCTGGTCAGCCTGGTATTGCTGCCATTCCCGTTCCAATGCAGCCAGCTGTACTTTTGAATTAACGCCAGCCACTTCCCAGTCATGCACTGGCTGCACGGTGCGAACTGGCACACCATCCCTAACCGCCATGCCGAGCAGATCGGTCAAGTAGTACTCGCCCTGGGCATTGTTATTCGATAACGCTGCAAGCCATTCCGTCAGGTACTTTGCCGGCAAACATAGAATGCCCGTATTGACCTCGGTGATTTTCCGCTGATCGGGCGTTGCATCCTTCTCTTCAACATTACAAATCACACTGCCCGAGACATCCCGCACGATACGGCCATAACCTGTAGGATCATCGAGATGCTGGGTTACCAGACCGACACCATCGCCTGCTGCCTGCAGTAGCGCTCGCAAGGTCGATGGCTGAATCAGCGGCACATCGCCGTAAAGAATCAGCACTTGGCCATCTGAAGGTAAGGGCTGCAAGGCTGGCAACGCCATCTGCACGGCATGGCCAGTGCCCAGTTGAGGCAACTGCAGAGCAAACTGGACCCCGGCATCTGCCATCGCCGATTCGACCACAGCCGCACCGTGACCAACAACGGCCACAGTCTTCTGCGAATTCAGCGCAGCTGCGGCTTCGATTACGTGGCGCAACATGGGCTTTCCGGCAATCGGGTGAAGAACCTTTGGCAAACCGGAACGCATCCGAGTGCCCTGACCGGCAGCAAGAATTACAACCTGCAATGGATGCACGTGACTCAAAAGCAACTCCGTTTAATGGCTTTTCGGAACATCCTTAAGGATACCGGAAGCTCAAACACAAAGGGCGGCCTAAGCCGCCCTTTTTAGTGCGCTCTGAAATTAACGGGGCAACATCGTGGATCCCATCAGGAATTCATCAACAGCACGCGCACACTGTCGGCCCTCACGGATGGCCCAAACCACCAGCGATTGCCCGCGACGTACATCGCCCGCGGCGAACACCTTGTCAACGTTAGTCTTGTAGCACCCATCACCATCCGTTGTTGCTTTGGCGTTCTGGCGCGCGTCCTTCTCGACGCCAAAGGCATCAAGCAGGCCGCCAACCGGATTCACAAACCCCATGGCCAAGAATGCCGCATCACACGGCAGTTCGAATTCCGAACCGGCCACTTCGGTCATCTTGCCACCTTGCCAATCTAGACGAACTGCCTTCAGCGCCTTGACGTTGCCTTTGCCATCGGTGATGAATTCCTTCGTGGCTACGGCAAAGTCACGGCTACAACCTTCGTCATGCGAGGTCGACGTGCGCAGCTTGATCGGCCAGTACGGCCAGACCAGCGGCTTGTCTTCCTGCTCCGGCGGCATCGGCATCAGTTCAAACTGGATCACCGAAGCCGCGCCATGACGATTTGATGTGCCTACGCAATCTGAACCCGTATCACCGCCACCAATAACGATCACATGCTTGCCCTTGACGTTGATTGGATTGGCTTTACCCTGCTGCACTTCCTTGTTCTGCGGAATCAGGAATTCCAGCGCTGCGAAGATGCCCTTCAATTCACGGCCCGGCACCGGAAGATCGCGTGGCACTTCCGAACCAGCCGCCAGAATGACGGCGTCGAAATCTTTCTTGAGCTCGTCAGCCGTTACAAAAGTTTCGGCATCGTTATTGATACCTGCTGGAAGGTCCTTGTGGCCGACCAACACCTTGGTCTTGAAGGTCACGCCTTCGGCTTCCATTTGCTTGACGCGGCGGTCGATCAGCGTCTTTTCCATCTTGAAGTCGGGAATGCCGTAGCCGAGTAGACCACCGATACGGTCGCTCTTTTCAAAGACGGTGACATCGTGACCCACTCGGGCGAGCTGTTGCGCAGCCGCCAGGCCGGCAGGCCCCGAACCGATGATGGCAACCCGCTTGCCGGTCTTGGTCTCAGCCGGTTGCGGCAGCACCCAACCCGAGGCCCAGGCCTTGTCGATAATGGCACGCTCGATGGACTTGATGCCCACCGGTGCCGCATTGATGCCCAGTGTGCAGGCTGCCTCACAAGGTGCCGGACAGATACGCCCGGTGAATTCGGGAAAGTTATTGGTCGAGTGGAGCACGTTAATCGCGTCCTGCCACTGGCCGTGGTAAACAAGGTCATTCCAGTCGGGAATGATGTTGTTCACCGGGCAGCCGTTGTTACAGAACGGGATCCCGCAGTCCATGCAGCGGGCACCCTGCTGCTCGGCAGCAGCATCTTCCAGAACTGCCACAAATTCACGGTAATGCTGTTTACGAGCATCTGGCTTTTCGTAGGTCTCGCTCAGACGTTCGAATTCGAGGAATCCAGTCGGCTTTCCCATTACACGGCCTCCTTAGTCAAAGTCGCCTTGGCGTTTTTCTTGATGTCATCCAGAGCACGACGGTATTCATGCGGCATCACTTTGATGAACTTGGTACGATGCTTTTCCCACTGATCAAGCATGTTCTTGGCGTATTGCGAACCTGTCCATTTGACGTGATTGGCAATGAGTTCCTTCAGCAGGGCTTCATCACTCATCTTGAGGTGACGCAGATCGACGGCGCCGTACTCGGTATCTTCACCAAATTCAGAGGCTTCGGCAGCGGCTTCCTCGGCGGGCAACGGCTCCAGAGCGACCTGAGCCATATTGCAACGACTGGCAAACTTGCCATCCACATCGTAAACGTAGGCAAAGCCACCTGACATGCCGGCACCGAAGTTACGACCCGTCTGACCCAGAACCACTACCGTGCCACCGGTCATGTATTCGCAGCCGTGGTCACCAACACCTTCGACAACCGCCGTCGCACCCGAGTTACGCACAGCGAAACGCTCGCCACCCACACCACTGAAGTAGGCTTCGCCATCCGTGGCACCGTAAAGTACGGTGTTGCCGACAATGATGTTGTCCTGGGTTTCACCACGGAATGCGGCTGGCGGGCGCACCACAATGCGGCCACCCGACAGGCCCTTACCGACGTAATCGTTACCTTCGCCCTCGAGGACGAAGTTCACGCCCTTGGCCAGGAAAGCACCGAAGCTCTGGCCAGCCGTACCATGCAGACGGATCGTCAGGGTGTCTTCCGGCAGGCCGGCAGCTCCATAGCGCTTGGCAATGTCGCCTGACAGCATGGCACCAACCGAGCGGTTCAGGTTGAAGATCGGGAAGTCGAGTTCCTGCTTTTCCTTCCGGGTGATTGCCGGCTTGGCCGCACCGATCAGTTCGTGATCCAGTGCACGATCTAGGCCATGATCCTGCGTTTCGGCATGGCGGATGGCCACCTCGTCCGGCACGGCCGGCATATGGAAGATCTTTGAGAAGTCGAGGCCCTTCGCCTTCCAGTGCTCAACACCGGCACGGGTATCGAGCAGGTCGGCACGGCCGACCAGGTCATCGAAGCGGCTGATGCCCATCGAGGCCATCAGCTTGCGCACTTCTTCGGCAATGAAGAAGAAGAAGTTAACGACGTGTTCTGGCTGACCACTAAAGCGCTTACGCAGCTCCGGATCCTGTGTGGCAACACCAACTGGACAGGTGTTCAGGTGACACTTACGCATCATGATGCAACCTGTCACGACCAGCGGCGCCGTCGCAAAACCGAATTCGTCGGCGCCGAGCAGGGCGCCAATCACGACATCGCGGCCCGTCTTCAACTGACCATCCGTCTGCAGACGGACACGCCCGCGCAAACGGTTGAGCACCAGCGTCTGCTGGGCTTCGGCCAGGCCGAGTTCCCAAGGTGCGCCGGCATGCTTGACTGAAGAGATCGGCGAAGCACCCGTGCCGCCATCATGGCCGGCGATTACGATGTGATCGGCTTTGGCCTTGGCGACACCGGCGGCCACGGTACCGACACCCACTTCGGCAACGAGCTTCACGGAGACTGAGGCGACCGGGTTGGAGTTCTTCAGATCGTGAATCAGCTGGGCCAGATCTTCAATCGAATAAATATCATGGTGCGGTGGCGGCGAAATCAGGCCAACGCCCGGCACCGAGTGGCGCAGGAAGCCGATATATTCACTGACCTTGTGGCCCGGCAACTGACCGCCTTCGCCCGGCTTGGCGCCCTGCGCCATCTTGATCTGGATCTGATCCGAGTTGGCCAGGTATTCGGCAGTCACGCCGAAACGACCCGAAGCCACCTGCTTAATGGCCGAACGCAGCGAGTCGCCCGCTTTCAGTTCGATATCGCGTTCGATACGACCTTTGCCGATGATGTCGGACAGCATCTCGCCTGCCTTCACCCTACGGAAACGGCCGGCATCTTCGCCGCCCTCACCGGTGTTCGACTTGCCACCGATTCGGTTCATGGCGATGGCCAGGGTGGTATGCGCTTCGGTCGAGATCGAACCCAGCGACATGGCGCCAGTAGCAAAACGCTTGACGATTTCGCTGGCGGGTTCCACTTCGTCAATACTGATCGACGGGCCCGCCGGCTTGATGTCGAACAGACCTCGCAGCGTCATGTGGCGCTTGGTCTGATCGTTAATGATGCGGGCGTACTCTTCAAAGGTTTCGTACTTGCCCGAACGCGTCGCATGTTGCAGCTTGGCAATCGCATCCGGCGTCCACATATGTTCTTCACCGCGAACACGGAAGGCATATTCGCCGCCGGTTTCCAGCAAATGGTTCAGCACCGGGTCGTGGGCAAACGCGCGGTCATGAACGCGCAGCGCTTCTTCAACGACCTCATCCAAACCAATGCCCTCGACCTGAGTGGCAGTCCCCGTGAAGTATTCCTTCACGAAGTCCGAGGCCAGTCCAATGGCTTCAAAAATCTGGGCGCCGTTGTACGACTGGTAGGTCGAAATACCCATCTTCGACATGACCTTGCGCAGCCCCTTGTTCACAGCCTTGATGTAACGCTTACCGGCTTCATAGGCCGACAACTCGCCCGGCAGTTCGCCGGCCACATCAGCAATGGTATCGAAGGCCAGCCACGGGCATACAGCCTCCGCGCCATAACCGGCGAGTAGGGCAAAGTGATGCACTTCACGGACCGATCCCGAGTCCACAACCAGGCCCGTCGAGGTACGCAGACCGGTCTTCACCAGGTGCTGATGTACCGCACTGGTGGCCAGCAGCGCCGGAATCGGGGCACGCTCACGGTTCACGTTGCGATCCGACAGGATCAGCACGTTATAGCCTTCACCCACACTGGCTTCGGCACGGGCACATAGCGCTTCGAGCGCGGCTACCGAACCTTCCGCGCCTTCGGCAGCCGGGAAGGTCATATCCAGCACCAGCGCACGGAACTTGCCATTGGTGAGTTTGTCGATCTGGCGCAGCTTGGCTAGATTGGCCGAGGTCAGCACCGGCTGATCCACTTCCAGACGGAGCGGCGGCTCGTCGCCCGGTTTGACGTCGATGCCCAGCAGATTCGGGCGCGGCCCGATGAAGGACATGGTCGACATGACAATTTCTTCGCGGATCGGGTCGATCGGCGGATTAGTCACCTGGGCAAACAACTGCTTGAAGTAGTTATAGAGCGGCTTATCCTTGTCAGATAGCACCGGCAACGGGCTATCGTTACCCATCGAACCAGTCGCTTCTTCCGCATTACTGGCCATTGGTTCAAGGATGAACTTCAGATCTTCCTGTGTATAACCGAAAGCCTGCTGGGTGTGTAGCAGCGATTCGCGTAGCCCTTCACTATCTTCGACTTCCGGCAGGTTTTCCAGATGCTGACGGCTCTGCTCGATCCACTGACGATAAGGACGGGCGCTGGAAATGCTACGCTTAAGTTCTTCGTCATCAATGATGCGACCCTGTTCCAGATCGATCAGGAACATCTTGCCCGGCTGCAAGCGCCACTTTTGGTTCACTTCTTCCTGCGGGAAAGTCAGCACGCCCATTTCAGAGGCGAGCATGACGATGCCATCGTCGGTGATCTGGTAACGGGCCGGGCGCAGGCCATTACGGTCCAGCGTGGCACCGATCATACGACCATCGGTAAAGGCTACGGCGGCAGGGCCATCCCACGGCTCCATCATCGCAGCGTTGTATTCATAAAAAGCGCGGCGCTCCTCATCCATCAGCGGGTTTTCGGCCCAGGCTTCCGGAATCAGCATCATCATGGCTTGGGGCATCGAATAACCACCCATCACCAGCAGTTCCAGGGCGTTATCGAAACAGGCTGAATCCGACTGACCTTCAACAATCAGTGGCCACAGCTTATCCAGATCTTCTGCCAGCCATTCCGAGGACATGGCCTTCTGGCGGGCGCGCATCCAGTTGACGTTGCCACGCACGGTGTTGATTTCACCGTTGTGGGCAATCATACGGAACGGGTGAGCTAGATCCCAGGTCGGAAAGGTGTTGGTCGAGAAGCGCTGGTGGACCAGTGCGATGGCCGATACCAGACCCGGATCCTGCAGATCTAGGAAGTAGGCACCCACCTGATTGGCCAGCAGCATGCCCTTGTAAACCATGGTGCGAGACGACAGCGAAGGCAGATAGAACTGCTTGCCATCCTCGAGCTTGAGCTTGCGCACGGCATGTTCGGCACGTTTACGCACCACGAACAGTTTGCGTTCGAAAGCATCCTGATCCTTCAACGATTCAGGGCGGCCGATAAAGACCTGGCGCGTGACGGGTTCAAGATCACGGGCAGCTTCGGCCAGAATCAGGTTGTCGACTGGCACATCGCGCCAGCCAAGAAATTCCAGGCCTTCTTCATGAATAATGCGGGCCAGCACCGATTCACAGGCTTTACGTCCGGTAATCGATTGCGGCAGAAAGACATTGCCAACGGCATAATGGCCAACCGGCGGCAGGCGCAGCCCCTGTTTGGCGCGTTCGGCACGTAAAAAAGCGTCCGGCAGTTGAATCAGGATCCCGGCACCATCGCCGAGGAGCGGGTCGTAACCAGTGGCACCCCGATGTTCCAGGTTTTCAAGAATGAGCAAACCCTGTTCAACAATCTCGTGGCTCTTCTTGTTCTTGATGTGCGCGACAAAACCGACGCCACACGCGTCATGTTCATTAGCCGGGCTATATAGACCCTGGCGTTCTGGTGCTCCCATGTGCTTTTCCTTCTATCAATCCATGAACCCGCCGGCAACCCGGCACTGCACAAAAGTGATGCACGTTCGGGTGCAATGCACCAAAACGAACCGGCCAATATACGCCAAAACCCCCTGTCAATTCAAGACGCTGCAGCGCAAAAACGGGCAAATTCCCGAATTTTTTGGGGGATAGCCCCATCGGCCATTTGATCAATGCAATGAACGTGCCAACAGGTTTTTTATCTCAATCAACTTGAGGCAAACGGCCCCGATTCAATACCCAAGGAAGAAATCGGGCTCAGAGACCACTGGGAGGAACCGCCGCGCTGTCCGGCGCCTTGGCCAAGCCCGTTTGAATGGCGTGGAGAATGGCGGCATCTGAGGCATCGGCCGAAACCACCGCTTGCCCAATCGCCTTAAGAAGAACCAGCCGCATCACCCCGGCGCTGACCTTTTTGTCATGACGCATCAATTCCAGATACAGGTCGGCCGTGGCTTCTGGCGTGCTGCCCAGCCACGGGCCGGTCACCGGCAATCCGACCTTATGAAACAAGGACTTAACGCGCTCAATCGCTTCAAGATCGATCCAACCCAGTTTTTGTGACAACAGTGCTGCCATCACGGTTCCTGCCGCGACGGCTTCACCGTGGAGCCAGCGACCGTAACCCATGCCCGTTTCAATGGCGTGGCCAAACGTGTGGCCCAGATTCAGCAACGCCCGCTCACCGGCCTCCCGCTCGTCGCGGGCGACCACCTCGGCCTTGTGCGCACAAGACTGATATACGGCGCGCGCCAGCAGCGCCTTATCCTGACGCATCAGCCCCTCGGCATGTTCCTCCAACCAATAGAAAAAAGCCTCATCGCGGATCAGACCATATTTGATCACCTCCGACATGCCGGCCGCCATTTCACGCGGGGGGAGGGTCTCCAGGGTATCCAGATCGGCCAGGACCATTTTGGGCTGGTAAAACGCACCAATCATATTCTTGCCCAGCGGATGATTAATCGCTGTCTTACCACCCACCGAGGAATCCACCTGCGATAGCAAGGTCGTCGGCACCTGGATAAACGGCGCACCACGCTGATAACAGGCGGCGGCAAAACCCACCAGGTCACCAATCACGCCACCGCCCAGGGCGATCAGCGTCGTACCCCGTTCGCAGCGGTTTTCCAGTAACGCGTCAAATACCGTATTCAGCGTTTCCCAGGACTTATATTCCTCACCATCCGGCAGGATCACAGAAAACGCCGGGCAACCCAGCTTGGCCAGTGTCGCCATCACCTTATCCAGGTAAAGCGGCGCGACCGTGGTGTTGGTAATGACCACAGCACCCATTTTCGGGTTCAGATGAGGGCGCCACAATTCGGTATTGCCTAAAAGGCCACACCCAATATGGATCGGGTAACTGCGCTCATCCAGCGCTACGGTCAGGGTCTGATGCATTGAGGTCATGCCATCATTGTAGCTTGAGGCCAATGAGCATAGAACAGGGTCTTCAGCCGCCGGGCTTGCGTGTTAATGCCCCCACAATGGCCTGTACCACCTGCTGCGGCGCACCGTGACCGGTTTCAACTATGGCATGCGCCACCTCCCGGTATAGGGGGTCACGCACGGTGTACAACTCGCGCAGGCGGGCCAACGGGTCGGCAACATTCAACAACGGGCGCCCCTTGTCATGCCGTGTACGTTCGGCCAGGAGCTCCGGCCGTGCGTTTAGGTAGACGACAAAACCCTTATCTTTGAGTATCGCCCGATTGTCCGGACGCAAAACAATACCGCCGCCCGTACTCAGCACCAGATCCGATTCATTGGCCAGATCGGCCAGTACATCCCGCTCCCTCTTACGGAAGCCTTCCTCACCTTCGATCTCGAAGATCACGGGGATCGTGACCCCGTTACGCTTTTCGATCTCATGGTCCGTATCCACAAAGCGCTTGCCCAGTCGTTTCGCCAGCAGACGGCCCACGGTCGACTTGCCAGCACCCATCAGACCAACGAGAAAAATATTTGTGGGTAAGACGATCAAAGAATTAGGCATGAAAAAACCGGTGATTGGTTACTGGCCGCTGGCCATGATTTGTGGCGATATGAAAACAAGTAGTTCACGACGCTGCTCGGTCGTCGAACGGTATTTGAACAGGTTGCCAAGAATGGGGATGTCGCCCAGGAAAGGTACCTGCGTGACCAGATTATCCACTTTCTTGATGAAAACGCCCCCAATGGACACCGTGCCCCCGTTTTCGACGAGAACATCCGTTGTGACTACCGTGCTTTTGATCGGCGGATTGGTGGAACCGGGTATCAACATCATCGTGGCATAGTCTGGTTCCTCCTTTCGAACGATCAGCTTGAGGCGGACCTTACCGTCCGGGGTGATCTGCGGCGTCACGTCCAGGGATAGGACCGCTTTCTTGAACTCGACCGTCGGAATTGTCGTGCCCCCGGTCTGAGCTGTCGAAAGGTAAGGAATCTCTGTGCCGTCTTCAATCAGCGCTTTGACATTGTCGCCCGTCACCACTTTGGGGCTCGAGATGATCTTGCCACGCCCATCCGATTCCAGTGCAGATAGCTCAACATTCAGAATTTTCGATCCTGTCGGATTCAGTAATGCAAACGCTAACGTACCAGCGGCCGCACGAGTGGTCGGCAAATTAACCGACCCCAAAGTTTGATTAACGGCAAAAGGTTGTCCCGCGACGCTATTCAAGGTCTGGTAGGTGGGGCTGCCGGCGGCACTTCCTGGAACAAGCCGGTTATAGGTCAGAGCCTGCCCAGCCTGTGTCGACGGCACGTACTGACCGCCACCTAGCTGTATGCCGCCCCCGGTTCGAACGCTATCCAGCGCCCCAAGGCGAACCCCAAGTTCTTCATTAAAAGTCTCATTCGCTTCCACGATTCTTGCCTCGATAAGCACCTGACGAATCGGCTGGTCTGCCGCCGCAATCATGGCAGCAACCTCAGAGAGCTTCAGATTGGTATCGTTGACGAACAGGGTATTGGTTCGGGGGTCCACGCTCGCCTTTCCCCGCATCGTCAATTGTTCCCGAATCAGTTTTTCCAGATCGGCTGCCTGAGCGAACTTTAGGCGAAACGCCTGTTGGCGCAGCGGACCAATGGCCTGAGTCTGCTGCTGCATCTCCATATTCAACCGTTCCTGTTCGGCGGCTTCAGTTCGCGGTCTAATCACGAGAACGCCATCTTCCATTTGCCCCACCAGCCCGCGCTGCTGGTAAATTGACTGCAAAATCTCAGAGGCAGGCACATCACGCATGACAATCGTGATGTTGCCCTTGATCGAATCACTCACGACAACGTTCCACCCTAGCTCCCGGCCCAGCAAACCCAGAACCTGCCTGACATCCGCATTCTGGATGTCGATACTGACGCGTGGCGAACCGTTCAACTTGCCATTTTTCTCTCGCTCTTTGCGGTCTGTCGCCGTAGGGATTCCACCGACTGTAGTCGAAGGCTCTGCGAACACCGATGTCACAATCGCGGGTGCCATACCGCCTGCGACCAGGCTGATCAACACACCCTGGGCCCAAGACTTTTTCAACCAATTTCCCGCCATATAACGCTCCAATCTGTGAAATTTATAAAGGCCTTAATAACCAGTGCGGTCCTTGATCCTCTGAACTCAGCAGCAACCCACTTTCCTGGATCTCCATCACTACACTGGCCAGTTCCCCAATGCGATCCCCTTTGCGGACGGTTCTGTACTGCGAACCAGATCTAACAATGGCCAACCGCTCTTGATTGCCGCCGGTCAGGAAACCCATAATCACCAGCGCAGACTCTGCTGATTCAGGGAAAATCACTCCGCCTTGCCCTGTACCTGCTTTAACTCCTCGTGCCGCCGAGAGCCGCTCCGGCGAAAATGGATCCTGCGCCTTCCCGGTATAAATAGCAGGGGGTGTATCGATAATTTCCGGAACCGGGGGAAGGGTCGACTTCATGAGCTGGACATCCTGTTTGGCGACCCAGGTTTGCGCACGATCCGATGCCAATTCAGTACAGCCGCCAGTCCCATTCAAAAGAGCAGCGGACACAATCCAGAACAGAAAGTTAACGCGCCGCATGCGCACCTCCTGCCTCTGGCTTCAACACCTGAATGCCCTTTGTCGGATCACCCCGATAGGCTTTCATACGGGCACTCAACGTCAGCTTTCCGGGAACCGTCAACGACGTCTCGATCTTCAGGTCTACTGTAATCAGATGCTGCAACTTTGATATGTCCTCAAGGAATCTTCCGATCGCATCAAAGGTTCCTGTCAAATTAACCATAACCGGATGCACCACATAAGCATCACCCTGAATTTCTGGCTCCGGGCTATAGCTCTGAAGTTGCATACCACTCTCGCGTGCAACGCGACCAATCTGCTCCAGCACCTGGACGCTTTCGAGCTCCCCGGGAATCAGCGCCAGCAACTGACCGAATCGCTCCTCTAGCAAAGCCACTCTTTCGCGCCGGGCATCGAGCACAGCGACTTCGGAGGCTATTTTCAGGTACCGGACCTCCTGAAGGCGTGCCTCTTGTTGCTGATGTCGCAACGACTGCAAAGAAGTCGCCCAGACAGTCAATCCCATTCCTAGCAAGATCGATACGAATACAAGCCCCAAGACTATGCTTCGTAACCCTATGGGCCAGGTTCGAACATCTTGCACGATCACATGACGAGCAGATCCTGTTTCAACAAGCCATTGTCTGATCTGACCAGCCATATCGCCCAGATCCATCGCCAACCACTGACTCATACGCCCTTGCCACTTACGTGAATTACGCCCGCCCGGCCCCTTCCTTCGCAGAGTCTGACTTAGCTGTTGAATTCTCGCCCGAAGCGACGCTAAAGCAACAAAATGTTTCACCTTGCCGCCTCCGATCCCGCCTGGGTTAATGGCTCTCCCCCGGCATGACTCACCGCGCCTGCAAATGTAAACTGAAATGGGGCAGTGCTTTCCGGTTCGGCTGCACGGATATCGCCTAATGTCATCTGCTTCAGGTATCGTGATTGTGCAAGAAGCTCAAAGAAACGGGCAATACTTCCTGCATCAACCGCCCGGCCCTCTACCACAAACTGCTCGCCATTCTCTTCCAGACGCGTCAGGTAAACGTCTCTGGGCAGCGCATCGATCAGGTGGTTCAGAATAAGTATGCTGGTGGAGCGTCGCGAGTCCAAAGTTTCAATCAAATGTTGCCGTTTCAGCATTCGTTGATACTCCGACTCAAGTCGACGCGATGTTTCAAACTCCAAACTCAGTGCGTCAATTTCCGCCAGTATCGTTTGTGTAAACCGAACCTCACCTTCTTTCTGTATGTCGATCAGCACATCGACAAAACCACCCACTAGGACTGCAGCAGCGCTCGCAACCGTCACTTGGCGGGTAAAGATCCGCCACGCACGATTTCTGGCCATTTGCCGGTGTGGCAATAGGTTAAAACGTTGGCCGCTCATGAAAGGCTGCGCAAAGCCATGCCCAGCGCGACGAGCAGCGCCTCATCAGGCGGCATTAGTTCATCGTCCTGGTTTTGAATAGTTTCTTGTGCTGAGAAGAATGCTGCTGGACAGAGTCTGGCATCAATGGCGGACAGCAATGATTGGTCCAGTTCTGTCGATTTCCCCGTGATATACAAAAATGTCAGTCGTTCAGGAAGCCCAACCCGGCTCATACGACAACGCAGCCAGGCATTCGCCAATTGGTCAGGGAGATTTTCTGAGATCAAGGAACCTTGTTCGGAACTCCTGAGTGGATAAGCGTCCAGATCGGTTTCGCCGAGACAAATCACCAGACGCAAGGATCTCTCTGTGAGAAGAATCCCGAACGGATAGGAAGAGCTTAACTTATTGCCTGGCCTCCCCAGATGGGTCACCGCATCGTGAATTGCCTGAATATCCCGATCGACCACCCAGACCGGAACACGAACCTCCTCTGAATTTGCCTCGATTTCGTCTACCCGCTCTCGACGACAGAATGCCATCCTCACATTCTGATTACTCGGAGCTCCCGATAATTCCCGGGTGAAATCCAGACAAATCTCTTCCGGAGGTACCGGAAGATTGGACACGGCTTCAACAATCGCAACTTGCTCAAGCTGTGCATCGGTAAGGCTCGATGGCGCACTGATCGTTCGCAAAAACACATCATCCGAGGGAAGTGCAACCGATAGCGACATTTGGCGGCGGCCGACCCCCGTCAATATTTCCAAGCGGGCTAGCGACGCCTCCCACAATGGCAGCTCCGAATCCCTCGTTTCGGGCTGATAAACAAACATGGGGACCATTTCGTCTGAATAGCTGGAAAGACAGACGCCCAGAGGTCCGCTGTATACACCGACCATTCTGGGCGCTTCCCCCTTTAGCCATCGAACAAAACGATTGCGCATAGACCCAATCCAATAAAGTGATGAGTTTATCCGTTATCTGGCTAATTTTTACACAAAGGAATTTGTTTATTAATTGAGATATACCATCAGCGCTCGTCCCAAGTCGTCGGGCGTGAGCAAATTAGCGCGCCAAAGAAAAAGCCCGCCGAAGCGGGCCTTTCCTGTGCAACGAAACGCGATTACTTGCGCTTGTTCACGGCATCCTTGAATGCCTTGCCAGCCGAGAACTTAACAGTCTTGGCGGCCGGGATCTTGATGGTTTCGCCAGTCTGCGGGTTGCGACCGGTGCGGGCAGCACGCTTGCCGCTCGAGAACGAACCGAAGCCAACCAGGCTAACCGAGTCACCCTTGGTCACGGCCTTAACAACAGCAGCGATGGTGGCGTCGAGAGCAGCTTGTGCAGCGGCCTTGCTCAGCTTAGCGTCTTTGGCGATTACTTCAATCAGTTCAGCTTTGTTCATATTGGATGTCTCCCAAGTTTAGAAAAAAATCGGCGGAACCAGCTGTGGGTGCGGATTCCGTGCAGCCATTATGCACTGACTTTTTACGAGTTTTACACGTCCGCACAGAAATTTTTTTACTTTCAGACTGACGCAGGGCTTACTACAGGCGGGTTTCAACATGGTGCACCGAGAAAAACCTGCACCAATCGGGCCCCCGTTTTACCCGGAAATACTTTGAAAGTCTTGCCGCACCAATGGATTAACGCTGGTTGCTCAAGACGAATCTGCTTGCGCACCTGCATCATGACGGGGCCGACAGCCCACCGTTGGAAAGACACGACAGACGTTCTGCCAAAGCGATTCCCGCAACGATCCCACCTCAATCTGCCTCAGGCTGGCCAGGGATTCAGCGATACGCGGCAGCTCGGACGATTGATTACGCTGCCGGCTCAACCAGCTCGGTGGCATGTCCGGTGCATCGGTTTCCAGTACAAGATTCTCCATGGGCAGCTCCCGTGCCAGTTGATGGATCCTGGTTGAACCGTTGTAGGTCAGTGTGCCGCCAAAGCCCAGCAAAAATCCCATGTCTACCAGCTGCAGCGCCTGCTGTAGGCTCCCGTTAAAAGCATGCGCAATGCCGCCGCGCAATTGGCGACTGCCGCGGCCTTGAACAGAACGAACTGACTGAATCACGTCTTCAACAGCGTGGCGAACATGTAACAGAACCGGCAGGTCGTATTCTATGGCGAGAGCGAGCTGTGCTTCGAACCATTGTTTCTGGAGCGCAAAATCCGGGGCGCCGGGGTATCGATCCAGGCCGATCTCTCCAATTGCAATCGGCTGCTCTCTCACGACCGTGTTAACCAAATGATCCAGATCGCGCGGGGATGCCATATTCACATAGAGTGGATGAATGCCGAAGGCCGGATGCAACGTAGGCCAATCAACCCGCTGCATGGAGGCCGTTGCTAATGCATGAACGTGACCCATGCTCTGCACATCAACGGAAGGATTGAGACAGTGCGTAACACCTGCAGCATAGGCCCGTTGCAGCGCCTCATCCCGATCTGCCTCGAATTCGGCAGCATCCCAATGCACATGGGTGTCCACCCAACCCGAGCGGATTTTGGTCATCGACTGGACTTCAAAAATGGAAAATCAGGCTCTGGTTTTCGACCAGACATAATGTCGGCAAGCGCCAGGCCTGAGCCACACGACATGGTCCATCCCAGCGTCCCATGACCTGTGTTGATGTAGAGGTTGGCATAGCGGCTACGGCCAATCACTGGCACATTCGACGGCGTTGCTGGCCTTAATCCCGCCCAGTATTCCGCTTCACCGGTGGTCACAAGCTGCGGGAATATCTGGCGCGTTCGTTTTACTAGTGCCTCACAACGGACATGATTCAGGCCCAGATCATAGCCATTCATCTCTGCCGTTCCGGCAACACGCAGACGGTTACCCAGCCGAGAAAAAACGAGCTTGCGTCCATCGTCGGTCAGGCTGACCGTAGGCGCACCGTTGTCTCCCTCCGCCAGCGGCAGCGTTGCGGAATAACCCTTGGCGGGATAGATCGGCAACCTGATGCCTAGGGGTATGAGGAGCGCATTACTGAAACTGCCACAGGCAATCACGTAGGCATCGGCTTTAAAACGCTCCCCATCAAGACGCTCGGCATAGGACACCTTGTCGTCATGGGCAACCAATCGAGTTACCGGCACCCCGAACTGGAAGCAAACACCATTTTGCGCTGCCAACGTGGCCAGATTCTGCGTAAAGCGGTGGGCGTCGCCAGATTCATCCGAAGGTGTGTAGTGGCCGCCGACGATCATTGGCGCCGCATGGGACAGTGCCGGTTCGATCCTGACACATTCTGCCGTATCGACCGGGCGACGATCCAACCCGAACTCTCGCATCAGGTTGGCAGCCATACTCGCACCTTCATATTCCCGCGCATCAGTGTAGAAGTGGAGAATGCCCCGGGTCAGCTGATCGTACTCCATGCCGGTTTGCGCACGCAGCGCGCCTAGGCAATCCCGGCTATAACTGGCCAGCCGGACAATCGCAGCCATGTTGTTCCGCATGCGATCTCTAGGGCACTCACGCAGGAACTGTACTCCCCAGCGCAACAGTTGGGGGTCCAAACGCATACGAAACAGCAGCGGTGCATCTTCCTGTCCAATCCACCCGAGAATCTTGCGGATCGCCTTGGGGTTTGCCCAGGGCTCGGCGTGCGACACGGATATCTGACCACCGTTGGCAAAGCTGGTCTCCCGTCCTGGCTCGGATTGGCGATCCAATACCGTCACTTCGTGACCTGCCTGTGAGAGGTACCAGGCACTGGCGGTACCAACAACGCCCGCCCCGATCACCAGAACTTTCATAGTGTCTTTATGCTTTCTCGTCGGCCTCACGCATACGCGAGATTCTCGACACCTCGGGAATATGACGCACGTTCCGCATCACTGTGGCCAGATGCTTGCGGTCTCTGACCTGCAGCGTAAAGAATAATGTCGTGTACATTCCCCCGGCATCATCCATGCTGATGTGCACAATGTTCGAATCTGCTTCTGCAATGGCGCCCGATATCTTGGCCAGTACACCACGCTGGTTGCGAATTTCAACCCTAACGCGGACATCAAACTGACCCTCCACTTCGGGCGCCCATTCCACATCTACCCATTTCTGGGTTGCGTGCCCGAGTTGTCGACGAATCTTGAGGCAATCGTGCGTATGCACGACCAGACCCCGTTGGCTATCCAGCAGACCCACAATCGGGTCGCCCGGAATCGGCTGGCAGCAGGGAGACATCAGTACGGCCATACCATCCGCACCGTTAATCATGACCGGTGCGCCATCGGCTGCAGGCAATACACTGGCCGGGTCCAGACCCAGTAGCGCTACAGCCACATCAGTGGCCGGACGCTGCCCAGTACCGATCTGGCTGAGGATCTGACCCTCGGCTTGTGCACCAGACTGCGACAGCATGCGTCCCCACCCGGCCTGGGGGACATCCTGGAGGCGCTGCCCATAACGCGCCAGCTCGCTGGTCAGCAGGCGCTTACCAAGCGCCGCGGACGAGTCGTCATGCGCCGCTCTGAGGAAATGACGGATTTTGCTTCGCGCACGACCGGAACGCACAAACTTGAGCCAGCCCGGATTCGGATTGGGGATCACCGCAGTAATGATTTCAACCTGGTCACCATTCTGGAGCTCCGTCCTGAGGGGCGCAAAATCACGGTTAATCCGTGCGGCAACGCAGCGGTTACCAATATCCGTATGGACGGCATACGCAAAGTCGACGGCCGTCGAGCCACGGGGAAGGGTCAGGATCTTGCCATTCGGTGTAAAGACAAAGACTTCGTCTGGGAAAAGATCGACCTTAGCGTGTTCATAAAACTCCGATGAGTCACCACTCACCGACTGCATCTCCACCAGGGATTCCAGCCACTGGGTAGTCTTGGCATGCAGGTCATCAGAGAACTTGCCGTTCTCCTTATAAAGCCAGTGCGATGCCACACCTTCTTGCGCCAACCGGTGCTGGTCTCGTGTTCGGATCTGGATCTCGATAGGCGTCCCGTACGGTCCGATCAGTGTGGTGTGCAAAGACTGGTAGCCATTCACCTTAGGAATGGCTAGATAGTCCTTAAATTTACCGGGCAACGGCTTATAGAGCGCATGCAGGGCACCCAATGCCAGATAGCAGTCTGCTTCTGTCTCGACGATGATCCGGAAGCCATATATATCAAGCACCTGCGAGAACGATAGATGCTTTTCGATCATCTTGCGGTAAATGGAATAGAGGGTCTTCTGCCGACCGAAGACATCCGCCTTAACACCAGATTGGATCAACTTCTCGGAAAGGCTGTTGAGAATCTTCTGAACCAGTTCCTTGCGGTTCCCTCGTACCGATTTAACCGTGCGTGCCAGCACCTCGTAGCGGTTCGGGTAAATGCTCTTGAATGCCAGATCCTGTAGTTCTCGGAAGAGGGTATTCAGGCCCAAACGGTTAGCAATGGGCGCATAGATCTCGAGTGTTTCCCGAGCGATGCGCCGGCGCTTGTCGGGCCGCATTGAGCCCAGCGTCTGCATGTTGTGAAGACGATCCGTGAGCTTGATCAGAATGACGCGGATGTCGCGCGCCATCGCGAGAAGCATCTTGCGGAAATTCTCTGCCTGGGCTTCGTGCTGACTGGCAAATTCAAGGCGATCAAGCTTGGACAAGCCCTCGACCAGGTCAGCAACCGGTTTGCCAAAACGATTGGCCAACTCTTCCTGGCTGACCCCGGTATCTTCAATCGTGTCATGGAGCAAGGCGGCCATGATAGCCACGGCATCCATTTTCCACTCAGCCAGGGCACCCGCAACCGCCAGCGGGTGCGTAATGTAGGCCTCGCCGGAAATGCGCTTCTGGCTGCGGTGACAGCGTTCGCTAAAAACGAACGCTTCTTCCACCCGTGCTAGATCGGCAGCGGGAAGATAATCCAGACTATCGATAAAAACCCGGTACGCCGGGTCATCCGGCCCGATGGCCGGTGTGTGATCAACGGAGGTCGTGTTTTCGACCGGTGCGCGGGCTTCCGTGTTCATGGTGAGCGCCTATACCGGTCCGACGCATCTGACAGCGATCAGGCCTGCGGACGGTTCAGCACTTCCGTGCCCACCAGACCCTCACCAATTTCACGCAGGGCGATGACGGTCGGCTTATCCATGTCTGCTTCGACATGAGGTGTGGCGCCATTAGCCAGCTGACGGGCACGGTAGGTTGCCGCCAGGGTCATCTGGAAGCGGTTCGGGATTCTCTGCAGGCAGTCTTCAACCGTAATACGGGCCATGATATGTCTTCCTTCTAAATGCGTTCGATATACGAAGCCATCAATGCCTCGGCGCGCTGCCTCTGATTTTCGAGACGCACACGGGCGGCCGCAAAAACGGCCAGCAACTCGGCAAGGGCTTCATCCAGGTTGTCGTTGATTATAACGTAGGGGAACTCGTCCAGATGCTGCAATTCCTCCCGGGCATTAGCGACACGCCGGGCAATCACCTCGGCAGAATCCTGCCCGCGCCCCTGTAATCGGGCTTCCAACGCGTCAAATGATGGAGGCACAATAAATACACCCACCGACTCCGGGTAAATCGCACGCACCTGCCGGGCGCCCTGCCAGTCAATTTCCAGAATAACGTCCCGGTCCTCGCTCAATAGTGCTTCGATGCCGCGCCGACCTGTCCCGTAAAAATTGCCATGGACCTCGGCCGATTCAAGAAACTCACCGGCCGCCTGCAGGGTCTTGAAGGCCTCAACCGAAACGAAGTGGTAATGCACGCCATCGACTTCGCCAGGGCGTGGTGCCCGGGTCGTGGTCGATACCGACAGCGCCAGACGGGAATCACGCTCCAGCGCCATTCGGGTCAGCGTTGTTTTGCCGGCACCCGACGGCGCCGCAATAACAAATAAGCTGCCGGGGCCGGCCTGGCATCTGGCGTTTGCAACCAAGGAAGAGGGTATGTTTTGTGTCATGGTCGTCAGGCCGATCAATAAGTCATTCGATATTCTGCACTTGTTCGCGAATCTGTTCGATGAGCAGCTTCAGCTCCATGGCAATTGCCGACACCTCGGCGCTGACCGACTTGGAACCCAGCGTATTGGCTTCGCGGTTCAGTTCCTGCATCAGAAAATCCAGCCGCTTACCAGCAGGGCCAGTGGCACGCACCACGCGATCCACCTCCTCCAGATGAACCTTTAGTCGGCCGAGCTCCTCGGCCACATCGGTTCGTACCGCATAGAGCGTCAGCTCCTGACGAATACGCTCATCATCCGCGCCGCCTACCACCTCCACTAGCCGGGCGCGGGCCTTGTCGGTGAAGGCCTGCTGCGCCGCCGGGATCAACGGTTCGGCACGGGCCACCAGCTCGCGCATGGTCGCAGTCCTGGCCATCACCAGTTCAGCCAGGCGCGCGCCCTCGCGGCGTCGCACCTCTTTGAGTTCGCGAACCGCTTCCAACGCCATCGCCTGAAATTCCAGCAGCAGTGCCGGCCAGTCAAGCTCGGCTGAACGCACTACACCGGGCCAGCGCAAGATATCCGCCGTACTTAATCCGCGCCCCTCGGGGAAAACGGTTTGCACCTCGATGGCTAGCTCCTGTAGTCGCTGCAGGCGATCCCGGTCCAAGGTTTCCCCCGTCTGCCCCAGCGCCAGAGACCAGCCGGCACGGCATTCGACCTTGCCCCGTGCCAGTTCCTTGCCTAGCAGTTCGCGTAGTGGCATTTCTAGCGAGCGCAGCTCCTCGGGCAAACGAAACGCCAGATCCAGAAAACGTGAGTTAACGCTCTTGATCTCGAAACTAAGGGTGCCACCGGCCACGCCCCCGGTAATGGGTCGGGTCAGGTTGGCAAAGCCGGTCATGCTGGCAATCATGGGGCGTCCTGAATAAGATGGGAAGTCGTACAATGCCCGAGTTTAAACGATAGGAGCCCTCATGCGCCCGAGTCAGCGTCAACCCGGCGAACTGCGCCCGCTTTCCATTACCCGTGGCTATACCATCCACGCTGAAGGCTCCGTCCTGATCCAGGTCGGCCAGACCCGTGTCCTGTGTACAGCCAGTGTTGAAACGAACCTACCCCCTTGGCTGCGTGGCAAGGGTCAGGGCTGGGTTACAGCCGAATACGGCATGCTGCCGCGAGCAACCCATACCCGAACCTCTCGCGAGGCCGCCAAGGGTAAACAGACGGGGCGAACGCAGGAGATCCAGCGACTGATCGGCCGCAGCCTGCGCGCTGTAACCGATCTCGTTGCGCTCGGCGAGCGCCAGATCACCCTGGACTGCGACGTACTCCAGGCTGATGGGGGTACCCGTTGTGCGGCTATTACCGGCGCCTGGGTGGCGCTGTATGAAGCCTGTGCCCGCCTCGTCGAGAGCGGCGCACTTCCCGCCAACCCGGTGCGCGACCATGTTGCCGCTATTTCAGTGGGCATTGTCGATGGCCAAGCCGTTCTTGATCTCGACTATGCCGAAGACTCGAGCTGCGATACCGACATGAATGTCATCATGACGGGGGCTGGCGGCATCGTTGAAATTCAGGGAACCGCCGAGGGCATCCCCTTTACACGGCAGGAACTCAACGCACTGGTCGATCTGGCAGAGGCCGGCATTAACAACCTTGTCGCCGCGCAGAAACAGGCCGTTAAAGTGAACGCATGAAGCAATTGGTCCTTGCCTCCAACAATGCCAAGAAGCTTAATGAGCTTCGAGCATTATTGATGCCGCTCGGTTTCGATCTGGTGACTCAGGGCAGCCTCGGCATCCCTGAGGCCGATGAGCCCTTTTCTACTTTTGTGGAGAATGCGCTGGCCAAGGCGCGTCATGCAGCTCAGCTCAGCGGCTTGCCAGCCCTAGCCGATGACTCTGGCCTCTGTGTGCGGGCGCTCAGTGGTGCACCGGGGGTGCTTTCGGCCCGCTTTGCCGGCGACCCCAAATCGGATGACCGAAATAACACGCTCCTACTGGAAAAGCTCAAGGGCGAGGCCGACCGGGCCGCTCATTTTGTCAGCCTGTTGGTTCTGGTGCGCCATGCCGATGATCCACAGCCCATCATCGCCGAAGGCAATTGGCACGGCGAAATTCTACAAGCCCCGCAAGGGGAACATGGTTTTGGTTATGATCCTCTGTTCTGGGTCCCCGATGCCGGATTATCTGCAGCCGAGATGAGTGCCGAAGCAAAAAACCTGTGCTCGCATCGCGCCCTTGCCATGCAACAACTCATCGCCCGCCTGGGCAGCCTCTGAGCATTGCCGCGATGCCCGTGGCCCAACCTATCACACTGGTTCCCAACAGCCTCGGGCGCACATCCCAGGCGAGCAGCCTGACCCTGCCGACCCCGACCTTTACCCAGGCGCTCCCGTTGTCACTTTATGTGCATGTTCCCTGGTGCGTGCGCAAATGCCCGTATTGCGATTTCAACTCGCACACGGCACCAGATACGTTGCCTGAAGCCCCGTTTATTGATGCGCTGCTCGAAGATCTGACCCTCGCACTGCCGGACATCTGGGGGCGCCGCATCGACACGATCTTTTTTGGGGGTGGCACGCCCAGCCTGTTATCACCCGACGCCATTGATCGCCTGCTCACCGGGTTCCGGACGCTACTGCCGCTCAACCCCGAAGCAGAAATCACTCTCGAGGCCAACCCGGGCACAGTCGATGCCGCACGATTTACCGGTTTTCGTGACGCAGGCATCAATCGCCTGTCTCTAGGCATTCAGAGTTTTGATGATCGGGCACTTCAAGCCCTGGGCCGCATTCACAATCGGGCACAGGCCATCGCAGCGATCGAAGCCGCCGCCCGGACCTTTGATACCTTTAATCTGGATCTCATGGTCGGGCTGCCGGACCAGACGGCTGATGCCGCGTTGGCTAATGTTTTAGAGGCACTTGCCTTCGCGCCTACCCACTTTTCCTGTTATCAGCTCACGCTGGAACCGCATACGGCCTTCGCCGCGCACCCCCCCGCAGGACTGCCCGATGACGATACCTGTGCCGAAATCCAGGATCGACTCGAAGCCCACCTCGCTGAAGCGGGCTATCACCATTACGAAACCTCAGCCTTTGCACGCCCCGGCCATGAATGTCGTCACAACCTGAACTATTGGTCTTTTGGCGACTATCTCGGAATCGGCCCGGGTGCCCACGGCAAACTGACGAGTCATGAAGGTGTCAGACGGAGCATGCGCCACAAATTACCCAAGCGTTATCTCGAAGCAGCAGGCACAGGTTCCTTCATGCAGACCGACGAGACGATTCCAGCGGCCGATCTAGTTGGCGAGTTCATGATGAATGCCCTTCGTCTCAACGACGGCTTTACCATCGATCTCTTCGAGCGCCACACTGGCCTGCCCTGGATCATCGTCAGTCCACGGGTCGATCGTGCCTTGAAGGACGGCTTTCTTAAATGGGTCACACCGGGCCAGTATCTCCGTCCGACCCTGAAAGGGCGACGCTTCCTGAACGTCCTGCTGCAGCGCTTTCTTTAACCGTTTTAAATCAACATTGACTCAACGTTGTTCTCTAAGCGGCTTTACGGCGAAACACCAGATCCCAGACGCCGTGGCCCAGCTTTAACCCACGATTCTCGAATTTAGTGAGCGGTCGATAAGCGGGGCGCGGCGCATAACCTCCGGCGGTGTTCTCCAGGGCCGGCTCAGCACTCAGCACCTCAAGCATTTGCTCGGCGTAATTTTCCCAGTCGGTCGCGCAGTGAATGGTGCCACCGGGCTCTAAACGCGTCACCAGCTTGCGAACAAATTCTGGTTGGATGAGTCGGCGCTTATGGTGGCGCGCCTTATGCCAGGGGTCCGGAAAAAAAATCAGAATACCATCCAGTGACTCAGCGGCAATCATCTGTTCCACCACATCAACCGCATCGTGGGTCATCAAACGCAGGTTGGTTAGGCCGTCCTGTTCAATCAGTTTTAGGAGGTTACCGACACCGGGGCGGTGCACTTCAATGCCGAGATAATCCTGTTGCGGATGAGCACGTGCAATTTCTGCCGTGGCCCCCCCCATGCCGAACCCGATTTCGAGAAACCGGGGGGCCTGGCGACCAAAGATCTGATCCCAATCAACCTGAGTGGGCACAAAGTCCACGCCCCAACGTGGCCAGCCCTCCCGGATGGCTGCCTGCTGCCCCTCGGTCAAACGCCCCTCACGTCGGACAAAGCTTCGGATTCGGCGCAAATGGGCCGGTAGGTCACTCAGTACCGGATTGCTGTTTTGAGTCATCTGGAGGGTTCTCATTCTCGGATGGCGGATTCTTTGGCGCAGGGACAGAGCGTTTCGGCTTGAGGTAATCTGGCTCACTGACTTCCTGCAGCACAGCCTGATAGCGGGCCGCAAGATTCATGCTCGGCAAAGCCAGTGTCTCGGGAAGACTTTCACAAGCCTCGGTCAAGGCGGCACCATCAAGATCCAGCGTTGTCTTCAGGTACATCCGCTCCGCCACCTGCTTCTGCAATTGCAACGCATCGGCATCCTGGGGCATCCGGTAGTAGACCGCCAGCTTTTGCGTCATCTTCTGGAGCAATGCCCCATTGCTCTGGTGCCAGTTTTCGAAACTTGCATTGGCAGCCGGCACATCAATACAAGCGGCGCCGAGGAGTGTCACGGCGTTTCCTACCCCGAAAGTGCGTTGCATGGCCAGCACCTCGGGTTGATCAAAGGCATACGCATGATGACGCCCACGGATCGCACCCGACGATGCGCAACCCACCAGCAGGAATGCCAGCGCAATGGAATACAGGCGATGCATTGCCGGTTGGCGTTAATTACGGCCAATCAGACCCGTGGTCGGGGAACTCGGATCGGCACTGTAGAACTTGCGCGGCATCCGCCCGGCCAGGTAGGCAGCACGACCGGATTCAACCGCCATCTTCATCGCTGTCGCCATCAGCACCGGGTCCTGTGCATGGGCAATTGCCGTGTTCATCAGCACCCCTGCGCAGCCCAGCTCCATCGCAATCGTGGCGTCTGATGCCGTACCGACACCGGCATCCACGATCACCGGGACCTTAGCCTGATCCAAAATCAGCCGAAGATTCCAGGGATTCAGAATTCCCATGCCAGAACCGATTAGCGAGGCCAGCGGCATGATGGCGACGCAGCCAATCTCTTCCAGCATCTTCGCCTGAATCGGATCATCCGAGCAGTACACCATCACCTCAAAACCTTCTTGGACAAGTGTCTCGGCAGCTTTCAGTGTTTCCGGCATATTCGGAAAAAGGCTGGTCTGATCTCCTAATACTTCCAGCTTGCATAGCGGGTGCCCATCAAGCAGCTCCCGTGCCAGACGGAGCGTTCGGATGGCATCAACCGCCGTATAGCAACCCGCGGTATTCGGCAGAATGGTGTAGCGGTCCGGGGGAATCACATCCAACAGATTCGGGGCGCCCGCATCCTGCCCAATATTGGTGCGCCGGATCGCCACGGTGACGATCTCGGCACCCGAGGCCTCAATCGCCTTGCCAGTCTCGGCAAAATCCTTGTACTTGCCCGTGCCAACCAGCAGGCGTGAACGGTAAATCTTGCTGCCGATCTTAACGGCGTTTATGGAATCCTGGGAGTGCACGCTCAACCTCCGCCAACGGCGACAACAATTTCGATCTGGTCCCCGTCGGTCAGAACGGCACTGGGGTGCTGGCTACGCGGCACGATCTCGCCATTGCGCTCCACGGCAACCCGCCGGCCGGTTAGCGCCAATTGCTCCAGCACGGCCGTGACGGTCGTCCCGGCCGGACATTCGTGCACCTTGCCATTGACGATCAGCTTCATGGGAAATGGATTCGGTCTGGAGCGGGCGAAGGGAATCGAACCCTCCTCATAAGCTTGGGAAGCTTAGGTAATGCCACTATACGACGCCCGCTAGTTATAACTTCGCCTATTGTAATCGATCCTTGATTAGAGCCGGCAAATTTGCCGGGGGATGTCTTACAATGCGCGAACCATGCCCACCCAATCCAAGAGCCTAATCGAGTCGCTCGTCAACGCGCAGCTGACGCCCTATCTCTTTGGGTTCTTCGGGTGGTATGGCATGTGGTTGCTGCAGCTACAGCTCACGCCCTTTGATTACGCGTTGGGCGTATCGCTCATTTTTCTGCCCGCGGGGATCCGGACGCTGGCCGTTTTGATTTTCGGGCTGCGGGGCGCCATCGGTGTTTTCTTTGGGTCAGTTGTTTCCACGATCGGGTACATGGGTCATATTGAATCCATGGATCTCCTGAACTGCTGCATCATAGCGGCAATCTCTGCGTTCTCCGCCTACCTGATGATGCAGATGGTGTGCTGGTGGCGTCGGATCGGCAACGATCTTGATGAGCTGAGCTTTGGCGACATCCTGATCATCGTTTTTTCGCAGGGCATCCTCTCGTCCTCGTTGCATCAGCTGATCTATGCCTATCACCCTATCGAGGCGGCTTACGAAAATCCAACTCAGGCTGAAGCCTTTCGCTTGTGGGCCGCAATGGCAACCGGTGATATCGTGGGTTCGATGATCCTGATGCTCAGCGCGGTCGCTCTGGTCAATTTTTATCTGCGCCTTCGTCATTACGCATCCTGATGCTGCTTAGATAACGGCGGCTCGGGCGCCTCGCCCTCGGGAAGTTCCACACAGACACTCAGTCCGTATTCACCCGGGCCATCCTGCAGCGATAGCGTAGCGCCATGGATCTGGGCAATCCGCAGCGCAATCGATAATCCCAGGCCACTCCCAGGCGCTGTGCTGCCATCCAGACGGGTGAACCGGGAGAGCACCCGCTCCCGATCGGATACCGGGATCCCGGGCCCCTGGTCGCTGACGTTGAGCCGAATGTGGCGCTCGCTCCGCTTGATCGTTACGGCAACAACCGTTTCCCGCGGCGAGTAGCGGATGGCATTGTCAATCAGGTTACGCAACAGAACGGCCAGTAGCGCCGGTTCACCATGGACCCAGGCTGCCACCCCCTGGTCCAGCATGCACTCCACCTGTTTCTCCAGCGCCTGCGGTGCCATATCGGCGATCACATCAACGGCAATTTTTCTCAGATCACAAGGCTGGAACTGTTTGGTCAAAGCATCGTTATCCAGACGGGCCATCGTCAGAAGCTGTGTCAGCAAATGCGTTGCCCGGTCGCTGGCTTGAATGACGGATTTGAGGGCTTTTGCCTTTTCTGCCGTCTCCGTCGCCGCCTCTGCCACCTGCGCATACGTCCGCATTACGGCCAACGGGGTTCGCATCTCGTGCGCCGCGTCCGCGGTGAAGCGTCGCTCCTGTTCAATGGAATCCGCCACACGGCGTAACAGGCGGTTGATCTGTTCGATAATCGGATACAGCTCGGTCGGCACACCGCTGAGCGAAATAGGGTCTAGACGATCGGGCGAACGCTGGCCGATTGAAGCTGCCAGACGCTGTAAGGGTCTAAACCGGTTGCGCATCAGAAGCACCAGCCCGACCGCCAGTGTCGGCAAGGCAACGATCAGCGGCGTCAGCAGATGTTTGGCCAATTCCTTGCCAACCGCATTGCGCGCCTCATAGGTTTCGGCGACCAGAATCCGGTGATGGCTCCGCTCATCCCATTTGCTGAAGATTCGCCAGTGTCGTCCATCGATACGGCGATCCGAGAATCCCTTGGATTGATCGGTCAGGGGTTCCTTAGGGGCCGTTGTCGAGCGGGCCAGGATCTTGCCTTTGTCCGACAGGATCTGGAAGGCGACCTTCCGGGCATAGCGATGCGATGGCAACTCTTCGGGGAGGTCGCTGGCTTCTTCCCCGCTCAGAACCACCAATAGCGCGGCGGTTTGTGCCAGGTGGGCATCAAACAGTTCTTCGGCCTCTGACTCGGCCTCGCGCCAGGCGATCACACTGATGACCAGCCAGACTGCCCCCACAAAAGTCAGTGTCCAGCCCAGCAGCTGTAGCTGCAGGCTGCCACTGCTATGGCGTCGCCAGGGTCGGGCAATCATCGCGGAATCAGATAGCCCACACCACGCACGGTCTTGATGACATCACTACTGATCTTTCGACGCAGATGATGCACGTGGACTTCAAGGGCATTGGATTCCACCTCTTCACCCCAGGGATACAGTTTGGACTCCAGCTGGGCCCGTGTTAGAACCTTTCCCGCATTGAGCAGAAGCTCGTGCAATAGATCAAATTCACGTGGTGATAGCTCGACGATCCGGTTCTCATAGCGCACTTCACGCGAGGCAGGATCCAGTGTGAGCTGACCAATCTGCATAATGGGCGCCGCAGCGCCTGCTGCACGTCGTACTAAAGCGCGTAAACGTGCTGCAAGCTCACCGAGATCACAGGGTTTGATCATGTAGTCATCAGCACCGGAATCCAGCCCCGAAATGACATCATCAGCACTATCACGAGCGGTCAGCACCAGCACGGGGAATTTTTTCCCTTCAGCTCTAACGCGCTTGAGCACTTCGAGGCCATCCAGCTTAGGCAAGCCCAGATCGAGAACTACGGCGCTAAATGATTCGTGCTGCAACGTTTGCCAGGCGGCCTCGCCATCCTTGACCCACTCCGGCTGAAACCCTGCCTGTTGCAAACCGGTCTGCAATCCTTCGCCCAGCATGGGGTCGTCTTCGACGATCAGAATTCGCACTTCATTCTCCCGCGATTTGTGATGGAAAGCTGTTTGCCACAGTATGCCCGAAGTTGGTCTCAGGGTAGTAGCGCGGGCAACTGGCTGGTCAGCAACGCCCAGATAAACCAGATAAGCCCCGCGACCAGCAGTGCGGCGACAATCCACAACGGGTAACGAATCGCCTGTTCAGGCTGTCCGAGCTTGTAACCGGTGGCCATGGAACGCGCCAGATTCTCACGATGCAACAGACTGGAGACCACCACGCCCCCCACATGCACGCAGATGACTGCGATCAAGGTATTAACGATACCCTCATGTAGATCACCGATCCAGTCACCATAATCGCTAAAGCTGGCCCATCCCGTTAGTACCGTCAGCAACCCTAGGCCGATCATGGCAAGGATTGCCCAGGCACCCGCGGGATTATGGCCGACAAAGTGCTTAGGGTGACGGGTCATCAGGCTTCCCACATACTGCATGACGACTTTGCGTCCCCTGACGAAATTGGTGAAGCGGGCGTAACGCGTGCCAACAAGACCCCAGATTAGACGAAAGAGAAGCAGGGCACCAAACACATACCCTGCTGTGACGTGCCAGAGCTGTAATCGCTCGGACTCACTCGTCAGATAGGCGATCACGAAACACAACACCAGCAGCCAGTGAAAAGTACGTGTTGGCGCATCCCAGACCAGAATCTTTCTTTGCAATGGGGCAGTTTCTGGTGAGCTTACTGCCGCAAGCGATACCTGATCAATCGCCATGGCGCCACCCGGCCGGTATTTTTAAAGTCCGCTCGCTATAGTCGCCCTTCTCAGCCTGGGTATGGCAACCCGCACAGTTGCTGAATGCCTGGCCTTTAGGCGGCGTACTCCCGTGCTCCTTGGTAAACCAAGCTGTCTTTGTTAGCCGAGCCGTCGGATCTGCCGGTGCATTCTTTGCTTTGGTCGCTGCATTCGCGGTCAGGTAATGGAGAATGGCCTGATTAGCCGATGCATCTACTGAGGCATCCGATCCGTAATGCCGATCTAGCGTACGCATCTGGGTTTCCCAACCCACAGCCGTCATACGTTGCGGCGGATAAGGCACGTGACAGCTGCCACATTCCTCGGTGTACTGCGCAGGGTAGGGCCCATACTGGTGGCTCCCCGAATGCGCGGTTGCAGCACCTGCTAAAAACAGAATGGCTAGCAGAACCCCCCGGACTAATCGCCTATAGATCTGATCAACCAGTTTCATGATTTCACCGTTAGCAAGTAGGTCAAGACATTGCCCTTTTCTTCGGGCGTGCACTCCCGCTTGAGCACGTCATTACAGTTGCGCTTGAACCATTTGCTCACTTTGGCCGGGTCCGTAAAGCGGTCGGGGTTGACGTTGGGCGATAGCGGTTTAATCACCTTACCGGTTACCGCATGCTTACCTATGGCTGCAGGATTATCGGTATGGCAGCTGGCACAACTCCAATCGCCGCCATGAGGGTTGCGAAAAAATGTCTCTCCCGCACTCGCACTAAAGCCCTTGAACTGGGGGTTTTGTGACTTGGCTGCTTGCCGGTACTCTTCCAGAAACTGCTGGGGTGTCTCTGCCACGGCTGGTGTGGCCAACAACATCATCGACACCAAGCTCAGGGCCTTACGAACGCATACAGAAAAGGGTTGATGCATAATTGTCTCCAAGATACTGCCTTGCATTCTGCCAAAGCTTGATTACCGCAAGCTTAAATCAACCCTGTTTTCTGAAGGGACAAAATGAGACATAACTTATTGCATTTTTCTGGGTACTGGCTGCTGTCGGTTTTAGTCATGGGAAGCATAAGCTGGACGACCCCTGCGCAGGCTGAGGCATGGCTGCCCACGGTTTCGACCATTGACCTCAACCGCTACGCCGGTCGCTGGTTCGAGATCGCCCGCTTACCCATGTGGTTTGAGCGTAATTGCCTGGACGATATTTCGGCAACGTATACCTTGCGACCCGATGCACGCATCGATGTAGTGAACCGCTGCCGCACCGAGAAGGGATCGATCAGCGCCCAGGGGATTGCGGAAGTTCCCGATTCGGCCCATCCAGGGCAATTACGCGTGCGTTTTGCGCCCGACTGGCTGGCCTGGTTGCCAGCCGTCTGGGGTGACTACTGGATCATCGAGCTGGATCCTGAATATCGCTGGGTCATGGTAGGCGCCCCCAGCCGGGATTATCTGTGGATCCTTGCCCGGACACCACAGCTTGATCCGGCAATTGTCTCGCGCCTAAAACAATCGGCCACGGCATTGGGCTTTGATGTCAGCCCGATGATTCACGTCACGAATGATTCAACTCTTGGAAAGACAGAATCATCAGCACGCGATTAGACTGAGTCGATCTGCTCCAGCCGGATCTGCGCCCAAGCGCGAATGGCAGTCTGTTCTTCGGATGTCAGGCGATCGAGGTTTTTGTAAGCCATAGCCATCCGAGGATTAGCGCGCAGCATGGCATCATGGCGCATTAGAAAATCCCAGTAGAGCGTTGTAAAGGGGCAAGCCTTGGGCCCGGTACGGGCCTCCGGACGGTAGACACAACCCTTGCAGTAATTGCTCATCCGTTTGATGTACGCCCCTGAAGCAATGTAGGGCTTGCTGGTCATGCGACCACCGATTGCAAAGAGCGCCATGCCCAACGTATTGGGTTCTTCGACCCAGGCGATGGCATCGACATAAACCGCCAGATACCAGTCTGCCACGGCCCGGGGGTGCAACCCGGCCAGCAAGGCAAAGTTTCCGGTCACCATGAGTCGTTGAATATGATGGGCGTATCCGAACTCAAGCGTCTGGGTAATGGCCGCCTTCAGGCAGGCCGCCCCGGTCTGGCCAGTCCAAAACCACTGGGGCAAAGGCTGGGCTGCATTCAATGCGTTGGCCGTTGGCCATGCGGACTCATGTCGCCAATAGACGCCGCGCACAAATTCACGCCACCCCAGAATCTGCCGAACGAAACCTTCAACCGCCGCTAAAGGGGCCGCCCCATTCAGATAGGCCGCTTCAGCCTCAGCAATCACATCCCGAGGATCTAAAAGCTTCAGGTTCATTGCAGCCGCCAGCAATGAATGCCAGAGGAAAGCCTCACCCTGCCACATGGCATCCTGCCACTGACCAAAAGATGGCAACCGGTGAACAATGAAATCATGCAAGGCTGCTCGAGCCTCATCTGGGGTGACCGGCCAGGCGAAGTCCGCCAGCGACCCAGGGTGTTCGGGGAAAACCTGTTCCACATCCCGCATCACGGATTGCGTGATCACATCGGGCACAAAGCGGACTGGAAGCGGCACGGGTGGCGGCCCATTTTTGCCAAAACCGGAACGATTCTCGGCATCGAAATTCCACTGTCCACCCACGGGCAGATCATCACGCATCAACACCCCGGTTCGACGACGCATCCAGCGATAGAAGAACTCCATGCGCAAGTTGTCCGTCGAACGCTCCCCGCGTTGCGCCCAATGCTCGAACTCATCCCGGGCACAGAGGAAGTGCGGGTCAGGCAACACCGTCAGCGGTTTTTGCAACCGCTGCGCACAATCGACCAGCGCCCGAGCGAGTCTTGCATCACCGGGTTCCAGCACACTAATCGTACTCACCTCAGGGTGATGCAACACAAAGTCTTCGAGCACCTCTGACAGGCTGTGGAGTGAATGGGTGCCCAGCAGCAGATAGGTCAGTCGGCAACGATTACGCCAATGCGCCGCAAAATGACGCATGGCTGACAGAAATAAGGTGGTCCGCGCCTTGTGGCTCCAGACATGGGTGGACTCTTCCGCCACTTCGGCCATGAGCACAAAATCATCTGGCGTTACCCCTGACAACAGGGGATGCGGGTCCGGGTGCAGCTGATCACCCAGCACCAGAAACAGTCTAGGCTTCTGGCGCATATTTAGTCAGCAAGGTTGGAGCGCCTGGTATGCCCCATCATGGAACACCAGTGGCGCCGGATCAGGATCCGCCGCAAAACGGGACACGCGTCCCAGATAAAGGCGATGATCACCGCCCGCCAGTTGCTGGAAATTATCGACCTCGAACCAGGCACAGCATCCGGCCAGCAATGGCACACCGCTCAGGCCTGGCGCCCAGGCAACCGCATCAAACGGGCGCTCCAGGGAGGAGGCAAACAGATCGGAGACGTCCGCCTGCGCTACCGAAAGCACATTGATCGCATAACGCGTGGTGGTATCAAAGGTTGCCAGGTGACGGGAGGTCAACTGCAAACTCCAGACTACCAGGGGCGGCTCCAATGACACGGTGTTAAACGAACTCACGGTCAACCCGATTGCAACCCCATCGGCATCCAATGCCGTGATAACCGCAACCCCTGTGGCAAAGCGACCAAGCGCCCCACGCAGATCCTGCTGGGCAACGCCGGTTGGTCGTGCCTGCTCAAAAGGAAATGGTTCAGGATTCTCAATCATGTCAGGGGCAATTGGGGGCCAGGATGCGTACCTGGCACGCATACGTTAGGATGGGCACGAATTATACCGCTCGTACCAGCCCCCCTTCCCTGAGAGCAAGCCGTTCTTTTATGTTTCCTCACTCCAGCAACACGGATGCCCACAGTCAATTTGCCCGCAGCCTGATCCGCTGGCAAAAAAAGCATGGTCGCCACGATCTGCCGTGGCAGCAGACCGCCGATCCGTATCGGGTATGGCTATCGGAAATCATGCTGCAACAGACGCAGGTCCAAACCGTCATTCCCTATTACGCCCGGTTTCTAGATGCCTTTCCCACGGTCGCTGCCCTCGCGGCCGCCCCCAGCGAGGCCGTTCTAACCCGCTGGGCCGGCCTCGGTTATTACGCACGAGCGCGTAATCTTCACGCCTGCGCCCGACAGATTGTTGATGACCATGGCGGTGTCTTCCCGGCGGATCCGCAGATCTTAGCCACACTTCCCGGTATCGGGCGATCGACGGCTGCAGCCATTGCCGTGTTTGCCTTTGGCCATCGTGCCGCCATTCTGGATGGCAACGTGAAACGTGTATTCTGCCGGGTCTTCGGAATCGAAGGCGTGCCCACAGCCAGCGCCGTCGACAAATTACTCTGGTCGCTGGCCGAATCGCTGCTCCCCAAAAAAGACATCATCCCCTACACGCAGGGGCTCATGGATCTTGGCGCCACCTGCTGTACCCGGACAAAGGCACGCTGTGAGGTTTGCCCGATGGCTGCGTTCTGCGTGGCTAAAAGGACCGACCGGGTCACGGAGTTGCCGCATCGAAAGCCCAAAAGTGCGTTGCCGGTGCGTACCGCACAGATCTGGCTCATTCGCGATCAGCATCATGTGTGGCTGGAGCGTCGCCAGGCTTGTGGGATCTGGGGTGGTCTCCTCAGCCTGCCGCAGGCCGACTCGGTGCGTCTGCCTGCCTCAGCGATTGCCTTATCGGGAACCACTGTTCGCCACAAGTTCACCCACTTTGAATTGCGCGCCGAGATCAGCCGCTATCTGGTCCGCAGTGCACCCGTGTCCCTGGATCGTTACCGTGAACTCGAGGCCTATCCACTCAGCGAGGCGGAAGAACTGGCCCTGCCAACGCCATGGCGCAAACTGCTCATGGCCGAGCGGGATCAGCCCCTTGAGGTCCGGCAACAAACCAGGCCACAATCAAGCCGTTAAGTGCACCAAACAGCAATGCGGCACCGGTAAACAGAGGCGCCAGAACCCAGACACCCGGGCTAGGCACCAACCATAGGCGAACGATGAGTAACTGCATTGTCATGTGGGCAATTGCCGCCAGAATAGACAGGGTAAGCGGACCAAACCAGCCGGGCATTCGCCGCACCAGCCGTTGTGCCGGGTAGAGCATAGCCAGTGAGGCCAATGCTCCCCCCAACGACAACACAAAGCCCGGCGCCAGAAATTGACCGATCAGCAGGCTCACAGCCAGCACCCGGAGCAGCGTTACCCAGGCGGCGGTCACCCAGTCGTAACGCAACAGCACCAATAGCGTAATGATGTTAGCCAGACCCGGTTTTACCCCGGGAAGCGGACTGGGCACCGCCGACTCCACCAGGGCGATGGCGATCGCTGCCGCTGTCAGGCGCGCAATGCGATGGTCATCCGCCGTAAGCGTCAACGTTCGCATTTAGTAGGCCATAGATTCATACGCTGGCTGCCCCCCGGTCAAAGACAGGCTGACATGGTTTGGCGCACAAAGCGCCATCTCACCTGGTCGCGTCAGCCAGCCCTGTTTGACACAGTATTGGCGTGGGCCCGGGTCGCTGACAACCCGGGCTCGCCCCGATTCAATGCGGATCACGGTCGGACCCAGAGCACCCAGCACGCTGACCGTGCGCGCCTCGGTTAAAGGATAAGCTGCCACCAACACGCCATCGCGGCGCACCTGCGCCTGCTCTGCCGGGCCTGACTGCCAGAGTGCGATCGATAACGACAACCAGCCAGCTACGCCGGTCAGCAGCACACAGACATCACCGGGCCGCAGCAGTCTGATTAGCGGGTAGCGTTGGAACCAGTTCACGGTGGCGAACCAGCACATCAGGCCGGTCGGCAAATTGAGTTGCCAGCCATTCAGTCATCCAGACGGAACGGTGCTGACCCCCAGTGCAGCCAATCGCCACCGTCAGATACGAGCGGTTATCGTGGCCATATTTGGGCAACCAGGTTTTAACAAAGCAGGCAATTTCTTCCCGCAGCTGCAGGGCGTCCGGCTGTGCTTCGAGGAAAGCCGCCACCGGGGCATCTTTGCCAGTTAACGGCCGTAGCGCCGGATCATAATGTGGGTTGGGCAGGCAACGCACATCAAACATCAGGTCAGCATCCCGCGGCACACCGTGCTTGAAACCAAAAGACTCGAACACCAGCGTCAGACCGTCCTGACTATCCACCTTGAGGAAATCCCGGATCCAGGCACGCAGCACAGCCGGTTTCAGGTGGCTACTATCCAGACGATGCCCCATTTCGGCCACGGGCTCGAGCAACGCACGCTCGTGCCGCAACGCCTCGGCCAAGGTCATGGTTTCACTGGTCAGCGGATGTGCCCGACGCGTTTCGGAAAAGCGCTGAATCAAGGTCTCATCATCGGCATCAAGGAACAGCACACTCACCCGGGCATCGCGGCGGAGATCTTCCAGTGCCTGGGGGAGTGCCTCCAGCGAACGGCCACTGCGCACATCCACCGCCACCCCGATCCGCGAGTAGCCATCACGACGCAGATGTCCCACGAGCACCGGCAGCATATCGGCCGGCAGGTTATCGACACAGTAATAGCCCGCGTCCTCGAGCACGGCGAGGGCGATCGATTTACCGGAGCCGGAGAGGCCGCTGATCACGACGAGTTCCATAGTGGTTTCAGTATAGCTGGGGAATGCGCCATAATGGTGACGATCTGTTGATAGAGAGGCTTTGCCTTAGGTGCCCCATGAAACTCCTCGACCTGCCGTTCCTGGCCGAGATCACCACGATCCGCCGCGACATTCATGCCCACCCCGAACTGGCTTTTGAAGAAAGTCGGACAGCCGATGTGGTGGCACGCGCCCTCGAAAGCTATGGCATCGAAGTGCATCGTGGTCTCGCAGGCACTGGCGTTGTCGGCGTGATCAAAGGCACCCAGGGCACCAGCTCTCGCATGGTAGGGTTGCGCGCCGACATGGACGCACTTCCCATGCCAGAGCTCAACGAATTCCCGCACCGCTCGCGCCATGCCGGCAAGATGCATGCCTGTGGCCACGATGGCCATACCGCGATGCTGCTCGGTGCGGCGCGGTATCTTTCGGAGTACCGCGATTTTGATGGCACCGTTGTGCTGATCTTCCAGCCCGCCGAAGAAGGTGAGGGGGGTGCTCGTGTCATGATCGAACAGGGGCTCTTTAAGCAGTTTCCCGTCGAAGCCGTCTTCGGTTTACATAACTGGCCCGGTTTACCGGTCGGTCAGATGGCGATCATGCCCGGGCCCGTCATGGCCGGTACCTGCGGTCTGGAGATCTTAATTCGCGGCCATGGTTGCCACGCGGCTATGCCGCATCAGGGCGTTGATACTATCCTTGTGGGTACAGTAGTCGTCCAAGCGCTGCAAAGCGTGGTCTCACGCAATCTGCACCCCTGCGAAGCAGCTGTAGTCTCGGTGACGCAGTTCCATGCGGGCGATGCCTGGAACGTAATTCCCGAAGATGCGGTCTTACGTGGCACGATTCGCACCTTCAAACAGGAGGTCCAGCAGCTGGTCGAGACGCGCATTCAGGAAATCTGTACCGGCATTGCCGCTACCTATGGCGCACAGATCGAGGTACGTTTCGAGAGCCGCTACCCGCCCACGGTGAACAGCCCCGCTGAGGCGCATTTCTGCCAGCAGGTTGCCGCAGAGTTGCTGGGTGGGTCTCACGTCGTCAAGGATGCCCTGCCGTCGATGGGCGCCGAAGACTTTGCCTACATGCTCCTCGAAAAACCGGGCTGCTATGTGTGGCTTGGCAATGGCCCGGGCGAGGGGGGCTGTACGCTCCACAACCCGCACTACGACTTCAACGACGATATTACCGCCATTGGCATCAGCTACTGGGTCCAACTGGCCCGCGATTCTTTAGCTAAATGAGTCTGGCGCGCTAATTTAGTAAGCGGCGGCACGCAAATCTGCGGTCGCCACCGAAACCCGCTGTTGTTTCTGCATGAATTCGAGCAGCACAAAACTACGCTGTTCCCCATCAGCGATCTCGAACACGCCTTCCAGGCCAACGAGTGGCCCCGCAACAATCTGCACACCATCTCCCGCAGCAAAGAGCGTCTCCCGGATCTCCTGCGTCCGCTCCCGGATCGCATCAATCACCGGATCTGGCACCGCCGCATAGGTTTGCCCGAAGCGCACCATGCCAGCCACCCCCAGCGTTGAGCGGATGGGTCCCCAGTTGTCGTTACCCTCTTCGAGATGCAAAAACAGGTAGCGCGGAAACAGCGGCTCCAGCTTCTTAAGCAACTTGCCCCGCTGCAGCCGCTCCACCTCAATGAGGGGTAGATAAGTCTCATAACCCTGGCGCACAAGGTTCTCCAGCGCCCGCGCTTCATTGCGGGGTTTACTCTGTACAAGGTACCAGGTGCGAGCCATAGCCCAGCATTTTAACCATAGTGTTTTTTGACGCTCCAACCCATTGATTTACTTGACGCAAGCCGCCCGGACCCGTATTGTTTGGGCTTGAAATACAAGCCACGCGCCGATTTGAGCTCCTCAGCTTGCGGGCGCGCTAATAAATACTGCTAAAGCGATGGGATATCGAACACCCGCCGCTTGCAGCCCCGCTGACCGGCGGGTTTGTTTTTTAAGAAGATGTTGGCCATGACTGCATTGCAATTGAAGCCCCAGCCTCAACCCGATCGTACCGAAGAGGTGTTGTCCCATCTCAAAGAGCGCGTTCTCGTGCTCGATGGCGCCATGGGTACCATGATCCAGAAGCACACCCTCACCGAGGCCGACTTCCGGGGTGAGCGCTTTGCCACGCATGCACACGACCTGAAAGGCAACAATGATCTGTTGCTTCTGACGCGTCCGGATGTCATCCAGGGGATTCATGAGGCCTATCTGGCGGCCGGTGCCGACATCATTGAAACCAATACCTTCAACGCAACCCGCCTGTCGCAATCCGATTACAAGCTCGAAGACATCGTCTACGAACTCAACTATGCCGGCGCCGCCATCGCCCGCGCCGCCTGCGACAAATACACGGCACAGAATCCGGCCAAGCCGCGCCTGGTTGCCGGCGTGATTGGTCCGACGTCACGCACGGCGTCCATCTCACCGGATGTGAATGATCCGGGTGCGCGCAATGTGACTTTCGACGAGTTGGTCACCAACTACATTGAGGCCGCCAACGGCCTGATCGACGGCGGCACCGACATCCTGCTCATCGAGACCGTGTTTGATACGCTCAACGCCAAAGCCGCCATCATGGCGGTCGAGCAGGTCTTTGAGGCGCGTGGTCGCCGCTGGCCCGTGATGATTTCGGGCACGATCACCGATGCATCGGGGCGCACCCTGTCAGGACAAACTGCGGAGGCCTTCTGGACCTCGATGTCGCACGCCCGTCCCATCTCGATGGGTCTGAACTGCGCGTTGGGCGCCAAAGAGCTACGCCAGCACGTGGAAACTCTGTCGCGCATCTGCCCGACGTATATCTCCGCTCACCCGAACGCCGGGCTGCCCAACGCCTTTGGTGGTTACGATGAAACACCGGAGATGCTGGCCGAGGACATCCGCGAATGGGCCGAGCATGGTCTCGTTAATATCGTGGGTGGCTGCTGCGGCACAACGCCGGATCATATTCGCGCCATTGCGCAGGCCGTCGCCGGAGTCAAACCCCGACAACCTGCTGTGATGCCGCATCGCCTCCGGTTATCGGGTCTAGAGCCCTGCGAGATTGGCCCCGAGTCCTTCTTCGTCAACGTCGGTGAACGCACTAACGTCACGGGATCGCGCGCTTTCGCCAAGATGATTCTGGAAAGCCGCTTCGACGACGCCCTGGCGGTCGCCCGCCAGCAGGTAGAGAACGGTGCTCAGGTCATTGATATCAACATGGACGAAGCCATGCTGGATTCGGAGGCAGCCATGGTGCGCTTCCTGAATCTGATCGCCTCGGAGCCAGATATCTCCCGTGTGCCGATCATGATCGACTCGTCGAAATGGTCGGTCATCGAAGCAGGTCTCAAATGCATCCAGGGCAAGGGCATTGTCAACTCAATCTCGATGAAAGAGGGCGAGGCCGAGTTCTTACGACAGGCGCGCCTAGCGCGTCAGTATGGTGCCGCTGTCATCGTCATGGCCTTTGACGAAAAAGGCCAGGCCGACACCTTCGCCCGCAAAGTCGAAATCTGCGAACGCGCCTACAAGCTTCTGGTTGCGAACGGTTTCCCGCCTGAAGACATCATCTTTGATCCGAATATTTTCGCCATCGCCACGGGCATTCCCGAGCACGATGGTTATGCCGTGGACTTTATTGAAGCCACCCGCTGGATCAAGGCACATCTCCCCCATGCCAGTATTTCTGGAGGCGTTTCGAACGTCTCGTTCTCGTTCCGTGGCAACGATCCTGTACGCGAAGCCATTCACACGGTCTTCCTTTACCACGCTATTCAGGCGGGGATGACCATGGGCATCGTCAACGCCGGCCAGCTTGGCGTCTATGACGAAATTGATCCCGAGCTCCGTGCCAAGGTCGAAGACGTGGTGCTCAACAAGCACGCCGGTGCCGGGGACGCGCTAGTGGAGTTCGCGCAGAATGTGAAGGGTACCGCCAAAGAGCGCATTGAAGATCTGGCCTGGCGCAGCTGGCCTGTCGAAGAGCGCCTGAGTCATGCGCTGGTCAAGGGCATCACGGACTACGTTGTCGCTGACACAGAGGAGTGTCGCGCAGCGCTGGCCGCCGTCGGCCAACCACCGCTGGCCGTGATTGAAGGTCCGCTCATGAGCGGGATGAACACCGTCGGCGATCTGTTTGGCGCTGGCAAGATGTTCCTGCCACAAGTCGTGAAATCTGCCCGCGTCATGAAACAGGCCGTTGCCCATCTGGTGCCGTTCATCGAAGAGGAAAAGGCCCGATCAGGTGCTGCTGCCAAGGGCAAGATCGTCATCGCCACTGTGAAGGGTGACGTACACGATATCGGCAAAAACATCGTCGGTGTGGTGCTCGGCTGTAATGGCTATGAAGTGGTCGACCTCGGAGTCATGGTGCCCTGTGATCAGATTCTCAAAGCGGCGATCGAACACGAAGCGCAGGTCATTGGCCTCTCTGGTCTGATCACGCCGTCGCTGGAAGAGATGACGCACATAGCCAGCGAAATGACGCGTCAGGGTTTCGATGTACCTCTCATGATTGGTGGCGCGACCACCAGTCGCGCGCACACCGCCATCAAGATCGCGCCGAACTACGAACATCCTGTGGTCTATGTGCCGGATGCGTCGCGCGCCGTGGGCGTGGTATCGAACCTGCTATCTGCGGATCAGGAAAAGGCCGCCAACTACCGCGCCGAGCTTGCCGCCGATTATGAAAAAGTCCGGCAGCAGCACGCCAATAAGAAGGGCATGGCCCTGGTCTCGCATGAGGCTGCCCAGGCCAATGCCTTTGATGCCTTTACCGGCGACTATGCGGGCTACCTACCCGTGGCACCCAATCAGACCGGTATCCAGGTTGTTGAACCCAGCCTGGATGAACTCGTGCCGTATATCGACTGGAGCCCCTTCTTCCAGACCTGGGATCTGACCGGGTCTTTCCCGGCCATTCTGGAAGACAAGGTGGTAGGCGAAACGGCTCAACAGGTCTATGCCGATGCCCAGGGGATGCTTAAGCAGCTCGTAGCGGAAAAGTGGCTGAAACCCCGTGGCGTCTTTGGCCTGTTCCCGGCCAATCGCGTCGGTGACGACATTGAAATCTATACGGATGACAGCCGTCAACACGTAGGCATGATCTGGCACAACCTGCGCCAGCAACAAGAGCGCCCCGCCGGCAAGCCGAATCAATCTCTGGCTGACTTTATCGCAGAGAAAAAACCGACTGGCACCACGCCTGACTGGATCGGCGGTTTTGCGGTCTCTTGCGGTGAGGGCATCGAGCCCCACGTCAAGAAATTCGAAGCCGAACACGACGACTATCGGGCTATCATGCTGAAGTCGTTGGCTGACCGTCTGGCCGAAGCCTTTGCCGAATGGCTGCACCGTGAAGTCCGCATGACGTACTGGGGCTATGCCGCAGATGAGCAACTCGATAATGCCGCACTGATCAAGGAGGCCTATCGCGGGATCCGTCCGGCGCCGGGTTACCCCGCCTGCCCGGATCATCTGGCCAAGCGCGGTCTGTTCGAGTTACTCGAGGTGCCCAAGCGTGCGGGCATGACGCTCACCGAATCCTGCGCCATGTGGCCGGCCGCCTCAGTCTCCGGCTTCTATCTGGCGCATCCAGCGGCTCAATACTTTGCGGTCAGCAAAATCGGCAATGATCAGCTAGAAGACTTTGCCCGTCGTTGTGGCCTATCAGTCAATGAGGCTAAGCGCTGGCTGGCGCCCATTCTGTAAGACTTACTTGGGAAAGTCCTTCGGGGCTTCCCAGGTAATTTCCTTCTTTTCGCGCGCGGCCTGCCCCAGCATCTTGATGAAGGGTTGCGCCCTTACGGAGAGCCCGACCAGCTCATGCGGCTCGATCCCAACCTCCGGAATTGGCTGATCATCACGAGCCAATCCGGTTTCTTTCAGACGCTTTTCGTAATCTATTAGGCTACGCAAATGTTCTAGCGCTGAGGGCATTTGGTCCACGGTAATAACGCCGCGCTGAGTTGGCGACTTGCCGATCACCGTCAGTAGCGCCCGCGCCACATCGTCAAACATCAGCAGATTGGCCGTCGCCCGAGAAGAAAACCGAACCAGCATAACCACCCCTTCCTGTTGAACCCGGGTACACCCTACCCAACTCCTTTATAATACGCCATACCCCAATCGTGAATAAAAACAGAGGATTAAGACCATGCACATCCTTGAGCCGCTCTTCGAACAGAACCGTATCTGGTCGGAAAAGACCCAAAACGAAAATCCCGAATTTTTTAGCGATCTCGCGAGGCTTCAGCAACCGGAGTATCTGTGGATCGGCTGCTCGGATTCGCGCGTCCCCGCGAATCAGATCATGGGCCTCAAGCCCGGTGAGGTCTTTGTCCATCGCAACATTGCCAACGTGGTCGTTCATAGTGATCTGAACTGCCTTTCGGTGGTGCAATACGCTGTGCAGGTGCTGCGCGTCAAACATATTCTCGTTGTGGGTCACTATGGCTGTGGCGGCGTCAAGGCAGCACTGGATGGTCTGCGGATCGGTCTGGCTGATAACTGGCTGCGCCACATCCATGATGTGCGCCAGAAGCATCAGGCGATTCTTGACGAGTGCCCCGAAAGCGAACGTCATGATCGACTTTGTGAGCTGAACGTGATTGAGCAGGTACTCAATCTGGCGCAATCGACGGTGATGTACGACGCCTGGACTTCGGGCCAGCAGATTGCCGTGCACGGACTGATTTACGGGCTGCAGGATGGCATCGTGCGTAATCTGAACATCTCGGTGCACAGCATTAACGCCATCTGTCCGGCATACAACCACGCGCTCAGCGCCTACACCACTGAAGCCTGATTACCATGACCGTACCGGCATTCGTCAGCCTGCGTAAAACGCTACTGGCGGGTGCCATCGGCAACGCGATCGAGTTTTACGACTTTATTGTCTACGCCTATCTGGCCGGGTACTTTGCGGCTCACTTCTTTCCCACTCATGATCCGGTCGCCGCTCTTCTGGCTAGCTACGGTGCCTTTGCTACCGGCATGATCATGCGCCCGGTGGGCGCCATTCTATTTGGCAATATCGGGGATCGGATAGGGCGTAAAGCGGCGCTCCAACTCTCTGTGCTGCTGATTGCCGTCCCGACGCTGATCATCGGCCTCCTGCCCACCTATGCCAGTATCGGCCTCTGGGCACCGACACTGCTCATCCTGATGCGCATGCTACAAGGCCTGTCGGTGGGGGGCGAGTACTCATCCTCGATAGTCTTTCTCATCGAGCACGCACCCAGGAAGCGTCGGGGTCTGGTCGGCGGGTTCAGTCCGATGGGCGCCTTCGGAGGGCTGCTGCTGGGTACCGGTGCCAGCTTTCTCTGTACGGCCCTGCTTGGTAAAGACGTCATGGCCGACTGGGGCTGGCGCGTGCCTTTTCTGTCGAGCATTCTGCTCACCGGTATTGGGATCTGGGCGCGGCGCTCACTGGGGCATGAAATCATGCAGCGCAAAGACATGTTGCAGTCTCCGGTGCGAACGGCCTTTCGCGACTACTGGCGCCCCATGCTGGCCATTGCCCTAGCCAACACCGCCACAGGGATCGTCTCGTTTGTCGGCTTCATGTATGCCGTGCCGTGGATGACCAAGCTGACGGGAATCAGCACCACTACCGCTCTGGCCATCAATCTGCTCAGTCTACTCCTCGTTAGCCTGTTGTCAGTGGTGGGCGGCTGGCTGGGTGATGTCTTTGGCAAATTAACGATCACCCGACTCGGTGTGCTCATTCTCCTGCTGGGTGCCTGGCCGGCCTTCGAGCTCTTTGCCAGCGGGCAACTTGCGCTAATGATGCTGGGCGGACTGCTGCTCGCTATTGGCCAGGGCTTCTATCTCGGCCCCCTGTCTGCCAGCATGGCGACCCTCCTGCCGCATAAGGTTCGCGTGACTGGCCTCTCTTTCGGCTACACCCTCGCCGTCGGTGTCTTTGGCGGATTAGCGCCGATGTTCACCGAGTTTCTGATTGCCCGTTTTCACCTCACCATGGCGCCAGCCATGGTCATCATGCTCGGGGCACTCGTGTCGCTGCTCACGCTCTGCCTGCACCCACTCTGGCGGCATAACGATGGACAGCTGCCGGAAGATCCGCCCGCCAGTGCTGTGGCCAATTCCTGAGCGATGCAAGTCGGCATTGATCTCGGCGGTACCAAGATCGAGGCAGCGGTGCTTGATGACACTGGCGGCTTCTGTTTCCGCAAACGCGCTGCCACGCCGAGAGGCGAATACCTAGCGACCCTGGAAACCATCGCCAGCCTGATCGATGATGCCGAGTCAGCACTGAATGAGCCTTGTGCGAAGGTCGGCGTCGGCCATCCGGGCTCCGTCAATCCAAGCACGGGGGATATCCGTAATGCCAATTCGACCTGTCTTAATGGCCAGCGATTGGAAGCAGATTTACGCGCGCGTCTCAATCGCCCTGTGGTCTTGGCCAACGATGCCGACTGCCTGACGCTCTCAGAAGCAACCGATGGAGTCGCCCGAGCTTATACCACCGTGTTCGGTGTCATTCTGGGTACCGGCGTCGGAGGGGGTTGGGTGATCAACGGACAGTTGATCCGGGGACCGAATGGTCTGAGCGGTGAATGGGGTCACAACCCGCTTCCGGCATACTCAAGCGCCGAACTTCCCGGACCACCCTGCTACTGCGGCAAATCCGGCTGTATTGAGGCGTGGTTATCTGGCCCGGGACTGTTGGCCGATTACCAACGGGGGATGGGTTCGGATGACTTACCGCTGACCGATGCCCAGCAACTTGTCGCAGCCGCCGCTCAGGGCAATGTGCTGGCGCAGGGTGCCCTAGAGCGACATACAGACCGATTAGCGCGTGCCCTGGCCACGATCATCAACGCCGTCGATCCGGGGGCGATTGTATTGGGTGGTGGCGTCGCCCAGCGCCCCGGACTGATCAACGCACTCTCTGCGGCGCTCCCGGCACATGTTTTTCTGCCGCCGGGCACGCCACTCAGCACCCGCATTCTGTTACCGGAGTTCGGCGATAGTTCGGGCGTACGTGGCGCCGCACGACTTTAGCCGGCGCTTTTTAGCACTCCAGCGGATCGACCTCGACCGCCCAGCGCACGCCGCCCGGTGCCGCGCCGCGCGTCATGCCGCGACCGGCACTAATCTTCGGCAACCAGTCATTAAGAAAACTCTGAAGGGCAATGCGGCTCGGCGATTCAATCAACAACTGTGCCCGCTCCCGCCCCGCCAGTTTCACCATGCGCATCGGCACCGGATCGTAGAGAAACACTTCCGGATGCGCATCGGCCGCGGCCAGCGTACGGATCTGTTTCAGGAACTCCAGTACTGTCTCCAGTTGCTTCGCCTCGGCACGGACGATGGCCTGCGCAGCAAACGGCGGGAAGCCGGCCTGTTGCCTCGCCTGTAATTCTTGTTTGAGAAAGCCCGGCACATCGTGCCGCAAAAGACACTGATACAAAGGATGCTCCGGGTGTTCGGTCTGAACCATGACCTGACCAGGACGTTCGGCACGACCCGCGCGACCGGCCACCTGCATCAACTGGGCAAACAAACGCTCGGGTGCCCGCCAGTCAGCGGCAAAGAGACCGCTATCGGCACCGACGACCCCCACCCGGGTTAAGGCCGGAAAATCATGTCCCTTGGCGAGCATCTGGGTGCCTACGAGAATATCGACATCCCGCGAACCGATCTGCGCCTCGAGCGCTTCCCATTGCTTGCGCGTTGTCGCCACGTCGCGGTCAACGCGAAGGATACGGGCCTGGGGAAAATGTTGTTGCAGTGCCTCCTCGATGCGCTGCGTTCCGCGTCCCAGTGGCCTCAGATCGGCATTGCCACAATCCGGGCATTGCCGCGGCAGCGGTGAGGTATCACCGCAATGATGACAGCGTAGGGTTCGGTCCAACCGGTGGACGACCCGATGGGCTGCACAGCGTCGGCAATTGGAAACCCAGCCACAGGCGGTACAGGTGAGCACCGGGGCGTAACCGCGGCGGTTGATAAAAAGCAGACTTTGTTCGCCGGCCGTCAGCCCCGCGGCCAGCATTTCTAGGAGCGGTGGCGACAACCCTTCGTCCAGCGTCAAGCGTCGGGTATCAATCAGGCTAATCGTTGGCAGCACGGCATCGGCGTGAGCCCGTTCTGCCAGATCAAAACGCCGGTAACGACCGCTTTCTACATTTGACCAGCTTTCCGGCGATGGCGTCGCCGAACCGAGAATGATGGGCAATGCCAATTGATGCGCCCGCCAGACTGCCAGATCCCGGGCATGATAGCGCATCCCCTCCAACTGCTTGTAAGCCGGAT
>WBZR01000724.1_pt1 | contig 48431 bp, 39 predicted proteins | sample 5204231 | NCBI WGS metagenome assembly WBZR01 (sample SAMN12412403, study PRJNA552823) | activated sludge metagenome | isolation source: activated sludge from anammox sidestream of wastewater treatment plant... | place: USA: Virginia | collected 2017-08 | reverse complement strand
GCAGATCCTGGGAGCGCCGGCTTCCAGCCGGCAAGATGCCGGCGCTCCCAGGAAGCCCTTCGATCAAACGTTCTGTCACGCCCTCAGGAGGCCATCCTCGAAGCGTACGGGCGCATCCTGCGATCGCCACGGCTTGTCCGCGTCCATGGCATGACTGCGGCGGAGATCACCGACGACATGGAGAGCTTTCGCCAGCATGCGCTGTTGGTCGAGCCAAAGGAGCCGCTGGCGGTGGTGCGGCGAGACCCAGACGACGACAAGTTCTTCGAGTGCGCCGTTGCCGGCGGTGCCGCATACATTGTGTCGCGGGACGACATGGTGCTGGCGGTTGGGGATTATCGGTGGATTCGCAGCCTCTCGCCCGAGGCGTTTCTGGCGGTTGTCGGAGTGGCATGGCGGCTCACGAGCGCATCGACGATCGACGTGACACCGAGACGCCGGCATCGTCCGCTCACGATCAACGCTTCGACCCTGTCCGCCGGGCAGGCGCGGTTCGACCGCCTGATCGCGCAGAGCGATGCCGCCACGCCACCCCCGTGACTTCCCGTTCATCCTCGCGACTGAATTCCCCGTACTCCGTCCACGCCAACCCGCCCTTCCCGTTGCCTCGCCCGGCAGCCCACTGGCGCGCGTCAGCTTTCGGAAGTACAATCTGCCCGTTGCGCCCATTGCGCCCGCTGGCCCGGCGCGAACCCGTCCCCGGACACCGTGCGTCCCCAGTGCGCACCGCCCCGAGGGCAGTCCGCCAACCGGCGCGAGCCGCCCGACGCCAGACAAGGAGAGATGTCATGTTCGACAGGAATGCCCACCGCCGCGCCATCCCGCGCCCGAGCCCCCGCCGCCTCCTCGCCGCCGCCGGCGCGTCCGCCGCCGTCCTCGGCATCGCCGTCGGGTGGCTCGCCGCCCGGCCCGCGCCGCCCGCCCACGCCCAGCAGCGCCCCGTCGTCAACGATGCCGCCTGCGCCGGAAGCGTCACCGCCACCCTCACCGCCGGCACCGTGTCGATCTGCGACGACGTCGGCGTCGCCATCCGCGTCGAGCCCGAGTGCCCCGTGTGCCCCGACGGCGTCAAGATCGTGTTCGTCCACATCGACGCCCCCCAAAACGCATGGCAGGCCCGCGAGTCCACCCGCGCCCTCGACGAGGCCGCCCGCCTCGTGCCCCCCGGCGCGACCCTCAACGGCGCCGTCATCCTCTACAACAACCAGGGCGCCAACGTGCTCGTGCGCATGACCGACGACATCAACCGCGTCCGGTCCGCCCTCACCCGTGCCAGCAACACCTACAACCCGCGCGGCCGCGCCGTCAAGGCGGCAGGGCTGGCCGTCCAGGAGCTCCGCCGCGACCGCGACCGCAGCCGCACCCCGTGCGAGTTCGTCGTGTTCTTCGCCTACACCAAGAGCCACTACCAGGACCAGCGCCAGGAGCTCGAAGAAGCCGCGCGCATCGTGCTCAAGGAAGACGTCACCTTCATGGTCGGCTGCCCCATCAGCCCTGGCGCGTGGTACTGCCGCGGTCCCGAGCCCGAGATGCCGCGCTCGCCCCGCTGGTACACCATGTTCGACGAAGCCAAGCTGACGGGCATGGTGCGCGAAGAGATGCGCGACTACGGCAAGGGCGTCAAGGTGCGCGAGATGTCCGTCACCCAGCGCCTGCCCGCCGGCCTCGCGCTCCTCCAGGGCTCCGCCAGCCTCACCCCGACCCTCGCCACCGAGTCCGACGGCACGTCGCTGCTCACGTGGACGTGGACCGGCCCCGACGCCACCACCGCGCAGACCGTCACCTACCGCGTCGACCCCGGCGCCCTCGGGCCGCACGCCATCCAGGGCGAGCTGACCGTCACCGACAACACCTACCGCAAGCACGTCGCGCCCGTGCCCGAGCTGCGCCTCGACGTCATCGACCTGTGCCCGACCGCCACGCCCACCCCCGTGCCGACCGACACGCCGGACGTGCCGCCCACGCCGACGTCGACGGCGACCCACACGCCCACCCGCACCCCCACCGCCACGCCGACCGACACCCCGCCGCCGACCGCCACGCCCACCCAGGCCGTCTACCGGATCTACCTGCCGATGCTGAGCTGGGAGAAGTTCGTGTGCGTGCCCGAGTCGGTGTACACCGACGCCGTCGTGGTCCTCGACATGTCCACGAGCATGTACCGCACCACCCGCGGCGGCCGGACCAAGCACGAGGCCGCCATCGAGGCCGCGCGCCAGTTCGTCGATCAGTTCAGCCTCGCGCCGGATGCCCGCGGCCACCACGACCAGCTCGGCGTGGTCGGCTTCAACGCCACCGCGTGGACCGCGTCGCCCCTGACCACCGAGCGCGGCGCCATCGAGGCAGCACTCGAAAGCATGACGCAGCGCATCGACCAGGGCACGCGCCTCGACCTCGCCTTCCAGGAAGGCCAGGCCGTCCTCGCCCGAGGCCCGCGCATGGCCGGCAACCGACCCGTGATCGTGCTGCTCACCGACGGCCTTCCGAACCAGGTGCCGTTCGCGCCGGGCGGGCGCCAGGAAGACACCGTGCTGACTGCCGCGCGCGCCGCCAAGGACGCCGGCGCCCGGGTCTTCGCCATCGGCCTCGGCGAAGAAGACGACGTCTTGCGCGACCTGTTGCGCGAGGCGGCCTCCAGCCCATCGGACTACTACTTCGCGCCCGACGGCGAAGACCTCGCGGGCATCTACCGCCAGATCGCCAGCCGCATCACGGAATGCCCCGAGTAGGGGCAGGCTTCAAACCTGCCCCCCCAACGCCCGGCCCGACACCCGCCGGCACCCGCCGTGCCTTCTCCCCCTCCCCCAGCCTGTTTCGGGGGAGGGGGCCGGGGGGAGGGGGCCGGACGCGGGCAAGGCCCCGGGCGGTGGGGGCCGGCCACCCGCCGCCCTAATCCGGCAACCCCAACACCCAGATCGCCTTGTCGCGGCTCTCGACGAACGCCACCCGCCGGCCGTCCGGCGACACCGTCCAGTCGCCGTTGGCGATCTTGAACGGCATCGTCGCCGGGTCCGTCAGCCGCCGCGTCGCCAGCGTCGCCACGTCGACCTCGACCAGCGCGTGCGACACGCCGTCGCCGCCTTGCGGCACCACCAGCAGCCGGCCGTCGTCGCGCCAGCGGTACGCCCCGAAGAGCGCCTTGTCGATCCGCTTCGGCGCGCCGCCGCCCGTGGCCGCGACCCACATCCCCGTGTCCGACGGATCATCGTGCCGCGCGACATAATACGCCACCCAGCCGCCGCCCGGCGACGGCAGCTCGCCGCGTAGGTTCGGCGCGCGGGCGATCTCGCGTCGCGCGCCGTCGTCGACCCGCAGCGCCCACAAGACGTCGTCCAGCGCATCCAGCCGGTCCCGGCCGCGCAGGAGCAGGGTGCCCGCGTCGATCCACGTCATGAGCGAGCCCCGCGGCAGCGCGGCGACCTCGCGCGCCCCCGACCCGTCGATCCCGGCCACCCAGACCCGCGTCGTTCGCCGCTCGAACTCCGTGTTCGGCGGGCTCACCTGCCACGCGATCCGCTCGCCGCCCGGCGCGATCGCGATCGGGCGCCCGGCGGCCGGTAGGTCCCAGCGCGCGCCGTCCTCGATCCGCTCCAGCGTCGTCCGGTCGCCCGCGATCTCGATCCGGTAGCGCATGTCCGGGCTGAAGTAGCCGATCTCATCGGTCACCAACGCCGGCGGCGCGCCCGGCGCCTCGGCGTCTACCGTCCACACGCCCACCGGCTGGTCCGGCGCCGGCCGGTCGATGAACTGCACCCGCCGGCCGTCCGCCGACCAGTACGGCAGCGTGCAGCAGCCCGGCGCCGTCACGCGCGTCAACGTCGCCGCCCCCGCTGGATCTTCCGGGGCCGATCCCGTGTCGTCGTCGGCGTCGGGGGGTGCGCCGTCCGCCGTCCCCGCAAGGCGCTGCGCCGTGCCGCTTGCGTCGCCCGGCGCACCCCCCGGCGTGTCCGCAGGCGCGTCCACGCCGCCGTCCTCGCCGCCGCCGTCAACGGCCGCCGCGATCGTCGCCGCCGGCGTCCCGACCGCGGCGGGCGCCGCGCGGTCCGCCCCCGCCGGCGCGTCCGCCGCGCCACCGCCGTCGCCGCAGGCCGCCGCGAGCAGCCCCAGGCCGAGGATCCAACGGTATCTCATCATGCCGCCATCCTTTCCGCCGTCGCCCCCCGTCACCGCGAGTCCGGCGGCCACGGGCGCGCGAAGTCGTTGAGCAGTGGGCCGCCGATCACCGACTCCGGCTGGTCGTCGAGGTGCTGCCACTTGCGGGGGTCGTCGAGGTCGCGCTGGAACGCCCGGCCGAACGGGCCGATCAGCGCCAGGCTGTCCCAGTCCGCCTCGACCAGCACGACCGGGTTGTACTTGCGGACGTGCCGCAGGTCGCGGATCTCGTAGTGCAGGTGCGGGCGCCCGTTGCACGTGCCGGCCGGGTCGCCGCTCAACGCCACCACCTGCCCGCGCGCCACGACGTCCCCCGGCCGCCAGTCCGGCCGCTCCAGGAGGTGCCCGTAGAACGTCGCGTAGCCCAGGTCCGGATGGTCGACCATGAGGTTGTGCGGCGCCGACCCGAAGCTCATCGCGTCCGACGCGAAGACCACGCCGTCGGCCGACGCCACGACCTCCGTGCCGCACGGCGCCGAGAGGTCCACCCCGAAGTGGATCCCCTGCGCGGCCCCATACGTCGTCCGCCGCTGGCGGTAGGCCCCCGTCGTGTTGCCATAGGGCTGGCCCATCAGCCACGTGTCCGGCCCCGGCGGGCTGGCGAACGGCATGACGAACGGCCGCGCCGCCTGTGCCTCCGCCGCCGGCGCGGCGAGGCGCCCGAGGCCGTCGCCGCCGCCGACACCGTCGCCCCGACCCCCGCCCGGCCCCGGTATCCAGACCATCCCCAGCAGCACGGCGGCGACGGCCGCCGCGCCCCGGCGTGCGAAGTCGAACATGTGGCCCAACCTCCTGCGCTTGCCGATGCGGTCGCGCGCCCTCGCGCGGCCTTCAGCATAGGCGAGGCGTGGGCCCCGGGCAACAGGAGGTTGCGCCTGGGGCCGCCTTCCAGACGTTCGCCCTGCGTCCGGGCAAAGGGCGGAAGCGACCGGCCGCTAGCGCACCACGCGCCGCGCCACGTGCCGGCCCTCGTGGCGTTCGACCTCGACCCGGCGGATCAGGCCCAGATCCACCACGCTGAGCCCGCTCACCGGGTTGCGGAGGTCTACCGACCACGTCCCGTCGTCGTCGACGAACGCCGCCAGGCGGTTGGGCGGATCGCCGGCGCCCACGTGGACGACCACGTCGAGCACCGCGTCCGCCGGGCCCGTGCCCGCCACCGTGCCGGCCGCGAGGTCGAGCGCGGCCGCGATCGACGGCACGTCGAGCCGCGCCTCCGGACCACCCGGCTCGGCCGCGACGCCGATCACCTCGCCCGCCGCCAGCGGCGGCCCGTCCGCGGCGAACGTCGCCGTGAAGCGACCCGCCGCGTCGACCTCCGCCGATGCCTCGGCCACGCGCGCGCCGCCGGCCGCCCGGCGACGCACGACCACGCGCGTCCCCGGCTCGGCCAGGCCCGTCACCGTGCGCGCGTCCAGGGCCACGTCGAGGGCGGGCTGCGGGAACCGCCGGCGCAGGTTGTGCCCCGAAGGCAGCATCGCGTACACCTCGACGTCGCGGTCGGGTTCGAGCGCCGCCTCGTTGGGCACGATCGCAAAGGCGCCGTCCGGTCCGGCCGTGGCGCCGACATCCGCGATCGGGTTCTCGGGCCACGCCAGACCGACCGACTGCCCCGGCGCCGCACGGCCCGTGATCGGCCCGCCGTCCGGCGCGGCCGCCGCAGAGAGCGGCGCCACGTCCACCGTCACCGTTTCGCCGTCGAGGTCGGCGACGATCCGGTCTCCCGCCGCCACCGGCACCGGCGCCCCTGCGGGGTCGCGCAGCACCACCGCCGCGTTGCCCGACCACGGCCCCCCGCCCGCGCCGGCCGCGACGGCGCGGCCCCCGCGCTCGAGCGACAGCGCCGCGCGGATCTCCCAGAGCGTCTGCACCTCGACCAGCGCCGATCCCGGCTGGATGTACAGCATGGGGATCTGCCGGCACAGGTAGAGCTGGTCGTCGCCCGCCAGGTGGGCCGTGATGTAGAAGTGCGACGCCGGGCGCAGCGGCACGGCCGGCGTCACCGACCACGCCCCGTCCGCCCCCACCACCGTGGCCGGCGTGTCGGTCTCGCCGGGGTGCCACGGGTTCCACAGCACGATGTCGAGCTTGGCGCCCGGCGGCCCCGTGCCCGACAGCCGGTTGGCCGCCAGGTCCCAGCCGCCCGTCAGGGCGGCCACCACCAGGCTGCGCGCGTCGGCGCCGTCGTCGACGGTCAGCGTGTCGCCGGCCGCCGGCCGCACCCGCCGGCCGTCGGGCGCATGCACCCAGCCGCCGAACCGGCCGTCGTCGTCGGTCCGCGCCCGCCCGACGCCGCGCACGGCGCCGTCCGCGCCCGCCAGCGTCAGCCGCACGTCGGCGTCGGCACGGCGCACCGCGCCGGTGATGTCGCCCGGGTGCAGCGACACCCGCACGTACGGCGCGGCGGCGGTCGGGATGGCCCGGCCCGCGCGCAGCGCGTCGCCGCCGGCCGCGGCGGTGGCGGCCGTTACGCCGGCGGCGCCCGCGCCCGTTGCCGCCGGGCCCGGTGCCACCACCACCGCCGCCGTCCCGTCCCCCGGCGCGGGGGAGCCCTCGGGCCGGGGCCCGCAGGCCGCGAGCGCCAGGGCGGCGCCCGCGGCCCACAAGGTACCCGCCGTCATGCCGGCGACCGACGGCCTCATGGCCAGGGCTGGCCCCAGTCGTGCCGGCCCGCCGGGCAGCCGAACGAGTAGGCGATGCCGGCGTAGATGCTCGCCAGGTCCTCGGCGTTGGGCGTGTAGAAGAAGTTGCCGGGCGCCGAGGCGCACTGCGCCATCAGCGTCTGGTTGATGTCCTCCGGCAGCCCCACCCCGACCGTGTACACCCGGATGCCCGCCTCCTTGGCGCGCTGCGCCGCCTTGCGGACGGTCGTCTCCATCGTCCCGTCGCCCGGGTCGACCGGCACCATGTTGGGCAGCCCGTCGGTGAGCAGGATGATCACCGGCGTCGTGTTGGGCTCGCCGATGGCCGGCCGCACGGCGTCGAGCCCGCGCTCGAAGCCGAGGTCGAGGCGCGTCTGTTGGGCCTGGCCGGCCGGCAGCCGGTCGATGGCCCCGTGCAGCGCGCCCGCGTCGTTGGTCAGCCCCTGCTCGATCCAGGCCTTGGCGTTGAAGCCCACCACCGCCACGCGGTCGCTGCGGCCCTGGCCGTCCGGCGTCAGGTCGAGCCGCGTCAGGAACAGGCGCGCCGCGTCGAGCGTCGCCTCGAGCTTGGTGCGGCCCGAGCCCGTCGCGCGGTTCATGCTCGTCGACATGTCCATGACCATCACGACGTCGGAGTACACCCATTGCACCGTGCAGCGCTCGTTGACGATGATCGGCAGGTAGATCGGCGCCGGGGTGGGCGTCGGCGTGAACGTCGGCGTGTGCGTCGGGGTGTGGGTCGGCGTCGGCGTGTGCGTCGGCGTGTGGGTCGGGGTGTGCGTCGGCGTCGGGGTCGGGACGTCGGTCGGCGTGTCGGTGGGCGTCGGCGACGGCGGCAGGCACATCCCGCTGACCGTCACCACCTGCGTCGGCATGATCAGGTCCTGCCGCTGGTTCTCCATGTCGACCGCCCGCATCCAGCCCTCGATGGCGTGCACGCCCTCCGTCACGGGCTCGGCGCGGTAGGTCAGGGTGTGGGGATCGGTGGAGCGGATCTGCTTCCACTCCCAGTTCAGCGTGACCTTGTCGCCGATGTCGGTGATCTTCGACGGCGGCACGCTGGCCGAGCCGTCGACGTAGGCCAGGCCCTTGGGCAGGATCTGCGTCATGTACAGGTCGCGCATCATGACGTCGCTCTCGAGCTCGGTCATCTGGTTGTCGACCATGCGCCCGAGCTTGCCGCGCTCGTTGTGCTCGGTGTAGTTGCGGGGCGTCGCCGGCATCTGGCGGGTGAAGTCGCAGTAGTCGGCGACGTTTTCCGGGCAGCCGACGAACAGCTCGACGTCCTGGCCGCGGATCATCTGGGCGGCCTCGAGCATGTTGCGGCCGTCGTCCTGGAAGATGTTCTTGGTGCTGGCGAAGTAGATGATGAACTCGCACGGCGTGTCGGTGCTGCTCGCCGCCTTCTTGCGGACCTCGCGCAGCATCTCGAGCGCCGCCCGCGCCGCGCCGACGAAGTCGCCGTGCGGGTCGTGCCCGTATGCCGGCACGCTGAGCGGCCCGCGGGCCGACTCGATCTTGTCGGTGATCTGCAGCACCTTCTTGACCTGCGTGCTGTTGTAGTGCACCACGCCCACGCGCACGGTGCGGTCGCGCTCGTAGTCGCGCAGCTTGTTGAACGCGCTGACCGACTCCTGGACCATCCACTCGGCCTGGAAGGCCTTGTCGACCTGGACGAACACGACGTTGACGCCGCCGGGGCACACCGGGCAGTCGGGCACCATGCGCACCGTCACGTCCACGGGGTCGCACATGCGGATGGTGCTGGCCGACAGCGTGCCCGTGATGGCGCCGCCGCAGGCGCCGCGCGGCGTGTTGGGCTGCCGTTGGGCTTGGGCGCGGGGAGCGGAGAAGAGGATCGCGGCCAGGGCGATCAGCGCGATCGCCACGGCCCCGAGGCCACGGAAACGGGACATCACCGGACTCCTTCTGGTTGGCAGGCAAGGCGGAGCGACGACAGGCCGCTAGCGTTCAGCCGATACCAGTCCAATGACGCGACGCGCTCGGCGCCGCCGGACGGCGGCGCGACAGAGGGGAGCAGGGAACCGGACCGCGCGTATTATGGCCAGGTCGCGGCGGAAGTCAACCGTCTCCCGTCCGCCAGCGCCACACCCGCCCGAGGCCGGCCGCGTAGGCCGCGAGCGCCGCCCAGCGCAGCGCCGCCGTGGCCGCCTCGGCCGCGCCCGCCGGCGGGGCCGCGCGGTAGAAGGCGGCGTATGGCGCCCACGCCAGCCACACCAGCCGCGCACCGCGGCCGGCGGGATCCGCCTCCGCCGCCGCGATCCAGCCGGCCGCCCACGGCAGCCACGCCAGCGCCACCAGCGGCGCCAGCCGCCAGCCCCGGCCGCGCGTCGCCGACCAGCTCGCGGCCAGCGCGCCGCCGACCGGCGCTCCCAGCGCCGCCGCCGGGACCGTCAGCACGAGGCGCCAGGCCGTGCAGGCCGCCAGCCCAAGCGCGATGGCCAGCGCGCCGCCGAGCGCGCCGTCGGGCGGCAGGCCCGGCACGAGCCGCGGCGCCGCGGCCCGCAGCCCCGGCTCCACGCGGATGGTGGCCACGAGGGCGGCCGGCGCCAGCCACAGCGTCGCGGCTGCGCCGGTGAGCGCCGCGGCCGAGGCGACGCGCGCCGCGCGTCGCGCGGCCGCCCGCGCCATGGCCGCGGCAGATCCGCCGCCGGCCCCGGCCGCGGCGCTCGCCACGGCGGCCACGGCCCACGCCATCGTCAGCACCCACGCCGCGCGGGCAGGCAGCCGCAGCATGTCGGCCGAGCTGAGGGCGTAGTACGGGACCTCGGACCCCCAGGCCGCCATCGTGCGCTCGACGATCGGCAGCAGCCACTCGACGGCCGCCATCGCCATCACGGTCATGGCGGCGGCCGCGGCTGCACGGCGGGCGGGCACGGGTACACGATCGGGGTCCGGTGCCGAAGAAGAGGCGGTCACGATGGGGCGCGGCCTGGGACCGCGAAGGCTAGTCGGCTCGCGGTCCCAGGTCAAGCCACTCGGAGAACCAGCGCCGCCGCCCCGTCGCCCGCCGTGCACCCGGTGAACAGCCCGATGCCCCCGCCGCGCAGCGCCAGGGTCTCGATCAGCTCGATCACCGAACGCATGCCGGTCGGCGCTTGCGGGTGGCCCCAGACCAGCGACGATCCAAAGGCGTTGAGCGCTTCGGGCTGCACGCCCGTCTCGCGGCAGAAGTACGCGTCGTTGACGGCGAACGGGTTGTGGGTTTGAATCGCCGCGACGGCGCCAAGATCGAGACCGGCGTCGGCCAGCGCCCGGCGTGCCGCCGGCACCACGGCCCGCGGCATGTAGCCGGGCTCGGCCCGCGCCTCACCGAAAGCCAAGAGTTGCACGACCACGCCGTCGCGCCCCAGCGCGCGTGCCCGGGACGGACCGGTGACGACGAGGCCGGCGTTGCCGTCCGCCGGATGCGTCTGTCCGCCTTGCGTCACGCTCCCGCGGGCCGCGACGGGCGCCAAGCGGGCCAGGCTGTCCGCTGTGGCCGGGCGCACCCCCTCATCGGTGGTCACCGTAGCCACCTTGCGGCCACCGAGCGGGACGTCGATCGGCGCGATCATGTAGCGGCGATGAAAGGCGGCGCCGTCGGCCAAGGCGGCCTGGTACTGCAGATGGCGTAGCAGCGCGATGTCGTGCTGCTCCTCCGTCGAGATGCCCGCCTCGGCCGCGACCCTGTCGGCCGTCTGGATCATCGATCCGCCAGCGTACGGATCGCAGCCGAAATTGTCCCAGACCCAGTTCTCAGTGACGGGGGTCGCGCCCGGCGCGCCGGGGTCTGCCCACACCAGGTGTGGCCCGTTGCTGGTGCGGTCCGCCGTGACGCCGAGCAGGCAGCGGTCCGGGTCCAACTCGACCTCCGAGGCGCACGCGGCGATGACCCGCGCCGAGGTCGCGCACGCCTGGCTGATCGCCGGGCCGGCGATGCCGGTGGCGCCGATGAGGCCGGCCACCCAACTCGACCCGTAGAACCCGTGCTTGGACGGGACCGTGGTCCCGAGGACCAACCCGTCGAAAGCGTCGGTCGGGATCGCCCGCTCCGCGAGCGCCCGGCGTGCGGTCTCGGCCGCCAGGGCCAACGGGTGAAGCCGGCTGAAGCTGCCTTGCCATCGACAGAACGGCGTCGACCAGTAGCCGCGGTATGGGATGAACGCATGCTGGAAGCGCATCGTCAGCTCCGTTCGTGCTTCACAGCCGTGCGCCGGCGTCCACCACCAGGCACTGCCCGTTGACGTAGCTCGACGCGTCGCTGGCGAGGAAAAGGTGTACGCTTGCGATTTCCTCGGGCTCGGCCAGGCGGCCAATCGGGATGCGCTCGAGCAACGCCGTCATCAGGCGCTCGGGGATCGCGGCCGTCATCTGGGTGCGGACACCGCCGGGGGCCACGCAGTTGACGGCGATGCCGTGGCGAGCCCACTCCAGTGCCAGCGTGCGCGTGAGCCCGATCACGCCGGCCTTGCTCGCGCTATAGTTGGCCTGCCCGACGTTACCGAACGCCGAGACCGATGCCGTGTTGACGATGCGCCCGTAGCCTTGGCGGATCATCGGCACGGCGACCGCCTGGCAGCACAGGAACGTGCCCTTCAAGTTGATGTCGAGCACGGCGTCCCAGGCATCCTCCGCGAGCCTCGTGACGCTGCCGTCCTTGATGCGTACGGCCAGCCCGTCGCGGGTGATGCCGGCGTTGTTGACCAGCACGTCGAGGCGGCCCCATGCGCCGAGCACGCCGTCGACGATGCTGTCGACCGACTCGGCCGATGCCACGTCCCCCACGAACGCCTCCGCGGTCCCGCCGGCAGCACGGATCAACTCGACCGTCTCGGCTACCCCAGCGTGGTTCACGTCGCTGGCAGCGACCCGTGCGCCGGCGGCGGCAAAGCGCAGCGCGGTGGCGCGGCCGATCCCGCCGCCGCTGCCCGTGATCCACGCGACGCGGTCATTCAAGTCCATGTCGAGATGCTCCTTGGGTTGCTCCGATTTGCCCTACTGGTCCGGGGCAAGGCGCATCAGCAGGCGCCACTGCCCTTCGATCACCGCGGCGTCGGCCTGGTTGCGCACCGTGGTCGCGAAGGCGACGAACCCCCGGTCCGGCTTGCCGTGGGCGACCTTCTCGGCCACCGTCAGCTCGAGGCGAACGGTGTCACCGAAGCGCACCGGCCCGCGGTACACGATCTGCTGCTCGAGGAGCGCGAGCGTCGTCCCCTCGAAGATGCCGAGCTGGTTGGCCAGGCCGGTCGCGATCGACGCCACCAGCATGCCGTGCGCGATCCGCCCTTGGAACACCGTGGCGCCTGCCCACACGGCGTCGGTGTGCAAAGGGTTGAAGTCCCCGGAGATGCCTGCGAAGCCAACGACGTCCGCTTCGGTCACGGTGCGCGCGGCGGTGACGAAGCTCTGGCCGACCGCGAGCTGGTCGTACGTCAGCCCGCGCGGGCGATAGGTGAGCGGGGTAGCGTCAGCGTTGGACATGGTCGGTCTCTCGATCGGGCTGATCGGGCTGTTCGGGCCGCGGCGGCGCCGGCCGCCGGGTGTAGAGCAACGTGTGGCTCAGGCAGATGGCGACTTGGCAGCCTTCGCAGTATGCGCCGAGTCGCTCGGCGACCACCGCTTCAGCCCGGACTTCGAACCCGAGCGATGTGTAGAGCGCCCGGGCCTCCGCCGCGCGACCGGCGTCGGCGAGGAACCGGAGCTCCCAGCCGGCGGCCACCAGGTCGGGGTCCGCCGGCTGGGAGCTCCCCGTGGGGCACGCGGCCGCGCCAGGGCTGCCGGGCTCGGGCACACCGTCGCCCGCCAGGCCCATCGGGCCCGTCATCGCGCTGCGGTCCCTTCGCCCGCCGGCATCGCGCTACCCCCTGGATCGGGGCGGGCCGCCTCGGGCGCGAGCGGAGCGCTCCCCAGGCGGCTCAAGCGCAGCTGGGCCAAGAGGGCGGCGCCGAGCGCCCCGTTGAACTGAGCCAGGTCGTCCGGCGGCACGTTGACCGGTTGGCCGAGCGCGCGCCGCATGCCCTCCGCCATGGCCTCGAAGCGCAGGATGCCGCCGACCAGCGTGAACTCGGGCTCGAGGCGCACCCGCCTGAGCAGCTGCACCGAGCGCTCGACCAGCGAAATGATCGCGCTGTACATGATCTCCGACGCCGGCACGCCCTGCGAGAGGTGGTTGATGACCTCGGACTCCGCGAACACCGCGCACACGCCCGAGATCGGCACCGTGTTCGCGGCCGCGATCGCCAGCGGGCCGATGTCCTCGGTCTGGTAGCCCATGTAGCGGACCGTCTTCTCGAGAAATGCGCCCGTCCCGGCGGCGCACTTGTCGTTCAGCCGGAACGACTGGACCCAACCGTCGGCATCGAGCCGGCTCGCCTTCATCGTTTGCCCGCCGACGTCGAGCACCGTCCGGGTGTTGGGGAACAGGCGCCGTGCGCCGTAGGCGTGCGCGGTCAGGTCCGTTACCTTGAGGTGGCGGAACGACACCTGGTTCCGCCCGTAGCCGGTGCTGGCCACGTAGTCGATGTCGGCGCGGCACAGCCCCGCTTCGGTCAGCGCCCTATCGAACATCTGGGCTGCGACATCGTCGAGACGAAAGCCGGTGGGGCTCATCGCGCGGCCGAGGATGCGACCGTCGTCGCCGACGATGACGGCCTTGGTGTAGGTCGATCCGACGTCGATGCCGGCCGTCGTGCTCATACCGCCTCCCGCCCCGAAAGGGCCAGCGCCGCGTCGGACTCCACATGGTCCATGGCGTAGAGCGCCGCCCCGAGAGCGCCCATGAAGTGCGAGGTCTCGCCGACGTTCATCTCGACGCCGAGGTGTCGGTTGATGATCTCGACCATGGCACGGTTGCGCGTGACCCCGCCGGTGAAGGCGACCTCGTTCTCGATCCCGACGCGCCGCAGGAGCGCGATCGAGCGCGATGCGATGGACTGGTGAACGCCCATCAGGATGTCCTCGATCTTCTTGCCGCGCCCCAGCCAGGCGAGCACCTCCGATTCGGCGAACACCGTGCACGTCGTCGAGATCTTCACCGGCTTCTCGGCCCGCAATGCGGTCGGGCCGAGCTCGCCCAGCGGAATATCCAGCGCCGTGGCGGCTGCGCCGAGGAACCGCCCGGTGCCGGCGGCGCACTTGTCGTTCATGCAGAAGTCCAGCACCTCGCCCTCGGCGTTGACGCGGATGGCCTTGGTGTCCTGGCCGCCCATGTCCAACACCGAGCGCGTGCCGGGGAAGGTGTGGACCGCGCCGCGCCCATGGCAGCTGATCTCGGTCACCTGACTGTCGCCGAACGTCACACGGTAGCGCCCGTAGCCGGTGCCGACGACGTAACCGACGTCGTCGCGGCGCAAGCCGGCATCCGCCAGCGCGATCCGAAACGCGTTCTCGGCGGCCGTCACGACGTGCGCGCCGGTGTCGATCAGCGCATACCCGACCGGTCGGCGCGCCGTGTCGACGATGACGGCCTTGGTCTGCGTCGAGCCGACATCCACGCCGGCAGTGTACGTTCCCATGACCTGCCTCCTAGCGATCGAGCGCCACGCGCCGCCGGCGGGTGGCCAGGTTCTCGAAAAACGCGTCGATGCGGTTCTTGAGCTGCGCCTCCGACACCACGCGCCGGTCCATCATGTCGCTCTCGATGAAGAGTGTCGGGATGTCGCGTGCGGCCATCAGCGCCCGTCGCGTGTCGGCCAGGCCGGTCGACACCGTACGACAGCTCTTGATCGCGTGGAAGACGATGCCGTCGACGTCGAACGGCTCGGCGAGGTCGACCAGGGCCTGCGTCTGGAAGAACATGCTGTCCATCGCGTCGCGCACGCTGATCAGCACCCCTTCCGCCAGGCTGTCCAGTGGGTGGTCGAGGTCGTACTGGAAGCCCGTGTTGGCGCCGCCCGCCGCGAACCACAGGTAGGTCGAGTTGACGAAGTTGCCGCCCGGGATCGTAAACAGCTCGTTGAAGCGCCTGAAGATCGGGTAGCATGGGATGCCGAGGAACATCAGGCGGTACGACTCGTCCGGGACCGCGCCGATCCCGTGCGCCACCTTGTGCCGCATCTCGGCGACCAGATCGTCGAAGTAGGCCCGACCCTCCGGCGTCCCGCGGAACGCGTTGATGACACCGAGGTAGACCGTGCCGTCGGTCAGCGCGTTGAACGGAGCGGGCGCGTGCTTGTTGAGCTCGATGAGCTGCTGCCATGCCCTGATCATCGAGTTGGTATGGTCCATGACTTCGCGCAGCCGGTCGATGTCGAACGCAATGCCGGTGAGCGACGCGCACTGGTCGATCAGCTCGTCGATCTGGCGGGCGACGTACAGCTTGTCGGCCTCGAAGTCGGGATCGCCCGGCCACGTGCGGCGCCCGGCCTGGCGCGTGCCGGGCACGTCGAGGGTGAACACCGGCGTGCCGTAGAACCGCTCCCAGATCTCCGACCACTTGAGGTAGGTGTTGCACGCGTTGGTCTGGACGGCCAGCGCGGGCCGCGGGACCCGCCCCATCGGGTGCGCCCCCCCGCGCAGCTGCAGCGCCACGTCGGCCTTGACGTAGCCGCAGATGTCCGGCGAGTAGCCGTAGTCCTCGGCCTGGCCGAGGTACTCGTGGGCGGCGCCCCGTACGGCGGTCTGCAACGACGTGATCTCCGGGAAGACCAGCTCGAAGTCGAAGCACCGCAGGATCTCGGCCAGGCTGCCCATGACGAACACATACGCGGTTGGATGACCGCGCTCCGCGGCAGCGGTCAGGTCGGTGAAGCGCTGCCGGAACAGCGCCGCACCGTCGCGGATGCCGCGCCCCACGATGTCGGCCGGCACGGGGTTCGCGATCATGACTGTGCTCCTTTCACGCCGCGAAGAGCAGGCGCTCGACGAACGTCTCGAGCTGGATCTCGAGGTGCTCGAAGCTGCTCATGTTCTGCTCGAACTCGCTGACGAAGTACGGGATCCCGAGGTCATCCAGCGCGTGCGCGTACGCCACCTGGTCTTCGAGGCCCGGCTCGCACATCTTGGCTGCGGTGAGGATGGCGGCCGTGGCGCCCGCGCCGTGCAGGCGTTCGAGGAGCATCCGTTCCTTGGGCTTGCGGAGGTCGTGCTGCACCGGGCTGTACGTCGAGCGCTCGAGGTAGGCCTCGGCGAGGTTGAAGAGCGGATCGCCTTCGGGAGGCACGTCCTCGACGATGAAGCGCAGGCCGATCATGAGGTCGTCGTCGACCACGTAGCACGACTGGGCCATGACCCGCAGCAGGTCGAGCGGCGGCTGCTCGCAGAACCCGCCTTCGAACACGACGCGGACCCGATCTTGTGGTGCGTCGGGTCGCGCTTCGATCGCGGCGATCGCGCGGACGAGCAGGTCGTTGTGCTCCTCACGCTGGATGAGGCCCCCGACCGTCACCAACACGTACGCCTCGTCCACCGCGAGCTTCCACGGGGCCGTGCGCCGGATCTCGTAGAGCCGTCGGATCAAGCGGCGGTTGGTGTTGAACACGCCGATCGACCGCCGCAGGTCATCGTCGGTGACGGCTCGGCCGGCAACGGCCTCGATCTCGCGCCGCAAGCGGTCGTACTCGTGGCGGAGGTACGCCGCCGCGTGGCGCGAGTTGGCGTTCTGCGGCAGGTAGAGGATCTGGCAGGGATAGTCGAAGTTGCGGCCCCAGACGCCCGCGAGGTTCCGGGCGGCATCGCAAATCGGGTGGGTCACGAACATGTCGAGCGCGATCTGCCCGGACAACGCCACCTCCAGCGACGTCTTGAGGATCGAGCACAGGTACGACCCGAACCGCGAGTCCGCGCTGCGCGGCTCGACCTGCGCCCCGCGGATCTTGACGGGCAGGAGCCCGGCAGCGTGCACGATCTCCTCTGGGAAGTACACCTGGAAGTGCCCGACCACCTTGCCCCCGTCGGCACGCCAGCGCTGCACCGTCGGGAACGCGGGATCCTCGACCACGTCCCGGCACGCCGCGAGGAGCGCGGCGAGATCGCCGGGCGGTTCGCCGGCGCCGTTGCCCGCAAGGCGCGGGTCGACGGCGGCGAGCAGGGCGGTGGCGCGCGCCTCGCCGGAGCCGTTTGAGGCCGGGAGCGGGGCGGGCACGATCGGGGAGGCATCGTCCATGGCGTCTCTCCTGTGGCGTCAGCGATCGCGCCAGGCGGCCGGGCGGCGGCCGGCGAATGCGGCCAGTCCTTCGTGAACGTCCTCGGTGGCCATCAGATCGTCGAGATACAGCCGTTCGGCGCGGGTGAGCCGAGCTGCCGTGTCGTCGCCCGCCGCCCCGATCCGCAAGGCGCGCTTGGCGAGCCTGAGCGCTGCACCGCTCGACGCGGTCAGCTCGGCCACGAGCGCGTCGAGCGCGGGCTTCGGATCGACGTCCGGCAGGAGCCGGCTGACCAGCCCCGCCGCGGCGGCGTCTTCGGCCGTGAGGGTCCGCCCCGTCAAGAGCCAGTCCGCGGCCCGCTTCGTACCGATCGCCTCGGCGAGCAGCACGCTGGCGACCGGCGCGAACGCCGCGAGCTTGATCTCGGGCTGGCCGAAGCGCGCGCGGGGCGTGGCGACGACAAGGTCGCACGCCAGCGCCAGCTCGCAGCCTCCCCCGAGCGCGGCCCCGTCGACGAACGCGATCGTCGGCACGGCCGCGTCCCGCAGCCGAAGGCAAGCGCGGTGGAACACCGTGAGCATCGAGGCCACGCGGTTCGCGGTGTGGTCGGCCACGTCGACGCCGGCGCTGAAGGCCCGGCAGCCTTCGGCGGCGCCGACCACGATGGCCTTGATGCCGTGGTCCGTGGCCGACGCGGCGAGCGCCGCGTCGATCTCCTCGAGCATCGCGATGTGCAGGATGTTCAGCGGTGGCCGGTTCAGCCACAGCCAGGCGACCGGGTCATCCGGCCGGCGCCACCACTCGATGTGCATAGGGCCGCGCATGTCACACGCCGCCTTGCGACGGGCCGGCCTGCCGCTCGAGCCGGGCGCCGCACCGGCCGCAGTGGTCGAAATCCGCCGGGAGCCGATCCGCGCCGCAGTGCGCACAACGCTGCTCGTACGGTCCCCACGCGAACTCGCTGGAGCCGCCCGATGCGGCGCGCTCGCGCAGCCCGCGGTAGTCCGGCGACCGCCGCTCGACAAACGCCGTCATGCCCTCGAGCGGCTCGAGCGCCGTGTAGTGGACTGCGAGCCAGTCGCCGGCCGGCCCGATGGTCTGATGCCAGGCCAGCCCCTTCCAGAAGTTCACTTGCTCGCGCGTGAAGCGTGTGCATTCGGCGAAGCTGTCGACGAGCTTGCCGCACAGATCATCCACTGCTTGATCGAGGCGCGAGAGATCGATGGCATGGCCGTCGATGCCCTTGTGCGCGGCCGCGATCTGGTCTGGTGTCGCGCGTTCGATGAACGTGCCTTCGTGCGTGACCGTCGGCACGACCTGGTTGACCAGACCCCAGTCGAGGGCGCGCCAGGCATCGATCGGCTGGTTGAGCATCAGCATCTCGCGCGCCCGGCGATCGCCGATCGCCAGCGGGAGCCACTGCGTGGCGCCGCCTGCCGCCACGCTGCCGACCCGGGTACCGACCTGGCGCAGGTAGGCATGCTCACCCATCACGGCCAGATCGCATGCGAGCTGCGACTCGTTGCCGCCGCCCACGGCCATGCCGTTGAGGCGGGCGATAACGGGCTTGCCGGCGTTGAGGATGCTCTCGATGTAGGCGCGAAAGAGCCGCATGTACTTCCAGTAGTCGCGGGGACGCGCGGTGTAAAGGGCTTGGTACTCCTTGACGTCGCCGCCCGTGCAGAAGGCCCGGTCGCCGGCGCCGGAGAAGACGATCACGGCCACGCGGTCGTCGAAGCTTGCGTCCTGGAAGGCCGCCGTGAGCTCCGTCAGGGCCGTCGTGCTGTAGGCGTTGTAGTGTCCCGGCCGGTTGATGGTGATGCGCGCCACCCAATCGACCTTCGTATAGAGGATCTCGCGGAACGCAAAACCGGCCGCCGGTTGCGAGGCGAACGCCCGGGCCGGGCCCTCGTGCAGGGTGTGGTCGTTGCCGTCGACGCGGGCCGTGGACGGTCGTGTCTTCATGACGGCACCACGATCGATCGCACGCCCTGGCCTGCCCGCAGCGCGTCGAGCGCGTCGTTGACGTGCGTCAGCGGATAGCAGCCCGTCACGAGCTCCGTGAGGCGGATCCGGCCCTGGCGCGCCAGCTCGATGACCCGTGGGTAGTCGATGCTGCGGCATCCCAGGGAGCCGACGATCTCCATCTCGCGGAACATCACGCGACCGCTGTTGAGCTGCATCGCCTCGGGGCTGTAGCCGACGAGGACCAGGCGCCCGCCGTTGCGCGTCGCACCGAAGGCCTGGGCCTGCGTCGCAGGCAGCCCCACGCACTCGAATGCCACGTCTGCGCCGCCCTCGGTCAGCGCGCGGATCGCCTTCTCGGTGGAGCGGGTGGCTCCCGGGTTGACCGTGGCTTCGGCGCCCAGCCGGCTGGCCAGCGCGAGCTTGTCGTCGCGGATGTCGACCGCCACGATTCGTGCTCCCAGCGCGGCCGCGACCTGAATCACGTTGAGCCCGATGCCGCCGCAACCGAACACGGCCACGTGGTCGCCCGGTGCCACCCGCCCTCGGTTGACGACGGCGTGGTAGGGTGATGTCAAGGCGTCGGCGATGATCGCGCTCTCGCGCAGGGGCAGGGACGACGGCAGCGGGATCAGATCCTTGACCGGTACGCATACGAACTCGGCGTAGCCACCGTCGATGTGGTTGCCGAACATCCGCATGCCCTCGCACACGTTCTCACGCCCTGCTCGGCAGGCATGACAGTGGCCGCAGCCGATGACTGCCGGCACCAGGACCGGGGCACCGACCGTGAGCGGGCCATCGCCTTCGACGGCCTCGATCGTACCGGAGATCTCGTGGCCCAGGATCAGCGGGGGCGGCTTGAACGTCGGCGTATCGTGGTCGATGTAGTGCAGGTCGGTGTGGCACACGCCGCACGCCGCGACACGCACGAGCGCTTCGCCCGGGCCCGGCACGGGTGTCGGAACCTCGTGGACCTGGAGTGGCTGGCCGGGGCCGTTGAACACGGCGGCTAGCATCGGTGTGTCCTCCTCTGGGGCGTCGGTGGGTGTGTGAAGGGCGCCGCCAAGACGTCGACCGCCCGGGCAGGCCGTGGCGGTGCCGCCGAAGCGGTAAGCCTGGGCGACGGGGCCATGGCGCGCGACCGGTCGGCGAGCTGTGCGAAGTCCGTGCTGGCAAGCAGGTCACGCAACTGGCCCTGGGCTCGCGCCCAGACCCCCCGCACGACGCAGTCCGGGCTTAGCTGGCAAGCGTGGGCGCATGTCAGGCAGAAGTTGAGGGTGGTCGGCCCTTCGATCGCTTCGATGACGTCCAGCATGCTGATCGCTGCCGCGTCGCGTGCCAGCGCCGCACCCCCGGCGGCGCCACGATGGGTCCGGAGAATCCCAACCGCGCTGAGCGTGCTGACGACCTTGTTGAGAAAGGCATGCGGGATGTGCTGCTCTTGGCTGATCTCGCGCACGGGAACCACGGCCCCGCGCTCGCGCAGCGCCAGCGCCAGCACGACTCGAACACCATAGTCCCCCGCGCGATTCAGCTTCATGGTCGGCAGTTCCCGTCGGGTAGACGGCGGTGGCCGGCGGGCTCCCGCACGGCCGGTCGGGTCAGGCCAACAACACGCCCCGCCGCACCGCCCATTCGGCACCCAGGCGCTCCAGCGTGGTGTGCGCCAACAGCCCCGCGGCCATCGGGAACAGCACACCCTCTTCCTTGGCGAAGTGCGCGCGCGCCAAGCGGATCACGTCGCGCAGGGCGTTGCCGGCAGCCGGGTCTGCGGTGTGCACCAGGCACTCCAGCCCCGCTTCGATCTCGTCGTGTTCGCGCCGCATCTGGAGCAGCGGCCCGGCCGGCCCCAACTCCGGCTCCAGGGCGGCGAAGAGCAGGTCGTCCTCCAACCGCGCGTGGGTCGCCACGGCCGCGGCAAGCACGCCGGCGTACGCGCGGATGTCGTCAATCGTCGCTTCCGCCGCCAGGCGTTCGAGGTGGTCGAACTGCGCGTACAGCGCTCCGTGCTCGCCCAGCAGCGCCGCGGTGACCAGCATGCTCACGCTCCTCGTTGTGTGTCGTCATGATATATGTCGTATCAAACACGCGTTACGCCAAACATAGCACATGTCATGTCGGATGTCAACGGGTTGATGGCGGTTGACCGAGCGCGGCCCGCAGCGCCCGGGCGACCATGACCCGCACCATCTGCCGGCGGTACGCAGGCGGCTGATCGGCGTTGTCCATCGGCCGCGCCGCGTCGTAGGCCGCGTCCGCCGCCGCCCGGATGGCGGTTGCGTCCGGTGCGCGATCGCACAGTGCGGCCTCCGCGGCCGGCACCCGCAACGGGTGCGATGCCACGGCGCCGAGCACGATCCGGGCGCGCCGGCAGATTCCGTCAGCGACGTCGACCGCCACCGCGACCCCCAGCGACGCGAAGTCGACGGCGCAGCGCGGACGCAGCTTCAAGAAGGCTGCCCGTGACCCCCACACAGGTACCCAGACTTCGGCGAGGATCTCGTCCGGCGCCAGCGTCAGGTGGGTCAACCCGTCGTCGCGGTAGAGGTCGCCCAGGGCGAGCACCCGGTCGCCGCGGGCGCTGGTGAGGCGCACGACGGCGTCGAGCGCGACGAGCACGGGGGGCAGGTCGGCCGACAGGGTCGCCCAGCATCGCTCGCCACCCGGCGCGACGCGGCAAACATCGCCCTCGTGCTTCATGCAGTCGCCCGCGCCCTCGCGCCACAAGGCGGGCCGATTGTAGTAGGTGCAGCGCGTGTCGAGGCACAGGTTCCCGCCCACGGTGCCCATCCGGCGCAAGGTAGGCGTCGCGATCTGGCTGACGGCCTCGCGGATCACCGGGAAGGACTGGCAGACGGCGGGGTCGGCCATGAGCCGGTTCAGGCGTGTGGCGGCCCCGATGGTGATGCCCTCTGGCGCGCCAGTGGAGGGGGGGCGCGTGGGGCCCCTCAACCCATTGGCCGATGGCCGCGGGTCGGCGGCGGGGCGGATCCCGCGCAGGGACTCGACCCCGGCCAGCGACACCAGCACGTCGGGGGCGGCCAGGCCGCGCTTGAGGTTGGGGAGGACGTCGGTGCCGCCCGCGATCAGGCGCGCGGATGGGCCGTGGTGGGCCAGCGCGTCGGCGGCTTCAGCGACGGTGCGCGGGGCGATGAGGTCGAACGGCGGGAGGCGGAGCACGGTCATGTCCCCGGTGCTCCCGCCGGCGGGTCCACGGAAACCACGACCGGGTAGGTGATCGGCGGGTGCCCTTTGGGTCCGAATCGCGGCGCTCCGCCACGCGCACGCTGCCGCAGCGCGCGCAGGACCTTGTCGGGTGTGATCGGAACCTCGTCGATGCGGACCCCAACGGCGTCGTACACCGCGTTGGCGAGCGCCGGTGGCACCGGCAGCAGCGGGCCCTGCCCGACCTCCTTGGCGCCGAACGGGCCTTCGGGGTCGATACGTTCGACGATGATCGGGTGGATCACCGGCATGTCGACCGACATTGGGGTCTTGTAGTCCAGCAGCGACGGCCCCGTGTGCAGCGCGCCCCGGAAGCGCTGTTCTTCCATGAGCGCTTCTCCGAGCCCCATGTACACCCCACCCTCGATCTGGCCTTCGAACAGCGTCGGGTTGAGCGCGCGGCCGCCGTCGTGGGCAAGCCAGACCTCGGCCGGGCGCACCTGCCCGGTCTCGTCGTCGACGTCGACCTCGACGACGCATGCGCTGTAGCTGTAGGCCGGGCTCGGCCCGACGCCGGCGCCCTTGTAAGGCCCAGCCAACGGCGGCGGCGCGTAGGTGCCGCTGGCGCTGGCGGGCGTGCCGCGGGCTTCGGTCACGGCGACCGCCTCGGCCCACGGCATGACATCCCCCGCATGATCGGTCCGGACGACGCGACCGCCGCGCAGCGCGAGGTGAGCGTGGTCGAGCCCGGTGGTCGCCGCCACCGCGCCGAGGACGAGGTCACGCAGGCGCTCGGCCGCCTGCATGGCTGCGTTGCCCGCCATGAACGTGACCCGGCTCGAGTAGCTGCCGAGATCGACCGCCGCCAGCGCCGTGTCGGCCGTGACGAGGCGAACGTCGGCCGGGTCGAGGCCCAGCACTTCGGCCGTGACGTAGGCCAGCATCGAGTCGGATCCCTGGCCGATGTCGGTCGCACCGCACTGGACGATGACGGTCCCCGTCCGATCGGCGTGGACGTGGACGGTCGAGTGCGGCAGGCCGTTCCAGTAGATCGGCAGCCCCGCGCCGCACAGATAGCTGCTGCACGCCAGCCCGACCCCCCGACCCGCGGGCAGCCGGCGGTGCTTGTTCGAGAAGCCGGAGGCCTCGACGACGCGTTCGATGCACCCCCGCAGCCCACAGCTCGTGATGCGCAGGTGGTTGACGGTGACCGAGTGCTCGTTAACCAGGTTGCGCAAGCGCAGCTCGGCCGGGTCCATGGCCAGCGTCTCGGCGATCTTGTCGAGCTGCACTTCCAGAGCAAAGCGCGGTTGCGGGGTGCCGTGCCCACGCTTCGGCCCGCACGGGGGCTTGTTGGTGTACACCCGCGCTCCGTCGAAGCGGTACGCCGGCACGCGATACGTGACCGTCTGGAGGGCACCGGAGTAGTACATCGAGGCCACGCCGTAGCTGGCGTACGCGCCGCCGTCCAGCACGGTCGACAGGTGCATCGCCGTGATCGTGCCGTCGCGCTTGACGCCGGTGGTCAGCGCGATGTGCATCGGGTGCCGGCCGCGGTGGCTGTAGAACACCTCCTCACGGGTGAGACGGATCTTGACCGGTCGGCCCGTGATGAGCGCCAGCTTGGCCGCCGCCACCTCGTGCGGGAGGGTTTCGGTCTTGCCGCCGAACCCTCCGCCGAGCGCCGGGGCGACGACACGGATGCGGGATGCCGGCAGGTCCAGAGCCCTGGCCAGCGCGCGCTGGACGTAGTGCGGCGTTTGGGTGGAAGACCACAGCGTCAGGTGCCCTGCGGGGTCGCTGACCGCCACCACGGCGTGCAGCTCCAGGGCGGCATGCGTGTTGCCGGCGTAGAAGAAGTGGTCGGACTGGACGAGGTCGGCCGCGGCCAATCCCGCACTCACGTCTCCAAACGCCAGGGCAACAGCCTTATGGATGTTCCCCGGCCGGCGCAAGGCGTGAATCGGCTCCGCCACGTCGCCGAGCGTGCCCTCAACCGTGAGGTAGGCTGGCAGCGGCTCGTAGTCGACCCGGATCAGCGCCAGCGCACGCTCGGCCGTCGCGTCGTCCGATGCCGCGACAGCGGCGACCGGGTCGCCGACGAAGCGGGCCTTGTCGGGCGCCAGGCCGTGCTCGTCCTGGCTGATCGGGAGGATGCCATAGGGGATCGGCAGATCACGGCCGGTGATCACGGCGGCGACACCTGGCAGGCTTGCGGCGGCCGTAGTGTCGATGCCGAGGATGCGCGCGTGGGCGTGCGGACTGCGCAACAGACGGCCGCACAGGGCGCCGGCCAGCGGCAGGTCGTCGGCGTAGCGCGCTGTGCCGGTGACCTTGGACCAGGCGTCGATCTTGGGCAACCGCTGCCCGATGACCGCGAGCGGCGTGCTCATCGCGCCACCTCGGCCGGTTCCGGCCGCCCGGGCACTCTGGCGTCGGCCGCCGCCAGGCGCACGGCCTCGATGATTTTGACATAACCGGTGCAGCGGCACAGGTTCCCGGCCAGAGCCTCACAGACCGCTTCATGCGACGGGTCGGGGACCGCGTCGAGCAAGGCCTTGGCCGTCATCAGCATCCCGCTCGTGCAGAACCCGCACTGGGCGGCCCCGAGCGCCACGAACGCCGCCTGCAACGGGTGGGGCGTACCGTCCACGGCCAAACCTTCCACCGTGGTGAGACGGTGGCCGTCGGCCTCGACCGCCAGCTGCAGGCAGGCCAGGCGCGGCTCGTCGTCGACCAGGACGGTGCAGGCGCCGCACTCGCCGAGATCGCAGCCGTACTTCGTGCCGGTGAGGCCGAGATCTTCGCGCAGCACCTCGAGCAACGTGCGGCTTGCCGTCACCCGCACCTCCACCGCCCGTCCGTTGACCGCGAGCGTGATCGTGCGGCGAGCGCCGTGCTGGGGGGGCATCGCTGGCCTCCTTGTGGGTCAGGCACGCGCCGGCGCGGCGGCGTGCGCGGCCAGGGCGTGGATCTCGGCTGTGATCAGGTCGCCGATCTGAGTCGTGGACAGGCCGCTGCGCGCGTCGATCGACGGGATCCGGCCGTCGACCAGACATTGCTCCATGGCCCGTTCGATGCGTGCGGCAGACGTGGGCTCGCCCAGATAGTCGAGCATCATGCCGACGGCCGCGATGGCGCCGAGCGGGTTGGCCATGTTCTGCCCGGCGTACTTGGGCGCCGAACCGTGGATCGGCTCGAACATCGACGTGTGGCCGGGGTTGATGTTCCCGGAAGCGGCGATGCCCATTCCGCCCTGCAGCATCGCCGCGAGGTCGGTGACGATGTCGCCGAACAGGTTGGTCGTCACGATGACGTCGAACTGCTCGGGCGTCTTGATCATCCACATGCAGCATGCGTCGACGTAGGCGTGGTCGGTTTCGACGTCCGGGTACTCCGCCGCGACCGCCTCGAACACGCGCGTCCACAGGCTCTGAGGTCGGATCGCGTTGGCCTTGTCGACCATGGTCAGGCGTGGCCGGTGGCCGTTGGCGGCGCGCCGGCCTGCGCGCGCACGCGCCAGCTCGAAGGCGTAGCGGATGATGCGCTCGGTGCCCTTGCGCGTGTAGACCCCGGTGACGATCGCCACCTCGTCGGGCGTACCGATGTTGAGATGGCCGCCGATCTGGCTGTAGACATCCTCGGTGTTCTCGCGGATGACGACGAAGTCGATGTCGTGGGGCGACTTGCCCTTGAGGGGGCACAGGTGTTCCGCCAGCAGCTTGACGGGCCGGAGGTTGACGTACATGCCCATGCCGAAGCGCAGGCTGAGGATGACGTTGCGTTCGACCAAGCCGGGCTCGACGTCGGGGTGGCCGATGGCGCCGAGCAGCACGGCGTCGAGACCGCGCCATTCGTCGACGACGGCGGGGGTGACGAGCTCACCGGTGCGCAGGTAGTGCTCGCCGCCGAACGGATAGGACTTCAACGTGTACCGAAACCCGTCGAGCGCGGCGCTGGCGGCCAGCACCTTGAGCCCTTCGGCTTGGACTTCGGGGCCGATGCCGTCGCCAGGGATCGAACCGATCCGGTAGGCGCGCTCGGCGGTCGTGGCATGCGCCGCCATGGTCGATGTTGCTCCCATCTGGATTGCGATGGCGTCAGACCACGCCCGCCAGGTGGCGGGCGATGACGACGCGCTGGATTTGAGCCGTTCCTTCGTAGATCTGCATGACCTTGGCGTCGCGCATCCACTTCTCGACGGGATATTCCCGTGAGTACCCGTAGCCGCCCAGCACCTGGACGGCATCGGTGGTGACGCGCATGGCGACGTCGGCGGCGAACGCCTTGGCCATGGCGCTCTCCTTGGCGCATGGCAGCCCGCGATCGGCCAGCCACGCCGCCCGCCAGCACAGCAAGCGTGCGGCATCGATCGCGGTATGCATGTCGGCGAGCATGAAGCCGATGCCCTGGAACTCCCCGATGGGTCGTCCGAACTGGCGCCGCTCGCCGGCGTAGTCGCGGGCGACCTCGTAGGCGGCGCGCGCGATGCCGACCGCACCGGCCGCGACCGATGCGCGCGAGTGGTCGAGCGTGCGCATCGCGATCCGGAAGCCCTCGCCCTCGGCACCGAGCCGGCACGTGTCCGGGATGCGCGCGTCCTGGAAGTGCACCATGGCGGTGTGCGAGGCCCGGATGCCGAGCTTGCGCTCCTGGCGCCCTCCGGTCACACCGGGCGTGGCACCGTCGACGATGAACGCCGTGATGCCCCGCAGTCCGGCGCGGGGCTCCACCGTCGCGAAGACGACGTAGACGTCGGCGAGCCCGCCGTTGGTGATGAAGCACTTGGTGCCGCTGAGCACATAGTCCGATCCGTCCCGTGTCGCGCGGGTGGTCATGCGCGACGGATCCGAACCCGCGTCCGGCTCGGTCAGCGCGAACGCACCGAGTCGGGCATGGTCGGGATCGCACAGGCGCGGAAGAAACGCCGCTTGCTGCTCGGGCGTCCCCGCCAGGACGATCGGGGTCGCCGCCAAGAGCGTGCCGCCCAGCGCCGTCGCCATGCCCGCGCAGCCCCAGAAGAGCTCCTCGTCGACCAGGCAGCGGCTCAGCACGTCGGTGATGCCGCCGCCGCCATGGGCCTCTGGCAGCGCGTACGCCGTGAGCCCGACCGCGGCCGCCCGGTGTACGACGTCCCATGGGAACGACTCGGACTCGTCGCACTGGGCGGCGCGCGGCCGCATCTCTTCGACGGCGAACCGATGGGCGAGGTCGCGCAGGGCCCGGGCGTCGTCCGGCAGCGAAAAGTCGATCATCTCCGCTCCGTCAGGCGCGCCTGCGCGTAGTTGAGAAGCCCGCCGGCCGCGATGATCTGCATCAGGAAGTCCGGGAACGGCTCGGCCTGGTACGTCTCGCCGGTCGTCCGGTCGAAGATGGCGCCGGTGGCGGGGGTGACCTCGACGATGTGGCCGGCGTCGATCGCCGCCGCCGCGGCCGGGCACTCGAGGATCGGCAGGCCGAGGTTGATCGCGTTGCGGAAGAAGATCCGGGCGAACGACGCCGCGATCACGGCCGACACCCCGGCCGCCTTGATCGCGATCGGCGCGACCTCGCGTGAGCTGCCGCACCCGAAGTTCACCCCGCCCACGATGACGTCTCCGGGCCTGACCGCCGCCGCGAACCCCGGGTCCGCATCCTCCATGCAGTGCGCCGCCAGCGCCCGTGGGTCGGCGGTGTTGCAGTGCCGGGCGGGGATGATCGCGTCGGTGTCGACGTGATCGCCGAACTTCCACGCGCGCCCGCCCCGCGGAGGCGTACCGGCACCCGCGGCGTGCTCGCTCAGCCCGTTGGCCATCGGGAACGACGTCGCCTCAGTCATGACGGGGCTCCTTGGCGGCCACGAACGCGGTCTCGTCGACCATGTCGATCGCGTCGGGCGGCACGATCCGGCCGGCGATCGCGGCGGCCGCCGCAACGGCCGGGCTCGCGAGGTAGACCTGGCTGTCGATGTGTCCCATCCGGCCGTGGAAGTTGCGGTTGCTGGTGGACACGCAGCGCTCGCCGGATGCCAGGACGCCCATGTGGCCGCCGAGGCACGGCCCACACGTCGGCGTCGAGACCACGCAGTTGGCCTCGACGAAGGTCTCGATCAGACCCTCGCGCAGCGCGGCGAGGTAAACCGCCTGGCTGCCCGGGATGATGATCGTGCGTACCCGCGGGTGCACCTTGTGCCCGGCCAGGACCGCCGCGGCCTGGCGCAGGTCGGCTAGGTTGCCGTTGGTGCACATGCCGATCACGACCTGATCGATGGTGACATCGCCGAGCGTCGAGGCTTCGCGCGCGTTTTCGGGCAGGTATGGGATCGCCACCATAGGTTCGAGGTCGCTGACGTCGACGTCGATCACACGGGCGTACTCGGCGTCGGGGTCGCTGGCATAGAGCCGATCGAGACGCCCACCGGCCTTTTCGACAAATGCCCGCGTGATGTCGTCGGGGGCGATCAATCCGGTCTTGGCGCCGGCCTCGATGGCCATGTTGGCCATCGTCAGCCGCCCGGCCATATCGATCGCCTGGATCGCTTCCCCGGCGAACTCGATCGCCTGGTAGCGCGCCCCGTCCACGCCCAGGATCCCGATGGTGTGGATGATGACATCCTTGGCGGTGACCCACGGGCGCAAGTGTCCGTGGTAGACGACCTTGATCGACTCCGGGACCCGCAGCCAGAGCTCGCCCAATGCCATTGCCACCGCGGCGTCGGTGGAGCCGACCCCGGTGCCGAACGCACCGAGCGCCCCATAGGTGCAGGTGTGGGAGTCGGCGCCGGCCACGATGTCACCAGGCGATACGAGCCCCTGCTCCGGCAGGAGCACGTGTTGGATGCCGGCCCGGCCGACGTCGTAGTAGCGGATGCCGGTGCGCAGCGCGAACGCTCGGCACTCCCGGACGATCTCGGCCGAGGCGATGTCCTTGTTCGGGGTGAAATGGTCGAACACGAACACGACCTTATCGGGGTCGAAGATACGCGCGCCCTCGATGCGCTCGAACTCGCGCAAGGCGACGACGCCCGACAGCTCGCTGGCCAAGACGAGGTCGACGGATGCGTTGAGGAACTCCCCGGGACGGACCGACACGCGACCGGCGTGTGCCGCCAGGATCTTCTCGGCAATGTTCTGGCCCATGATCTCAGCGCTCCCAGGCGAAGTTGAAGGCCGGTACGCCGCCTTCGACGGGCGCCTCGACGCCACGGCGGCGGCGCATGACCCGGATCATCCGCAAGAGCTCCTCTTCGGGCAGCAGCCGATCGGCCCGCTTGGCCGCGGCGAGGATCTTCTCGACGTAGACGGCGTCGAGCTCGATGTCCCGGCTCTTCAGCCAGTGCCGTACGTTGTGCTCGCCGCTCATCGGACCGATCTCGATGCCCTGCGTGCGCCCGACCAGACCGGCTGGAACGCCGCAGTAGACGCGCTCCGCCAGCCACGCGTCGTGCCGCGCACTGGCCTTGACGATCGCCGCGGCGTGGACACCAGTCGACGTCCGGAACGCATCCATGCCGACCACGGGGTAGTTGAACGGGATCGGGACGTCACAGGCTTCCGAGACGACCTGGCAGTACTCTGGGAGGACCGTGAGGTCGCGGTCGCCGATCCCGAGGAGCGCGAGGTTGACCAGGAGCACCTCCATGGGGGTGTTCCCACTGCGCTCCCCGATGCCCAGCGCGCACGCGTGGATACGCGTCGCGCCTGCGCGGACCGCGGCCAGGCTGTTGGGGATGTCCAGCCCGCGATCGCGGTGGCCGTGGAAGTCGACGGCGACCCCCTCGCCCGCTTCGTCGGCCACCCCCTTGACGAACGACACCAGCATCGACACGCCCTCGGGCGTCGCGTGCCCGACGGTGTCGGCGACGCACACCGATCGGGCGCCGCTCCGGATCGCCGCACCGTACAACTTCCGCAGCGTATCGGGCGTGGCGCGCGTGGTATCCTCGGTGACGAACATCACCGGCAGGCCGTGCCGCACCGCGAACGTCACGGCCGCCTCGGTCATGTGAAGCAGCCGATCGAGATCCCAGCCCTCGGCATACTGCCGGATCGGGCTGGATCCGACGAACAACGCGACCTCGATCGGGATGCCGGCGGCCTGGGAGGCGTCGACGATCGGCTGGATGTCGGCCTCGACGGTGCGCGCGGCGGCTTGCGGTTGCACGCCGAGTCCCTGTTGGGCGATCTCGCGGGCAAGCACTGTGACATCTTGCGCGAAGCGTTCCCCCGCGCCAGGCAAGCCAAGATCGGCGGTCTCGATCCCGAGCTCGTCCATGAGGTAGAGGATGTACACCTTCTCCTGGATCTCGGGCTGCCGAACCGACGGCGACTGCAACCCGTCCCGCAGCGTCTCGTCGGAGATCGCCACGTGCTTCGGCCAGGCAGGCATTTCGGCAACACGGTTCCAGTCGTGGATCAGTGCCGCTTCGGAAGAGTCGGACATCTCGGTGCCTCCTGATGCTGGGTGGGTCGATGGGTGTCGTGTCACGCCGTCACGATCGGTAGCGCCGGCGCCGGACCGGGCCGATGGGCCGGGCCTGGCCCGGCTGCCTGTGCCAAAGAAGCCCCGAGATCGAAGGCGCGACGATTGAGGTCCAGGAAACGGGGCGGGATCCGCGTCGCGAGGAGGCCTGCCCACGTGTCGACCGGGATCGGCAGCCACGGCGCCGCGAAGCCGAGCACGATCAAGTTCGCCACCTTCACGTTGCCGAGGTCACGCTCCGCCAACTCGGTCGCCCGGACCAGGCGCGTGGGCACCCCCATGCGATCGAGCGTCGCGGCGGCGTCGTGCGGGTAGGCCTCGACGCCCGCCGTGCCAGCCGATACCGGCGACACCTCATGGTCGTTGAGGATGACGGTGCCGGCGGGTCGGATATACGGCGCGAAGCGGTACGCTTCGAGCTTCTCGAGGCCAATCACCAGGTCGGCCTGGCCAATCGGCACCAGCGGGGAGTGGACGCGCGCGGCGAACCGCACGTGGCTGTGCACGCTCCCACCGCGCTGCGACACGCCGTGCACCTCGGTCTGCTTGGCATCGAAGCCGGCATCGACGGCCGCCAGCGCGATCATCTCGCTGATCATCAACACGCCCTGTCCCCCGACGCCAGCCACGATGACGTTCGCGCCGGCGGGGGCGCTGCCCATCACATCGGTCATGTGCTGCTCCTCGTGTCCGGCGGGGCAAACCGCTGCTCGCCGTCCATCATTGCTTCCCGTGTGACGATGGCGTCGAAGTGGCAGAACTGCTGGCACACGGTGCAGTCGACGCAGAGGGCTGGGTCGATGGCCGGCAGGCCGTTCGGGCCGGGCGTGATCGCAGGGCAGGCGATGCGGTAGCACGCGTTGCACCCGGTGCAGAGGTCCTCGACTACCGTCAGCGGCTGGATGTCGCGTGAGCGCATCTCCGGCAACAGCTGGCACGGGCCGCGGATGATCACGACCGCCGGCGCGTCGTGCGCCAACGCCGCGAGGATCGCACGCCGCACGGCGGCACGATCCCAGGTGTCCACGACCACGGCGTGCCGCACGCCAGTGGCCTGCACCAGCGCTTCGATGTCGACTGCGGGCGCGGTGTTGCCGTCGAGCGCGGTTCCAGTGCCCGGGTGAGACTGCTGGCCGGTCATGCCGGTCGTCGCGTTGTCGAGGATCAGCACCGTGACGGGTGTCCGCGTGTAGACGGCATCGATCAGGCTCGGGATGCCACTGTGGATGAAGGTCGAGTCGCCGATCACCGCAACGGTGCGTTTGACACCCGCGCGCACCAGACCAACCGCCGTGCCGATGCTGGCCCCCATACAAAACGTCGTGTGCTCGGCCTCGTACGGGGGCAGCGCGCCCATCGTGTAGCAGCCGATATCACCGGCGACGGTGACCCTGAGCTGGCCGAGCACGTCGAACACCGTCCGGTGCCCGCAGCCGACACAGAACATCGGCGGCCGCGGCGGCGCTGGCGCATCCATGGCGAACGACGTCTCGAAGGCGGCGCCGCCGGTGACCACGGCCGCCAACCGCTCCGGGCTGTACTCGCCCATGACGCCGAGGCGGTCCTTGCCGACGAGGTTGGCCACGCCGCATGCCCGGATCTGCTCTTCGATGAACGGATCGCCTTCCTCGAAGACGTAGACCGTGTCGTGGGCGGCGCAGAACGCGATCAGTGTGGCCAGCGGCAACGGATGTGTCATCGCGAGATCGAAGAAGTCGGCGTCGGACAGGATCTCGCGCGCGTAGGCGCGTGAGATGCCGCTGGCGATGACGCCGACCGGGTGTCGGGGCTTGTCGATACGGTTGAAGCTCGCGGTCATCCCGAACGCGGCGAGACGCTGGATGCGGTCCTCGAGGCCCGGCCGCAACCGGTGGCGATAGATCGGCACCGAAAAGCGCTCCGCGCGCAGTGTCGACGGGACCATGGGCGGTGACCGGCGCTCGCCCAACGTCACGGTTCCCTTGCAGTGGGCGGTCCGCGTGGTCGTACGCAGCATCACGGGTGTTCCGAAGGTCTCGCTGATGTCGAACGCGGCCACGATAAGGTCATGGCACTCCTGGGGGTCGGCGGGCTCGAGGATTGGCACGCGCGCCATCCGGGCGAGGTAGCGGTTGTCCTGCTCGTTTTGCGACGAGTGCATCCCGGGATCGTCGGCCGAGACGACGACGAAGCCGCCGTTCGTGCCGCAGTAGGGGAAGACCATGAACGCGTCCGACGCCACGTTCAGCCCGACGTGCTTCATCGTGACGAGGGTGCGCCCTCCGGCGATGGCGTAGCCCATCGCCTCCTCGAAGGCGACCTTCTCGTTGCTGGCCCAGTGGGCATCCACCCCGTCCATGCCGGCGATGGTCTCGAGGATCTCGGTGCTCGGCGTGCCCGGGTACCCGGTGGCGAACCGGACCCCGGCTTCCCACGCCCCGCGGGCGATGGCCTGGTTGCCGCTCAGGAAGCGTCGCTCGATCATGGTCGGCCCCTGCCGGTTGTCGCTTCCCGGGTCCATGCAGCAACGGACGAGGCAGTCCGGTTGATGCCGTGAATGCGGACAATTTCACTCCAGTATGCAAAGCACACGGGCCAGTCGATCGACTGGCCCGTGTGGGATGTGTGGCGCCGCTCGCCAGGAGGGCAAGAGGTCATGTCGTCGTCTCCTGTCGTCCGTTGGATCGGGCACGCCAAGACGGGGCCGCTGGTGCTTGCCCGATGAGCGCATCGACGAACACGTTGGCGCTGGAGGAAAGACGCGCGTGGTGGTCTTGGAAGAGCGCCGCGGCCTTGTCGCCGAGCCAGTCCGACGGCAGGAGCTCGGGAGGCAGGCCGGGATCGACATACGGGAAGGAGAGATAAGCCAGCGTGATCTGGACGCGCCGGACGAAGCTGTCGCATGGGCTTCGCCCGTCGGTTGCCACGCCCGTCGTGTCGTCGTGGGTGCCAGGCGCATACGTCTTCAAGAACCCGCCGTAGGCCTTGTTGAGGGTGCCGAGGTCCCAGGCCATCGCAACGAGCTGCCGATCGTCGCGATAGCCGAGATGGCGCGACTCGAAGAGATCGACGTAGCCTTGCGTGCCCGTCGACGCCAGCCACGCCACGAGTTCCGGGGGCGCCGGGTACGGCGAGATCCACGTGCCGGCGTTCAGGCGCCCGAAGCCGAGCCACGTCAGCCGCTGGCGCAAGCGGTCGCGGAGATGGCGCTTGCGCTCGGGCACCGAGTAGGCGAGCACATGCCAGCGCCCGTCCCACGGCTTGGGCGCGTGGGCGAACAAGCGTTGGGCACCTTCGTCGAGGATCCGGACGCTCTTGGGCGTGACCCGGTAGAAGCTGTTGCGGCCCACGCGGCGTCCCCGCAGCCAGCCCTGGCGGGACATGCGCGACAGCGTCGAGCGTACGGCCTGGGCGCTGAAGCCGAGCGGCCCCAAGAGGTCGATCAGCGTGCCGGTCCAGACCTCGTCGGCGCGTGTACGCAGGTAGTCTCCGTAAAGGGTGAAGACTACCTGCTGGCTGCGGGTCGCTGGTTGTCTGGATGTCGTCATGTGTTGATCTGATATATGCCGTCGGAAAAACGCAACATGCAAAGCCTAACATATAACGCGCGCCGTGTCAAGGCCGTGAAACGACTTGACCTCCGGCGCCCCCACCGCTAGGATGTTGCCTGAGTCGCCGCTCCGCGCCGTGCTGGGCGGCGACTCGCCTGTGAGCCAAGGACGATCTGCGTGACCAACCACGACTTCGGCGGCCGCGGCGGGCCGCACGTGCTGCTGGCGCATGCCAACGGGTTTCCCCCGACGGCGTATCGGCGCTTTGCCGTCCCGCTGCTCGACCGGTTCAGGGTATGGGGCATGTATCAGCGCCCCTTTTGGCCCGCGGCGCGTAGCGAGGAGTTGCGCGACTGGCACGTGCTCGGCGACGATGTCGTGCGCTTGATCGAGGCGAACGGCCTTGACGGGATCGTCGGAATCGGCCATTCGCTGGGCGGGGTGGCGATGATGTACGCCGCCATCCAACGGCCCGACCTCATCCAAGCGCTGGTGTTGATCGAGCCGGTGTTCCTTCCGCCGGCACTGCTCGAGGAGATTCGACGCGAGCCCGAGACGGCGGTTGATCGGCTGCCGCTGTGCCGGATCGCCATGAATCGTCGGTGGCGCTGGCCCAGCCCCGCCGCAGCGTTTCACCACTGGCGCTCCAAGGCCGTCTTCGCCCGGGTTCCCGACGACGTGCTGTGGGACCATGTCTTCGGGGCGCTGCGCGAGGCTGGCGATGGCTCGGGCACCGTCGAGCTGGCGTGCCCGCCGGAGTGGGAGTCCCGCATCCATGCGACCGCGCCGACGGACGTTTGGGCGTGCATCCCGCGCATCACGCAGCCTACCCTCGGCATTCGTGGCGCGCTGACCGACACGATCGCTCCCGAGGAGTGGAACCGCTGGCAACGCCTTCAGCCGGCTGCGACGTTCCGTGAGGTTGCCGGCGTGGGACACCTCTTGCCCTTGGAAGTTCCCGAAGCCGTGGCCGCCGTTGTGGGCGATTGGCTGGCGGACATCCGCGGCAGGCAAGTTCACGGTGCGGCGATGCGATAGCTGGCCCGTGCCGCAACGATGACCCGCTCGGCCCGCGATCGCAGGCCGCAGTCCCGCCCCGTCCCAACCCTCAACCAGGGTGAACCTCGCCCTGAAGCCGCTTGCACGGCGGTTTGACGCCATTTGACACGCCCGCCGGTCCTCGCGATAATATCGCCCGGTTTGCCTGGGCCGACTGCCACTTCCAGGCGCCCTTAACTGTCATGGAGGATAACGCACATGCGTGACACGGACCTGACGAGACGCCTGTTCATCCGGCGCACCGCCACGCTCGGCGCGGTGACGGTGGGTTCCACCTATTTCCTGGCCGCCTGCGGCGGTGGCGCCGAGACCGGCGGCACCGAGGGCGGCGGGACAGCCGCGCTCGACTGCTCCGACACGTCGGCCCTGACGCCGCAGGAGGTCGAGACCCGGACCTCGCTGCAGTACGTCGAGAAGTCGGTCACCGAGGGCAAGAACTGCCTCAACTGCCAGCAGTTCCAGGCCCCGGCCACCGCCGGCGAGTGCGGCAAGTGCCTCGTGGTGCCGGGGAGCATCAACCCCGACGGCAACTGCACGGCCTGGGTCGAGAAGGTCAGCTGAGCCGGCGCGCCGACACCCGGCGCCCGCCGCCGATGGGGCGCGTCCATGAGGACGCGCCCCATTGTATTTTGTACTGGCATGCGCCGTGGACGCGCCGGCGCGGCGGGACGACCTTGCGCGCCTCGGGTGTCGCGCGCCCGACCGCTTTACGAAACCACCCCCCGCACGGTAGAATGTCGCCACCGACATGTCCGCTTCGCCAGGGAGGTTGACGATGGGCTTTCTCAAGAAGCTGTTCGGCGGCGACAAGAAGGCGCCGCCCCCGCCGCCCGCACGCCCGCGACCGCCCCGCCTGCCGGAACGCGGTGAACCTCAGGCCGCTCCGGCCGAGCCCGAAGGCGCCGACGTCGATGCGATGGACGCGCGGCAGCTCACCCGGCTCCTGAACGCCCGCGATCCCGGCCAGCGCGAAGCGGCTGCCGCCCGGCTGGCCAGCCTCGGGGAACGTTCGGCGCTCCGGCCGCTGATGAACGCGTACCTCAACTACGGCGACGCGCTGGTGCTGAAGGCCCTGGCGACGTACGGCGATGCGCTCGTGCCGCCGGCGCGCCGTGAGGCGAGCGACATCGGCATCATCGGGACGCGCCGCGCGCGCGTGATGGACATCCTCGGCGTGACCGCCTCCGACGAGGTCGTCAGCGTCGTCCGCGATGCGACCGACGACCTCGACCTCGAGATCCACACCCGGGCGTGCGTCGCCCTGGCGCGGCTCGGCGACGTGTGGGGCATCGACCGCCTGGCCGACGACCTGCGCCTGACCGACCCGCAGCGCCGCACCATGGCCCTCGAGGCGCTGCGCGAGATCGGCACCGACCGGGCCAAGGTGGTGCTCGACGAGCACGTGCGGCGCTACCTGGCCGAGGGCGGCGCCGTCCCGGCATCCATCGACGTGCATGCGCCGCTGCTCGAGAACCCCGACCGCAACCTCATCGCGTACGTCACCGAGCACATCAAGCGCGCTCCCCACTCGCTGACGGTGGTCATCGGGTCGATGGCGATCCAGATGGCGTCGAACAAGCGCGACGTCGTGAAGGAGCACCTCGCCGGGTGGGACATCCACTTCTCGATCCCCACCATGGCGCCCGAGGAGCAGATCGCCGCGCTCCTCGCGTCGCGCGACTCGGCGGCGGCCGACGCCGATGCCCGCGCGGTGTTCTTCGGGATGCTGCCGGCGCCGCACGACAACCCGCCGCTGCCGCACTTCCTGACGCGTCCCGCCGACATCGGCAAGACGTACACCGCGAAGATCATCTCGGTCGATCCCCACGAGTACATGCTCCTGCAGGACTGGTTGCACTACATCCAGGACAAGAGCGAGGTGCCGACCGACTTCGAGGTGATCCTGGCCGCCTCGCGTCCGGGCAAGTCGGCGATGTCGGCCGAGGAGTACGACATCTACCAGATGACCCCGGAAGAACGGCGCAACGACTTCGCCCGGGCGTACCTGGCGCACCTGTAGCCAGCGGCGCGTCCGGCGGTCGCTCGATGCCCGGCGCCGAGGGGTCTCGGCGCCGGCGGCTGCCGGCGCGCCTGAGCCGACGCCGCCCGGCCGCGGGCCCGTGAACCCCGCTTCCGCCGCATGCCCGCTCGTCAGCCCCGAGAGACACCTGCCATGTCCGCCACCCAGCCCGCCGGCGCCACCACCGACGCCGGCGCCGCCCTCGATGCCGGCCGCACCTCCGACGCCGACAGCCACCCGCACGGCGCGGGCGGCGCGGGCCTGGCAGCGCTCTGCGTCGCTGCCCTGGGCGTGGTGTTCGGCGACATCGGCACGAGCCCGCTCTACGCCATTCGGGAGTGCTTCGAGGGCCCGCACGCCGTCCCGGTGGGGCACGAGAACGTCCTCGGCGTCCTGTCGCTGATCTTCTGGTCGCTCGTCGTCGTCATCTCGGTCAAGTACCTCGCCATCGTCCTGCGCGCCGACAACCACGGCGAGGGCGGCATCCTCGCGCTGACCGCGCTGGTGATCCCCGCCCGCGGGCGGCTCAGCGAGCGGGGGTGGTGGGTCGTCGGCCTCGGGCTCTTCGGGGCGGCGCTGCTCTACGGCGACGGGGTCATTACCCCGGCGATCTCGGTGCTGAGCGCCGTCGAGGGGCTCGGCGTGGTCACGCCGGTGTTCGAGCCCTACATCGTGCCCATCACCATCGCCATCCTCGTGGCGCTGTTCTCGATCCAGAGCCGCGGCACCGCCGGGGTCGGCAAGGTGTTCGGCCCCATCACGCTGGTGTGGTTCGTCACCCTCGGCGTCCTCGGGGTCCCGCACATCCTCCAGCGCCCCGACGTGCTCGGGGCGGTCAACCCCGTCCACGCCGCGACGTTCTTCGCCGCCAACGGCTGGACGGGCTTCGTGCTCCTGGGCACCGTTTTCCTGGTCGTCACCGGCGGCGAGGCGCTGTACGCCGACATGGGGCACTTCGGCCCCCGCCCGATCCGGATCTCGTGGTTCGTCGTGGTGCTGCCGGCGCTTCTCCTCAACTACTTCGGGCAGGGCGCGCTCCTGCTCGTCGACGCCGACGCCACCGAGCACCCGTTCTTCCACCTCGCGCCGGAGTGGGCGCTCGTGCCGCTCGTGCTCCTGGCCACCGCCGCCACCGTCATCGCCTCGCAGGCGTTGATCTCCGGCGCGTTCTCGCTGACCATGCAGGCCGTCCAGCTCGGCTTCAGCCCACGCCTCGACATCCACCACACCTCGGCCGAGACGCGCGGCCAGATCTACATCCCGGACGTGAACTGGATGCTCATGCTGGCGTGCGTCGCCGTCGTGCTCGGCTTCCGGTCGTCGAGCAGCCTGGCGGCGGCCTACGGCATCGCCGTGACGTCGACGATGGTGATCACCACGCTGCTGCTCTACGTCGTGGCGCGGCACCGCTGGAAGTGGGGCAAGGCGCGCGCGCTGGCGGTGTGCGTGCCGTTCCTCGTCATCGACGGGGCGTTCTTCGGGGCCAACCTGACCAAGGTGGTCCAGGGCGGGTGGCTGCCGCTCAGCCTGGCGGCCATCCTGTTCGTCCTGATGTCGACATGGAAGCGGGGCCGCGAGCTCCTGAGCGACCGGCTGCGCCGGCGCATGGGGTCGCTGCGCACGTTCCTGGCCGAGATCGAGGTGGCGCCGCCGATGCGGGTGCCGGGCACGGCGGTGTTCCTGTTCAGCAACCCCCAGGGCGTGCCGCCGGCGCTGCAGCGCAACCTCGAGCACAACCACGTGCTGCACCGGCGCAACATCATCGTCCACATCATCACCGCGGACGTGCCGCGCGTGCCCGCCGACCGGCGCGCGGAGGTCGAGGAGATCGCCCACGACTTCTACCGCGTCCGGCTGCGGTACGGCTTCATGGAGACGCCCGACGTGCCCGAGGCCCTGCGCCTCCTGCCCGAGCCGCGCATCATCCCGGAGGCCGTCAGCTACTTCCTCGGCCGCGAGACGCTGGCGGCCACGCCGGCGCCGGGCCTGGCGCTGTGGCGCGAGAACCTCTTCGTGATCATGGCGCGCAACGCCCGCAGCGCCAGCGACTACTTCGGGCTGCCGCCCAGCCAGGTCGTCGAGCTCGGCGAGACGGTCGAGCTCTAGGCCGGAACGCCGCGCGTCAGCCCGACAGCAGCGCCTCGAGGTAGGCCGCCACCCCGTCGTCGGCGTTGGACGCCGTCACCGCGTCGGCGGCCGCGAGCACGTCGGGGTGGGCGTTGGCCACCGCCACGCCCGTGCCCGCCCAGCGCAGCATCGCGAGGTCGTTGGGCATGTCGCCGAACGCCACGACCTCGCTGCGGTGGATGCCGGCCGCCGCGCACCAGCGCGCGAGGGCGCTGGCCTTGGTGACGCCGGCGCCGTGAATCTCCACCAGGTGCGGGGTCGACCACGTGACCTCGGCGTCGGCCCCGGCCAGCGCCTCGGCGGCCGCGGCCAACGCCTCGACGGCGCGGCCGGGATGGCGCACCAGGAGCTTGGTCACGGGCCCGGCCACGAGGTCGAGCGCATCGCCCACCCGCACCCGGTCGGGCAGCGGCAGGCGCAGCGGCGCGTAGCCCGGCTCGCGGCCGTAGGCCAGGCCCATCTCGCACGCGAACGTCGTTCCCGGCGCGGCGGCGCGCAGGCCGACGACCAGGCGCGCCGCCACCGCGGAGGCCAGCGTGGCGTGCTGCAGGATCGCTCCCGCCGCCGGGTCGTAGACGATGGCGCCGTTGGCGCAGATCACGGGGCCGGGCACACCCGTCTCGGCCACCGGCTCGGCCATCCAGCGCGGCGGGCGGCCGGTGACGAGCAGCACCGGCAGCCCAGACCGGCGCGCACGGTCCAGCGCCCGCCGCGTCCGCGGCGTCACGGTCTCGTCGGGCGCCAGGAGCGTCCCGTCGAGGTCCGTGGCGACAAGGCGCGGGCGGACGGCAGGCAGCGCCGGCCTGCCAGGGCGCGGGGTCATCGCCGCCGGCCGAGCGCGATCAGGCTCAGGCCCATGGGCAGGTCGCGCTTCCGCAGCCAGGCCGCTTCGGCCGTCAGCAGCATCTCGAGGAGGTGGTTGACCGGGGCCGGGGGCAGCACCACGTCGGACCGGGGATCGCCCGAGCGCTGCGTGAGCCAGCGCGCCATGGCGCCCGGCAGCAGGGTCGCGCCCACCGGCGTGAGCCGCACCACCTCGAGGCCCGCCGCCGACAGCTTGTCGTGCAGCTCGCGCCGGCCGTAGCGGTGCCGGGTCTGCACGTGGCGGTCGTGGGCCCGCCGCAGCCAGTCGTGCGCCGGGACGCGGATCACGAGCCAGCCGCCCGCCGCGCCGCGCGCCGGCGGGCGCAGGACGCGCACCATCTCGGCCAGCGCCGCCTCGTCGTCGCGCACCGCCAGGTGGTACAGCACGTCGAACGACGTGACGGCGTCGAACGTGCCGTCGGCGAACGGCAGCGCGTGCACCGAGGCCGCCGCGACGCGCGGGCACGCGGCGGCGGCGTAGCGGGCGGCGAGCGGGTGGATGTCGATGCCGTACGGGGACCCGAACGCGCCGAGCCAGGCCAGCGCCCCGCCCGCGCCGCAGCCCGCGTCGAGCACGCGCGCGCAGGGCGGCAGGTCGATCTCGCGCAGCATCTGCTCGGCGATCCGCCGCATGCCGGCGTACCACCAGTGCGAGGCTTCGACCCGCGCGAGCGTGGTGTACTCGCTGGGCGTCATGCCGCGGCCGCCGGAAGGCGCGGCGAGGTCGTCGTCTGGTGGGGCATCGCCATGGTGTGTCGCGCAATTGTACCGCCGGCGCGCCCGATCCCGGCCATGGCGCAGCGTCCGGAGTGCCGCTGCGCGCACGTCGACGACGGCCTCCGCGCCCACGCGCGCGGCACGCCGCCCCGTGCTTGGCGATGCCCTTGGACCGGCCCGGGGCGGGTGGTAGAATTCGGCCGGCGGGATGGCCGCGGACCGAGGAGAGGCTCATGGACCAGGCGGGCGACGGCGGCATGCCCCGGCCGGCGATGCCGGGCGTGCGCGACAACATCGTCGAGACCATCGGGGGCACCCCGTTGGTGCGGCTGCACGGCGTGGCGCGCGGGGTGCGCGCCGACGTCCTGGCCAAGGTCGAGTCGTTCAACCCCGGCGGCTCGGTCAAGGACCGCATCGGCCTCAACATCGTCGAGGCCGCCGAGCGTGAGGGCCGCCTGCGCCCCGGCGGCACCATCGTCGAGCCGACGAGCGGCAACACCGGCGTGGGCCTGGCCATCGTCGCGGCGCTGCGCGGCTACAAGACCATCTTCGTGATGCCCGACAAGATGTCCGACGAGAAGATCCGGCTCTTGCGCGCCTACGGCGCCCGGGTCGTCATCACCCCCACGGCGGTCGAGCCCGACGACCCGCGCTCGTACTACTCGGTGGCCGATCGGCTGGCCCGCGAGACGCCGGGCGCCATCCTCGGCAACCAGTTCGACAACCCCGCCAACCCCGAGAGCCACTACCGGTCCACGGGCCCCGAGCTCTGGGACCAGACGGCCGGGCGGGTGACGCACTTCGTGTGCTGCATGGGCACCGGCGGCACCATCTCGGGCACGGGGCGCTACCTCAAGGAACGCAACGGGGCAGTACAGGTGGTCGGCGTCGACCCGGTCGGCTCGATCCTGCGCGACCTCTTCTACACCGGCACCCACGGCCCCGCCGAGGGCTACCTCGTCGAGGGCTTCGGCGAGGACTTCCTGCCCACCACGACGGACTTCTCGGTCATCGACGACGTCGTGCAGGTGACGGACGCTGAGTGCTTCGGCATGGCGCGCCGGCTCGTCCGCGAGGAGGGCATCTTCGGCGGCGGGTCGTGCGGCGCCGCCGTGGCGGGGGCGCTCAGGTACGCCCGCGAGCGCGACCTCGGGCCGGACGCCGTCATGGTCGTCCTCCTGCCCGACTCGGGCTCGCGCTACCTCAGCAAGGTGTTCAACGACGACTGGATGCGCGAGCACGGCTTCGAGGTCGACGACGGCCCGCCGGGCGTGGTGGCGGACCTCCTGGCGGCGCTCGGCGAGCGCCCGGTCATCACGGCCTCCGCCACGGCGCGCATCCAGGACGTGGTGCTCCTCATGAAGCACCACGACATCAGCCAGGTACCCGTGCTGGACGACGCCGGCGTGCTGGTGGGCTCGGTGTCGGAGCGCGGGCTCCTGCAGTACATGCTGGACCCGGCGCACGACCGCGGCCCGGAGGCCACGATCGCCCCGGTGGTCAGCGACCGCATCGCCGAGGTCCGCCCGGACACGACGCTCGCGGCGCTCGGGCACCTCTTCGCCGATCGCAACATCGCGGCCGTGCGCACCAACGGCCATGTCGGGGCCGTCATCACCAAGATCGACCTCATCGACTTCCTCACGCAGCGCGAGCGGGCGGCGCGCGGGTGACGGGCGCCGGCATCGACCTGCCGGACCTGCGGGTCGTCGCCATGGCGGACGTGGTCCTGCACGAAGAGGCCGACGACCGCCGCATCTCGGCGCTGGTGCAGCGCCTGCAGGCCGAGGGCGTGGTCAAGAACCCGCCCATCGTGGCGCAGCTCGACGACCGGCGCCGGGTCGTGCTCGACGGCGCCAACCGGGTCAGCGCGCTGCGGCGGCTGGGCGTGCCGGACGTCGTGGTGCAGGTCGTCGACTACGGCCGCGTGGCGCTCGAGACGTGGTTCCACCTCGTCGCCGGCACCGACGGCGGGCGGCTCCTTTCGGCGATCCGCGAGATCGACGGGCTGGAGGTCCGGCCGTCGCGCCTCGACGACGCGCGCCGGGCGCTCGGGGCGGGGGCGGCCATCGCCTACCTCGTGACGCCGGACGGCCGGGTGTTCGAGCTCGACGGCGGGCGGGCGCCGGCGGACGGCGACGGGCTCGAGGAGCGGACACGCCTGCTGCGCGCGGCGGTGGCGGTCTACAAGGGCCGCGCCAACATCCACCGCGTCCAGACCGACGCCATCGCCGACCTGGCGCCGTTCTACGACGACATCGCCGGGCTGGTGGTCTTCCCGACCTACCGGCCGGCCGACATCGTCGACCTGGCGCGGCGCGACCTCAAGCTGCCCACCGGCATCACGCGCCACGTGATCCCGCACCGCGCCCTGCGCACCAACACCGAGCTCGCGTTCCTGTGGAGCGACACCCAGCTCTCCGAGAAGAACCGCTGGCTGGCCGAGTGGACGCGCCACAAGCTCCAGTCGCGCGAGATCCGGATCTACGAAGAGACGACGGTGCTCTACGACGAGTGAGGGGCGTGCGCCGCGGGGGTGACACCCCGCGCTGAGGGTGTGCCACCGCACGCCGAGGGAGACGCCATCCCTGGGACCGCGGGCTTCCAGCCCGCAAACTCCGTGGGCGGGCAGGAAGCCCGCGGTCCCAAGCCGCACACCCGTCGTGCAACGGTGCCGCTACCGGGGTGGGTCGTGCCCTGAAAGGCGGCGCGCGCGCAGCGTCATCCTGCGACGCTCGTACGCGCTGTCGACGTCCGATTCGCCTCGGCACCCCCCGGCCGACGTCCGATTCCGCCCACCCTCGGTGTCAATCGAGAGCGCGTGGAGACGGTGGCGAGACGCGCCCACGACACCCTCTCCTTAGACTCCCCCGCGTGCAGATGCTTTGCACGCGGGGGAGTGACCGTTGCGACTCAGGGCGACCACAGCTCGGGCTCAGGAACGCGGCGACGCCGCGGCACACACTGGGCCCGGGTTCGCGCAATGGCGTCGACCCCATGTGATCGCCTGGCCCCGTCGGCCGGCCCACGGCATCCCATGCCGACCATCGTTCCCGAAAGGAGCCACGCCGTGAGACTTGATCGAAGTCGCCAGCGGTTCGCGCTGGCCGTGTTGTCGCTGTTCACCGTGCTGCTGCAGGCGGGCTCGGCGCAAGCCCGACCCGCCGTCACGGGCCTGGCGGCCCCGGCCGTGCGCGGGCCGCTGTTCGTCGAGGTGCCCGCCTGGCCCGGGGCGCCCGACTTCCGCGACGCGCCGTGGGTGCGGCGGCACCGCTTCGTGCGGGTCGACCTCGCGCAGCTGCGCGACCCGGACGCCCATCAGACGCTGGCGCTGAACCTGTTCCCCGACACCACCGTCACGGCCACGCGCCACCGCATCGAGCCGGCCACGGCGCGCGGCTTCACGTGGTACGGCCATACCGAGATCGAGGGGTCGTGGGCGCTCATCACGACGGTCGGCGACGTGGCCATCGCCGACGTGCGCGTCGGCGATGGCCGGCTGTTCACGCTGACGTACGTGCGCGACGGGATCCACGTGATCGCCGACGTCGACGACGACGCGCAGCCGACGCGCGACACCCACGTCGATCCGGACACCGGCACGGCCGAGACCTCCGGTCACCTGGGCACGCAGGCGCGCCCGGCGTCGACGACGACCCGCGCCCGCGCGGCCGCGCCCGGCGCCGGCGCGCCTGCCGACGACGGGCACGCCGATCGTGTCCACACCCCCGGCCAGGCGTACGCGCACACCCATGCGGACGGCACGGCGCACACCCACGCGGCCGAAGCGGGGCACACCCACGCGGCGGACACCACGGCGGACACGGCCGACGGGGCGGACGCCGTCGATTGCAGCAACTTCGACGTCATGGTCGTCTACACCGACGACGCGCGGGCGGAGGCCGGCAGCACCGACGCGATGGTCGCCGAGGTGTACAACGGCGTGGCCACCGTGAACCAGGCCTTCGTCAACAGCCTGGTGGACGTACAGCTCAGCCTGGTCCATGTGGCGGAGGTCGCCTACGCCGAGACCGGCAACCTGAGCACCGACCTCACGCGTCTCACGGACAAGGCCGATGGGCAACTTGACGACGTTCATACCTTGCGCGACACGTACGGTGCCGACCTGGTCTCGATGTGGACGGCCACTGGGGGAGGCGGCATCGCGTGGGTGATGAACAGCGTCGGCAGCAGCTTCGAGAGCCTCGCGTTCTCGGCCCTCGACCGCGGGGGTGCGTCGAGCAGCCTCGTCTTCGCGCACGAGCTCGGCCACAACTTCGGCAGCCACCACGACTGGTTCGAGGAAGGCCCGAAGAGTGCGCCCACCTACCGCATGGCGCACATCAGCATTCCCGGTGAGTTCCGCACGATCCTGGGCTACAACACCCGCTGCAACGCGCAGCTCGGCCACGGCTGCCTGCGGATCCCGTTCTGGTCGAACCCGAGCGTGTCGTACATGGGTCACCCCACCGGGATTGCCGAAGGGACGTCGTCGGCGTGTCAGAAGGGGGTCGTCCCCACCACCGAGTGTGACGCAGACAACGCCAAGCGCTTCGCCAACACGCGCTGCACCATCGCGGGGTTCCGGCCCACCGCGTCGAAGAACGGCGATGTGTGGATGAAGGACACGTGGAAGGACTCCGGCGAAGAGCCCGATCCGCTGACCGCGGGCGAGGACATGTGGAAGAGCCCGTACATCTGGATCCGCAGCGCCCCAGACCCGCAGCGGCAGTTCCCCCACCAGCACCAGAACCCCGAGAACGCGGCCGTCAACTACGTCTACACCAAGCTGCACAACGACAGCGCGACGTCGCAGTCCGGCACGCTCAAGCTCTACTGGGCGCACGCCTCGACGGGCCTCAACTGGAACCCGGGCGCAAACGGCGCCCCGCTGTGGCACGAGTTCGCGTCGGTGCCGCTCACGCTGCCCGCGCAGGGCACGTTGATCGCGGAGACGACATGGACACCCGCGAGCGACCAGACCGGCCACTACTGCCTGATCGCCCGATGGGTGTCGTCGAGCGACCCGATGGCGCATGCCGAAGGCACCAACATCGGCGTCAACGTCCGCAACAACAACAACATCGTCTGGCGCAACGTCAACATCGTGGACCTCCTGGCGGGTGACTGCGGTCCGACGCCGACGCCGACGGCGACCGCGCCGTCGTCTCCGCCCGCCACGCCGACGCCGACCGGGCCCGGGCCGGTGTTCGAGCGGGCCGACGGCAACCCGTGCAGCGATTCGGCCAACGGCATGGCCATGAACCCCGACGCCGCCGGCACCCGCCAGTTCGACCTGGTGTTCCGCGTCCCACCCGACGAGCGGGATGCGTTCCCGGAGCGCAACGAGGTGATGGTGCATCTCGGCACCGACCTGGCGCGCGCCTGGCGCGATGCCGGCGGGCGCGGCGCGGGGTTCCAGGCCGTGACCAACAGCCAGCTCCGCATGTCCCATCCCCGCGAGATGCGGCTGCAGGGCATCCCGATGGTCGCGCTGCGCCAATACCCCTTCAGCGTGGGCTTGACGGCGCGCGAGGAGGTGACCCGGCCGAAGACCTACAAGTTCGAGGTCGTCCAAATCCCGATCGACGGCAACCTGCCGATCGGCGGCATCCTCTACGAGATCAACCTCGTGCCGCCCGCCACGGACTTCGGGGTGCTGCGCGGCATGGTTTACATGGACGCCAACGTCAACGGGTCCAATGGCACCGACCTCGACCCCGACCCGGCCGACCTTCCCATCGCCGGGCACGAGGTTCACATCACCGACGCGCGCGACAACGTGCTCAAGGTGCGGTCGGACCAGAACGGCCGCTGGGAGGCCCGCGTGGCGCCGGGGCGCTATCGCGTGGGCCCGGGCGAGCTTCGGGACCACGACCTCACCGACCCGTACTGCGGCGACTACAACGTGACGGTCGTGAAGGGCGGCGAAATCGACGAGCTCGACTTCGGCCTGATCGAGGCCAACTCGCCGGGGATTCCGCGCCTGTGCCTCAGCCCCCCCACGTCGACGACCACCGTCAGCGCGGCGACACCGGTCGAGATCCGCGTGTTCAACGTCAACAACGTCTACGCCGGGCAGTTCACGCTCGACTACGACGAGTCGCTGATCGAGTTCGTCGACATGGACGCCGCGCGGCCGGGGAACCAGATCCTCAAGGGTGCGTTCCTGAGCCGCTTCAAGGAGCTCGTCAACGTCGCCGATCCGGCGCTGGGCATGTTCCGCTACGCGTTCACGCTCGAGGGGGCCGTGAACGGCGAGAGCGGCGACGGCACGCTCGCCACGATGCTGCTGCGAGGGCGTTCGGACTATGCGGGCACGTTGCCGGCCACCTCGCCGCTGCGCTTCGATCGCGTGGTCTTCTCCGACCCGCAGTCGGTCGAGATCCCGATCCCGGCGCGCAACGGCCGGATCCGGGTGATCGGGGTCAACAAGCCCAAGGAGCCGACCTTCAACCTCAAGGGCCGGGTCATCCTCGAGCGGCGCATGGGCAACGCCGGTGCGTCGGTGTGCGTCGAGGCCAACTGCGCGACCACCGACGCCGCCGGCGACTGGCGGCTCGAGAACGTCCAGAACGGCCAGACGCTGGTCGCCACCCACATGAGCTACCTGCGCAGCGAGTGGAAGATCGACTTGCCCAACGCCAAGCCGGGGGACACGGCCGACGCGCCGTCGGTGAAGCTGATCGCCGGCGACCTCAACCAGGACCTGGTGGTCGAGGCCGAGGACATGGCGACGGCCGGCCGCAACCTCGACCTCGTGCTCAACCCGGCCAACCCGAACCCGCTGTGGGAGCCGCCGGCCGACATCACCAACAACAACGCGGTCAACGTGCTCGACACCACCGGCGTGTACTTCAACGTCTGGCGCACGGCGCCCATGCCGTGGTCCGAGACGCCGGTCCTGGGCGGGCGGCCGACCGACCGCGCCGGCGATCGCGTGCCCGTCTTCGACGGCGACGGCGCGGCCGCCGGGCGCGTCCCGTCCAAGGCCCAACAAGGCGGCGCGACGATCCGGCTCCAGCCGTCGCCGGCGCGCGGCAGCGTCGGGGGCGAGGTTCCGGTCGACATCGTGGTCGAGGGCGTCGAGGACCTGTACGCGTTCACGATGGCGCTGACGTTCGACCCGGCCGTCGTGCGCGTCAAGGACGCCAACCCCAACGACGGTCCCGTGCAGATCCGGATCGGCGAGTTCCTCGACCCGATCAACCAGCAGGTGGTGTTCAACGAGGCCGACAACGCGGCCGGACGGATCGTGTTCGCGATGACGCAGCAGCGGCCGGCGGTCGGCAAGTCGGGCACCGGCGTGCTGGGGACGATCGTGTTCGAGGGCAAGGCGGCGGGCAAGAGCCCCGTGGCGTTCGAGCGCTTCCGGCTGGCGAACAACGCCCGGCCGGTGTCGCTGCAGATCCCGGCGTCGGCCACGCCGGGCGAGGTCGAGATCGGCGGGGACGGCTTCCTCAAGAACATCTCGACGCGCAGCTACGTGGACGTCGGGGACAAGATCATGATCGGCGGGTTCATCCTCGAGGACGGCCCGGCCAAGGTGATGATCCGGGCGCGGGGGCCGAGCCTGCCGGAGGCGCAGGTGCCGAACCGGCTGGTGGACCCGCGCGTGCGCTTGATCCGGATGAGCGACGCG
>WBZR01000719.1_pt1 | contig 48729 bp, 31 predicted proteins | sample 5204231 | NCBI WGS metagenome assembly WBZR01 (sample SAMN12412403, study PRJNA552823) | activated sludge metagenome | isolation source: activated sludge from anammox sidestream of wastewater treatment plant... | place: USA: Virginia | collected 2017-08 | reverse complement strand
CTGCGCGCGCCGGCGCCGGTACCAGAACAGCGTGGCGATCACCGCGGCCATGCCGAGCCAGTCGCCCACGGTGGAATAGTTGAGCAGCTGGTCGAAGCTGCCGCTGAGCGCGAGCACGCAGGCCCAGACCGCAAGCAGCGCGAGTGCGACGTTGGGCGAGCGCCAGCGCGGGTGCAGGCGCGCGGCGACGCGGAAGAACACGCCATCGGCGCCCATGACCTGGAACACGCGCGCGGCGCCGATCATTGCGATGTTGCAGAAGCCGAGGGTGGAGATCGCGATGCCGGCCGCGATCACGCGCGCGCCCGGCTCGCCCAGCACCTGGCGCATGAGGTCGGCCGCGGGCGCTTGGCTCGCGGCGAGCCCGCCATGGCCAAGCACGGCGAGATAGGCGAGGTTGACCAGCAGGTAGCACGCCGCCACCAGCAGCATGCCCAGCACCAGCGCGCGCGGCAGCGTGCGCTGCGGCTCGCGCAGTTCGCCGGCGATGTCGTTGACGTAGTACCAGCCGCCGTAGGAGAACAGCACCGGCATGAGCGCGCCGATGAACGCCAGCGCGCTGGGTGCGCGCGCGGGCGCGACCGGCGCGGGCGCGCCGCCCGCGCCCAGTCCGACCGCGATGAGCAGCGCCACCGCGGCGAGCTTGAGCACGGTGAGGATGTTCTGCGCGAGCGAGCCGGCGCGGATGCCGAACCAGTTGACGCCGGCGAGGAACACCAGCGTGGCGACCGCCCACGGTCCGCTGTTGGCGACGCGGATGCCGGCGGCCGCGGCGGCGTATTCGACAAACACGGTGGCGACCGCGGCCAGTGCGCCGGAATGGTTGACCACGAGCAGGTTCCAGCCGTACATGAACGCGACCACGAGGCCGAACGCCTCGCGCAGGTACAGATAGCCGCCGCCCGCGTTGGGCCGGCGCGAACCCAGTTCGGCGTAGCACAGCGCGCCGACCAGCGCGATCGCGCCACCGAGCGCCCAGGCCAGCAGCAACTCGCCCGCCGACGTGGTGGCACGCGCGATCGCGGCCGGCGTGAGGAAGATGCCCGAGCCGATCACGCCACCGACCACCACCATCGCGGCGTCCCAGGTGCCGAGCCGGCGCGCGTAGCCGCCGCGGGATGGACTCATCGCGGCCTCCGCACGTGTGTGCCGGGCGATCGCAGGGCGACCGCACGTGACGGCTGCGCTGGCCGCTGCGGGCGCAGCGCGCGCGCGGCACCGGTGGCAGGGGACGCCGTGGCAAGCACGCTTGGGTGCGGCCGGGTGGCGGCGCGGCCGCTCATGCGGGCAGGGTGATGCTGCCGCGGATGCAGGTCACGCAGGCGCCGCCGATCGCGATGCTGCCGGCAGCCGCGTCCACGCGCACCTCGACCACGCCATCGCGACCGAGCTCGCGGCCCTGGCTCGCGCGGTAATGCGCGCCGAGCGCGGTCAGCTGGCCGCTGTCGCGCAAGAACGCCGCGATCGCGGCGTTGGCGCTGCCCGTGACCGGGTCCTCGTCGATGCCGTCGGCGGGGCAGAACGCGCGCACCACGATCGCGCAGGCGCTGCCCGCGGGTTCGCGCGCGAACACGCACAGGCCCACCGCGTCGCGCTCGCGCGTGGTCAGGGCCGCGACGGCGGCCAGGTCCGGGCGCAGTGCGCGCACCTGTGCGGGCAGCGCGAGCTGCGCCACGAGCCAGCGCGCACCCACGTCGACGAGACAGGGCGCGGGCGCCGTGCACGCCTCGCTGCCCAGCGCCGCGGTGAGCGCATCCAGGCGCGTGCGGCAGGGCTCGGTGCGCGCGGGCGGAGCCTGCACGAAGATGCTGCGCCCCGGGGTGTGCTCGATCCGCACCGGCAGCAGGCCCGCGGCGCATTCGAGCGTGAGCGCGCTGCGCGCGCCGAGCTCGCTGCGTGCCTGCAGCAGTGCGTGGGTGGCGCCGACGGTGGGATGGCCGGCGAATGGCAGTTCCTGGCGTGGGGTGAAGATGCGCACGCGGAAATCCGCCTGCGCCGTGGTCGGCGCGAGCACGAAGGTGGTTTCCGACAGGTGGGTCCAGTGGGCGAGACGCTGCATCGAGGCGCTGTCGAGCGAGTCGGCATCGAACACCACCGCGACCGGATTGCCATAGCCGGCGCGCGTGGTGAACACGTCGACCTGCGCGAACGGCCGGGTGCGGGTGCTGACATGAGGATCGTGCATAAGTTGCCACTGGTGCGGACACGGCAGCGCCGATTGTGCTGCAATCCGCGCATGCCGCGGCAAGCGCCCCGCGCGCCATGCCGCGACGGCATAAGCGCGCCGGTTGCGTTCTGCTGCGCTGCACGAAAAAATGCCCGGTCGCCCATCCTGCAGGGAATCCTCCTTGAACTCCGTCACGCCCGCTGCGCACAGGGCCTGGATCGTCGCCAAGTTTGGCGGCACCAGTGTGTCCACGCGTCCGCGCTGGGAGAACATCGCCCGCATTGCCGCCGCGCATCATGCGCGCGGGCAGCGCGTGCTGATCGTGGTCTCGGCGCTGTCCGGAGTGACCGACCTGCTCAAACGCATCACCGAGAGCGGGCACGACGAAGCTCTCGCGCGCGTGGCGCAGGCCGAGATCGTGCGCCGCCACGCCGCGCTGGTGGCCGACATGGAGCTGGCGCAGCCGCAGTTGCTCGCGCCGCTGCTCGCGCAGCTGGACCGGCTCATCGCCGATCCGCGCCGCGCCGGCCACGCGCTGGAGTGGCAGGCGCAGGTGTTCGCGCTGGGCGAGTTGCTGTCGAGCACGCTCGGTGCGGCGTTCCTGGCCACCCAGGGGCTGCCCGGCACGCAGTGGCTGGACGCGCGCGAGCACCTGCTGGCGCAGCCGCTGGCCAACCAGGGCGCGTGGAACCGCATGCTGTCGGCGACGGTGCCGGCCGCGCCCGATCCCGCGTTCGAAGCCGCGCTGGCCGCGCGCGGCGAGGTGTTCATCACGCAGGGCTTCATCGCGCGCGACGACGAGGGCCGCACCGTGCTGCTCGGACGTGGCGGCTCGGACACCTCGGCCGGATACTTCGGCGCGATGCTGCGCGCCCGCATGGTGGAGATCTGGACCGACGTGCCGGGCATGTTCAGCGCCAATCCGCGGCTGGTGCCGCAGGCGCGGCTGCTGGCGCTGCTCGACTATCAGGAAGCGCAGGAGATCGCGACCACGGGCGCCAAGGTGCTGCATCCGCGCTCGCTCGGGCCGCTGCGCCGCGCCGACGTGCCGCTCGCGATCAAGGACACCAACCGCCCGGACTTCGCCGGCACCCGGATCCGCGCCACGGGCAGCGACGCCGCGCCCTGCGTCAAGGCGATCAGCGCGCGCAAGGGCGTCACGCTGATCTCGATGGAAACGGTCGGCATGTGGCAGCAGGTCGGCTTCCTCGCCGACGTGTTCAGCGCGTTCAAGCGGCATGGCCTGTCGGTCGACCTGATCGGTTCGGCCGAGACCAACGTCACGGTGTCGCTCGATCCGAGCGAGAACCTGGTCAATTCCGACGTGCTGTCGGCGCTGGCCGCCGACTTGGCCAAGGTGTGCCGGGTCAAGGTGATGGCGCCGTGCGCGGCGATCACGCTGGTCGGGCGCGGCATGCGCGCGCTGTTGCAGCGGCTGTCGGGCGTGCTGGCCGAATTCGGCGCGATCGACGTGCACCTCATCAGCCAGTCGTCCAACAACCTCAACCTCACCTTCGTGATCGACGAGTCGCTCGCCGACGAGCTCATCCCGCGCCTGCATGCGCTGCTCATCCGTGCCGACGCACTGCGCGCCGAGGATGGCGCGGTGTTCGGGTCGAGCTGGCGCGAGCTGGAGGCCGGCGGCGCCACGCCGCCGGCGCCGACCTGGTGGCGGCGCGAACGCGAGCGTCTGCTCGCGCTGGGCGCCGAACAGTCGCCGCGCTATGTGTATTGCCTGGACGCGGTGCGCGCCAATGCGCGCGCGCTCAGCCGGATCGGCGCGGCCGATCCGGCGCATCCGGGCACGCTGGTCGATCGCTGGCACTACGCGCTCAAGGCCAACCCGCATCCGGACATCCTGCGCACGCTGCATGCCGAGGGCTTTGCCTTCGAGTGCGTGTCGCTGGCCGAGATCGATGCGGTGCGCGCGACGTTGCCGCAGCTCGCGGCCGAGCGCATCCTGTTCACGCCCAACTTCGCCCCGCGCGCCGAGTATGCCGCCGCGCTCGCGGCCGGCGTGCAGGTCACGCTCGACGCGCTGCATCCGCTCGAGCACTGGGGCGAACTGTTTGCGGGCCGGCCGATCCACCTGCGCGTGGACCTGGGCGTCGGGCGCGGCCACCACGACAAGGTCAAGACCGGTGGCGCCGGCTCCAAGTTCGGCGTGGCGCTGGACCAGGTCGAGGAGTTCCGCGCGCTCGCCCGCCGTGTCGATGCGCGCATCGTCGGCCTGCACGCGCACCTGGGCTCGGGCATCCTCGATGCCGGCCACTGGCGCGCGGTGTACGCGCAGCTGGCGAGCCTGGCCGAACGCTTCGACCGCATCGAATCACTCGACATCGGCGGCGGGCTGGGCGTGCCCTCGCGCAGCGACGAGAGCGCACTCGACCTGGCCGCGCTCGCGGCGGCGCTGGCCGAGGTCAAGGCGGCCTATCCGCAGTTCGCGCTGTGGATGGAACCGGGGCGCTATCTCGTGGCCGACGCGGGCGTGCTGCTCGCGCGCGTCACCCAGGCCAAGCGCAAGGGCCGCGTGCACTACGTCGGCGTCGACGCCGGCATGAACAGCCTGCTGCGGCCGGCGCTGTACGACGCCTGGCACGAAATCGTCAACCTCAGCCGCATCGACGAGCCGGCCGCGCAGATGGTGCAGGTGGTCGGGCCGATCTGCGAAAGCGGCGACGTGCTCGGCGCCAACCGGCGCCTGCCGCCGTGCAGCGAAGGCGATGTCCTGCTCATCGCCCAGGCCGGTGCGTACGGCGCGGTGATGGCCTCGCATTACAATCTGCGCGAGCCGGCGCCGGAGACGGTGATTTGAACGTGACGAGGGTGGACCCAAGGGCGCGCCGCCGTGCTGCACGGCGCGCCGCCGCGCAACCGCATGCATGCGCGCGACGGGGCCTGCTGCCATGACCCTCGCCGCCGACCCGCGCAGTGCGCGCAGCTTCCGCTTCGTGCGGCGTGAATACGCCGACGGCGTGGTGCGCCTCGTGTACGCGTTCGATGACGGTCCCGAACTGGTCGAGACCCTCCGCTTCCCCGAGCCGCCGCCGCTGGCGCCCGAACGCCGGGCCGCGTTCGAGGCCGCACTCGACCTGCTGCACCTGATCGCCGGCATCAGCTACTACAAGGCCGGGGTGCCCGACCAGATCCGCGTCGAATCGACCACGCTCGACGCGGCGGCCGCGACCTTCCTCGACGCGCTCTACCTGCACGGTCTGGGCGAGTTCGCGTTCCACAACCGGCTCGACCTGCGCGGCCGCATCGCGTTCCCCGCCGCGGGCACGCCCGCGCCGCCGGTGCTCGCGTCCGCAGCCGCCCCCGGCAGCCGGCGCACGCTCGTGCCGCTCGGCGGCGGCAAGGATTCGCTGGTCAGCGTGGAAATCCTGCGCAATGCCGGCGAGCCCGCCACCGCGGTGTGGATCGGCCGTTCGGCGCTGATCGAGGCCTGTGCGGCGCGCACCGGATTGCCGCTGCTCAACATCGGTCGCGAACTGTCGCCGCTGTTGTTCGAGTACAACAAGGCCGGCGCGTGGAACGGCCACATCCCGGTCACCGCGATCAACTCGGCCATCCTCGTGCTGGCCGCGGTGCTGTATGGCTTCGATGCGATCGCCTTCTCCAACGAACGCTCGGCGTCGAGCGCCACGCTCGAATACGACGGCCAGCAGGTCAACCACCAGTGGAGCAAGGGTTGGGAGTTCGAGCGCGGGTTTGGCCACTGGGTGGCGACGCGGATCGATCCGCAGCTGCACTACTACTCGCTGCTGCGGCCGCTGTCGGAGCTGGCGGTGGCGCAGCGCTTTGCGCGCAGCACGGTCTATGACGCGGTGTTCTCCAGCTGCAACCGCAATTTCCGCATCCTCGGCCCGCGACCCGCCGATCGCTGGTGCGGGCAATGCCCGAAATGCCATTTCGTGTTCCTCGCGCTGGCGCCGTTCATGCCCAAGCCGCGCCTGCTGGCGATCTTCGGCCGCAACCTGCTCGACGACGAATCGCTCGCACCCGGTTTCGATGCACTGATCGAATATCGCGACCACAAGCCGTTCGAGTGCGTCGGCGAGGGCGCCGAATCACGCGCCGCATTCGCCGCGTTGGCCGCGCGCGCGGAGTGGAGCGAGGACGCGCTGGTGGCGCGCTTCCGGCGCGAGATCGCGCCGCAGCTCGATCCGCGCGCGCTGGCGCTGGGCGCGCAGCTCGCGCCTGCGTCCGAGCACCGCATCCCGCCGCGACTGGTGCCGCTGGTGCTCGATGCGCACAGTTGATCGCAGCGGGCGGCGCGTGGCGGCATGGGGTCGCGCCCGCCCGCCGGGGCGGGCGCGGGTGAGCCATGGAGGGCGAACGGGCGCGCGCTCCATGGATGGAATCCGGCACCACGGGAGCACGCGCGCATGCGCATAGCGGATCTCGCCGGGCGGCGCGTGGCGGTATGGGGATGCGGCCGCGAAGGCCGCGCCGCGCTGGCGGCCTTGCACGAACGCCTGCCGCAACTGCGGCCACTGCTGTTCTGCAGCGAGGCCGAGCTGTGCGACGTGCCCGACCACACGCCGTTCGAGGTGGTCACCCATGCGCCCGACGCGGACGCGCTGTCGCGCTGCGAGGTGGTGATCAAGTCGCCGGGCGTGAGCGCGTACCGGCCCGAGTTGCTCGCGGCGCAGCAGCGCGGCACGCGCTTCACCTCGGGCACCGCGCTGTGGTTCGCCGAGCATCCGGATGCGCGCGTGATCGCGGTCACCGGCACCAAGGGCAAGAGCACGGTCACTGCATTGATCGCGCACCTGCTGCGCGCGCTGGGCCGGCGCGTGGCGCTCGCGGGCAACATCGGCCTGCCGCTGTTGCGCCTGCTCGATGCCGCGCCCGAGCCGGACTGGTGGGTGGTGGAGCTGTCGAGCTTCCAGACCCGCGACGCGGGCGCGGTCGAGGTCGGCGTGCTCAACAACGTGTACGAGGAACACCTGGACTGGCACGGCAGCCGCGAGCGCTACGTGGCCGACAAGCTCGCGCTGGCGCAGGCGGCGCGCACGCTGGTGTTCCATGCCGGCCAGCCCGTGCTGGCCGAATGTGCCGCGCGCCATCCGCGCGCGCTCGGTTTTGCCGACGCCGCGGGTTGGCACGTTGCCGCCGGCGGTGTGCATCGCGGTGCGCTGCGCGTGTTCGAGCTCGCGCGCTCGCCGCTGCCGGGTGCGCACAATGCGACCAACCTGTGCGCGGCGCTCGCGGCGATCGAGGCGGCCGGCGAGGATGCGCTGGCCGCGGCGCCTGCGATCGCGCGCTTCCGCGCGCTGCCGCACCGCCTGCAACGACTGGGCGAGCGGGATGGCCTGACCTGGTACGACGACAGCATCGCCACCACGCCGCAGGCCACGCGCGAGGCGCTCGCAAGCCTGGCCGGCCGTGCGGTGAGCGTGCTGGTGGGCGGCTTCGAGCGCGGCCTGGACTGGCGCGACTTCGCCGAGCATGTGCGCGCGCAGCCGCCGCAGGCGGTGATCACGATGGGTGCCAACGGTCCGCGCATCGCGGCCTTGCTGCGCGCGACCGGCGGCGCCTACCGGCTGGTCGAGGTGGCGGCCGTGGACGAGGCGGTGGCGCGCGCGCGCGAGCTCACGCCGGCCGGCGGCGTGGTGCTGCTGTCGCCGGGCGCACCGAGTTTCGACCAGTACCGCGACTACGCCGCACGCGGCGCGCATTTCGCCAAACTCGCGGGCTTCGACCCGGCCGCGATCGGCAACATCGAGGGACTGGGCATCGCCTGAGCGGGCAGTGCGGACGCGGACGTCGGGCGCGGCTATGATCGTGCCTTGTCCCCGGATCCGGAGTCGACCATGCGCACCAGCCTGCTCGCCCTTGCCATGGCCCTGGCCTCGCCCGTGCAGGCCGCGATGGTGGCGCAGCCGCTCGACTACGCGGTAGGCGGCAGCAAGCTGCAGGGCATGCTCGTGTATGACGACGCGGTGGCCACGCCGCGACCGGGCATCGTGATGGCGCCCGACTGGTTCGGCGTGACTCCCGCGAGCGTGGCGCTGGCCAAGCAGATCGCGGGCAAGGACTACGTGATCCTCGTGGCCGACATGTACGGCACCGGTGTGCGTCCCGGCAACGGCGAGGAGGCCGGTGCGCTGGTGGGCAAGCTGTATGCCGATCGCGCGCAGTTGCGTGCACGCATCAACGGCGCGCTCGCGCAGCTCAAGGCGCAGCAGGGCAAGGCGCCGCTGGACGGGCGCCATTGGGGCGCGATCGGTTTCTGCTTCGGCGGCACCAGCGTGCTCGACCTCGCGCGCAGCGGTGCCGCGGTCGCGGGCGTGGTGTCCTTCCATGGCGGACTCAAGGGGGATCCCGCGTTCAAGGATGACATCAAGGCGCGCGTGCTGGTGCTGCATGGCGCCGACGATGTCTACGAATCACCCGAGGAGATCGCCGCCTTCCAGCAGGAGATGCGCCAGGCCAAGGCCGATTGGCAGTTCGTGAGCTACGGCGGCGCGGTGCACTGCTTCGCGATCCCGACCGCGACCGGCGCCGCGGCCGGCTGCCAATACGACGAGCGCACGGCGCGGCGCGCGTTTGCGCACATGCGCGCGTTCTTCACCGAGGCGTTTGCGCCAGGCCAGTGAGGTGGGCGTCGCGCGCGGCAACCTCGTCGCAGCCGCGGTGGTCCGCGCTCAGGCGGTGTCGGCGAGCATCACGGTGTCGCGACCGGCCTGCTTGGCCGCGTACATCGCGCGGTCGGCGCGACGGATGAGGTCGGGCAGGGACTCGTCCGGCAGGCGCACGGCCACGCCGATACTGATCGTGGCGTCGGGCGCACCCACGCCCAGGCCGCGGCGTACGCGCAGGCGCAGCCGCTGCGCGAGCTCGCTGGCGCCGCTGGCATCGAGGCCGGGCAGCGCCACCACGAACTCCTCGCCGCCATAGCGGCCGCAGAGGTCGCCCGCGCGCAGCTCGCCGCGGATCGCATCGGCCAGCCCGCGCAGCACGGCATCGCCGACCTGGTGGCCGCGGCTGTCGTTGAGCTGCTTGAAGTGGTCAAGATCGAGGAACAGCAGCGCCAATGGGCCCAGCGCGCCGCTGGCCGCGGGCAAGCGACTCACGCGGTTGGCCCAGCCGCGGCGGTTGTACAGGCCGGTCAAGGGGTCGATTTCGGCCTGTTCGCGCGCCTGCTCGAAGGCCGTGCGCAGGTCCAGCGTGCGATAGGCCAGCGCGAGCGAGAACACGATGGCCTCGATCGCGCCGCAGCCGAACGCTGCTTCATCCGACCAGATCCAGTCGGGCGTGACTCCGTAGAGCTGGGCACTGCCGAGCACGGTGGCGGCCAGCAGCGGGGTCCAGCCCAGCATGAACAGGCCTGCATAGAACGAGCCGCGCCGCGCCGCGTGCAGCGCGATGCCCAGGAACAGCGGGCCGCCGAGGATCAGCAGCGGGTTGATGAGGCTGGCGCTGAGGTCGCGGCCGAATGGCAGCAGCCCGAGCAGCGCGGTGGCGACCGCGAAGCTGCTGAATGCGACCAGCACGCTGCGCGCACGCGGCGCGTAGCGCGCCAGATCGGCGTAGTGGATGAAGAACAACGTGGCGGCCGCAAGCGTGGTCGCCACCGCGATGCGGCCCCACACGCGCGGTGCGGACGCGAGCCACCACCAGCCCAGCGGCTCGAACACGTAGCCGCTCTGCAGCGCGAGGATGAAGGCGTAGCCCGCGATGAAGATCGCGTAGTGCAGGAAGGTGACATCGCGCAGGCGCTGCGCGAACACCAGCGCGATCAATGCCATCGCGAGCATGATGCCGAGCGAGGCGCTGGCCAGCGCGAGCCAGCGGGCATCGCTGCGCAGGAAATCGGGCGCGGATTCGGCGCTGAAGCGCAGCGCGCCCGCGATCACATGACGCGAATCGACGTGCAGGAGCAGGGTTGCGCCGGGGCCGGGCCCACCATCGAACATGAACGCCACGCGCCCATGCCCGGGCCAGACCCGACCCTCGTGGCGGCCCAGTTGCGCCTGCGCCAGGACCTGTCCGTGCGCATCGTGCAGCGTCAGCTGCTGCAGGCCGGCATTGAACACGCTCAGCACCCATGGCGCGGCGGGCCAGGCGCCATCCTGCGCACGCAGCTCGATCCATGCCTGTCCCCCGGCGGGCGCGATGCGCGTGAAGCGGCCGGGCGCGAACGATTGCCACTGCGCCGCGGCAGCGTCGGCTGGCGCGGGTGCGTCCGCCGACTGCGCTGCGCGCCATTGGCCCTGCAGCGCGATGTCCGCGGCTTTGCACGGCGCCTGCAGCCATACCGCCAGGCATGCGAGCAGCGACCCCATGACGAGGCCGTGGCGCCATCCGTGCAGCCAGTCGCGTGCGCGCGCATTCATCACGCGCACGCTAGCAGCAATCAGCGGGCAACGCACCGTGCGGGCGCGGCAGCCGTCGCGGGGACGCGTGGCATGCGCCGCCGGCGCCTACTGCCCGCGCATGCGGCCGAGGAAGCGCGGTCCGCTATTGCCCATCATGGGCAGCTTGATCTTGCCGATCGCGGCGATGCGCTCTTCGGCCATGCGGTCGGCCGCCTTGTAGGTGGGGATGCCATCGCGCGCGGCGATCTGGAAGATGCGCCCGACGTTGTAGTAGATCGTGCGCATCATGCGCATCGCCCGCTCACGGTTGTAGCCGTCGATTTCCAGCGACACGTTCATCACGCCACCGGCATTGACCGCGTAGTCGGGTGCATACACCACGCCGCGGCGATCGAGTTCGTCGCCGATCGCATCGTCGGCGAGCTGGTTGTTGGCCGCACCACAGATGATCTTGGCCTTGATCCGGTCGATGGTCTTGTCGTTGAGCGTGCCACCCAGCGCGCACGGGCTGTACACGTCGGCGTCGACATCGTAGATCTCGTCGAGGCCGACCGCGGTGCAGCCGTGCTCGTCGACCGCGCGCTGCACGCGGTCCTTGTGGATGTCGGTCACGAACACCTTGGCGCCCTGCTCGCGCAGCAGCTTGACGAACTCCATGCCGACATGGCCCAGGCCCTGCACCGCGAAGCTGTACTTGCCCACGTCCTCGTTGCCGTGCTTGTGGTTGAGCGCGGCCATGAGTCCCTGCAGCGTGCCGAATGCGGTGAACGGCGAGGGATCGCCCGAGCCGCCGTGCACCTGGTGCACGCCAGTCACGAACTCGGTCTCGCGGAACACGTATTCCATGTCGTTGACGTCGATACCGACGTCCTCGGCGGTGATGTAGCGCCCACCGAGCGAGTTGACGAAGCGGCCGAAGGCGCGGAACAGCGCCTCGGACTTGTCCTTGGCCGGATCGCCGATGATGACCGCCTTGCCACCACCGATGTTGAGGCCCGCGACCGCATTCTTGTAGGTCATGCCGCGCGACAGGCGCAGCACGTCGTTGAGCGCCTCGGCCTCGGTCTTGTACGGCCACATGCGGGTGCCGCCGAGGGCGGGGCCGAGCACGGTATTGTGGATCGCGATGATCGCCTTGAGGCCGGCGTCCTTGTTGTGGCAGAACACGACCTGCTCATGGCCGGTGGTGGCGAGGGTTTCGAACAACATGGCAACTCCTGCGCGGGCCCGTGATGCGTGCGGTCGCGCGACACATGCGCGGGCGTGGGTTGGGTGGATGGTGCGGTGAGGATGCGGCCGGGGTGGCCGTGCAGGGCGCGTAGTGTAGTGGCCCGCATCATGCGGGGACAGTCCGCAGCGCAGCATTGACGCCCGCCGGCGGCGCGGTTATGGCGCGATGCCCGCGCGTGCGCGGCCGACCGGCGCGAACGTAGTAAAATCGGCCTTTCCAGCGCTGCCGGCCCGCGAGTCATCGATCATGAGCATTCCCGCCACCACCGCCGCCGTACCCGCCGTGGAACCCGTGCCGCTGCGCTTCGTCACCGCGGGCAGCCTGTTCGATGGCCATGACGCCGCGATCAACATCATGCGCCGCCTGATCCAGGCGCAGGGCGCCGAAGTGGTGCACCTGGGCCACAACCGCTCGGTCGAGGATGTGGTGCGCGCGGCGCTGCAGGAGGATGCCGATGCGATCGCGCTGAGCTCCTACCAGGGCGGCCACATGGAGTATTTCCGCTACATGGTGGACATGCTCAAGGACAAGGGCGCGGCGCACATCCGCGTGTTCGGTGGTGGCGGCGGCACGATCACGCCCGAGGAAATCCGCGAACTGGAGGCCTACGGCGTCGAGCGCATCTACCACCCCAACGACGGCATGCACATGGGCCTGGTGCCGATGATCGAGGACGTGGTGACGCGCGCGCGCGCCGCGGCGCAGGCGCGCTTGGCGCGCGAGCCGCAGCTCGCGCCGCCCGCCACCCAGGTCGCGATCGACGACGAGATCGCGGTTGGCCATGCGCTCACCGCGATCGAGCAGGGCCGCCACGACGAAGCGGCGCTGGAGCGCCAGCGCAAGCAGTGGCAGCTGGCCGGCGGCCGCACCCCGGTGCTCGGCATCACCGGCACCGGCGGTGCCGGCAAGTCGAGTGTGGTGGATGAATTGCTGCTGCGCTTCCTGCACGCCTTTCCGCAGATGCGCATCGCGGTGCTCGCGGTCGACCCGACCCGGCGCCGCTCGGGTGGCGCATTGCTGGGCGACCGCATCCGCATGAACTGCCTGCGCAGCCATCGCGTGTTCATGCGCTCGATGGCCACGCGGCGCCAGCACGCGGCCACCAATGCGATGCTCAAGGATTGCATCGCGTTCCTGCGCGCGCAGGAGTACGACCTCGTGATCGTCGAGACCGCCGGCATCGGCCAGTCCGATTCGGAGATCGTCGACCTGGTCGACTTCCCGGTGTACGTGATGACGAGCGACTACGGCGCGGCCAGCCAGCTCGAGAAGATCGACATGCTCGACTTCGCCGAACTCATCGTGCTCAACAAGTTCGACAAGCGCGGTGCCGAGGATGCGTTGCGCGACGTGCGCAAGCAGTGGAAGCGCAATCGCGTCGCGTTCCAGACCCCCGACGACCAGGTGCCGGTGTATCCGACCATCGCGAGCCAGTTCAACGATCCCGGCGTGAGCTGGATGTTCGTCAACCTGTGCCGCCTGCTGCGGCACAAGCTCGCTGGCGGCGATGCGGCGAATGGTTCAGGCGCGCCGTTGTCGGCGCATTGCGACTTCCAGCCGCAGCTGGACACCACGATCAAGGAACCGCGCGCGACCGTGCTCATCCCGGGCAGCCGCGTGCGCTACCTGGCCGAGATCGCCGAGCAGGGCCGTGCGATCAACGCGCGGGTGCAGGCGCAGGCCACCCTCGCCGACCGCGCGCAGGCCTGCTGGCAGGCGCTGCGCGAACTGGGCGATGCGCAGCAGCCGAGCGCGCTCGACCTGTATCCGGATGCGGCGCTGCGCGACGGTGATGCGGCGCTGTGCACCTTGCGCCGCCGCTACAACGAGGCGTTGCAGGCGCTCGACGCCGATGCGCTGCGGCTGTTGCGCGAATGGCCGGCGCGGCGCGCGTCGATCACCGCCGATGTCAACGAGTACGAGGTGCGCGGCAAGACCATCCGCGTGGACAACTACCGCGAGTCGCTGTCGCACGAAAAGATCCCGAAGATCGCCGCGCCGCGCTACCAGGGCTGGGGCGAACTGCTGGTGTTCCTGCTCAAGGAGAACCTGCCCGGTGCCTATCCCTACACCGCGGGCGTGTATCCGTACCGGCGCAGCGGTGAGGACCCGATCCGCATGTTCGCGGGCGAGGGCACGCCCGAACGCACCAACCGGCGCTTCCACTACCTGAGCCAGGGCCTGCCCGCGGCGCGCCTGTCGACCGCGTTCGACAGCGTGACGCTGTATGGTGAGGATCCGGCGTCGCGACCGGACATCTACGGCAAGATCGGCAACTCCGGCGTCAACGTGCCCACGCTCGACGACATGAAGAAGCTCTACTCGGGCTTCGACCTGTGCGCGCCGACCACCTCGGTGTCGATGACGATCAACGGACCCGCGCCGATCATCCTCGCGATGTTCATGAACACCGCGATCGACCAGCAGGTCGAGAAGCACCTCAGGCAGGACCCGGCGCGCTGGGCCGCGGCGCAGGCACGGATCGACGCCCTGTTCGCGGGTCGCGAGCGGCCGCGCTACCACGGCGAACTGCCGGCCGGCAATGACGGGCTCGGCCTCGCGCTGCTGGGCGTGAGCGGCGACCAGCTGGTCGATGCCGAGACCTACGCGCGGATCAAGGCGCACACGCTGTCGACCGTGCGCGGCACCGTGCAGGCCGACATCCTCAAGGAGGACCAGGCGCAGAACACCTGCATCTTCTCCACCGAGTTCGCGCTGCGCATGATGGGCGACATCCAGCAGTTCTTCGTCGACCACAAGGTGCGCAACTTCTATTCGGTGTCGATCTCCGGCTACCACATCGCCGAGGCCGGGGCCAACCCGGTCTCGCAGCTCGCCTTCACGCTGTCCAACGGCCTCACCATCGTCGAGTACTACCTCGCGCGCGGCATGCACATCGATGATTTCGCGCCGAACCTGTCGTTCTTCTTCAGCAATGGCATGGACCCGGAGTACACGGTGATCGGCCGCGTGGCACGGCGCATCTGGGCGCGCGCGATGCGCGAGCGCTACGGGGCCAACGAGCGCAGCCAGATGCTCAAGTACCACATCCAGACCTCGGGCCGGTCGCTGCACGCGCAGGAAATCCAGTTCAACGACATCCGCACCACGCTGCAGGCGCTGTATGCGCTGTTCGACAACTGCAACTCGCTGCACACCAATGCCTACGACGAGGCAATCACCACGCCGACCGAGGAAAGCGTGCGGCGCGCGGTCGCGATCCAGATGATCATCAACAAGGAACTCGGGCTCAATTTCTGCGAGAACCCGTGGCAGGGCAGCTTCGCGGTCGAGTACCTCACCGACCTGGTCGAGGAAGCCGTGTACCGGGAGTTCGAAGCGATCAGCGAGCGTGGCGGTGTGCTTGGCGCGATGGACACGATGTACCAGCGCGGCAAGATCCAGGAAGAAAGCCTCTACTACGAGCACAAGAAGCACGACGGCAGCCTGCCGCTGGTGGGCGTCAACACCTTCCTGCCCAAGGAGCACGGTGGCGAGATCGCGACCCAGATCGAGCTGATCCGCTCGACCGAGCAGGAAAAGACCCAGCAGATCGACAACGTGCGCGCGTGGCAGGCCAGCCGCAACCGGCTCGCGCCCACGGGCGAGACCTCGCACGCGCATGGCACCGACGCCGATGCGCCCGACGAGGACGTGCATGACGGCCACGGCCTGCGCTACCTGCAGGACACCGCGCAGGCACGCCGCAACGTGTTCGCCGCGCTCATGGAGGCGGTCAAGACCCACAGCCTGGGCCAGATCAGCCACGCGTTGTACGACGTCGGCGGCGAGTATCGGCGCAACATGTAGGGATGGGCGCGCGGGTCCGCCGCGGGCACGGCGCGGGGTGGTGCGACCACCCGCGCGATGACAGGGGAGATCTGTGATGAAGTATCTGGCCGGCCTGCTCGGGATCGCGCTGTGCCTCGTGCCGACCGCGCACGCGGCCGAAGCTGCCAGCGCCGCTACCGCACCGCGCGAGATCGTGCTGGTGCGCCACGGCCACTACGACAAGGATCCCGCGATCGACGAGGCGATCGGTCCGTCGCTGTCGTCGCTGGGTGTGGCGCAGGCCTACCTGGCCGGTGCGCGCCTGCGCGGCGAGGACAGCGCGTTCGATGCGCTGTGGGTGAGCCCGATGCAGCGTGCGCGCGACACCGCCGCGGCAATTGGCGCCGAACTGCCCGCGCCAGGCTTCCGCATCGACGCGGAACTGGCCGAATGCACGCCCCCCACGCACCACGCCCAGGTGATGGCCGAAACCGATCCCGCGCACGCGGCCGCCTGCAAGGCGCGGCTGGATCGCGTGTTCGCGCGGCACTTCGCTGCCGGACCAGCGCAGCCGCGCCGGGAACTGCTGGTGTGCCACGGCAACGTGATCCGCTATCTCGTCACGCGCGCACTGGGCGTGGATGGCATGGCCTGGCTGGAGATGTCGGTCGGGCATGCGAGCATCACGCGCATCCGCGTCCAGCCCGATGGCCGCTACAAGGTGATCGCGGTCGGCGACGTGGGCCACATCCCCGCGGTGTTGCGCAGCGGTGCGAGCGGCGATGCCGCGCGCCGGCTGGCGCTACCGCCGCTGCAGCTGGTCCCGACCGGCGCCGCTGAACGGCGCCGCTGAACGGCGCGCGCACCGGGCCTGGCGCAGCCGGTGGTGGTGCGCGGCCGGTGGTGGTGCGCGGCCGGTGGTGGTGCGCGGCCAGGTCCGCCGCGGCGCGATCAGGACGAGTCGCGGTGCAGGCGCGCCACGCGTTGCCGGTAGGCGCCCACGTTGTCGCCGCGGATGCGCGTCTCGCGCGTGCGGCGCACCTCGTCGACCTTGTGGTCGAACTCGGCGCCACTGACCGGCTTGGCATCCACCGCGGTTTCGCGCTCGAACGCATGCGACTTGTCGGTGTTGCGGTAATAGCGGTACAGCGCCCAGTACAGGCCGGTGGCGCCGGCCGGGCCGAGCAGGAGCAGCCACAAGCCGCCGTCGTCGCTCATCACTGGCTCCCCACGATCCACAACGCGATGCCTTCGAGGAAGGTGCCGACCGTGAGTGCGGCCAGCAGCAGCTTCCATTGCTGCACCGGCACGCTGCCCATGGTTTCGCCGGTGCGGCCGTTGACCGCGATGTAGTGCAGCATGCCGCCGCCGCTGCCGGGCTGGTGGTAGGAATACAGCCACACCGGCAGGTACATCGACACCCAGCGCGAGCCATGCAGGTCGAGCCGCTCTTGTTCCCAGCGTACGCCGCGGCCATAGCGGCCCACCGACGACTCGACCTGGGCGCGCGCGATCGACAGCAACTGGTCCTCGAGCTCAGGCTGCAGCTGTTCGACGTTGAGGTCGCGCTTTTCCGACGAATGGCCGGCCAGCCACGACGCGTTCCACTTGACCGCGTTCTTGGTGTCGAAGGGCAGGATCGTGTTGATGATGTTGTTGGTGTTGCGGCGCGTGTCGAGGTTGCCGCGCGCCGCAGCCGATTCGATGGTGAGATCGTCGACCGTGAAGTCGACGTGGCGCCGCAGCGCGTACACATCGGCGTCGTAGTAGGTCTTGCGGTTGTCGCCGCTGCCCTCGGTGTAGCGGCGCGTCTCGATCTCGCCGCATCCGGCGATATCGGCGCTCGCGTTGGCGTCGATCACCATGTAGGGCAGGTACACGCCGAGCACGTTCTCGGGCGTGAACTGTTCCTTGAACTGCTTGAGCGCGAACAGACGCCGCTTGTCGACGAACTGGCGGATGCGCGCCACCGCATCGTCCTTCTTGATGTGGAACGGCAGGACCGCGTCGGGCACCGCGCCGTTGTCGATCTGTTCGTTGACTCCGAACACATGCCGGCACCAGTGGCAGCGCGCGGTCATCGCATTGGCGGTGTTGACGGTCACCTCGGCGCCGCATCCCTCGCACTTGAAGCTGCACAGGTCGGAACTGCCGGCGGCGATGTCCTGCGCGCCCGAGGCGACGACGGTGCTGTCGAGCTGGTCGATGTCCTTGCCCAGCCCGAATGCCTCCTCGACCCGCGTGCCGCTCCACTCGCTGCGGCAGTACAGGCAGATCAGCAGGTCGCTGCCGGGCTTTTGCCGGATCTCGGTGGCGCCGCAGTTGGGGCAACGGTTGATGCCGTCCTTGAGTTCGGCCGCGGCGGTGTCGATCACCGCCGGGTCGGGGGCGGTGATCTCGTCGCGGATCGGCTCGGGCAGCGTGGCCGGATCGAGCGGAAAGCTGCCCGGCGCCGGCGGCACCTCGCGCGGCGATCCGGGCCCGGTGGGCGGCGGTGCGGGCGTGTTGGCGTTGGACATCGGCGGCGCGTGTTCCCGTGCCTTACAGGCCCAGCGTCTTGCTCTTGAGCGCGTCGTAGTCGGCTTGCGTGATCAGGCCGAGGTCGAGCATTTCCTTGGCCTTCTTGAGCTTGGCCAGCGGATCATCCGCGGCCGGTGCGGCCGCGGGCGCCACCGGTTGCTGCAGGCCGCCGATGCCGCCCATCATGCCCGAAGCCATGCCGATGCCCATCATGCCGGCCGCGCCGCCGTTTTCGCCGGCCGACTGCATTCCGGCCGCGACGCTGGCCTGCAGGTTGGAGTTGCCGCGTGCGCCCATGAGCGCGTCCGCGCGCTGCACGGTCTTGAGCAGTTCGCGGGTGTTGGCGTCGTACTCGATCGACACGATGGCGGTCTTGACGATCGCCAGCCCGCGATCGGACTGCCACTGGTAGGCATTCTCCACCGCCGCCGACAGGCTCTTGGCGAAGCCGAGCGAGTCCTGCTGGATCTTGGTGATGCGGTTGCCCTTGCCGGGATCGTTGGTGTACAGGCTGAAGGCCGGCGCCAGCGAGCTCACCACTTCGTTGAACAGCTGGCTGGCGGCGGCGTTGTCGATGTCGGTGAAATCGAACACGCGGTCGCCCTGCAGGTAGCTGGCCGGCACGAAGTTCTTCACGAACAGGATCGGGTCGACGATCTTCATCGTGTACGAGCCGCGCGTCATTGCGCCGACCTGGGTGTTGAGGAAGCCGTCGTCCCAGTAGATCTCCGACTGCGTGCCGAAGCGGTTGTCGGGCAGCTCCTTGAGCGAGACGAACAGCGCCAGCTGCTGCGAACCGGGCTGGCCGCCGAACTTGAAACGCTCCCAGCTCTGCATGATCAGCGAGTCGACGAAGCCGCCGCCGGTGAAGATCGACTTGGAATTGATGTCGTCGGAGCGCCATTCGTAGGCGCCCGGCTCGGCCGCGAACGCGGTGACCTTGCCGTCCTGCAACAACAGCAGGCCGTAGCCCTCGGGGATGAGGATCTTGGAGCCGTTGGTGATGATGTTGGACGAGCCCCGGGTGTTGGAGCCGCGGCCCGCATTGGTGCCCTGCGCCACCGCGCCGAACAGCGCGGCCGTGGGCGGCAGCCCGGCCGGTACCGTGTAGAAGTCCTTCCACTGATCGGCCAGCGTGCCGCCGATCGCACCCACCGCAGCCTGAATGAGACCCATGACGCCCCCTCTTGATCCGCCGGCGGACACCGCGTCCGCCGTGACGGCGCACTATACCTGCCTGCGGCCGCGATGGACGCGCGATGCCACGGCCTTCAGCGGGCGTTGTGCCGGCCGGCGGCGCGTCAGCCGGCGGCCGTGGCCGGCGCGAGGCCGGAGCCGGTGTCGTGGGCCTGCTCGGCGTGGTGGTCCGCGCTCAGCATCATGTAGAACGCGGGCACCACGAACAGCGTGAACAGCGTGCCGATGGTGAGGCCGCTCACGATCACCAGGCCCATGTTGAAGCGCCCGGCGGCACCCGCGCCACTGGCCAGCACCAATGGCACCACGCCCAGCACCATCGCCGCGGTGGTCATGAGGATCGGCCGCAGGCGGATCGAGGCGGCTTCGACGATGGCGTCGAACTTGCTCTTGCCGCTGCGCTGCAATTCGTTGGCGAACTCGACGATGAGGATGCCGTGCTTGGAGATCAGGCCCATCAGCGTGACCAGGCCGACCTGGGTGTAGATGTTGAGCGAGGTCGCCCAGCGGCTGGAGATCAGGCCCATGCCGACGAAGCCGGGCAGAAGGTTGATGAACACGAGCGCGCCGAACAGCGCCATCGGCACCGAAACGAGGATCACGATCGGGTCGCGCAGCGAATTGAACTGCGCCGCAAGCGCGAGGTAGACGATGATCACCGCGAACAGCAAGGTGAGCACGAAGCCGCCCGACTCGGTCATGTACTGGCGCGCCTGGCCCGAGTAGTCGACGTTGTAGCTGCTCGGCGCGAGCTCGCGGATGGTGTCGCGCACGAGTGCGATCGCCTCGCCCTGGGTGGTGGCCGGCACGCCCTGGAAGGTGACCGAGTTGAGCTGCTGGAAGCGCATCAGGGCCTGCGGCACCACTTCGTCGGCGATGCTGGCCACGGTGGATGCGGGAATCACCGCACCGGTCGGCGTGCGCAGGTAGTAGTCGAGCACCTGATCGGGATTGAGGCGGTCCACCTGCAGCACCTGCGGGATCACCTTGTAGGAGCGCCCGGCGATCGAAAAGTAGTTGACGTAGCCGCCGCCGAGCGCGGCACCGAGCGCGCCGCCCACGTCCTGCGCGGTCATGCCCAGCGCGGCGATGAGGTCATGGTCGACCTTGACCGTGCTCTGCGGCTTGTCGATCTTGAGGTTCATGTCGACGAAGAAGAACTGGCCGCTGCGCTGCAGGCGGTCGAGCACGCCCTGCGCGACCTCGTACAGGTTCTCGAACGGCTCGGTGGTCGACATCACCACTTCCACGGGCATGCCCTGCGCACCTGGCAGCGGCGGGAACTGGAACGCGACCGCGTTGAGGCCCGCGATGCTGCCCCACTGCCGCTGCAGTTCCTGCTGGATCTGGTTCGCATTGCGCGTGCGCTGCGACCAGGGCTTGAGCTGGGCTCCCGTGAACACCGAGTTCGGCCCCGCAAACCCCGTGAACTGGAACGTCTGCGTCACCTCGGGCACGGCCTTGGCGAGTTCGTTCATCTGCGGCAGGTAGCCGGCCACCTGCAAGGGCGAGGCGTTGGGCGCCGCCGTGCCCATGCCGGCGACGATGCCCTGGTCTTCCTCGGGTGCGAGCGCGGTGGCCGAGTGGGTGAACAGGTAGGCCGTGCCGCCGAGCAGCAGCAGGCCCATCACCACCGGCACGCTCCAGGTCTGCAGCACGCTGGACAGGCGCCGCTGGTAGCCCGCATGGAGGCGGTCGAAGCGCTGGTCGAGAAAATCGACGAAGCGGTTGCTGCCGTGCTCGCTGCGCAGCAGGCGCGAGCCGAGCATCGGCGACAGCGCCAGCGCCACGATCGCCGACACCGTGACCGCGCCTGCGAGCGTGAAGGCGAACTCGGTGAACAGCGCGCCGGTGAGGCCGCCCTGGAAGCCGATCGGCACATACACCGCCACCAGCACGATCGTCATCGCGATGATCGGCCCGACCAGCTCGCGCGCGGCCACCAGTGCCGCATCCAGCGGCTTGCGGCCTTCCTCCTTGATGTGGCGGTCGATGTTCTCGACCACGATGATCGCATCGTCCACCACCAGCCCGATCGCCAGCACCAGCGCGAGCAGCGTGATGAGGTTGATGGTGTAGCCGAGCAGCAGCATCACGAAGAATGCGCCTACCAGCGACAGCGGCATCGCGACCAGCGGGATCAGCACCGCGCGGAAACTGCCCATGAACAGGAAGATCACCAACGTCACGATGAGCAGCGCCTCGATCAGCGTCTTGATGACCTCCTCGATCGAGGTGTTGATGAACTCGGTGGCATCGAACACGATGGTGCCGTTGATGCCGGTGGGCAGTTGCGCCTGGATCTCGGGGAACGCATCGCGCACGCGCGCGGCCACGTCGAGCACGTTGGCATCGGGTGCGCTCTTGATGCCCAGAAACACCGACTGCTTGCCGTCGAAGGCGACTGCGGAGTCGTAGTCCTCGGCTCCGAGCACGACGTTGGCGACATCCTCCAGCCGCACCAGCGCGGTGCCGCTGCGCTTGACCACCAGCTGGCGGAACTGGCCCACGTCATGCAGGTCGGTGTCGGCGGTGAGCGCGACGGTCACGGCCTGGCCCTTGGTGGTGCCGACCGCGGTGAGGTAGTTGTTGGCGGCCAGCGCGCTGTAGACGTCGGCTGCGGTCACGCCATGCGCGGCCATGCGTGCGGGGTCCATCCACGCGCGCAGCGCGAACTGGCGCCCGCCGAGCACCTCGGCGGTCTGCACGCCGTCGATCGCGTCGAGCTTGGGCTTGACCATGCGGATCACATAGTCGGTGATGTTGTTGGCCGGCAGGCTGTCGCTGCTGAAGCCCATGTACATCGCCGCGGTGGTTTCACCGACCTGCACCGATACCACCGGCTGTTGCGCCTGCGCCGGCAACTGGTTGCGCACCGAGCTGATCTGGGTCTGGATCTCGGTGAGCGCGCGGTTGGAGTCGTAGTTGAGCTTGAGCGTGGCGGTGATGGTGGATACGCCGGTGAGGCTGGACGAGGACAGGTAGTCGATGCCCTGCGCCTGCGCGATCGCGGCCTCCAGCGGCTGGGTGATGAAGCCGGCCACAGTGGCCGCATCGGCACCGAAATAGGCCGTGGTCACGGTCACCACCGCGTTCTCGGTCTCGGGATACTGGCGCACCGACAGGTCGAAGGCAGCGCGCAGGCCGAGCACGAGGATGAGCAGGCTGACCACGATCGCCAGCACCGGCTTGTTGATGAACAGATCGGTGAATTTCATTGCGTGTCCCGTGGGTGCAGGCGGGGATCAGTGTTCCTGCGGTCGCGGCGCGGGATCGTTGGCGGGCTGATGGCTGTTGTTGATCACCAGCGGGGTGCCGTTCTTGAGCTTGAGCTGGCCGCTGGTCACCACTTCGGTGCCGGCTTCGAGGCCACCCACGATCGCCACCTGGTCACCACGCGTCGCGCCCGTGGTGACGAAGGCCTGCTGCGCGGTCGGCTTGTCGTCCTTGCCCGCGGGCGGCTTGACGATGAACACGGTCTGCCCGTACGGATTGAAGGTGATCGCGGCCTGCGGCAGCGTGAGCTCGCGCCGGGCGCTGCCGACATCGACGCTGACGTTGACGAACATGCCGGGCACGAGCAGGCCATCGCCGTTGGCGGCGCTGGCCTCGACGCGCACGTTGCGCGTGTCGGTGTCGACCTTGGGCTCGATCGCGCTGAGCGTGGCGGTGAACTCCTGCTGCGGGTGCGCGTTGCTGCGCAGGCTCACGCGCTGGCCGACCTCAAGCTGGGCGAGGTCGCGCTGCGGCACCTGGAAATCGACCCGGATCGGATCGAGTTGCTGCAGGGTCACGATCGGGCTGCCGGCGCTGACGTAGGCGCCCGGGCTGAGCGTGATGATGCCCGCGCGACCCGTGAATGGAGCGCGCAACTGCTTCTTGCCGAGGATCACGCGCGCATACTGCACGCTGGCCTGCTTGGCCTTGTAGTCGGCCGCGATGGTGTCGTAGTCGGCCTGGCTGATCGCCTTGACGGCGATCTGGCGCTGGGCGCGGTCGAACGTGAGCTTGGCCAGCGCGGCGGCGGTTTCGGCCTGGTTGAGCAGCGCGGCATCGTCCTCGTCGCGCAGTTGCACCAGCACATCGCCCTGTTGCACCACGTCACCCGACTTGAGGTTGACCGCGGCGATCACGCCGGACACATCGAAGGCGAGGTCGGCGCCGCGGCTCGCGCGCAGGCTGCCGATCGCCGCCAGCACCGGCTGCCAGTCGTCGAGCGCGACGCGGGTGGTGCTCACGGTCTGGGGTGGTACCGGCATCTCGCGGGCCGCCTTCTTCATCATGACCTGGCCGAGCACATTCCAGCCGATCAGCACCGCCAGCAGCGAGCCGACCGCGATCAGCATGAGGATCATGCGCCGGCGGGCGCTGGGGACGCGTTGCGTGCGCGCAGTCATGCGCGATTCTCCATGGTCGTGGGGAATGGCCCCGGGGTCTGCCGCCGCCGGTGCCGACGGGATCGGCCAGCGGCAGGCCCGCTGCGGGGTGCCAAGGGTGCCATTTGAACAGGAATCGCTCCGGTTTGGGTGAGTCGAAGGTCACGTGGTGGGCCAGCCGGCACGGAGCTGGCACCATGGACGACTGCTCCGTTGAGGCCATCCTGATGGATCGACCCACCCAGCTCGAACTGGCGCAGCGCCTGCGTGCGCTGCACCGGCACCCACGCCCGCTGCTGCTGCCCAACGCATGGGATGCGGGCAGCGCGCGCCTGTTGGCCGCACTCGGCTTCGCCGCGGTCGCGACCACCAGCGGTGGCATGGCCTGGTCACTGGGCTACGCTGATGGCGAGCGGGCGCCGCTGGACGAACTGCTGGCGGCGATCGCGCGCATCGTGCGCGTGACCGCGGTGCCGGTCAGCGTCGACTTCGAGGGCGGCCATGCCGCGACGGCGGCCGGCGTGGGCGAGCACGTGCGCGCACTCATCGACACCGGCGCGGTGGGCGTCAACCTCGAAGATGGCATCGGGCACACCCGCCTGCGCGACATCGATGCCGCCGCCGCACGCATCGCCGCCGCGCGCGAGGCGGCCGATGCCTGCGGCGTGCCGCTGGTGATCAATGCGCGCGTGGATGTATGGATCGTGGGCGGCGCGGCCAGCGACGAGGAGCGCTTCGAGGACGGCCTGCGCCGTGCCCGCGCATACCTCGCGGCCGGCGCCGACTGCATCTACCCGATCGCGGTGGCGCAACCGGCGCTGATCGGCCGGTTGTGCGCGGCGATTCCCGCACCGGTCAACATCGGCGCGCGCCCCGGCCTGCCGCGGCTGGATGAACTGGCGCGCCTCGGCGTCGCACGCGTGAGCACGGCCACCCGGCTGGCCACGCTGGCGCTCGGCGCCGTGCACGCGGCCGCGCAGCGCCTGCGCCACGAAGGTGACTTCGCTGCACTGGCCTCGGCGTTCGACTACGAGCAGGCGCAGCGTCTGTTCGAGCGCGATTGACCGCTGGTGCGCCGCGCGCCTGCGCAGGGCGGCGCTGCCGCAATCCATGCGGGTCGTTCAGTGGGTGCGGCGCTGCAGCCAGTCGCCGAGCACATCGGGTGCCAACGGCGGGGCGAACAGGAAACCCTGGCCTGCATCGCATCCCTCGCGCATGAGGAACTGCCACTGCTGCGGTGTCTCCACGCCTTCAGCCAGCGTGCTCATGCCCAGGCTGCGGCCCATCGCGATGACCGCGCGGCAGATCGCGGCGTCGTTGCTGTCGGTGTGGATGTCGCGCACGAACGACTGGTCGATCTTGATCTGGTCGATCGGCAGGCGCTTGACGTAGTTGAGCGAGGAGTAGCCGGTGCCGAAGTCATCCAGCGCAAAGCTCACGCCGAGTGCCTTCAGCTCGCGCATGGTGGCGACCGCGCGCTCGACGTTGCCGAGCAGCATGCCCTCGGTGATCTCCAGGCGCAGCCGGCTCGGATCGACGCGGTGCTCGTGCAGCAGCCCGCGCACGCTCGCGACGAAGGCGGGCTGGTAGAACTGGCGCGGGCTCACGTTGACCGCAACCTGCAGGCGGCGCAGCAAGGGCTGCGCGCGCCAGCCGCCGAGCAGGCGGCAGGTGCGGCCGATGACCCAGTGGCCGATCGGCACGATCAGCCCGCTTTCCTCGGCCAGCGCGATGAACTGGTGCGGGGTGAGCAGGCCCTGCCGTGGATGCTGCCAACGCAGCAGGGCCTCGACGGCGCGGCAGTGCCCGTCGGCGTCGACCTGCGGCTGGAAGTGCAGCAGGAACTCCTCGTGCGCGAGCGCGCTGCGCAGGTCCGCTTCCAGCTGCGCACGCGCGGCCACACCGGCTTGGATCGCCGGGTCGAAGAAGCGCAGCGTGTTGCGGCCGGCGGCCTTGGCCTCGTACATCGCCATGTCGGCGCGCTTGAGGATCTCGTTGGCGTCGCTGATCTGGCCATCGAACAGGGTGATGCCCAGGCTTGCGCTGTTCTGGTAGGGCATCGCATCGAGCAGGCACGGTTGCGCGAGCGCCTGCAGCACGTGCTCGCCGATCCGGCCGGCCTGGCGCGCCGCGCGCGTGCGGTCCCGGTCGAGCGGCTGCAGCAACAGCACGAACTCGTCGCCACCCATGCGCGCCACCGTGTCGCTGTGGCGCACCACGGTGGCGAGCCGCCCTGCCATCTCCACCAGCAGGCGATCGCCGATCGCATGGCCCTGGGTGTCGTTGAGCACCTTGAAGTGATCGAGGTCGAGGTAGACCAGCGCGCCGTGGTGGCCTTCGCGCCCACAGGTCGCGATCGCGCGTTCGAGGCGCTCGTGCAGCAGGCGGCGATTGGGCAGGTTGGTCAACGGGTCGAAGAAGGCCAGTTCATAGGCCTGGCGTTCGATCTGCTTGCGCTGGGTGATGTCGCGCCACACACAGTACAGGGCCGGCTGATCCTGCATGTCGATGCGTGCGAGCGTAACCTCGGCGGGAAAGCACGAACCGTCGGCGCGGCGGTGCTGCCACTCGAAGCGGTGCACGCCCTCGCGCATCGCAATCTGCATCATCTCCTCGGCCTTCTCGAACGAGGAACGCCCATCGGGCTGAAACTCGGGCGACAGCCGCGAGGGATGCTGCAGAATGTCCTCACGCCGCGCGTAGCCGAGCATCGCGCTCGCGGCGTGGTTGCAGTCGGTGAACTGGCCGCGTTCGATCAGCCAGCAGGGATCAGGCGAGTTGTCGAACAGGTCGCGGAAGCGGGTTTCGCCGCGCTGCGCCGCGGCCGTGCCGGTGGCGTGCGGCTGCGCACGCAGGCAGCGCGCGTGCAGCAGCGTGGCCAGCGTCACGCACAGTGCGGGCAGCCAGGGTTCGCAGGCGCTGAACGCCTCGGCGTTGCGCACCCGCCAGCACAGGCTGCCCAGGCAGGTTTCGCCGACTTCGAGCACATCGCAACGCTCGCACGCCGACAGCGCGGTGCGGCGGTCGCGGTGGAACCTGACCGAGGCCACGCCCGGCAACTGCGCCAGGCGTGCCTCCAGCAATGGCCCGACCACTTCGTCGGGCACCACGGTCACCTCAGCCAGCAAGTTGAGCAGCCACTCCGTCGCCGCTGCGACGGTGCCCGGATCGCCCCGTTGCTCGTCTGGATTGGGCTGGCGCACGTGCGGATAACCTTGGCTCGGGTGATGCACATCCTGTTGCGGAAGGCGGGCCGCGTCGATGGCGCGGCCGCTGCAACGATCATGCGCGCAAGCGTGGGAGGGCGTCGAGACGTTTCATGTGATGGCCTGGGTTGCAGGGCCCTCGCAGGTTTCGTGCGGGGTGACGCACACGCGGTCGCGTCCTTGGGTCTTAGCCTCGTACAACAGGCCGTCGGCGATGCGCAGCAGCGCCTCGCCATCGGGTCCGTCGCGCTGGTCGACCACACCCGCGCTGATCGTGAAGCCTGGCACCCCGCCACGCGCGGTTGCGCGCGGCAGCTCCGCGCGCATGCGCTCGAGCAGTTCGGCCGCCGCCGCCGCATCGAGCCCGACCAGCAGAATCACGAACTCCTCGCCGCCGAAGCGGCACACCAGGTCGTGGCGGCGCACCGACTGCCTGAGCATGTTGGCCAGCACCTTGAGCGCGCGGTCGCCGACCTCGTGGCCGTGGTTGTCGTTGATCTGCTTGAAGTGGTCGATGTCGGCGATCACCAGCGCGAATGGTGCTTCCTGTTCGAGCAGGATGGCCAGGCGCGTGTCGAGCGCACGGCGGTTGTGCAGACCGGTCAACGGATCGGTGGTGGCTTTGGCCTCCGATGCCGCCACCGAACGAATGCCGGCCAGTCGCGTGCCGACCTTGTGAGCATTGAAGTTGAGCGATTGCAGCAGGCGGTACAGCGCGGGATCGTCGGCCTTGCCCAGTGCGCGGATCATGCCGGTGCCGCGCCCGCCGGTGAAGATCGGCGTGCAGGCCGCGGCGCAGCCCGTGTCGATCTGGCCACCCAGGCCTGGGCAGGCACTCAAGGCCATGCCATCTTCGTACACCAGGCCCTGCCCGCGACGCACCGATGGACAATCGTTCGGGCGCCGGATCACGCAGCGCGCGGCCGGCTCCATGTCACCCACGGTGATGCGGTGGCTGACCTCGCCATCGGGATCATCGGCCAGCAGCAGTTGCGCACCGCCCTCGTTGGACACGGATTTGAGCGCCTGCTCGGCGATGCGCAGCACCGCGCTCTCGTCCTCGGCGATTTCCAGCGCATGCTGGAGGCGCGCGTCGGTCTCGTGCGCGCGCAGACGATCTTCGGCGAGGCCGGCCTTGGCCACCTGCTCGGCCAGCCGTTGCGCATGCTCGGCCAGCAGTGGCGCCAGCAGTTGGTACCACAACGTGGGCGCAGCGAGCAGCATGAACACCGCCACGCCGGCGAGCACCTGCAGCGCACCGACCTCGCGTGGCACGAACACGCGCGCCACCGCCATGCCGGCGCCGCAGGCGAGCGCAAGCAGCCCCAGCAGCACGAGGAAACGCCGCCGGGGTGCCATGGCCGTGGCCGCGCGCTGCGTGGTCTCGCCCTGGCCAGGCGCGCTGGCCGATTCCTGTGCAAAACGGATCTTCATGCTGCCCCCTTGCCAATGGCTGTCAGGCCGATGCAGGCGTGTGCCGGCAGTCTGCGGCCACGACCGGCCGCACGCCACCTTTGGCATACGATGTCATGAAATGCAAATTTTGCGCCAACTCGCGGGCGCGCAAGGGTTTTTCAGTGCAAAATCACGCGGTTCCATGTCCTGGCCGCCACGGTGGAAGCCTGGCACGCGTCTTGCCCTGACCGTGGGGACAGGATCGAACCCGCGCGCACGGCACCGCCGGCGCACGCCGGGCGGGTGACCCGGGCTGAGCGGAGGGCGTGGTGGGACTGGAAGAAATTCGCTTCAATGCAGCGGTCGTGCGCGCGTTCGTGATGTTCTCGCGTGTGGCGGGCTGGCTGGTGCTGGCGCTGGGGCTGCTCACGCTGCTGGCGTGGCTGACCGGCGTGGACGTGCTGCGCCTGCTGGCTGGCGCGACTGCCGGCATGCGCTTCGGCGCGGCGTGCGCCGCCGTGCTCGCTGCCGGAGCCTTGCTGCTCGCGCCTCGAGCGCGCAGTCTCAGCCTCGCCTTGTCCGTGCTGCTGCTGGCCTACGCCGGCTTCGAGTCCATTCATTACCTGGGCGGCGGCCACGAGCCATTCGTGCGTTGGCTGGAACGGTGGCTGGCGGTCGAGGCGCAGGGAACGCCGCTGCACATGACCGAAGTGGCCACGGTCGGTTTCGCGCTGATTGGCGTGCTCGGCGTGTGCGTGGCGTCGCGGCGCGCGCTGTGGCTGGGCGAAGCGTGCGCGCTGGTGGTGATCGCGATCGGCACCGCCTCGGCGGCGTCCTACGGCATGGTGCTGGCCGGTGGCAGCGCCGACCTGCTCAACCGGCTGCCGCTGGCTACGGCGCTGGCGCTGTTGTTGCTGGCGCTCGCATGGATGTCGTCGGTGCCCACGCGCGGGCTCACCCGCATCGCCGTGGCCGACAGTCTCGGCGGCGCGTTCGCGCGTCGCCTGATCCTGCCATCGCTGCTGCTGCCGGTGCTGCTCACCTTCGTGTTCGAGTTGATGCAGTCGCGTTGGCAGATCGCCGAGTCGCTCACGCTGCCGCTGGCGACGATGGCCACCGGTGGCGCGGTGGCGACGATGATCGTGTGGGTCGCCTTCCTCATGGACCGCAGCGAGCGCCAGCGTCGCACCGTGCTCGCCCTGCGCGAGGATGCGCACACCGACGCGCTCACCGGGGTGGTCAACCGGCGCGGCTTCGACCAGCGCCTGGCCGCGCTGCTGCACGAGCACGAAGGGCTGGCCACGCTGGGCGTGCTCATGCTCGACCTCGACCGCTTCAAGAGTTTCAACGACAGCTTCGGCCACCAGGCCGGCGACGAAGTGCTGCGCGAGACGGGACGCCTGCTGCGCGCCGAGGTGAGGCCACGCGACGTGGTCGCGCGCTATGGTGGCGAGGAGTTCGTGGTCGTGCTGCCCGACTCCGACCGTGAGCGCGCGGCCCGGGTCGGCGAGCGCATCCTCGCGGCGTTCCGTCGCCACGCCTGGCCGCTGCGTCCGGTCACCGTGAGCATCGGCGCCACCATCGCCCTCGCGGGCGAGGACCCGGCCGCGGTGTTGCGCCGTGCCGACGAGGCGTTGTACTGCAGCAAGCAACAGGGTCGCGACCGGCTCAGCTTCGATGGCGGCCCGTGTCAGGGGCTGCTGGCCAGCGGTCCGGTCATGTTGCCCTGAGCGCACGCGGCGGCATTGCTTGCGGCAGTATCGGTGACCAGGCCCAGGCCCATCACCTCGACCGCCAGCCTGGCCTGTTCGGCTTGCGTGCGCGCGAGGATGTCGGGGTAGACGAGCTGCTCCTCCTTCTCGTCATGACCATCGAGCAGCAGCAGGAAGCGGCGTCGCGTGGCCGCATCGTCCAGGCGTGCGAGATCGCGTCGCAGGTGTCCGTGCTCGTTGCACAGGCCACGCACCCAGCCCTCGCGCCCGCCCGCGGCGAGATAGGGTGGAAACAGCAACCGTTCCTCGATGAACAGATGACGCGCCAGCACGTTGCGCAGCCAGCGCATGCGCTGCGTGTCGCCGTGCAGTGCGCCGGCGAGCGCGGCCTCGATCACCGCGTGGTCGCGCCCGAGGTATTCGAGCAGGCCGATCGGCTGCGCGGCGCACACGAGCAGCGCCACATGCTCGTGCGCAGTGCGCTCCAGCGGGTGCCAGGCCAGCGTACCCGCACCGGCCTCGATCGCCGCGCCGACTTGGGCGGTGGGATCGAACGGCGTGCGCAGCAGGCAGTGGCTGCCGCGCGCGAGCGTGCGCAGCAGGTGCTCCAGTGTCGGGCCATCGGCCGCCGTGAGGCAGGTCGCATCGTCGAGCAGGGCCGCGCGCAGCGGCTGCGGCGCGGCGGCGGCGGTGGCGTCGTCGGCATGGATCTCCAGCACGAATGCCGCATCGGCGTTGCCGCCGTCCACGCGCCAGCGCGTGCCCGGCGCGATCCAGCGCGTGCTGCCGGCGCCGAGTTCGAGCGCGGCGATGCCATCCTCACCCAGCCACTGGATGTCGAGCCGGCCGCGCGTCACCTGCAGGCATTCCCAGCGATTGGCGCGCGGCGCATGCCAGTGGCGCAGGCGCTCGGGCAGGGCCGTGAGTTCGTACTCGCGCGAACGCCCGAGCCGGCGCATGTGTGGTGAAGGTGGGTGGGTGTGGCCGAGCGTCATGCACCGAGTGTGGGGGAGTCGTACCGCGCGCCACAAGTCGCGCCGAGCGGGCACGGCCCGGCGCGCCGACCGGACAGCGCTGCGCCACCCGCGCGATTGCGCGCAAGCGCCCCCGATCGTGATCGCGCGAGGCCGCTGCGCGCTGGCGCGAGTGGGTGCCTGCGCGGGTGGGTGGCCGGCCCTCCGGCCGGCACCGCACCGGTGCTCAGTCGGCTTGCGCGTGCGCGAGGCCGGTCAAGGCCTGCGCGAGGTCCTGCCACAGGTCCTCGACGTGCTCGATGCCGACCGACAGGCGCAGCAGGCCCGGGGTGATGCCGCTGGCCGCGCGCGTGGCCGCGTCCAGTACGCGGTGGGTGAGGCCGGCGGGATGCTGGATCAGCGTGTCGACCGAGCCCAGGCTCACCGCCGGCGTCATGAGCTTCACCCGCGCCATGACCGCAGCCGCATCGGCATGGCCGCCATGCAGCTCGAACGAAAGCAGCGCGCCTGGACCACTCATTTGGCTGCCCAGCAGGTGCGCGTTGGCGCTGCCGGGCAGGCCCGGGTAGTACACCTTCGCGACCGCGGGATGCGCGGCCAGCCGTTGCGCGATGAGCTGCGCATTGGCCTGCGCGCGCTCGACCCGCAGCGCGAGCGTGGGCAGGCCGCGGTGCAGCAGCCAGGCGGCCAGCGGGTGCAGCAGCGCGCCGGTGGCCGCGCGCACGCTGCGCAGCGCGCCCGCATGCGCCTCGTCGCAGCACACCACGCCCGCGATCACGTCGCCATGGCCGCCGAGGAACTTGGTGGCACTGTGCAGCACCCAGGTGGCGCCACACTCGGCCGGGCGCTGCAGCACCGGCGTGGCGAAGGTCGAATCGACCAGCACCGGCACCGTGCCGGCCGCGGCCACCACCGCACGGATGTCGACGAGGTTGAGGGTCGGGTTGGACGGGGTCTCGATGACCACCAGCACGGTGTCGGCGCGGCGGCGCGCGGCGATTTCGCCGGCTTCGACGAACTCGGCCTCGAGCCCGCACAGCCCACTCGCGAGCAGGTGGTCGGAGGTGCCGTACAGCGGCCGCACGACCAGTACGTGGCGGCCGTGCTGGCTGCGCTCGAGCAGCACCGCGGTGAGCGCGGCCATGCCCGAGGCGAAGGCCACGCAGGCCTGGGTGCCCTCGAGGCTGGCGATGGCCTGCTCCACGCGCGCCACGGTCGGGTTGTGCAGGCGCGCATAGATCGGATTGTCGGCATGCGCCGCGCCTGCGACCAGCGCATCGAAGCTCGCGGTGCCGGTGGCGAGGTCGCGCACCGGGTAGGTGGTCGACAGGTCCAGCGGCGGGGCGTGCACGCACAGCGCGCCGAAGTCGTCGCGACCGGCATGGACGGTCGTGGTGTGCAGGTGGCTCATGGCGCCCTCCGTAACGACGATATGGCACCATTGTGGAACATGGTTCGGTCAGCGTGCGTGTGGCCGAACGATATTTCGCCATCAAGGCCATGCGCCATGCTCGATCGAACCGACTACGACCTGCTGCGGCTGTTGCGGAAGAATGCTCGGCTGCCCAACAAGGACCTGGCCGAAAAGGTCGGCATCGCGCCGTCGACCGCGCTCGAGCGCATTCGCCGCATGCGCGAGTCGCGCGTGTTGCTGGGCTACCACGCCGAGATCGCACCGCAGGCGCTGGGCGTGGCGCTGCAGGCGATGGTGTCGGTGCGGCTGGCACGGCATTCGCGCGCGCTCGTCGACGGCTTCCACCAGCACCTGCTGAGCCTGCCCGAAGTGCTGGCCTGCTATCACGTGGCCGGCGCCGACGATTTCCTCGTGCACGTGGGCGTGCGTGACAGCGAACACCTGCGCAGCTTCACGCTTGCGGCGTTCACCGAGCGCGAGGAAGTTGCGCACATCGAGACGCGCCTGATCTTCGAATTCCGTCGCAACGTCGAACTGCCGGCGCAGGCGCCACCTCCGGTGGCGTAGGCGTGCCTGCGCGGTCGCGTGCGCCGTGCGGCCGCGGCCGCGGCCGCGCCGCGCACGGTCAAGCCAGCGGTTCGAAACGCGCGGTGAAGTGGCGCAGCTGGCGCGGCTCGGCCACGATGCGGTAGCCGCGCAGGTCAGCGGCCTTCGCCGCGACCTGCTGGCACACCTCGATCACGTAGTCGATGTGGCTTTGGGTGTAGGTGCGGCGCGGGATCGCCAGGCGCACGAGGTCGAGTGCGGCCGCGTGTTCGCTGCCGTCACTGTGGCGGCCGAACATGACCGTGCCGATCTCGCAGCCGCGCACGCCACCGGCCTCGTACAGCGCCACCGCGAGTGCCTGCCCCGGGTACTGCAGGGGCGCGATGTGCGGCAGCAGCGCGCGTGCGTCCAGGTACACCGCGTGGCCGCCGATCGGCTGCACCACCGGGATGCCCGAGCGCGCCAGCGCCTCGCCGAGGTAGGCGGTCGAGCGGATGCGGTAGCGCAGGTAGTCGTGGTCGACCACTTCCTTGAGGCCCTGCGCCAGCGCTTCGAGGTCGCGCCCGGCGAGGCCGCCGTAGGTCGGGAAGCCTTCGGTGAGGATCAGCAGGTTGCGGCACTGCTCGGCCAGCGCGTCGTCGTTGAGCGCGAGCCAGCCGCCGATGTTGCCCATCGGATCCTTCTTCGCGCTCATCGTCATGCCGTCGGCGAGCGCGGCCATGTCGCGCACGATGTCGGCCACCGCGCGGCCCTGCTGGCCCGGCTCGCGTTCGCGGATGAACCATGCGTTCTCGGCGAAGCGGCAGGCATCGAGGAACAGCGGCACGCCGTGCTTGCGGCATGTCGCGTGGGTCTCGCGCAGGTTGGCCAGGCTCACGGGTTGGCCGCCGCCGGAATTGTTGGTGATCGTGATGAACACCACCGGCACGCGCCCCGCGTTGCGGCTGAGGAAGGCATCGAGCGCGGCAATGTCCATGTTGCCCTTGAACGGGTGCTGGCTGGCCGGGTCGCGCCCCTCGGCGATCACGAGGTCGACCGCCTCGGCGCCGCTGTATTCGATGTTCGCGCGGGTGGTATCGAAGTGGGTGTTGCTCGGGATCGTGCGGTCCTTGCCGCCGAGCACCGTGAAGATGATCTTTTCCGCGGCGCGACCTTGGTGGGTCGGGATCACGTGCTTGAACGGAAACAGCGCCTGTACCGCGTCGCGGAAGATCTCGTACGACGGGCTGCCCGCATAGGACTCGTCGCCATGCTGGATCGCCGCCCACTGGTCCCGGCTCATCGCGCCGGTGCCCGAGTCGGTGAGCAGGTCGATCATCACGTCGTCGGAATGCAGGCCGAACAGGTTGTAGCCGGCCGCCGCGATCGCGGCGCGGCGCTGCTCGCGCGTGGTCATGCGCAGCGGTGCCACCGACTGGATGCGGAAGGGTTCGATGATGGTGCGAAATTCCACGAGCGATCTCCCAGGCAGCGGCCATGCTGCAAACCTTGCGACTGTAGCACGCGGCCTGCGCGCGCCGACGCGGTTGCCGCCGCGTGATCCGCGCGTACGCGATGGCTCAGGTCCGGCCGTGCCGGATGGCTGGCTGCGCGAGGCGGCCGCAGCCGGCCGTGGGGCCGGGCCGGTGCGACCCCACACCCACCTGGACGCCGGAAGCGGCTTACCAGATCTTCACCTGTTGCTCGCCGCTGCGCACCATCGGATCGCCGGCCTTGCAGGCGAAGGCGCGCGCGAAGGCCGCCATGTTGGAAGGGGCGCCGATCGCGCGGAACCTGGCCGGTGCGTGCGGGTCGGTGTTGAGCAGCACGAGCTGGGCCTTGTCGCGGATGTTACCGCGCCACACCCGCGCCCAGTTGAGGAAGAAGCGCTGGTCGCGGCCGAGGCCGTCGATCATCGGGTCGGGTTGCCCGGCGGTGGCGGCCTGCAGCGCATCGTAGGCAAACGCAAGGCCGCCCAGGTCGCCGATGTTCTCGCCCAGCGTGAGCTTGCCGTTGACGTGCTGGTCGGGGTGGTCGGCCAGCGGCACGTAGGCATCGAACTGGGCGACGAGGCGCGCGCTGCGTTCGTCGAAACGGTCGCGGTCCTGCTGGGTCCACCAGTTGACATTGTTGCCGGCGCCGTCGAACTGGCTGCCCTTGTCATCGAAGCCGTGGCCCGACTCATGCCCGATCACGGCGCCGATGCCGCCATAGTTGATCGCATCGTCGCCGTCGGCGTAGAAGAACGGCGGCTGCAGGATCGCGGCCGGAAAGTTGATCGTGTTGGTGGCCGCGCTGTAGTAGGCGTTGACCGTCTGCGGCGTCATGAACCACTCGTAGCGGTCGGTGGGCTTGCCGATCTTGTCGAGCTGGTAGCGGTAATTGAATGCCGCTGCCGCACGCAGGTTGGCGTAGTAGTCGCTGGGCACGATCTTGAGTCCGTCCCAGGTGCGCCAGGTGTCGGGATAGCCGATCTTGGGCAGGAACGTCGACCACTTGGCCAAGGCCTTCTCGCGCGTGGGTTGGCTCATCCAGTCGAGCCGTTCCAGTCGCGCCTTCATCGCGTTGTTGACGTTGTCGACCAGTTGCTGCGCGCGTGCCTTGGCCGCGGGCGGGAAGTAGTCCTTCACGTACAGCTCGCCCAGTGCCATGCCCATGCCGGCATTGACCGCGTCGAGCACGCGCTTCCAGCGGGCGCGCTGCTCGGGTTGGCCGTTGAGCGTGTGGTCGTGGAAGTCGAAGTGGGCCTGCTGGAACGGCTGCGACAGGAACGGCGCGGCATCGTCGATCGTGTGCGCGGTGAGGTAGTCGCGCCATTGCGTGGCCGGAACGTCGGCGAGCATCGCGTCGAACTCGGCGAAGAACTTCGGCTGCGACAGCGACAAGCCGTCGCCCGGCGCCAGGTCCAGTGCCTTGAGAAAGGCGCCCCAGTCGAAGTGCGGCGTGAGCTTGTCGGCATCGGCCACGCTGACGAAGTGGTACTGGTTGGCCGGATCGCGCAGTTCGACGCGCGACAGCGAGGCCTTGGCCAGGCGCGTCTCGAAGGCGAGCACGTCCTGTGCCTTGCGCGCAGCGAGCGGGCGCTTGACGCCGGTGAGTTCGAACAGCCTGGCGAGATAGGCGACGTAGGCGGCACGGATGTCCTTGTGCTCGTCCTTGCTGTAGTAGTCGGGCGTGGGCAGGCCGAGCCCACCCTGGCGCGCGAACGCGATCTGGCGGCGCGCATCCTTGTAGTCGGCGCCGGGGCCGAAGTGGAAGCCGATGCCGTCGCCACGCGCAAAGGCCCGTCCGAGCCAGGCAGTGATGTCGCGCGTGTTGCGCAGCCGCGCGATCGCCGCCAGGTCGGGCTTGAGCGGAGCGTACCCGGCCTTGTCGATCGCCGCCTCATCCATGCCCGAGCGGTACAGCCAGCCGATCTTCTGCTCGATCGAGCCAGGCGCGGCCGCGTCGGCACCCCGCTCGGCCCGCTCCACCAGCGCGTGCTGGGCGGCGAGGCTCTTCTCACGCAGTTCATCGAACGCGCCCCAGCGGGTCTTGTCCGCCGGGATCGGATTGGCGGCGACCCACTTGCCGTTGACGTAGGCGTTGAAATCCACGCAGGGCGATACCGATCGGTCGAGATCGCCGACGTCGAACACCGGCGCCGCCGCGAGCGGGATGCTCACGGCCAGGGTGAGGACGGATACCAGCAGGCGCGGTGTGGGGAGTGGCATGGCGGCAACCTCGTGCGTCGAATGACGAAACCTTGAAGTGTCAGTGGGTGCGCGCGACCGGCGCGGGCGCCCGCGCAGGCCACGGCGCGCCCGCAGCGTGGCCGTGGTGCGGGTGCGGCCTGCGCCGGTGGCGAGCCTGCGTCACCAGATCTTCACCTGCTGGTCGCCACTGCGCACCATCGCATCGCCCGCCTTGCATGAGAACGCCGTCGCGAACTGCGGCATGTTGGACGGCGCCGCCATCGCGCGGTACTGCGCGGGCGCATGCGGGTCGGCGTTGAGCATCACCTGCAGCTGTTCGGGGCGGATCGACCCGCGCCACACCCGCGCCCAGTTGAGGAAGAAGCGCTGGTCGGGCGTGTAGCCGTCGATCTTGGCGTCCTGTTCCGGATGGGCCTTGAGCGTGCGCTGGAACGCGTCCCATGCCACGTTGATGCCGCCGAGATCGGCGATGTTCTCGCCCAGCGTGAGCCGGCCGTTGACGTGCTTGCCCGGCAACGGCTCGTAGGCGTCGAACTGCTTGACCAGCTTGTCGGTGCGGGCGTCGAACTTGTTGCGATCGTCCTTGGTCCACCAGTTGACATTGTTGCCCTGCGCATCGAACTGGCTGCCCTCGTCGTCGAAGCCGTGGGTGGCCTCGTGGCCGATCACCGCGCCGATGCCGCCGTAGTTGAGCGCATCGTCGGCCTTGAAGTCGAAGAACGGCGGCTGCAGGATCGCAGCCGGGAAGTTGATCGTGTTGTCGCTGGGGTTGTAGTAGGCGTTGACCGTCTGCGGGGTCATGCCCCATTCGAGGCGGTCGGTGGGCTGGCCGATCTTGGCCACGTCCCAGGCGTTGTTGAAGCGTGCGGCCGCCATCACGTTGCCATAATAGTCGCCGGGCTTGATGGACAGGCCCGACCAGTCGCGCCACTTGTCGGGATAGCCGATCTTGGGCAGGAAGGTGCCCCACTTCTCCAGCGCCTTGGTCTTGGTCGCATCGCTCATCCAGTCCAGGTGCTCGATGCGGGTCTTGAGCGCGGCCACCACGTTGGTCACCAGTTCCTGCGCGCGCTGCTTGGCGGCCGGCGGGAAGGCCTTGGCCACGTACAGTTCGCCCAGCGCCATGCCCATGCTGCGATTGGTGGCGCCGAGCACGCGCTTCCAGCGCGCTTCCTGCTCCTTCTGGCCGCTGAGCGTCTTCTTGTAGAACTCGAACGACTCGGTGGCGAAGGCCTTGGACAGGTAGGGCGCGGCGTTGTCGATCGCATGCGCGCGCAGGTAGGCCTGCCAGTGCGCCACCGGCACGTCGACGATCATCTTGTCCATCTCGGCGAAGAACCTGGGCTGCGACAGCGAGAAGCCGCCCTTGATGTCGGCCTTCTGCGCGGCAAGGAACTTGCTCCACGGGAAGTTGGGCGATGCCGCGTCGGCCTGCGCGACGGTCACGAAGTGGTACTGGTTTTCGGGCTTGCGCCATTCCACCGGGGTAAGCGATGCCGTGGCCAGGCGCGTCTCGAACGCCAGCACGCGCTCGGCGTCACGCTTGGCGGTGGCGGCGTCGCTGCCGGCCAGCTCGAGCATCTTGGCGACGTGGGCCTTGTAGGCTTCGCGCAATTCCTTGTACTCGGCCTTGCTGTAGTACTCGGCCGTGGGCAGGGACAGTCCGCCCTGCATCGCGAATGCGATCTGGATCTTGGAGTCCTTGAAGTCGGGACCGGCCCCGAACATGAACAGGTCGCCCTGGCCGCGCGCCATCGCGTCGGTGAGGTAGGCGGTGATGTCGGCCGGCTTTTGGATCGCGGCGATGCGTGCCAGCTCGGGCTCGAGCGGGGTGATGCCGGCCTTCTCGATCGCGGCCTCGTCCATGCCCGCGCGATAGAACCAACCGATCTTCTGCTCGATCGAGCCGGCACTGGCCTGGTCGGCACCGCGCGCGGCGGCCTCGACGATCTCGTGCTGGGTCTGCAGGCTCTGCTCGCGCAGTGCATCGAATGCGCCCCAGCGCGTCTTGTCGGCCGGAATCGGGTTGGCTGCCACCCACTTGGCGTTGACGAACGCATTGAAGTCGGCACAGGGATTGAGCTTGGTGTCGAGTTCGCTGGTATCGAACGAGGCGGCCACGGCGCCGGTCGACAGCGCGGCGCAGATCGCCAGTGGCAGGTGTTTGCGGAACAACGCGTTCATCGAAGACTCCATGGCAAGGGATGTGGCAGGTGGGCCTGCAGGTCGCACGGGTCGTGGCGTGCGGATGGGCACGCGTGCGATGCAAGCGGCAGGGCGATGCGCGAGGGTAACGCGTGCGGGGCCGGCACGGCCCGTGTCAAAGGTCACTGCCGAGGCAAGGTTTCCGTTCCGGAACAGCGTGTTATCGGGAGGTGGCCGTACCCGCGCCCGCACCCGTCCCGGCACCCGTGGCGCTGGCGACGGCGGCGCTGTCCAGGCGCACGACCGGATAGGCGCCCACGCGCTGGGTCGCGTACCACGGCGAGCGCCGGTAGAAGAAGTCCAGGCGCGCCCAAGGCGATGCGGCAAAGGCCGTGTCGCTGGCCAGGCGCTGTTCGAACTCCTGCCGCAGCGCGGGATCGCGCGCGAGCATGTCGCGCGCGATCTGCTCGGTCACGCGCGGATCGGCGTATTCCTTCTGTTCGAAGATGGCATCGAACAGGCCCCAGCGCAGCAGCGAATCGCTGGCCTGCGGTTCGAGCAGGTTGATCGCGACATTGGCCAGCGGCTGGTCCAGCGGCACGAGGACCGCGCCGGGTGCGAACGCGAGCGTGGCCGGCTTGCGCGCCTGCTCGAAGCGCGTGAGCAGGTGGTGGCCCTCGAACGGCTTGCCGGCCCATTGCGGCGCATCGAGTTGGTCGTGCTCGACCGCGAGTTCGAGCGCATGGTCGATGCGCTGCACGCGGATGCCGTGCAGGCGCAGGCGTTCGACCACCTGCGGCCAGCCGCTGGGCACGAGGTAGGCGGCCGGCAGCGACACGGTCTGGCTCGCCACCAGGTCGCGGTAATGCGGCACCACGTAGGTGCGCGGCCGACGAGGGTCGTAGCGCACCCAGTCGCCGCCCGAGATGTCGCTGGGGGTGTGGCTCCAGGCATAGCCCTTGAGCGTGAACGGCACCGATTGGGTCGAGGTCTTGAATGCGACCGCAAGGCTCGCGCCGCCCTTGCGCCCGCGCGCGACGGTGTCGGCATCGGCCTGGGTGACCGCGCGGCGCAGCGCGCCCTCGTCGCGCGCGAGCCGTTCGAGCGTGGCCAGCACGAAGTCATGCGCGGCGCGCACGCGTACCGCGTAGGGCTTGAGCATGTGCGTCTCCACCAGCAGCGCGGCGCGGTTGCGCAGCGCCACGTAGCCGGTCGAGAAGCGCGGACCCGAGCCGAAGTTGCTGATGCCCTTGCGCAGATCGCCGCCATCGACCAGTTCCAGGTAGGGCGCCGCGAGGTGCCGCTTGCGCTCGTAGGCGGGCACGATGTCGCGCTCGAAGGCCTCGCCCTGCCAGCGCTGCACGGCCGGATGCAGCGGCCCCCACTGCTCCATGTACCACATGAGGTCGTACTGGTAGTCGGCGCCGTCGGTGGTGTGGATGTCGAGGAACAGGTCCGGGTGCCATGCGTCGAACATCGCCAGCCACGCGCGCATCTCGGGCGCGTCGGCCTTCATGTAGTCGCGGTTGAGGTTGAGGTTCTGCGCCGTCGCGCGAAAGCCCATCTGCTGCGGCCCGTTCTGGTTGATGCGGTTCCACGGGCTGGAGTTCTCGTGGCCGTCGACGTTGAAGATCGGCAGCCACAGCAGGATCGTGTGGTCGAGCAGGTGACGGTGCCCGCGCTTGAACGCGAGGTCACGCAGCAGCATGAGCGCGGCGTCCTTGCCCTCGATCTCGCCGGCATGGATGCCTGCCTGCACCAGCACGATGGTCTTGCCCGAGGCGCGTGCGGCCTGCGGTGTGAACTCGCCGCCGCCGGCCGCGACCACGAGCATGAGATCGCGGCCTTCGGGCGACACCCCGAAGCGCGTGAGCTGCAGGGTGCCGGGTGCGGCCTCGGCCAGGCGCTGCAGGTAGGCGCGCGTGTCGGCGTAGGAGGGCGTGGTGCGGAACTGCGCGCGTTCGGCCGGCGTGGTCCAGTCGGCGGCGCCTGTGGCGCCATGCGCGAACGGCGCCAGGCAGCAGGCGAGGAGCAGCAGGCACAGCGAGCGCAGCAGGTTCATGGCGGATTCCCCGAAATCGGAAATGGCAGCGGGTCGGGCGAGGTGGCGCCAACCGACAGCACGAACGCCATCGCCTGGTCCACGCTCCAGTCGGTAGCGGTGAGTTGCGCGACCGGCACGATCTCAAGGTAGCCGCCGGTCGGGTTGGGTGTGGTGGGGATGTAGACCGCGGCATGCTCCACTCCCGCCGCGTCGCGAAACACGCGCGTGACGAAGCCGATCGTGCGCAGTTCGGGCGAGGGGAATGCGACCAGCACCACACGCTGGGTGCCGCCGGGCTTGCTCTGCAGCATCGCCATGAGCTTCTTGGCCCCGCCATAGATGCTGTGGGCAATCGGGATGTGCTCGATCAGGCGCTCGAACAGCGCCAGCACGCGCTGGCCAAGCACGCGCGAGGCCGCGAAGCCGATCACGTACAGCAGCACCAGTGTGCTCACGAACGCGAGCATCGACAGCAGCCAGTCCTGGCGCAGGTGGCCGAGCGTGTCGGGATAGGCGTTGACGAGCGCGGTGATCCACGGCAGGTTGACGTCCGACAGCAGCGCGAAGATCCACTTGAACACGATCCAGGTCAGCCAGATCGGAATGATCGTGAGCAGGCCGGCGAACAGGTAGCGTTGGATATGGAGGGAGCGCATGGGAATCCCGGTCGATTGGCGTGGCACCCGCCGCTGCGCGAAGATGGCACCGGGATTCTAGCCGAGGCGAGGGGAGAGCCGATGGCATCACGGACATCACGATCACCCATGCGGGGCGGCACGCGCACGGCGGCACGGGCGCGCCACCGGGCCCGCGGGAGCGCCGCATGAGCACGTCCGCCGATCGCATCGTGGTGGCGCTCATGGGCCTGCCCGGTGCCGGCAAGACCACCATCGCGCGCGCGCTCGAGCGCGAGCTGGCGTTGCGGCGCATCTGCCGCGATGCGATCCGCGCGGCGATGTTCCCCACCTGCAGCTACACGCGCATGGAAAAGCGCGCCGCGTTCCGTGGCGTGCTCATGGCGCTGGAGATCAACTGCGTGCTTGGCGCCCCGAGCGTGCTCGACGGCATGACGTTCGCGCGGCGCAAGGACTTCGATGCGGTGGCGGCCACCGCCGCCCAGCACGGCCATGCCGTGCTGCCGCTGCTGGTGGAGTGCCGGCCTTCGCTCGCGCGCCTGCGCATCGAGCGTGACGTCGCGCGCGGCAGCCATCCGGCCGGTGATCGCCTGCCGGCGCTAGTCGATGCGATGACCACGCGCTTCGACGCGCCGCCCGAGGGCACGCTGCGCATCGACGGCGAGGCGCCATCGGCGCAGATGTGCGCGCAGGCCCTGCTGGTGGTCAACGCCTGGCGCAGCGGCCGCAGCGCGCAGGCTCAGGGCCCGGTCGCGGCATCCGACCCAGCCGGATCGGTGGCGTAGCCGTTGCCGGGCGTCGCTATCGCGTCGGGCTTGGGCTGGGTGAAGCCGACTTCGCGCAGCGCCTCGTCCGGCAGTGCGTAGGAATTGGTGAGGTATTCGCCTTCGCTGATGATTTCCGGGAACAGCACGCCGGGCACCGCCTGCACCGCGAAGATCTCCTGCACCGCGCCGGTGAACTTGAGCAGCGCGATGGTCTTGCCGGTGTCCAGGTGCACCACCCAGACGCCGCTTTGCCGGTCGCGGTTGTCATCGGTGATCTCGATGTCGGTGAATGCGTTGGATTCGCGCAGCTGCGACAGGCCGATGAAGGCGAGCGGGCCGAGGAAGTCCAGGCCGCGCGCAAAGCCGGGCACACTCGCGAAGTCGCTCTTCTCGCCGCTCTTGGGATCGATCGTGACGAGCTTGCCGCGCCCCGATTCCAGCACCCATAGCTTGCCCTCGTACCAGCGCGGCGAGTGCGGCATCGACAGTCCACGCGTGATGATGCGGTCGGTGGCCATGTCGATGAGCAGGCCGCCATCGCGCTTGTTCTTGCGCCAGCCTTGCGGCTCGTTGCTGTCGCCCAGTGCGGTCAGGTAGCGCGGCTTGCCATCGCGCATGCCCAGGCCGTTGAGGTGGCAGCGGTCCTCCGGCGCGTAGTGGCTCACGAAGCGTGGCCGCCAGCGCGGCACGAAGCTCGACTTGGTGTCGAGCGTGCACAGGCACGAGAACAGCGTGTTCACGAACCACAGGTCGCCGTGCTTGTCCCACGCCATCTCGTGGATGTCGATCGCGCCGGTGATGTGGCCGCGGCGCGCCATGTACACGGCGTCGTGGCGCGGCGGATCCTGCAGGCGCTTGGCCACCGCCGGCATGTTGCGGAACTCGGCAATCTCGATCGAGGTCCCCAGCGCGAGGCGTTCGGTGTCGGCGGCCATGCCCATCGGGCGGGTGAAATTGCGGAAATGGGTGTTGATCGATGCGCCGTCGGGCCGCAGGATCACGAGCTTGCCGGCCTGGTAGGTGCTCACCAGCAGGCAACTGCGCAGTTGCCGCAGCAGTTCCGGAAAGTTGTTCGTGTGCATGCTGCCCAGCACCTGGTTCACATCCGGGGCGGGTGCGGCGTCGGCAGGCACGGGAACGGCAGGCGTGGCGTAGCTGTTCATGGCGTCGGGCGTGATGCGGGGTGACTGATCCTGCCATGCGCGGCAGGCGTGCGACAGGCGATGCGTTGCCTCAAGCCGACTGTGCCGGCGGCTTCAGCCGCGCGCCCTTGAAGTACAGCGCGCGCAGGTCGAGCCCGCGGTCGCTGCGACCGATGTACACGAAGCGCGGGTTGAACCAGGTCGCCATGCGGCCGCGTTCCTTGAAGCGGTCGTTCTCCAGTTCGAGCAGCACGCCGATGCACGGATAGTCGTGGGCGCGCGCGTGCTCCTCCAGCAGCACGCAGGAGCGCTTGAGCAGCGACATCACCAGTGGACTGGCGCGCCAGCGTGCGCCGACGAAGGTGCGCCAGTAGTACATCGGTTGCGCCAGCCGCGGTGGCGTGACGGCGATCGCGGTGCACACGCCGGCCACCGCGCCATCGGCCGAGCGCGCGTGCATGACCACTTGGCGCACGCGCTGCGCCATGGCGGCCTCGTCGTTGAGAGCGCCCTCGGCCACCCAGAACGCCTTGATCGCGGCGGCGTCGTCAGCATGGATCTCGGGCCAGTTGACCACGAAGCGGAAGCCGGTCGCATCACTGTGGCCGGCTGCGGTGTCGGGCCCGGTTGGGGCTTGGTCGGGAGCCATGCGCGCTACTCCTGTGGATGAATCGCAATCATCGCGCATCGCCGTAGCCGCTGCAGCCCCGACACCGCCCGCCACCACCACCGGGTGCCACATGACACTGTCAGAACTCGAAGCCATTGGCGAAGATCGTATCCGCGCCGTATTCGGCAGCACCGATGTCGGCGCGGCCGCCGTGGACACGCGCAAATCCGGGGCCGCGCTGGTCGGTGACGGCGCCAGAGAGGTTGTTGCCGGCGTCGATCACCGGGCTGCCTGGCATCGGCATGTGGATCTTCGTGATTGCGCCATGGAAGTCCAATGGCAGCAACAACGGGTCGATCCCGACGAGCGTGTCAGCGGGGACCGCCACGGCCGAGTGGGAGTACACGAGGTTGTTGCTGCCGATCACCTGGCTGGAACCGATGCCGCCGATGTCATCGGGCACCGTGCCCGAGCCGAAGTCGCGGCTGTTGTTGGCCACGATCGTGTTGTGCAGTTCCAGCAGGGTGGCGGTACACACGCGCACTCCCGTGCCAAACAACGTCGAGCCGTTGCCGGCTGCGGTCACCGTATTGAACGCAATGGTGGAATCATGGATCCGCGCAGGGTTGCCCCAGATGCCCACGCCGGCGGCCGCGGTGGCGGTGGTCGCATGGTTGCCCGAGATCGTGCTGTTGCTGATGGTCACCGGATAGGTGGCGGCCGTGACGAAATACGCGCCCGCGGTGGCCCCGGCCTGGTTGCCCGTGATCGCCGAGCGCTCCACCCGCGCATCGCCGGTGATGTAGGCTCCGCCGCCCCATTTGCTGGCCTCGTTGTCCGCGATGGTGCTGTATTTGATCGAACTGCCGTCCGTCGCCACCGATCCCAGCTGTGACATCGACCCGGCTTGCACGCCGCCGCCGGTGCCGCCCAAGGCGCCGCCGGTGTGATTGCCCGACACGATGCTGCTGAGCAGCGCCAGTCCGTCGCCCGCGTAGACGCCGCCGCCACGTGCCTGACGTGCCGAATGGTAGGCGCTGTTGTCGCTGATGAAGCTTTGGCTCACGATCGCCTTGCCGGCCGCGAACACCGCCCCGCCACGCACGGCATCGACGCTCTGTGCCGAGTTGGCACTGCAGTATTTGATCCACGTGTCGTGCAGGTACACCGAGCCGGTGCTGCGGATGCAGGCGCCGTCGGGGGAGCCCGTGGCACCCGCATCGAGCGCCGTGCGGCCATGGGTGACCATCATGCCGCGCAGGCTCACGGCGCCGTGCCCCGTGTGGTGGAACACCCGCGAGCTGTCGTTGCCGCTGATCTCGACGCCCAGCATGCGCGGTCCCACCAGGGTCAGGGTGTCGACACCGATCTCGATCGCGCCGGTGGTGAGCGTGATCTTGCTGCAATCGAGTTGGGTCAGGTCGATGGTGTCGTCATCGGCCGCCGCGGCCACCGCATCGCGCAGGCTGCCCGGCCCGCTGTCGCCGCAGTTGGTCACCGGGAGCGCGTTGCCGGGCGCGCGCGCGGGTGCTCCCGCGGTGATCGCCAGCATGCGTTGGAGTGCGCGCAAATCGATGCCGGCGAGCGACGGGGGCGTGCTGGCCGTTGGTGGTGGCGCCGGAGGCGGTTGGATGCCGGCACTGGCCTGCCCGGCCAGGAGCAGCGTGGCGGACAGGCCGCCCGCGAGGAGACTGAGGCGGGGGGCACGGGTCACGTGCCAGGAGCGAGGTTGCATGGTGAATCTCCCTGATCGATGCAATGAGCCCCCGCTCGTGCGCGCCCCACCGCTGCTGCGGGACCGGGCGCGCGGTCATCTTAATCAAATCGTGCCGATGTCACACCTGGAGGCGGCGCCAGGCGCCTCGGTGGCGGCGCGTGCGCGGTGCCATGCGTCTGCTGCGCGTGGCGTGATGCGGACTCGGGCGGCCGCGCGTGCGGGCCGGGAGGCGCGGGGCTGGAGGCGTCGGGTCGACAGTGATCGCCATGTCGGCGTGCGACCGGGCGCTTGGCGCAGCCACCCCGTGGATTCGGGGTGGCTGCGCTGCGTGATTGCCGTCAGGGGTCGAAGCCGTCGTCGAAGATCGAATCGGCCAGGTTGAACTCGATCGCACCGATGTCGGCCTGCGCGCCGCGAATGCGCGGATATCCGCTGCCGCGCTGGTCATTGGTCGCGCCCGAGACGTTGTTGCCCACATCGATCACGGGACTGCCGAAGTTGGGCATGTGGGTGCGCGTGAGCCCACCATTGTTGGCCAGTGGCCGCAGCATCGGATCGGTGAGCAGGATCGTGCCCCCTGGCATGATCATCGAGGATGGGAAGAACACCAGGTTGTTCGCGCCGCTGACCGTGCCGTTGCCGCCGATGTCATCGACATCGTGGGCGCTGCCATCGAACACCGTATTGTTGGAGATGATCGTGTTGTTGAGCACGAGGGTGCTCGTGGCAGCCGCCACGCGGACGCCGACCCCGTACTTGTTGTTGCTGTTGCGTTGGCCCGTATTGAAGGCGATCGTGCTGTCGCGGAAATCGCCATTGCGATTCCACAGCGAGATGCCGGCCGGGCGATTGACACACCACGCTTCATTGCCGGATACGGTGCTGTTGTCGAGCACGGCCGGTCCGCTGACGTTGCCGCCCTGCACCACGTAAATGCCGCTGCCACCGCAGGCCACATTGCCGGATACCGTGGAACCGAGCACGGACAGGTCCGCATTGGTGTAGATGCCGCCGCCCAAGCTGGCCTGGTTGTTGTTGAACGTGCTGTACTTGGCGAGCACGTCGCCGCCGGCCACGCCGCCGGGCCTCAAGGACCCGGTCTGGATGCCGCCACCCGTCCTCGAGGAAGAGTTGGATTCGATGATGCTGTCTATCAGCACCACGGGACCTTGGCTGTAGGCACCTCCGCCAAGTGCTTCGAACGCGGTCGATTCGGCTTCGCTCGAGGTGATGAAGCTGCTGTTGAGCCCAAGGCCCAGTTTGGCGTAGATCGCACCACCACGCACCGACGTGTCGACATCGCTGGATTCGGCTTTGCAGTACTTGGCCCACGCATGATCCATGGTCACCTCGCCCGCGGAGAACACGCAGCCGCCGGCCGGGTTGCCAAGGGCGCCATCGGCCAGATACTTGTACCCATGGCTCACCATCATGTCATTGATCCGGAGCGTGCCGTCGCCGATATGCCAGAACACGCGGCTCGCGTCGTCGCCACTCACCTCCAGCGCCAGCATGCCTGGGCCCTGCAGCGTCAGGTCGTCCTGCCCGATGGAAATCATGCCGGTGGTCAGCGTGATCGTGCTGCAGCTCAGGCCCGTCATGTCGATCGTGTCGCCGCTGGCGGCGCCGGAAATCGCGTCGCGCAGGCTGCCGGCGCCCGAGTCGTTGCAGTTGGTGACGGGAATGCTTGCCGCGGGAACCGCCGGAGGCTGCCGGTTGGCGCGGCGCAGGTGGGGTTCCAGCCGCTTGACATCGAGCAAGGGCAGGACGTGCGCTGCGGCGGTGGCCGCAGGCGCTGCGCTCGGTGCAGGTGGCGCCTGCAGGTTGGTGCTCGCGTTTGCCCCGCTTGCGCAGGCAAGTGCGGCGGCGAGGCAACTGGTGAGCAGCTTCTGGTGGGTGGTGGTGCCTGTTCGGGATGAACTGCATCTCATGTCGTTTCTCCCACGATGGATGGACCGCCCTTGGCTGTTACGGCAGCGCGCGGCATGTGTCCACGAATCTCCATCGGCCAAGGCGATGGATACCACGCGCTCCGTTTCCCCATGCAACCGCCAGCTTCATGTGCGTGCCTTCATTGGCACAACGACTGGCTTGCGGGAACTCCCGATGGAGCCCGGTGAAGCGCATCAGGATGCGCTGGACGTATATCCTACGCGCGTGCCGGACCGGGCGCGACGCGCTCGGCGCGGCCTGGGTCACGTGGCAGGTGCGAATCGGGTCACGTATCGGAAGCGATACGGGTCACGCGTGTTGCGCCGCCACATCAGGCGGCGTCGGGTTTGCGCGGGTGGCGCGCGTGGTCAGAACAGCAGCGACGACATCCGGCGGCGGTAGCTGCCGACCAGTTCGGCATCGTCAAGCATGTTGAAAGCCGCAACGAGGCGCTTCCTGGCCTGGCCATCGTGCCAGTTGCGGTCGGCCTTGAGCACATGCAGGAACTGCTCGAGTGCCGCCGCGGCCTCACCGTCGATGAGCAGGCGCACGCCGAGCAGGTCGCGCGCCTCGTGGTCGTTGCCATCGCGCTCGATGCGCGCGCGCAGTTCGCCTGCGGCGGGCGCGTCCTTGAGCGAGCGCGCGAAGTCGAGCTGGCTGCGCAGGCGATGCGCGCGATCGTCGTTGGCGAGATTGGCCGGCAGTGCGTCGAGCTCGGCCTGCGCGGCAGCGGCGTCGCCGGCCTGCATCTGCGCGAGCGCGAGGTCGAGCTTGAGGTCAGCCTGGTCGGGGGCGGCCGCGATCTCCTGCTGCAGGCGTGCGATCGTCTGCGCCGGAGTTTCCTCGCGCCCGCTCGCGGGCGCGGGTGCCGCCTCCGCTGCCGCTTCGGCCGGCTGCACGTGGCGCAGCAGGAACTCGCGCAGCGCGCCTTCGGGCAGCGCGCCGTTGAAGCCGTCCACCGCCTGGCCGTCACGCAGCAACACCACGGTCGGGATGCTGCGCACGCCGAACGCCGCGGCCAGCGCCTGTTCCTTGTCGACGTCGACCTTGGCCAGGCGCACCGCCCCGTTGAAGCTGGCGATGACCTTTTCGAGGATCGGCCCGAGCGTCTTGCACGGGCCGCACCAGGTCGCCCACAGGTCGACGAGGATCGGCTGCTGGAACGAGGCGTCGATCACCTCGCTCTGGAAGTTGGCTTCGGTCGCGTCGAACACATAGGCGGGTGTG
>WBZR01000718.1_pt1 | contig 48730 bp, 32 predicted proteins | sample 5204231 | NCBI WGS metagenome assembly WBZR01 (sample SAMN12412403, study PRJNA552823) | activated sludge metagenome | isolation source: activated sludge from anammox sidestream of wastewater treatment plant... | place: USA: Virginia | collected 2017-08 | reverse complement strand
AGAAAAAATAGAAAAGCGTTTTGTTGGCGGCTTACTTGGCCATTGGGCCATATGGACATCCAGGGCTGTGGCGTTACTAAAGGATGTTAAGCAATGTATTGCCGGTAATTATGAAGGAGTTCAGGAGTTATTAAAAAGAAACATTGAAATAACAGATATGAATGCTGTCATTTTCGATGCAAAAAATGTATTTAAGGGTTGTATTGCCGGTATTCATGAAATATTAAGAAGGCAGGGCCTCATGAATGGTATATGGTGCCTTAATCCAAATGAAACCCTTTCAATTGGCCAGTTGCAGGAAATTGATCGTATCTGCAAGATGTATCCGCATAATATGGATGATATTTTTGTAAAAAATTTTTTAAAAGAATCTTTGCCTTCCAATTAAATACTTACCTGGCGGACAAGAGCTTTAAATGGATGCTTTTATGTTAAAAGGATCAATAGAAAAGTTGGCTAACAAATATTGTGAAACTGCCATAATGAACAGAAGGTATCTTCATATGTATCCGGAACTTTCATTTGAAGAATATAATACCGCTGCATTTGTAAAAAAGCAATTGGACGAATTACATGTTGCCTGGCAACCAATGACAGAAACAGGGGTTGTAGCAATTATTAAAGGAGATCTGCCATCTGAGAAAGTTGTGGCATTGCGTGCTGATATGGATGCCTTACCGGTTCAAGAGAAAAATTCCACATCATATATATCGCTTAACGAAGGTGTCATGCATGCATGCGGGCATGACGTTCATACCGCCTCATTATTAGGGACTGCATATATCTTACAGTCATTAAGGTCTGAGTTCTCGGGTACAGTAAAATTAATTTTTCAACCGGGAGAAGAACGGATCCCGGGGGGTGCCAGTTTGATGATTAAAGAAGGAGTCCTTATAAATCCTTCTCCTTCGGCAATAATAGGGCAACACATAATGCCTGCTTTGCAAAAAGGAAAAATTGCAATTTGCCCCGGTAAGTTTATGGCCTCTATGGATGAATTATACGTAAAAATAAAAGGAAGGGGCGGTCATGGAGCTCAACCGCATCTCACTATCGATCCCGTAGTAATTGCTTCTCATATTATTATTGCTCTTCAGCAAATCGTAAGCAGGAAAGCACATCCGGGAAAGCCGACAGTGTTATCTTTTGGAAAAGTAAAAGCAGATGGATTCATAAATATTATTCCCGAGGAAGTTTACATGGAAGGCACTTTTCGAGCAATGGATGAAGAATGGCGGGAAATGGCACATAAAGAGATGGTGAAAATAGCTACAGGTGTTGCCGAAAGCATGGGAGGGAGTTGTGAGTTTAAAATTATTAAAGGGTATCCCTACCTGCACAACGAAGAGAAACTTACCGGTGAATTAAGGATTTATGCCACAAATTATCTGGGAGAAGAAAATATTGTTACCGAAGGCGCCTGGATGGCCGCAGAAGATTTTGCCTATTATACTCATCAGATTGATGGCTTTTTTTATCTACTGGGTACCGGTAAAAGTGATGGTAAACCGGGTTTTTCTTTACATAGTCCTTACCTTGATATTGATGAATCAGTTTTTGAAATAAGTACCGGGCTTATGGCTTATTTAGCTTTGAAAAAATTAGGTAATTAATTTTCGGTTCCCGGATTACCGGAATAATTAAATTTGGGCATCTTAATGTATTAGTAATGGCAAAAAAGAAAACGATACTCTCCGGTGTAAAAGAAATTGCACGCCGGGCAAAGGTTTCAATCGGAACGGTGGACAGGGTAATTCACGACAGAAATGGTGTGTCACCTGAAACCAAGAAAAAGATTCAGCGGATTATTAAGGAAATGGATTATCAGCCCAACCTATTGGGCCGGCGGCTGGCCACACACAACAAGGTTACCACTTTTGCAACTTTGATTCCTGAAATATCTTCTGAAACAAGTTTCTGGGAGGCTCCTTTACTTGGAATAAAAAGGGCGGAAGATGAAATAAGACAGTATAATGTAAAAATTGAAAAATATTTTTATGACCTGAATGAAAAGGATTCTTTTGTAAAAGCTGCGAAAAGGGTTTTAAGAGCAAAGCCGGAAGGTGTATTGATAGCCCCATCTTTCATTGACGAAACAATAGATTTTACTAACCGGTGTAAGGAACTAAATATACCATATGTTTTTATTGATTCAGACATTCCTAATCAGTCAAGCCTCTCGTATATTGGACCTGAACTTTACCGGAGTGGTTATTCATCTGCTAATCTTATAAGCTATCTTATCAGAAGTGATGAAGGTATTCTGATTGTTAATATTTCAAAACAAATTGAGACCGATCACCACCTGTTACGAAAGGAAGACGGGTTCAGGGGATTTTTTAAAGAAAATAATCTGAAGAATGAGATCAGCAAGATTGATATAACAAAAGTCAAATATGAAGAGATTAAAAAACAACTTGATACCATCTTTTTAAAGAAGAAAAATATCAGGTTGATTTTTGTAACTAATTCCCGGGTTTCCTACGTTGCCCGTTATGTAAAGGAAAATCATAAAAATGTAATTCTTATCGGATATGATTTTCTGGATGAAAATATTAAATACCTGGCTGAGGGGGTTATAAATTTTCTTATTTGTCAAAAACCCGGTGAACAGGCATATAAGGGAATTATGGCACTGTACAGGCATGTCATATTAAAGCTGCCGGTTGAAGAGTATATGTACATGCCGATTGATGTGATAATGAAAACTAATTATTCATTTTACAGAAATTAATCTGAGTACTTTTTTCCTAACGTGGATAGGTTTCGATTTGGATGACTGGTTTTCTTTGAAATAAATTAACGAATCACTTTTTTAAATAATGTCATGAATGGTTATCAAATTTTACTAACTGTATTTTAAACATCAATTCTTATTGTTGGATAATATATCAAGATGAAGACTATCATTGTTGTTTTTTTTTATTCAACTCTGAATTTTTTATCAGCGCAAGGACAGAAATTGACTGATTTCACCGGAGCTATTAAGAATTCCAGGGGTTTTCCGGTTGCCAGTGCATCTATTTATATTTTAAATACAAATAAAGGCGCAGTTTCAGATGAAAAAGGTTTTTTTTCGTTTTATAATATCCGGGAAGGTCGGTACACTTTACAGATTTCAGCGGTTGGTTTTGCAACTGCAGAATTGGATATTATAATTTCTGAACTGGACAGTGCTCCCTTCAGTATATCATTAGTTGAAGTTACAAAACAGCTGGATGCAGTTCTGGTCACTGCTCAAAAGACCGAAGAGTTTCTGAGGCATGTTCCTTTTAGTATTACATCATTATCATCCCGCCAGGTAAAGCAATACCGTCTATGGAATATAAATGAACTGACAGCAATAGCGCCTAATCTTTTCTTATCCAATTCAGGTGATGGGCGAAATGTTACTTCAATTCGCGGTATCACAACCACTTCTTATGATCCTGCAGTAGCTACTTATGTGGATGGAATAAATCAGTTCGGACTGGACACATATCTGCCTCAGCTTTTTGATGTGGAGCGTATTGAAATATTGAGAGGCCCTCAAGGAACCCTGTATGGGCGCAATGCAATGGGTGGGGTTATTAATGTTATTACAAAACAGCCTGAAAATTTTACAAAAAGCGCATTTGCTGAAATTAATATCGGGAATTATGATCAGGAGCGATATTGCGCAGGTATCAGGACCCCTTTAATTAAAAATAAATTACTCCTTGGTATGGCCTGGATGTATAACAGGAGGGATGGTTTTTATAAAAATGAGTTTACTAATTCCGGCTATGACAAGCAGCATAGTTTTACGGGTAATTATTATTTAAAGTTTATTGCTAATTCCAATTGGTCATTTACCCTGAATTTTAAGTATCGGGCAAATCGGAATAATGGAGCATTTCCGTTAGTTAACGGGACGGAAGAAGCACTGAAATATCCTTATGTGCTGAATCAGGATGCCGTGGCAAAAATGATTGATAATACTGTCAACAGTTCTTTTTCCATCAGTTATAAAGGGAAAAAGTTAAATTTCACATCACAGGCTTCTTACCAGTCTAATCTTCGGTATTATGACAAACCGCTTGATGGCGACTTTTCGCCTATAGACGGAATTACTGTCATCAATAATTATGGTGGCGGATGGAATAAAGTGAAGGTCATCACTCAGGAATTCAGGTTTTCATCGCCTGGCATTACAACTTCTTCTTTAAAATGGGTAGCGGGCGCCTATCTTTTTCGGCAAATTAATCCAACAAGGCAGGCTGTTCATTTTGGAAAAGATGCGGCATTATTAGGTGCTCCGGATACGGAATTTTCGACCATTAATACGTCAAAAGGGAAAAATTATGGAATAGCTTTTTTTGGACAAGCCACCTATAGTTTAGCAGATAGGTTCAATATTATAGCAGGGTTGCGTTATGACTTTGAAAACAGGAAGTATAATGTATTAGGAGAATATCAGAAAGATTCCGATCCTCTTCCATCATTTGAGACAAGGCCGGATACAAGTGCAACTGCGAATTTTAATGCCTTCTCACCTAAGGTGGGGCTGGCATACAATTTAAACAGTAACAGTAATGTATTTGCAGTTTATAGCCGTGGTTTCAGAACGGGTGGATTTACACAATTATCTACAGATCCTTCACAGCCGCCTTTATATTCATTCAAGCCTGAGCATAGCAGTAATTTTGAAGTAGGAATAAAAAATAACCTTTTCAATTGCCGGGTTTATATTAATACTACTTTTTTTTATTCAAAAGTTACCGACGTTCAGGTTCCGACACTAATTCTTCCGGATGCAATAACTGTAACACGAAATGCCGGGTTACTGAACAGCAAAGGAGTTGAGTTGGAGATATCTGCAATCGGAGTAAAAGGGTTTCAGCTGGATTATAATTTTGGCTATACCCATGCCACATACAAAAACTTAAAGCTCTCACAGTTTGGGACAGCTGTGAATCTGGATGGGAAAAAGCAAATCTTTACGCCGGCAACAACTTCCATGCTTGTATTGCAATATAGTTTTAACCTGAGTAAGGGTAATGATTCGAGGTTGATTGTTCGTGGCGAGTGGGCTAACCTTGGGAAGCAGTATTTTGATCTGTCTAACAGTATTTCACAGGATAATTATAACTTATGGAACACAAAATTTGGCGTTTCATTTAAAAAATTTGAAGTTATGATTTGGGGAAGGAACCTGGGAAACAAGAAATATATTTTATATGCATATGATTTTGGGGCTGTGCATTTAGGAGATCCGAAAACCTACGGGGTTACTATTTCCTTCCGGGCCGGCGAAAAATAACAGGTACAACTCAGGATAGCGGGCAAACAGTCCCGGAGTTTGTTTTAAAAAATGCGTGTACGTTAACGATTTTTTAAAAAATAAGCCTACATTTGAAAAGGAGAGCTGATGCTGTTGCCACTTTAGTGTAAGGATCATTTTTAAAACTCCTGGAATAATGACACAAGAGGTAAACATATCCCGGCGATTGTATTCTTTGGTTGCCCTGCGGGGCTTTGTTATGTTTTGGATTATCGGGTTCGGCTATATTATTGAAGGCTATTCCAGTGATATAACTTCGGCATTCTGGCTATTTATTCATTCACAGGGTACTCATAAAATCTGTAATGGTTTTACATTCTGGAATCTGATTTTCCCTCTTTTTATGTTTATGGCCGGGGCTGCTATTACATATACTACCGGGAGAAGTCTGGTGAAAGAGCTCACCCGTAAACAATTAATGGTAAAGGCCTTTAAACGGGATGTAATTTTAATTATTCCGGGAATTATTTTTAACAACAGGCGGCAGCTTTTACCAGTTAGCGAAATACGTTTGCCGGGTGTATTGGGGGAAATCGGTGCTTCTTATGCACTGGCTTGTATTAGCTACTTATATTCATACAGAAGAGCACAATGGATTTTTTTAAAAGTATAATAACCGGAATAAAATATCCAGTTATGATTAGACAAATTTTCCTGCTTTTGATAATACTATTTTCTCTATCAAAAGTAGTTTTTCCGCAGGACTCATTATTTATTATACCAAAGCCGGTCTCGATGGAAAGGGGGAACGGTCATTTTAATTTAACAAGGAGTACAGTGATTGAAATGGGAGAAAAAGATACCGGGATTGAAAATGTGGCCACAATGTTAGCAGCTGATTTGAAGAAAGCAACCGGGTTCTCATTATTTTTTAAAAAAGTAACTGCTTTTTCTGATGGAAATATACACCTAAAACTATACCGCGGCTCTGATACTTTAATAGGCAAAGAAGGGTACAATCTAATGATTTCTTCTAAAGGTGCAGATATGACAGCTGCAACTCCTGCCGGATTATTTTATGCCACGCAGACTTTACTTCAATTGTTTACGCCGGATATTGAAAGCAAGTCTGTCATTACAAAGCTGGCATGGAAGATCCCTTCTGTCCGGATAACAGATTATCCCCGATTTGCATGGCGCGGACTGATGCTGGATGTAGCAAGACATTTTTTTACAGTAAATGAAGTGAAACAGTTTATTGATGAGATGGCCAAATATAAGTTTAATGTTTTTCACTGGCATTTAACAGACGATGATGGATGGAGAATAGAGATAAAAAGCTATCCAAAATTAACTGAGATAGGCGCATGGAGGCCAAACAGAGTGGGTACTTATACATTCTTTCAGCATCCTGCACCCGATGAACCAAATACGTATGGTGGCTTTTATACACAGGATCAAATAAAAGAAGTGGTTAACTATGCCGCAAAGAAATTTATAAACGTTATTCCAGAAATTGATGTCCCCGGTCATAGCCTTGCAGCTATTGCCGCTTACCCTAATCTGGCATCTTTTCCGGGCAATTACAGGCCATGTTCCGGTGATTCCACGATGGTTTGGCCTAAAGACGGTCCATTTTATGCGTTATTCGATAATTCACTTTGTGCAGGTAAAGAAGAAGTTTATGAGTTTTTAGATAAAGTGTTTACCGAGGTAGCATTACTCTTTCCTTTTGAATACATACATATAGGCGGTGATGAAAATGCAAAAAATTTCTGGGAGAAAAGTGATGATATCAGACAATTAATGAAAAAAGAAAATATCCCGAGTATTCATCAGGTGCAAAATTATTTTACCGGGAGAGTGGAAAAAATTATCAGATCAAAAGGTAAAAAAGCAATAGGATGGGATGAAATTATGGAAGGAGAACTTGACCCTGAAACGGTTGTGATGAGCTGGCAAAAAACAAAAGGGGGCATTGAAGCTGCAAAGCGCAAATTAAATGTTGTATTTGCTCCTACTTCATACGCATATCTGAATTATATGCAGGGTGATCCGTCAATAGAACCACCGGTGCATTCCACACGCCTGTTAAAAACCTGCTATGAAACCGAGCCGATCCCGGATGGTGTGGATCCAAAATATGTGAAAGGAGTACAAGCAAATTTATGGACCGAGCAGATTTATAATTATCGCCATTTACAATATATGGTTTGGCCCAGGGCTTTTGCCGTTTCAGAATGGTCATGGACACCTGCCAATAGGAAAAACTGGCCTGATTTTATTCGCCGGATTGAGAATCATTTTATACGATATAGTTATGCCGATAAAAAATATGCACCGAGTATGTACGATCCACTTATAGTAGTTAAAAAAGATTCTGATCAGGAACTGACTTTTCAGCTGGAAAACCAGATTGATGGATTGGATGTATATTATAGTTTTGATAATTCATTTCCTGACAATTATTATCCAAAGTATAGCGGATTGATAAACGTACCAAAAGAAGCATCTTTGTTCAGGGTTATCAGCTACAGGCATAATAAGCCGATCGGGCGAATGATAAGTATTTCTATTGATGAATTGAAGAAAAGAGCAAATTAATCTGACTGTATTACTAAAACAATAAATTTGAAAAGTATGTCACAATTTTCACACTCCTGCAGCAGAAGAATTGGTTCAGCAAGTAAGAGGAAAAAATTTCTCATCTCTGCCTGTATTGTTTTCCTGATTTCATTTACAGGCAAGTCACAAAAAATATATATTATAACTGATCTTGAAGGAGCCAGTGGAGTGTATAAATGGTCACAGATTGACAATAAAGATGATGCTTTAAATAGAGAAGCATGTGAATATTATATGAAAGATCTGGAGGCAGTGGTAAAGGGATTTAAAGAGGCGGGAGCAAATGAGGTATTTGTTTTTGATGCACATGGGTTACAAATTATTATTCCGCACTTAATGACTCCCGGGGCGAAATATCTTACCGGCCACCCACGTCCTTATGGATTACTGGGACTGGATTCTTCTTTCAGTGGCGTAGCCCTTATTGGATTTCATGCAATGGAAGGAACTGAAAACGGAGTATTGAATCATACTCAGAACCCGGAGAATCATGCAAGGTATTGGTATAACGGAGTTGAATCCGGGGAGATAGCCCAGGATGCAGCCAAGTGTGGTTTTTTTGGCGTACCTGTGATTATGGTCAGTGGTGATGATGCCACTTGCCGGGAGGCTACCCGGTTTTTAGGGAAAGATGTAGTAACAGTTACCGTTAAAGAAGGAATTGCTGAAGAATGTGCTGTACTTTATCCCCTGGAAGAAACCTATAAAGCTTTGTTTAATGGTGCAAAAAAAGCAATGACGGTAATTTCAAAGTGTAAACCCTATGTGCTGAAAACACCCATTCACGCAAAGAAAGTTTATTATGATAATAAAGGATTGGACCCGCGGTTTCCGATACCTGTATTGAAAACTACTGAATGGATCATTAATTCAGAACCGGAATTTTTAGAATATTGATTAATGATACCAAAGCGGCTATTAAATAAAATAAAAAATTTCTTTTTGATACTTCCCGGCAAATAACTCAGAAAGGAATAGAACAAAAATTTTTGGATAAACGGTCAATCATTGCCGGATAGAAACGACATGGGACACTCAGGGAAAATTATAGGAAAATAAATCTAAAATAAAAAAATATGAAACCTTTATTGATTATTATAATCCTTGCAATAGTTACACTGTTTTCGTGTAATCATGAGAAATACCCTGATAGCTTGTCCCCGGAACAGGCGCTTAAAGCATTTACAATAGATGATAATTTTGAAATACAGGTATTCGCTGCCGAGCCTTTTGTAAAAGACCCGGTAAGCATGGCGTTTGATGAAAATGGGATTGCATATGTTGTTGAAATGCCCGATTACCCATATCCCCCTGAGCCCGGGAAAGAAGCTGGACGAATAGTTGTATTGCTTGATAAAAATCATGATAATAAAATTGATACATCTATTGTATTTGCAGACAAACTATCTGAGGCAACAAGTATATTGCCATGGAACGGAGGATTAATTGTGACAGCTGCTCCTAATATTCTTTTTTTAAAAGATACAACCGGGGATTTTAAAGCAGATATAAAACAAGTTTTGTTCAGCGGATTTTTTAAAGGTAATTCAGAAGCTCAAATAACAAGCCTCCGGTTTGGCGTTGATAACTGGGTGTATGCTGCTAATTACGGACAAGATAGTAAAGTGCGCCCTGATGAGAAAAATACTGACTCTGCTACATGGCTTTCATTAAGTGGAGGGGATTTTCGGTTCCGGTTGGACAAAAATACATTTGAAGCTGTAGCAGGCAGCGCACAATTTGGACAGTCCTTTGATGATTGGAATCATCGTTTTTTGACAGAAAACTCTCATCATTTACGTCAGGCCGTTATTCCCTGGAAATATTTGCATCGTAACCCATACATTCCGCCCACTGATGCAGTGTCCGATATTACAGATCATGGTCAAAAAGTTTTCCAGGTGTCAAAGAGCCCTTATTGGAGAATAGTAAGAACCAGGAACCGAAATGCTGACTTTAAAGCAAAAGGACTGGATAGAGTGGAATATGAACGGGAAATGTTTACGGGTGCTTCTGGTGGAATATTTTATGGCGGAGATTTGTTCCCTTCTGAGTACTATGGAAATTATTTTGTAACTGAAGTTGCTTGCAATTTGGTTCACAGGGACATTATGAAAGAACCTGACTCCAGTGTTCTGTTTATTGCCTCCAGGAGTAAAAAAGAAGAGAATAAAGAATTTCTGACATCCACCGATATGTGGTTCCGCCCAACAAATATTATTTATGGACCTGATGGTGCATTATATCTTACCGATATGTACCGGCAGCATATTGAGACGCCATTTGCAATTTCTGAAGAATTAAAAAAGGATATGAATTATGATAACGGTAAAGACAAAGGCAGAATATACCGTATCGTACCTAAAAATAAGAGCACAGGCAATGAAAAAGCAGCAATAAACAACAATATGAAAATCTCAGATTGGGTACAGTTGCTTTCCCATCCTAACCAGTTCTGGGCAATGGAAGCTCATAAGAAACTTATGCTTCTTCATGATAAATCTGCTGTACCATTACTTGTAAATTTATTTGAAACGGGCAGTAATGGCAGGGCGAGGTTACATGCTCTTTACCTTTTGGACGGATTAAACGCTATTACGGCACCTATAATTCAAAAAGCAATATCTGATAAGAATCCGGGCATTAGAGAAGCAGGTATTCAGCTTGGAGAAAACGTAAAGGCATGCCAGCAGTTGATTTTAGAAAGAATAAATGATTCTTCAAAAGCCGTAATGTTGCAGGCCGTTTTAAGTGCAGGAAATTTTGGAAATGAAAATCTTTATCCCGGCTTCAAAAAGGTTCTTTTAAATAACGGGAATGATAAATGGATCAGGCTGGCGATTCTTACATCAAACGCAGGGTCTTCAATTCCCTTTTTTAAGTCGTTACTTAATGACAGTGCATTCTTCTCCGGTCAGAGTAATGGTTATCTTTTTGCAAAAGAATTTGCTTCTGTAATTGCCAGAAGAAATAAGGTGAGCGAGGTATCTGAATTGCTGAAGCTTTTGAGCGCAATAAACACTCCCGGAAAACAAACTTTACAAATGAATATTTTAGGAGGGTTAAAGAATGGAATAGAAGATTTGGAAAACCCTCAAAAACCGGAAAATTCAGTTATACTGGAACTCGATAAAATTGCCGGCAGCAGTAATGAAGAAGTTAAAAAGCTGGTTAAGGAATTAAAAGAAGTTTATAAATAACTGCAGGCATTTTAAAGTCAAGACTAAATTAAGAACGTGATGGCCGGATATCATTCAAATATTGCGTTAGAAGGGAAAGGGGAAATGGATAGCTATACCTTCCATTGTTTAAATTGTATCAGCGGAGAGGCAGAACTTGTTACTGTTCATGGTGATCTTGTAAAGAAAAGTAAAAGTGATCAGGAAATCAGAGAGACAAATTTCTTTACGGCACCGGGAATGATTGATTTGCAGATTAACGGTATTAATGGTGTTGACTTTAATTCACCCGATCTCACTGCAGAAAGCCTGATTAGTACGGTTTCTTATTTACTGTCCAAAGGTGTTACCTCTTTTTTCCCAACAATAATTACTAACAGTCCGGCAGAAATAAAGAAATACTTAAGCATTATAGATGAAGCTTGCCTGTTGAGTCCACTGGTTTCAGGATGTGTTAAAGGAATTCATCTTGAAGGACCTTTTATTTCTCCTGAAGACGGTGCAAGAGGCGCTCATGAAGCTAAATATATCAGTCCTCCGGATTGGGATTTGTTTTGCGATTTTCAACGTGCAGCGTGTGGCAGAATTAAAATTATAACTATCGCACCCGAATATAAAAATTCACAGGAGTTTATTAAAAAGTGTTATGATCAGGGAGTATTCGTTTCGATAGGCCATTCCCTGGCAGGATCTGAGAGCGTTGCCAATGCGGTGAAAGCCGGGGCAAAACTGTGTACACATTTAGGAAATGCTATTCCGGCTATGTTACCAAGACATAATAATATAATTTGGGAATTACTAGCTCAGGACGAATTGTATATAACCATTATTGCGGATGGCATTCACCTGCCGGACGCATTTTTGAAATCGGTTGTTAAGTTAAAAAAAGAGAAAGCAATTCTTGTAAGCGATGCTACCATGTTTGCCGGGATGCCTGCAGGAGAATATACGACGCATATAGGGGGAGAGGTTGTGGTAGATGGAAAAGGAAAAGTGAGCATGAAAAAATCATCAGAATTCCTGGCGGGTGCCGCAAAAGATTTATTGCAATGTGTACAGGTATTACTGGATAAAAAGATAGTAACATTAAATGATGCCTGGAGCATGGCTTCTGAAAATGTGATTACGCTACTTGGAAAAAATGCAGAATATGATCAGGACTGGGTTTTATTTCAGGTAATTGATAGTAAAATAGTCATAAGAGGAGTAGTGAAAAATGGCAGCCTAAAGTTTTTCAACCCCTGATGTTAAGTTGTACATATCATGTAAATTAAATTTATAAACTATGAATGCTGATTATTCAAGAAGACTTTTTTTAAAAAAAGCGATTGCCGGTATTCCTTTCGTAACAGGTATAGCCATACTGGCAGGTAGCTGTAATAACTCCGGTACAAACAATAAGCCGAAAGATGATAATACAGCCACGTTTAAGAGTTGCGATGACCTTTCGGGATTAAGTGCTGAGGAGAAAGATGCCCGTATAAAGCTTCATTATGTTGATAAAAGCCCGGTGAAGAGTAAAATGTGCAGGATATGCACCCTGTATATTCCTGCAAAAGAAGGCATGGAATGCGGCGGATGCACACTTTTAAAAGGACCTATTCACCCGGAAGGCACCTGTATTTATTTTACACCAAAGGAAGAAGTATAAATCTTTTAACGCACCTGTGATGAAGAATCAGAAATAGTACATTTTAAAAGTAGTAAAATCGTCGGAGCGGTTAAAGAATATGGCTTGGTTTAAATTAACTCTCCAAACTAATAAAGTGATTATTTAAAAGAAAAATTATATGGTACGGTTTTCATTATATTTCAATTTTACTTCGAGACCTGTTTCTTTTTATTACGTGAAATTTCTTGCTATTCTTTCTTTCATTATTACTGTTTACGGATGTAAGAATTCCAACACTCAAAAACAAGTTGAGATGAAAAAGGTACGATTGATAGTATTGGATCCGGGACATTTTCATGCTGCCCTAGTTCAAAAGACGATGTATGCAGGGATAGATTCTACGGTAAATGTATTTGCACCTGATGGCAGCGATCTTGAATCATACCTTCATCTGATCGAACGCTACAATACAAGAACTGATCATCCTACTTCATGGAAATTGAATGTGAACAAAGGGGCTGATTATTTTAAGATGTTTTTATCACAGAAACCGGGGAGTCTGGTAATACTTGCGGGTAATAATAAAAATAAAACAGAATATATTAAAAATTCAGTGGATGCAGGTTTTCATGTTCTTTCAGATAAGCCGATGGCCATCACCACAGACGGTTTTGAATTATTAAAAAGTTCATTTGAAAGTGCCCGCAAATCAAATGTTCTGTTATATGATATCATGACGGCAAGATTTGAAATAACAAATATCCTCGAAAGAGAATTATCGAAATCAGAGGCCGTATTTGGTGTGCTTGAAAAAGGAACTGATGAAAACCCGGCTATAACCAAACAAAGCACACATTACTTTTATAAAACAGTTTCTGGCGCACCCCTTGTCCGGCCCGAATGGTATTTTGATACAGATCAGGAAGGAGAAGGAATCGTTGATGTAACAACTCATCTTGTTGATCTTGTACAATGGGAATGTTTTCCCGAACAGGTTTTAAATTATGAAAATGACATTAAAATAGAAGCGGCTAAAAGATGGCCTACATTATTGACGCTCGCAGAATTCAGTGCCGTCACAAAGAGAGACTCTTTTCCGGCTTTTCTTGCAAAAAACATAAAGAATAAAGTTTTGAATGTTTTTTCCAACGGTGAAATAAATTATACGATCAGGGGAATTCATACCAAAGTTTCGGCTGAGTGGAAATATCAGGCTCCAGAAGGATCTGCAGATACTTATTTTTCAAGGATGAGGGGCACCCGGGCAAATTTGATTATCCGGCAGGATAAAGAACAACGATTTAAACCTGTTTTATATATTGAACCGGCAGGCAAAAATAACAATGCAGAATATGAAAAGATGTTGGTAACAGAATTTCAAAAATTACAGGAGAAGTACCCCGGAGTTGGTTTCAGAAAAGATAAAACAGGATGGCAGGTAATCATTCCGGAAAAATTTAGCATGGATCATGAACAACAATTTGAGGAGGTTACAAAATCATTTTTGATGTATTTACAACAAGGTAAAATACCGGAATGGGAGGTTTCTTTTATGAAAGCTAAATATTATACCACGACGGAGGCATTGCGTACTGCTTTAAAGAAGTAAAGTATGTAGTATTGCTGAACTTTCTTGGGAAGTGGTTGAAAATACATATAGAGTATCGTTACTAAGAAGAAGAAATAATTATTTATTTATTCATAATTATTAATAAAGACGATGTCCAGACCACTGATTTCTATTGTTAACTCCAGCACTTTTGGAAGACATTTTAAAGAACATATATCTGCATTAAAGAGTTTTGCCGATGTACAACATATTACCGTACCCGCCGACATTGAAGCTTATTCTTTAGCTGAAAAGATCAGAAGTTCAGACGGTATTATTGCCAGCGTAACTCCAAGATTCACACGTCAAACACTGGAACAATGCAATAAGCTGATTCTCCTGGCACGTCATGGAATTGGCTGTGACAATGTAGATCTTGATGCGGCAACAGAATTTGGTATAATGGTATCCAGGGTAAAGGGCGTGGTGGAAAGGGAAGCTGTAGCTGAATATGCAATTTCTTTGCTGTTGGCAGCTTCAAGAATGATACCCCATGGTTATTTAGCTGTGAAAGATAGCCGGTGGGCAGAAAGATTTCGCATGATCGGGATGGAATTAAATGGAAAAACAATTGGAATAATCGGTTTGGGAAATATCGGATCACGAAGCGCAGAAATTTTGTCAAAAGGATTTAAAGCAAATGTTATAGCGGTTGATCCATATATCGAGAAAAAGAAGTTCAGGCAATATGAGGTCACGGAAGTAAGCTTACGAGAGCTCATTATTAATTCTGATGCGATCTTGCTTCACTGCCCGCTTACGCCTGAAACAAAAAGAATGCTTGGGGCAGAAGAATTTTCTGCAATGAAAAAAAATACGGTATTGGTGAATACCTGCAGAGGTGAACTGTTGGAGGAAGATGCTTTATTCAAGGCGCTTGAAAGTAAATCAATTGGTGCTTATGCTACTGATGTGATTGAAGGCGAACCAATAGATGGAAATCATCGGTTAGCCCGGTTAAGCAATGTGATTATTACGCCGCATCTGGGCGGATACTCATGGGAATCTTTGCACGGTATGGGCCAAACATGCGTAGATGATATGATTTCAATATTTCAACTTGGCGGAGAAGCAGGTGAACTTGCCAATCCGGAAGTTTTAAAAAAACCTTGTAGAAAATGGCGTTGACTTTAGCGATTGATATGGGTACCACTAACCTTAAGGTGGGGTTAGTCAATGAGCGGGGTGAAATAATTTCGCTGTCCTCTTCTGCAATAAAAACTATTTCAGGAGAGCCGGGGGAAGCAGAGCATGATCCTGAAGAAATAAAAAACCTGGTGATCAGTTTAAGCCGCCAGGTTTTAAAAAATGAAAAAACGGACGAAGTACGGTTTGTCATTTCTTCTACTTATCATTTTGGCTTGATGATGATGGATGAACAAAGAAAGCCTTTGACAGGGCTTACTCTTTTAACTGATACCAGGTCTCAGTTTACTTTTCCCGAATTTTTATCAGTTTATGCTGATGACAATTTATATCAAAAAACGGGTTGCCCGCTCATCAGCCAGTATTTACTTCCCAGGCTTTTTTATTTCTCAAAAGAGAAAAAGGAACTTTATAAAAAGGCAAAATATTTTCATGACAGTAAATCTTTTTTGTTTGAATGGCTTACCGGTGAATGGGTAACAGACTTCAGTACTGCATCAGCCACGCAACTTTTTAATCTGGAAAACTTTCAATGGGATGAGGATATACTTTCCAGTATTAGACTTTCGCCCGAACAGTTTCCGGGAGTAGCTGATGGCACAGCATTTACAAGTCCTTTGAAAAAGGAGATTTGCGATGCGCTTGGGCTAAATGAAAATTGTAAAGCAATTTTAGGAGTGTATGACGGGGCGGCTTTAAGCGTTGGGCTAAGCGACCTTAAGCCTGATATTGGGATAATAAATCTTGGCACTTCTGCAATGATAAGGGTACCCGGGCTTCAGCCAATTTTTGATAAAAATGAAAATAAGCGTATCCAGGCTTATGCGTTTAATAAAAGTCTCTTTTTAAATGGGGGTGCTCTTAATAATGCTGCATTGACATTGGAATGGATGCGATCCAATCTTTTTGATTTTAATTTGGAGGATCTTTCTTTTCAAGCCAGTCACAATGAGCCGCCTTTAATTTGCTTGCCTTATTTGACGGGCGAAAGAGAATCAAAAACGGGGCCTTATGCCTCAGGCGTGTTCTTTGGTATCAGGCGAAATCACACCAGGCTTGACTTTGTGAGATCGGTACTGGAAGGAGTTGCCTGTTCGATGCGTTATATATACGAGGCGCTCACAAGTAATGAACTGGTGGTAAAAGAAATAAAGATGGGCGGTGGTGGTGTTAATATTTGGCAATGGCCACAACTATTTGCCAATGTACTGGGAGTTCCCTTTACTATTTCAACAGGGAAAGAACCGGCCCTGGTTGGTAATGCAATGATTGCATTAACGGCGGGTGGTGTATATAAAGATTTTAATGAAGCTGCAAAAAATATGATCAGACTTGAAAAGTATATCGTGCCGGATAAATCTTCTGTTGAAATTTATGACCGGTATTATCATTTTTTTAAAGAATTCAGGGAAAGCATTGGCCCTATGTACGAGGCTCATGCTAAATTGCGGCTGTAAGATTGCTTTTTCAAAATATATCCGGGCTTACATCTTACATATATCTTGACGTATGCTAATGGCAAGAACAAATTGGCTTTTTAGGGAGAATGAAAGGACGCCTCTTTCTGAGACGGAGCATCGGGGTTGCATGGCGGAAGGATGGTCTTATTATTCAGTATTTTGGAGAAGTACTTATCCACATCGTCACTAAATAGAATGAGGTAAGTGAAAAATTTATTTGAAACGGGATTCAATAACCCAGGTTTGTTCCGGGAAGCTTAATGACTCTGGGCAAGAGATTGATATAAATTTTTCGTGTACGTACCCAAAAAAATGTATATTCGGGTGATTATTCGGAATTTTAGAATTCTAAATATTTAAGAAATGGCTGAAAAAAATTATTCCCGCCGTGAATTTATAAGACGTAATTCAATGGCCGGTGCAGGAGCTATTCTGGCAACAGGGCTTGCGCCTGCTGTGTTTGGCAGTGAAATCAAAAAGTCAGCAATACCAGCTATTCTGGGAGGAAGCGCTGCAGCAAATATTGATTGGCCTGAATGGCCTTATTGGAATCCTGAAACAGATGACAAATTAGTGCTTGATTCGATCCGGAGCGGCGTCTGGTCACGAAAAAAATTAGTGGATGAGTTTGAAAAGAAATGGGCTGCAGCTATTGGCGCTAAACGTTGCCTGACCGTGGTTAATGGTACTAATTCATTAATAACTTCTTTGATTCAACTTGGTATCGGGGCAGGAGATGAAGTGATTATTCCACCTTATACTTTTATTGCAACACCGCAGTCAGTTTTAGCTACTGGAGCAATGCCTGTATTTGTTGATACAGATCCGGAAACCTTCCAGATTGATGCTGCAAAAATTGAAGCAAAAATTACTTCTCGTACCAGGGCAATAATGCCTGTTCATTTGGGCGGACTTTCTGCAGATATGAACAAAATCATGGAAATTGCCCGTAAGCATAACCTGATTGTTATTGAAGATGCATGCCAGGCTCATTTGGCTGAATATAATCATCAAAAGCTGGGCACTATTGGTCATGCCGGTGGGTTCAGCTTTCAAAATTCGAAGAATTTACCAATTGGCGAAGGCGGGGCAATTGTAAGCAATGACGAAAAATTTGTTGACCGTTGTCATTCCTATCATAACCTTGGTTTCCCTTATGGTACTGCCATTGGTAGCGTTAATTCAGGTTCGATCATGTATGGAAATAAATTGAGGCTTACAGAATACCAGGCTGCAATTGGTTTAGTTCAATTGTCACGCCTGGATAGTCAGACTAAAACGAGAACTGAAAATGCGGAATATCTGAAAGCCAAATTAAAAAAGATTCCCGGCATTTTACCAATGGAGGCTTATCCCGGAGTTACCAGAGGCGTATATCATCTTTTTATATTACGTTATAAAAAAGATGAGTTTAAAGGTTTGTCAAGAGATGGATTTATGAATGCTTTGGATGCTGAAGGCATTCCTTGCTACAGTGGCTATACACAATTAAATTTAATGCCATTTCTTAAAGACGCATTTCAAACAAAAAATTTTGTAAAAATATATTCAAAAAAAAGGTTGAATTATTCAAAATACCTGGAGCAAAACCAATGTCCTCAGAATGATATTTTATGTAATGAAGAGGCGGTATGGTTTAACCAACGCTTATTCCTGACCGGGAAAAAAGAAATGGATATGTTTTACTCTGCCGTTGAAAAAACTTATGCTAATGCGGAAAAACTAAAAAAAGCAGAAACTAAATGAAATATTTAATTATTGCAATAAATTTTTTTATTTACTCCTTACTGTCTTCAGGCCAAGCAACGGATAATATAGGCCAGGCAGGGTGGAAAGCGGGTGTGTCAAGCGCAAATATTACACCAACAGAACCAATTTGGATGGGTGGATTTGCATTTCGCGACAAACCCTCAGAAGGCATAACAACCGATATTTGGGCGAAGGTGCTGGCATTAGAAGATAAAAACCAGCGTAGGGCTGTATTTATAGCTATTGAGACATCCGGAGTAACAAAACAAATTTATGACACATTGCTAAAAAGATTAAAAGCGGCTTATAATCTCAGCAATGATCAAATTGTAATAAACAGTTCACATACACATACTGGGCCTGCACCAAATTTCAGATTTATAAAAGATGAAAAAGAAAAAGAAAAGGTTGAAAAGTATATTTTGAAATTGGAAAATCAGGTGATTGAAGCAACCGGAAAAGCTTTAAATTCATTACAACCGGTAAAACTTTATGCCGGAAATGGGGTAACAAGGTTTCAGGTGAATCGCCGGACAAACATAGAGTACAAGTTACATCTTCAATCCAAATTTAATGGCCCTAATGATTATGCGGTTCCTGTTATTAAAGTAGAGAAAAGTTCCGGGGAATTACTTGCCATTCTTTTTGGTTATGCCTGTCATGCTTCTGTTTTAAGGGACTATAATATTTCGGGAGATTATCCTGCATTTGCACAGATGGAATTGGAGAATCTTTATCCTGGTGCAACCGCAATTTTTTTTCAGGGAACCGGAGGAAACCAGGTAGGCCATCCACGCAGTTCGGTAGGGGCTGCAAAACAGCATGGGAAAACTTTGGCCGCAGCTGTTGAAAGGGTTTTATCAGAACCAATGAAAAGTTTACCACCATTCCTTACTACATCTTATTCAGAAATAAATCTGGAATCTGATAATATTCCTCCTGCTAAGGAAAAACTAATAAAAATAATAGCCGATACAATATCTAATTCTGATAGTATCCGGAATAAAGCACAAGCTGAGCTTGATAAACTAAACAGAGGAGAATCATTGATTGCCACATATCCTTATCCTGTTCAGGTTTGGAAAATTGGTGATTTACCTGTTATAACGCTGGGAGGAGAGCCTGTTGTAGAATATGCATTGAAGTTGAAACAAATATTTGGACAGGATGCATTTGTGTTTGGTTATTCAAATTATGTAATGGCTTATATCAGTACGCCATTGATATTGAATGAAGGCGGATATGAAGGTTCAAGCTCTCCATTCAGAGGAGCAAAGTGGGCATTGAATACCGAGGAAATGATTATTCAGGAAGTATTGAAACTGGCAAAGCAGGCAAAAGTGGATTTAGCGCCAAAAGTATTTGCAATACCAGGTGGATAGTTTGCTGGCGATCATTTTTATATAGGTTGAAGCCAATAGAATGAAAATGTACTATAATATTTCTCAGCACATCAGCGGCTTTCTGAAAAATGCATTTGCTTCAAGTACGGACAAGATTTGGACTACTAAATCAGAATAAACTGGTGATGTTTTTTGGGAAAGCATATTTTTAATGAATTCTAAAAGATTTACAATGAAAAGATTCTCTTTTTATTTATGGAGTATTTGTTTCCTGATAGTGCTGTTGCCGGCAAACGCTGCGGACAAAAATGACGCCAGGAGTTGGAAGGCAGGTGTTGCACGTGTTACTATCACACCGAAAGAACCAATGTGGCTGGCAGGCTATGTATTCCGTGATCATCCTGCTGAAGGTACATTGCAGGATCTGTGGGCAAAGGCGCTTGCTCTTGAAGATGCTGGTGGAAAGCGGTGTGTATTGGTTACACTCGATTTGTGTATGATTCCAAAAGAAATGTCTGATTGGATTCGCGGGCAATTAAAACTAAAATATAAACTGGACAAGACACAGGTGATTCTGAATTGCTCTCACACACATTCGGGGCCTGTTCTTACCAATTCCCTTAGCAATGCGTATGACATAAATGATGCAGAAAAACAAAAAATAAAATCGTACACTGAAAACCTTTCCAGACAAATTGTTGCTCTTGTTGGAGCAGCAATAAATTCATTGCAGCCGGCGGATGTTTTTTCAGGTAATGGTTTTGCAAGGTTTCAGGTCAACCGGCGCAATAACAATGAGAATTATTTATTGTTACAATCCGAGCTCGAAGGACCGAATGATTATGCAGTTCCGGTATTAAAGGTTGTAAACAAAGCGGATTCTCTTATTGCCATTGCATTTGGTTATGCATGCCACAATACTGTTTTGAGGGGCTATCAGTGGTCTGGTGACTATGCAGGGTTTGCCCAGTGGGAATTGGAAAAAATGTATCCCGGTGCTACTGCATTATTTTTTCAGGGTGCCGGGGCAGACCAGAATCCCTTACCAAGAAGGACCATACCGCTTGCAAAGCAATTTGGTAAAGAATTAGCGTATGCAGTAGAAAATGTGTTGAGTAGAGAAATGCCAAAGCAATCTCCTCATCTTTCATTTTCTTATTCTGAAGTGCGGCTGCCATTAAACGAACCGCCATCAAAAAAGGAATTAGAACTGATGACTCAGGATACGACAGAAGCTTATAAAGCCCGTTCAGCAGCAAATCTATTAAAGCAGCTTAATAGCGGCACCCCGGCAATAAAATCATATCCTTATCCTATACAAGTATGGAAAATCGGTGATCAGCCACTTGTTGCTTTGGGAGGAGAAGTAGTAATACATTATGCTATTGAAATAAAAAAACTATTTGGGGCTAACACGTTTGTGCTGGGATATTCTAATGATGTGATGGCTTATATCCCTTCGGCAGAAATATTAAGAGAGTCAAATGATAAAGAAAGTGGGTATGCCTTTTATGATCCTACCAATCATAATGCTATTGCTTATGAAGGAGGATTGTTTACACAATTAGTGTATGGTTTGCCCAGCACCTGGGCTTCTAATATTGAAACGGTGATTTTAAATGAAGCGCAACGGGTGGCACGCCTGGCTGGCGTAAAATTAGCTGAGTATAAATAGCGGTTCTGTTTTATTAAAAAGAATTCTCGATGTATAAAAGAATGGACAGACGCAGTTTTGTTAGCAATACAGTTGCTTCAGCCACCGGGTTATTATTGGGGTCTGACCTTGTTCACTCTATATCAAAAGAGCATTCAGAAAAATTTTCTCCTGATAAAAAGAAAATGGGTTTGATGGAGGAAGTAATGAAGTATCGTAAGATTGATACACATGCCCATGTTTATTTTTCAGCGGACAGCCCTGCAACACAATTTGACTTTGCTGAAAGATTAGGAATTGAAAAACTGGTGATTTCACGAAATATGGAGGCTTTTAGCAAGGGTACACCGGAAGAGTTCAGGCAATGCAATGATTTAGTCATAAAATGTATGAAAGATCACCCTGATCGTTTTATCGGCACGATGGTATTGAACCCATCTTATAAAAAGGAATCACTGGAAGAGATAAAACGTTGTGTAGATGCAGGTATGGTTGGCGCAGGAGAACTTTATAACCAGGTAAAAATTAACGACCCATTATATTATCCAATCATAGAAAAGTTCATTGATCTGAAGATGATCATGCTAATGCATTCTGCTATTGGAAAATCCCGGGTGTTATTAAATATGGATGAACCTCCCAATATTTCATTGCCGGAAGATTTTGTAGAAATAGCTTCGAGATATCCTGAGGCTATGTTTCAATTTGCACATATCGGTGGTGGTATTGATTGGGAGTATGCATGTAAGTCTTTGGCTCATTCACCAAATATATTCGTAGATGTATCGGGCAGTAATAATGAAGCGGGCATGATTGATTTTGCATTGAAATATATTGGCGAAGACCGATTGCTATTTGGTTGTGATAATAGTTTTTACCAGGGAGTTGGACATGTGCTGTCTGATAATCTTTCAGAATCACAAAGAAAAAAAATATTTTTTGACAATTATAATGCGATTTTAAAAAAATCAGGAAATAATGTTGATTGATGTAAATGCTTATACAGGACATTGGCCTTTCAGGCAGCTTAAAAATAATAGCTGTGAAAAGAAGTTTCAATTAATGCAAGCATTAGGAATTGATATTTCCGTGATGAGTAATTTGAATGGAGTTTTTTATAAAAACCCACAATCAGCCAATGAAGAATTATTCGAAGACCTGAAATCGAATAGTAGCTATGGAAATAGGATTATCCCTTTTGCCGTCATTAATCCAATATATTCAGGTTGGAAAGATGATCTGAAAATATGCATTGAGAAAATGGGAATGAAAGGAGTGCGGCTTCATCCATTATATCATCGTTATGACCTAAAAAACTCAAATTGCATTGAACTGGTAAAGCGTGTAAGAGATCTCAATTTGCCAGTGGCTCTATCTCTAAGAATTGTAGATAGCAGGGTCAGCTCATGGATGGATATAGAAACGGAATGGTCTTTAAAAGATGTACTGCCTATCATAAAAGAAGTGCCCGATGCTAAATATTTAATATTAAATGCAGTTAACAGCTTGCAAATACCCGATGGAGAAAATGAAAGTGCTATAGCTAATATCCGGTTTGATGAAAGCGGGCTACAGCTTTTAAAGAAAACCAATTTTTTAATGGACACATCCGGGAGGGCAATGACAGATTTGGGTAAAATGATTGCATTATATGGTAAAGAAAAATTTGCTTATGGGTCACATTCCCCAATTTTGGATAATGTAACCGGACTTTTACGAATTGAGTCATTAAGAGCTGAAGAAGCAGATGAAGCAGCAAAAAATCTTTTAAAATTTGGCAATGCAAAAAGATTCTTTAATCTATAATTGATAAACGGATATTAGAAGGAACAAAAGCGTTAAGTAAAATGAAAAAAAGACTGTTGATAATTTCTTCTATAATAATATTTCAAATGAGTTCGACGGCATTCTGCCAGGAAAAAATTATTAACTGGATTAAAGAAACCGATTCTGCCGCATGGAAACCACGAGATTCACAAGGTGAATTTGTTTTTAAAAATCTGTTATGGATTTTAGGGGGTTGGGATACTCCAACAACACCAAATATTTTGGATGTATGGAACTCACCCGATGGAAAGAATTGGATCAATACAACAAAAACAGCACCCTGGGTCCAGAGTGATTTGTCTGTATCACTAACATTCAAAAATAAAATGTGGATCATGGGCGGACGTAAAGTCCCCGGAACTGAGTGTAGCAATAAAGTTTGGTCTTCTGCCGATGGAATTAATTGGGAATTGGTAACTGAATCTGCCGGCTGGAGTCCCCGTCTGTCTCCCGGTTTTGTTGTTTTTAAAAATAGAATATGGATTCTTGGAGGTACTTCAGATTTTTATCGGAATAATGATAGTACACTTTTTAATGATATATGGTCGTCCGGTGATGGAAAAGAATGGAAATTAGAATTGATGAACGCTCCCTGGTCAAAAAGGGCACATGCTCAGGCAATCGTATTTGATAATAAAATATGGATAATGGGTGGCGGACAACGTTTCCCGAATGCTACTGCACACAATGATGTTTGGTGTTCAGAAGATGGCATAAACTGGAAACAGGTAACATCCTCGGCACAGTGGCTTCCACGTATGTGGTTTTCCTCCGTAGTATATCGGGATCGTATTTGGGTGATAGGCGGTTGGTCCGGAGAACATAAAAATTTTGATGATGTGTGGTATTCACAAAATGGAATTGACTGGAAGGAATTAAAAACAGAGATACATTGGTCCAAACGTCATGAACATTCTGCTTTTGTATTCAAGGACAAGTTATGGATAGCCGGTGGGGCAGCAGGTGATGATTATATATTGAATAGTGAGGTTTGGAGTCTGTATATAGACAAAAACTGGTTTAAAAATAATTGAGATGACTGACTTTTGATCCTGTTTCAAATAGACAACGAACGATGAATTTAAAACAACATATTCAACTGGTGGGGTATTTAGCCCTGTATTTAATAATTGTTTCATTCGATACAGCATTAACAGGGAATGAAAAGAATAATCAAATTATGGGAGCATCTCAAGCAAAAAAATCAGCACATATTGTTTTTCTGATAACAGAAGATTCTTTGAACTATGAGGCACATAAAACCATTCCTGAATTTGGACGACTATTAAAAGAACGGTTAGGATATAAGGTAACAGTGCTTTTAGGGCAAGGAACACACGGAGCTTATACTTACCCGGATTTTGATGCAGTTGAAAAAGCCGACTTATTGATCATTTTTGCACGCCGTATAGCCCTGCCGCATAAGCAAATGGAAATTATTAAAAGCTATATCAATTCCGGTCGCCCGATTATAGGAATAAGAACAGCTAATCATGCTTTTACTGTTTGGGATAAAATTTCGGAAGGCTTTGAGGACTGGCCTGAATTTGTTGCAACAGTATTAGGTTGTGAAAACAGGGGTTATGGCCCGATTGATCCCGGTACGGATGTATCGCTTGATGTAAATGCCATGAATCACCCTGTTGTGCAAAAACTTCAATCATCATATTGGCATAGTAAAGGAAACATTTATAAAGTTGCTCCATTGCTTGATAGCAACATTACTATAATACTTAGAGGAAAGGCAGATACTATAACTGAACCTGTTGCCTGGACTCGCCGGGCAGGACAAAGCAAAGTGTTTTATACATCATTGGGACATCCGGCAGATTTCCAATCACCAAACTTTATCAATTTGCTTCTGGGAAGTATCGGGTGGGCTTTAGAAGAATCATATTAATCATGATCAGGTGGAATAAGAATAAAAGAATTAAAGTTAAAAGAAATAACAAGTAAAAATCAAAGGGATGACATTAAACTCATTAGACTATATTCTGATCATTGTCTTTTTTTTATCAATGATTGTTATTGGTGTTATGTCTTATTACAAAAGTAAAAATGCCGATGATTATTTTGTTGCCGGAGGAAAAATCCCCTGGTGGCTGGCAGGTATCTCTCATCATGTTTCAGGCCACAGCGGAGCAGTTTTTGTAGCTTATGCTGCTGTTGCATATACACATGGTTTTACCATATTTGTCTGGTGGGCTTTGCCTGTTGGTATCGCTATCATTGTTAGTGCAGGAATTTTCCCGGCTTATTGGGTACGGCTTAGAAGAAATTTCCAGGTGCAATCTCCTCTTGAATATCTTAAAATACGGTATAACCTGTTGACACAACAAGTTATTGCCTGGTCGGGAGTATTATTAAAGATTTTCGATGTTGGCGCCAAGTGGGCTGCTATTGGAATACTCCTCCATGTTGTAGCAGGAATTTCAATGATGACCGGTATCCTTGTTTCGGGTGTGGTTACATTAATTTATGTCACCTTTGGCGGTTTATGGGGAGTCATAATAACAGACTTTATTCAGTTTATTGTCCAGATTTTAGGAGGCATTGTGATGTTTGTACTTGTTGTGAATCATCTGGGTGGTGCAGATTCAATCATGGGTATCTGGAAGCAATTGCCGCCCAGTCATAGTCAATGGTTCAATGATCCATATACTCTTCCTTTTGTAGTTCTTATTTTCTTCCTATATTTTTTGAGTTATAATGGTGGAAGCTGGAGCCTGGCAACAAGATATATTTCTTCTCCCAATGAAAAGGAAGCATCCAGGGCTGCCCGTTTATCAGGGATACTATATTTAATATGGCCTTTAATATTATTTTTTCCAATGTGGGCAGCGCCACTTATTTTACCAGGACTGGAAAAGCCTGATGAATCCTATGGGTGGCTTATGTTGAAAATATTGCCACAGGGGATGATCGGCCTGGTGATTGCTTCATTATTTGCAGCGACTATGGGCATGACATCATCAGATGTGAATACGATTGCCGCTGTGATCACGAGAGATATTTTGCCTGTTATATCTCCTAAATTTCAAAATGTAAAGTCTCCGCTTCGTACTGCCAGGATTGTTACATGCTTATTCACTTTAGCAACAATGGTTGTAGCACTTAACTACAACCATTTTGGCGGGGTCCTGGGATTAATTATTTCCTGGTTTGGAGCATTGCTTGGGCCTACTTCAATGCCCTTATTGTTTGGGCTTTTACCGGCATTTAAAAGATGTGGGCCAAAAGCGGCTATCGGTTCAATAGTTGGAGGCGTGTTGACTTTTGTTATTACAAAGAACATTGAACTAAACAGCCTGGCACTTGAAATTGGATTACCTACAATAGTATCTGCTGTTATTTTTATTTGCTTTGGGCTGTTTAATAAAACGAGTACACCTGAACGTGTGGAAAAAATGTTAGCGGCTCTCCGAAGCGAAAGTAAAATTCCAGTAGAGTCTAAATAGGAGATAGTTGATGTATTCGATTGTTTGAAATGAAATTTATTTCTGTGATAAATTTTCAATAACTCAAAGTTGTGAAAATGAAATCTTTTGGATTTGGTATCGTCGGTACGGGTGTTATTTCCCATTTTCATGCAAAAGCGATTTCAGAGATCGGTTGTGCCGGTATTATTGGTGTATATAATCATAACATAAGCAAAGCTGAACTTTTTTCAAAGATATATGGAGGTAAAGTTTACCCAACGTTGGACGATATGTTAGAAAACCCTGATATTGACATTGTGTCTGTATGTACACCGTCGGGAACACATCTTGAGATAGCGCTCAAATGCATTGCTGCCGGCAAACACTGCATGATAGAAAAACCATTGGAAATTACCACCGGGCGCTGTGATCTGATTATTGAAGCGGCGAAAGCGGCGAATGTAAAGGTAGCTGTCATATTCCCTTCCAGGTTTTATGAAGTAAACAGGCAATTGAAGCGATCCGTAGAAGAACAAAGATTTGGAGAACTTGTGTTGGGGAGCGCTTATGTAAAATGGCATCGTACAAAAGAATATTATCAATCTGGTGAATGGAGAGGGACCTGGCAATATGATGGAGGAGGTGCCTTAATGAACCAGGGGATACATTCAGTTGATTTGTTACAATGGGTTATGGGGCCAATAAAATCGGTACAGGCAATTTCGGCGAACAGGTACCATAAGGAAATCCAGGTGGAGGATACCGTTACAGCAATTATGACATTTGCAAACGGAGCATTGGGTGTTATAGAATGTACTACCGCTGCGTTCCCCGGATTTTTTAAACGTCTTGAAATTATTGGTACTTCAGGTTCCGCTATACTCGAGGAGAACAGTGTTTTAAAATGGCAGTTTCAGAATGAATTGTCACACGATGAGGTATTCCGGAACAAGCAATGTATATCGAATAATTCTTCCGGTGGGGTTGCAGATCCAGCATCAATCAGTCATTATGGCCACAAAATGCAAATGATAGATTTCATCAATGCAGTTGAAGAGAACTCTGATCCGTTGGTAGATGCTGTGGAAGGGAAAAAATCAGTTGAAATTGTTACAGCCATTTACCGGAGTGCAAAGTCAGGCGAAAAAATTGTATTGAATACCGGATAGGATTTGTGATCCTGTTCCTTGTAAAATTCGATGGAGTTGTTTCAATACTAAAGCTGCCTGATATATGGAATGAAAAATATGATTCATTTAAGAGAATAAATTATACATTAAAAACATTACTTCATGTTTAAGAAATATTTTGCCCTTATTCTTTCTATGTCTTTAATGCTTGTAACAGAGGTGTATGGTCAAATACCATCATTTCAGGACAACGACAGAATTTGTTTTATTGGAAGCAGTATTGCTATGAATGGGGGAAACTATCATTATATAAATCTGTTTTATGCTACCAGGTATCCGGATAGAAATATTACATTTCTTAACTGCGGTATATCGGGTGATTGGACGGACAATATTTTAGCACGGATTCATTCTGACGTTTTTGTTGTTAAACCAACCTGGGCCGTATTGATGCTTGAAGAAAACGACCTTAGGCCATCACTTTATATGAAAGACAGGCAGAACGAAGCCGGCATACAGGAAAAGAAGCAAGAAAGAATAGAAAGCTGGTGCCGCAATGCGGATAGTATTGTTCGGTTATTGATGCAGGCAAAAGTCAAAGTTATCCTGCAAACGCCTACCATTTATGATCAGACGGGACAATTACCCTCAGAAAATGCTTACGGGGTAAATGATGCTTTAAAAAAATGTGTTGAGTTCCTGAAGCAATTGTCTGGAAAATACCAGCTGCCACTGGTAGATTGCTGGACCGTAATGAATGAGGATAACAGGATTATTCAGAAGAAGGATCCAACCAAATCGATAATCGGGAACGACAGAGTACACGTAAGCAAACTGGGATTTTTTGTTATGGCACATACTTTTTTAAATAATCAGGATATAGAGAAAAAGGTGTCTTATGTAAAAATCAATGTTAAAAAGAACAGTACGTTATTAGCTGAGAACTGTATCATTAGTAATCTGCAGGCAGGAACTAACAATGTTTCTTTTGAATATCTTTCCCGGTCATTACCCTTTCCCTCACCTGATGGATTAAACCCTGATTCACTTCACCCATTTACCTCAGAGTTAAACAAGGAAGTGCTGCAGATAAAAGGATTAAAAAGAGGGAATTATAATTTACTTATCGATTCTTCTTTTATTGGAACCTATTCCAACAAAGATTTAAGTAAAGGAATAAACCTATCGCTGAATACGGCTACTCCTCAATCAAAACAATCACAGAAAGTACTTGATCAATTTTATGAATACTGGAAAACTGAGAGGCAATTGCGGTTATTGAAATATGTGGAATATCAGCATTTTGAAGGAGCAACTGTGATGGTTGCAGACATGGATTTGGTAAAAGCAAAATTTGACAGTATACTTAATGAAAACAAAACGTCTGAAAACTACAATTTTTTCAAAAAAGTATTTGCCGAATACCTGTCTGACAAGGTGAACGAAAAAGATATGGAGCAAAAGCATGCTGCATTGTTTCAATCAATATATAAGCTGAATAAACCTGTAAAATATTTTATAAGAATTAATAAAAAGTAAATTGAATTGGTTAACCGGGCAGAGGAGCAATTTCATGCCGGTTAGTGTAAACAGTATAAATTATTGAAAAGAGTTTCACAATAAATTTATAATTTTTAATCAGTTAAAAGATTGTTTATGAAGTCATTTTCAAGAAGAGATTTTATTAAAACCAGTTCAGGATTATTAGGAGCAATTGCTATAAATGGAACCACCTTCGGTTGTCAGAATAAGAAACAGCTTCTGTCTTTCTCTACCCTGGGTTGCCCTAAATGGTCATTTACAAAAGTTCTTGATTTTGCGCATGACAATGGATTCGCAGCAATTGAAATTAGAGGAATTCTTGGACAGATGGATTTGCCAAAGTGCCCGGAGTTCAGCAATAATGAAAGTATTCAATTAAGCAGGAGAAAGGCCGAGGACAGGCAAGTAAAAATTCAGGGGTTAGGATCTTCTGCGTCGCTTCACCATCAGGATATTGGCATCTGGCAAAAGGACCTGGATGAAGCAAAGAGATTTATAGATCTTGCACACGAACTTAATTGCCCGTATGTTCGTGTATTCCCTAACAAACTACCCGAAGATCAAAGCAGAGACATTGTTATTAACCTGATAAGTGAAAGATTATTGCAGTTGGGTAATTATGCAAAAGGAAGCGATGTCGTTGTCTTGATAGAAACACACGGAGATGCTTTAGAAACGTCAGTAATCAGGAAAATCATGGAACCTGCTTTTCATCCCCACACAGGTTTGTTGTGGGATGTTTGCAATATGTGGTCTGTTACCAGGGTATCACCGGCTAAAGTTTACCCTGAGCTGAAACAGTATATCAGGCATACCCATCTAAAGGACGGAAAATTTGTTAATGGTAAACTGATACCTGTATTATTAGGCCGGGGTGAATGCCCCATATTTGAAGCAATTGATCTTCTGTATAAGGATGGGTATAGGGGATATTATGGATTTGAATGGGAAAAATTCTGGTATCCGGATATTGAAGAACCCGAGATAGCATTTCCGGAATATGTATCAGTTATAAAAAAGCACTTATGACAGATGTAATGAAGGTAAGGATACAATACAAATATCTGTTATTTATGACCACCTGCAATATTCTTACTGAATGAACGTAAAAGAATTTTTATAAAAACAAAAAGTCGGTATTTAATCAGTCACTCAAAAATTAGTAAAACAAAAAATGTATCAGGGGATTAAAAAAAGAATAGGAAAATATCCGGGTCTGAAACAATGGATAAAGTCGTTAGGACCGGGTATTATCACAGCAGCTATTATTTTTGGCCCAAGCAAAATGACTATAACTTCAAAATTAGGGGCTAACTACGGATATGCTATGATATGGCTTGTAGTAGTGGCCATTTATTTTCTGATACTCTTTACGTCTATGGCCGGCAGAATTGGTTTGGCAACCAGCCAATCATTATTACAAACAATTCGTCACAAGTGGGGTAAGCCGGTTTCTATAATTGTGGGAATAGGAATATTTTTTGTAGCTACTTCTTTTCAGTCCGGAAATTCAATAGGTGTGGGGATTGCATTGTCAGAACCTACAAATATCAATGTGAAATTTTGGATTGTTCTGTTTAATATACTGGGATTGGGTCTTCTCTTTTTCAAAGACCTATACAAAATTCTTGAAAAATTGATGTTTGTCCTTGTTGCTTTAATGCTGATTGCATTTTTACTAACATTAATTAAAATTAACCCCGATCTTTCTACTGTCACTGATGGCTTGAAACCTTCTATTCCTGCGGGATCAGCAGGGCTAATTATTGCATTCATTGCTTCCTGTTTTTCTCTCATTGCAGCCTTTTATCAATGCTATCTTATGCAGGAGAGAAGAAAACACAGCCAGGGAGCAACCGTTAAGCCAAATGAGAGTGTTACAGGTATTGTAATTCTTGGCTTGTTGGTAATTATTGTTATGATCTGTGCCGGTAGTGTTCTGCATTCAAGAAACCTGCCGGTAAACAGTGCATTGGATATGGCTAAAGCTTTAGAACCATTATTTGGAGAATTATCAACAGTATTATTTCTTGCCGGACTTTTTGGCGCTTCGTTTTCTTCACTTGTTGGAAATGCTGCAATTGGGGGTACTTTGCTGGGTGATTCATTGGGTTACGGATACCAACTGAATAATAAAGTAATTAAAGGATTGATTGCACTGGTTATGATTATTGGTGCAAGTATTGCAATTATTTTTGGAAAACTTCCGCTGAACCTGATTGTATTAGCCCAAAGTGTTACCATTTTTATAGTACCAATTGTTGGCATTGCTCTTTTCACAATTGCCAATGATGAAAAAGTAATGGGATCGCTAAAAAATAACCTGATTCAGAAAATTATGGGGACTGTGGGGCTGGCTCTGATAATATTTCTGGCAATTTTCAATGCTAGAGAACTATTCTTTTAGCTGTATCATTTATAAAAAGCTTTATAAAACTGTTTTCACTAAGCTTCTTAAAAGCTCAATTCTGTATTGAATCCAATTGGATTTTTAAAAAAATCAGGATAATACCATATTTTAAATACTAAGTAAGATATTCTCAAGTTAATTACTTGATCTTCTTCCTGTAGATAATAAATTTAATTTTACAATTAATGTAAAAGGTCAGGTTTTAAGAAGCCTGGTACCAACGGCTTCAATAATTTTGCGAAATGCAATAACTCAGGTTCAGAAAATTTCGGGCCTATAACCTGTATTGCAATGGGTAATCCTTCATCGTTCAAACCTAAAGGGATAGTTATAGCAGGACATTCAATTGGATTAAGTATAGTGGCGTATGGAAAATATCTGAAATAAGATACAGTTATACCTTCTATTGTGATTGCAGATCCTTTGGGGCATTTATTAAATGCAGCCCCATAGGTAATCGGGCAGATGAAGAAATCAAAGTGGGAAAAAAATGAATCCCACTTTCTTTTTAGCTTATTGTTTTGTTGCTGCCATTGTATCCAGGTTGAATCATTCTGGTTCATCATTGTAGTGTAGAAGGGATTTAAAATGCCGGAGTCATCATCCCAAATATGCATGTCTTTATTTATCATTTGTCTGATTTCCGGTGACTTACCTTCGCCTGCAATTAAGGCAAGACAGGTAAGGTAAGAATTCATCATTTCTTCATAGGTGTCCGGAGCATATTTTTTAATGCCTGCACCATATTTTTTAACAGAATCAATAAGGCGACTCATTTTTACTTTTACATCATTTCCAACTTTGATCGTTCCGGATGAAGTTTTCCAGTCATCGGTCCAGGCAATTTTATATTCGGAAATTTTTCTACCGGATGGCTGTTTCCAAAAAACAGGTTGTTGGAATCTATTGTCGGGTCTGGTCTCTTTTAAAACATTCCATGCTACTTCAAGATCTTCGGGAGTCCTTGCTAAAGGGCCAGCAGTATTTAACGCAAATCTTTTATGTGTTGATACAGCCTCTGTTCCATCGCCTTCTGTTACGTTTATAGTGCCAAAGGTTGTTTTCAAGCCATATAATCCACAGAAGGAGGCAGGCACACGAATGCTTCCACCCAAATCACTTCCGAATTCAAGACTTGTAAACCCTGCTGCAAGTGCTGACGCTCCGCCTCCCGTACTTCCGCCTGGTGTTTTTGTAGTATCATAAGGATTACTGCCCACTGGGTAAACTTCACCTTGAACCTGAAAATCCAAAAGGAGAGTAGGGAGATTCGTTTTACCTAAAATAATGGCTCCTGCTTTTTTTAATTGTTGTACAATGGGTCCATCAACCGGAGCTATAAATTTATCATTCATTTTTGAGTTTAATGTAACTGGTGAACCTTTCACCCAGAACTCTTCTTTTACTGTTATCGGTACACCAAGAAGCGGTGGTAAATCCCCACCTTTGGCGACAGCTTCATCAGCTTTTTTTGCTTCATCAAGCGCTTCACTTTCTCTTAACCATACTATCGCATTGTATTTGTAATTGTTGTTCTTGATAGTGGAGATAAATTCTTGTACTATTTCAACTGAGGTAGCTTTTCTGCTTTTAACCAGGTTTGCTAATTCCCCTGCGGATTTATAGATAAACTTGTTATTTACCGGAACCCGGTTTGGAGGAGGCAAAAACAAATCAAGCTTTTGAGACTTAATAACTGGTTTACTTCCTATATTTAGATGAATAAAAAAATAAACGGATACAAGTATAACTGGCAATAAAAAGAAGTATAAAATTCTCCTGTACTTACGTATTTGGGATTTCATATTGAATAAGAGTTATTTCTTCACAGATTTCAAATTAGCAACAGGTTTTGCATAATATTTAGGTACGTACACGAAATTAATCATTCCTGATAAAAATTTTTAGGTCGTAGTTTTTATTACAATGAAACCGGTATAAACGGAGAAATATCAGGGGTTCAAAAGAGTTTTTCTGCATTATACCGGGTATCGCAATCACTCTACAAATTATTCTAAATCATTCCATTCGGCAACCTGTTGGAGGTGTTTATTTTAAAAGGCCTGACAATAAGTTTTCGCACTTCTACTTAATTAAGTGAGGAATTTGGCCGAAGAGGGATAAAATATTTTTTTTATTTAAGTAAAGTTCTTAATTTGCTTACGTTAACGTACACGTAAAATTATTAAAAACATAGATGATGTTTAGCTCTTTTACTTATAAGCAATGAGATTTTTAGTAATAGTTTTTTATGACTTGTTTGAGAATTAGACGTTGATTTTGAGGATAACAATAAACCGGCGATAATGAGAGTTGTAACATATTTCTTGGCTGTGACATTGAAATTTTTCCATTCGGAAAATGTATTTCAAGAGTTTAAGTAGAATATGACTTTATAAAATAGAAATAGATTAAAAAGGAGAAACAAAAACCGGATTCCGATGAAGACGGAACCCGGAGAGTAGTTTGAGTTATCCATAACAATCGGTTAGATTATTTATTGTAAAACCCAAAACAACGCTAAATTATGCAAATTTATGCAAATTGTTCTACTGCTTTTTTGCAGAAACAAAAAAACAAAAAGCAAAGTTTAACAGGTTTAATTTCCTATTCGGCAACAAGTAGATCGTTAAAAAAAATCTTGTTGACATTTCAGTTTTGTACGATTCTGATATTCGGAGCTAATTTCAAAGTAAGCGCTGAAGAACGTTCATCAAATGTCAATCTTACTGAGAAACATGCCTCTTTTAGAAATTTATTTTCAGAGCCTGGTAAGCAAATAAAGTATTCTAATTTCTGCAGTCAATCTTTTCTGAAAGGTTATGGAATATTTTCAATGGACCTGGAGGATGCAATATTTCTGTCAGTACCTGACGAATATTTTCCAGAACGGAATCTAACTTCTGACTTTTTTGCTAGCAATAGTACTGATAATGAAAATGAAATAAAAGTAACTACGGAAACTGTAACGACCCGTGAAACTATTTCATTTATTGAAATAAAGGGACAGGTAGTAAATTACTTGGGGGAGCCACTTTCCGGAGCTTCAATTATTGTAAAGGGAACTGACATCGGAACAAAAACAGATGTTAATGGATATTTTACAATTAATACAGAATTGAATGCCACTCTGCTTATTTCTTTTGTAGGATATTCATCAATTGAGATTGTAGTAAACAAACAGAATCTGGGAAAGCTTATTTTGAACCTCTCAGGTAAAATCAATGATGAGGTGGTGGTTGTGGGATATGGTAAGGTTCAAAGAAAAAATCTTACGAGTGCTATCTCCAGTGTTAAGCCTAGTGATGTAGTTAAAAGCACTGAGTTATCGTTAAATACAGCTTTGCAAGGTCGTGCTGCTGGTGTTCTGGTAACATCGTCTGAAGGAGATCCTGGAGCGCCTGTTAGTATTACTATAAGGGCAGGATCATCAATATCTGCCAGTAATGAACCACTTTATGTAGTTAATGGATTTCCACAATTGGGAGGCTCCAATTTCAACATTAATCCTAACGATATTGAAACAATTGATATTTTGAAAGATGCTTCAGCTGCTGCATATGGATCAAGAGGTGCAAATGGCGTTATTATTATTACAACAAAATCCGGAAAGGCAGAAAGGTTTACAATTGAATATAATGCCTATGTCAGTACTTCAAAAATTGCCAGACCAATTAAATTGCTGAATGTAGGACAGTATGCAGAATTGCAACATCAATTGCAGATGGATGGCACATTTGGTGATACAAGTATTTTTAAGAATTGGCGAACTTTTAAAGATTCCAGCTCCGTTGATTGGTATAAATCCACTTTCAGGACAGGGGTGAATCAATCCCACAACGTTTCTCTTTCGGGGGGCACAGAAAGCGTAAAGGTAGTTGCTTCCTTTGGTTATGATAAACAACAAGGTGTAGCCATTAACAACGATTATCATCGCTATACTGTTGATTTGAATGTAAATTCAAGATTGAATAAGATAGTATCAAATGAAACAGTTATCTATTTAACTCAAAGAGATAAAACCGGACCAAGTTTGAGCGGAAGCAGCCAGGTAATGTATTCGGTAATTAAAGCTTCACCGTTTTTAGGTTATGGAGTAACAAGATTATCGGAATTTCTGGATCGAAATTTACGGCGGGGTGGTATTTATGGAACGGACCCGGTAGAAGCATTGACAGTTGATAAGCGGTTTTATGAAGAATTTGACGGGAGTATTAATACTGCATTTAATTTCAATTTGATAAAGAATCTTACTTTACGGTTAGCGGGTGGTGTTCATAGTAATTCTAATCAATACAGCACCTATTATCCTTCCACTTCAGGTAACGGCCAATTGCGAAATGGAGAAGGTTCTATAAGTATTGGAAAAGACTTTAGCTGGCTAAGCGAAAATACTGTAAATTATAATAAAACTTTTGCTGATAAGCATACCGTTGATTTTACGACAGGATTTACTCTTGAAAGTGGTACCAGCAGAAGCTACGGCTTTGGGTCACACCAGTTCCCCATTGATGTTTTGGGATATAATAATTTAGGATTTGGGACAATTGCAGACTATCCAAGCTCAGGAAAATCGAAGTATTCATTAGCAAGTTATTTAGGCATATTACGTTATAATTATTTAAGTAAATATTTACTTACAGTAATAATGAGAGCAGATGGCAGCTCTAAATTTCCCAATCACCGATGGGGTTATTTCCCTTCAACGCAGGCAGCCTGGAAAATCAAAGAAGAAAACTTTATGAATAATATAAAGCAAATATCTTCATTAAAGCTAAGGGTAAGTTGGGGGATGGTCGGAAATGAAAGTGTTCCCTCTTATTCTTCCTTGACCCGGTATTCAAATTTTTCAAGGCCTCTTGTAATAAATCAAACAAGTTATCCTTTGGGATTAGCACCTATAAGTTTTGGTGTAGGTGATTTGAAATGGGAAACGAATATTCAGACCAATATAGGCCTTGATCTTGGATTATTTGATGATAGACTTCTATTGACAGTAGATGCTTATAAAAAGAAATCGAAAGATCTTTTACTGGCCGCACCTATTCCCTATTATTCAGGGTATTCTGAAGTTTATAGAAATGTGGGTGACATTCAGGTAAAAGGCATGGAGATAAACCTTAATACCATTAATGTTAAATCAAAGAAATTTACATGGAACAGCAACTTCAATATTGCTTTTAATAGAGGAAAAGTGCTGGCGTTAAGTGATAACCAGGAATCATTTCAAATACAGGGGTACAAAAGATATGGTGGTTGGATTGTGAAAGTGGGTGAACCTTTAGGTAATTTTTATGGATGGGTATTTGATGGCTATATTAACACCGATGAGGAGCTTTATACCCAGGTTTTGCCTCACGACATGACTCCAATCAGATCGGGAACCAGAAAGTATAAAGATGTAAACGGAGATGGTGTTGTTGACAGTGATGACAGGACAATTCTTGGTAATGGTAACCCTGACTTTTTTGGAGGATTTAATAATGAGTTCCGATACGGCCCGTTTGAACTTAGTTTCTTATTCACGTTTTCTTATGGAAATAAGATATTTAATACTATTAAAAATATTTATGAACGACCCGGAGGTTTTCAGGGAGGTCCGGTCTCGATGTATAATCATTGGACACAACTTAATCCACAGATAAATGCACAGCTTTGGAATAGCAGTTACGACACTGAATATGATTACACTACTTCTTATTCAGTAGAAGATGGTTCTTATTTGCGATTGAAAAACGTTCAATTAGGGTATAATATTTCAACGATAAAAGGGAAAAGACTCCCCTTTAGCAGGCTAAGAGTATATGTCAGTTCTCAAAACCTGTTGACATTTACCCATTATACCGGATACGACCCTGAAGTAAATTTTGAAAATTCTATTATAACCCCTGGTATGGATTATGGCGCTTATCCAAGAAGCAGAATGTTCACATTCGGAATAAATGTTTCTTTTTAATTGTGTAGTTTTTTAATAAAATATTTTAAAATAATTATATGAAGAAAATATTGATTAGCCTGATAGCACTGACAATAATGGGCACTATTAGTTGTAAAAAATTTTTGGAAGAGGAACCTTTTGATTTTCTAACTCCTGGTAATTTTCCTGCATCGGCTAGTGATGCAGATGTGGCATTGAATGGGGCCTATCAAAGTTTGGCCGGCACTGAATTTTCCGGCTCAATTAATAATACGTTTCAAGGTTATGGAGCGATATATACTTGTGAATTAAATGATTTAGTACATGATGGATTTACGAGCAATTATCGTAATACCAGTTATGCTCAGGCTTTTTCTGAGGCAATGTGGAAAACGATGTTTACGGGAATTAATTCATGCAATAATCTTATTTCCAGCCTTGAAAAAATTAATGGAGAAACTTGGGCTACAACCAAGATAGCCGAAGCTAAAGCTTTGAGAGCATTATTCTACTTTTATTTGGTACGGTGGTATGGAGACTTGCCATTAGTTATTACACCTACAACATCAGGTACTATTAATAATCCCCGTAGTTCAGTTGAAGATGTGTACAAACAAATAATTAGTGATCTGAAATTTGCTGAAGATAAACTTCCTGATGCAGTAAATGATGGAAAGTTTAAGAATGGTTCTGTAAAAGCTTTGCTGGCTCAGGTTTATATAACAAGGGCAGGTTTTCACAGAGATTCTAAGACCGGAACAAAAGTAGCAGGGGACCAAACCATGTGGGCTTTGGCGAGAGATAAAGCAAAAGAAGTGATTGAGTCAGGTACATACACTTTAGAAAGTGATTATACTGATATTTTTAAGAAATCCGCTATGGATATTTCTTGTAATGAAGTAATACTTGATATACAATATTCAACCAATTCCCCATGCAATTTTCCTTATGCTACCGGCCCTGAGGCTTATGGATCACCCGGTCCTATAGGAGGTGGAAAAAACTGGGTAGATAAAATTAATATTGAGTGGCTGAGAAGAATTAATCCTAATGATAAAAGAAAAGCCTGGAATATTTCAGATTATATGGTTCTTGACAACTCCTGGGTTAGAGTGCCTCAATCAGATTCAAACAGGAATATACTTACAGTATATCCAAAATGGCCGGAAGGTGATGACAGTCATCGGTTTTACTGGGATAATTATTTATATAATTGGAATATATTGAGATTAGGAGAAATAAAATTGTTGTTTGCGGAGGCTGCTAATGAAGTTGCAGGCCCTACCTCAGAAGCCTACTCACAGTTAAATGAGATACGTGCAAGAGCAGGCTTAACACCGCTGAACGGTTTGACAAAAGATCAGTTTAGAAATGCTATCATGGAAGAAAGAGCTTTAGAATTGCTTGGGGAAGGAATACGCTATTTTGATTTGCAACGTTGGGGTAATTGGAAAGAAAAAATAGATGCTAATAAACTTCAATCAGCATGGCGCAATTCAAACGGAGCTGGTGTTGATGAAAAATGGCTATTATGGCCGGTGCCACTACGTGATGTGGATGCGAACGGTTGGTATCAAAATAAAGGTTGGTAAAAATGAGACCCAATAAATTATATACTTGCTCTTGATTCTGGATTAAATATTATAAATTCTAAAATCAAAAAATATGCTTTTTTTTAAATCACCAGTTGAGAACAAAATATTTGTTGCTTTCCTGCTATTGTTTGGGTTGAGCAGTTGTAAAAAACCGGGAATTACTTATGAAAATTTTAAGGCATCCAATCTCAATGTAGTTTGTGCCTGGGATGCAGATGATATTCCAGTTGCATTTTCATTAGATACAACAGTAAGGCTATATGGGGGCAACTTATATTATGCAGAGCAAACATATTACCAGGTATTGTTTTCGGGACAAAGAGTCGCGAAATTTAAAGATGAAAATGGTGCATTGATATATTCTGTGCCCATTTCAATGGAAGATAAGAAAGCTTATACACTCTTTTATACCGGCACTCAGGCAAATCCTGAATCTGTTTTTGTTGAAGACGATATGAGTTCACCGGGTGATAATAAAACAAGATTTAGAATAGCTAATATGAACCCTGACCCCAATTCAAAATATGATATATATTTTGAAACACCCCTTATGCCCAGACAAAAAGTCTTTAGTGCAATTGGTAGTAAAACAGTAAGCACTCCTGTTGTAAAAGATTCTACGACACAGGTTATAACCATTACAGCAATAAATCCGGGAGTTGATACATTGGTTTATCAGGAACCTACTGTAAGATTTTTAGCTGAAAGAGCGTATACAATTGTTATAGTTGGGAAAAAAAATGGAATAAATCCCCAGGAACTATTGATTTCTGAGAATTATTATACCTATCAGTGAGACCAGTATTTCAATTAGTATCATCTTATATCCGGGTTTGTGAAAATTAGTTCTTTGAATATAATATTATTTTTAGACCCAGGAGATCTTGAATGAACGGATATTGGGTTCAAAAAAATAACACCATTGATCTTTAAATAAAAATTCTGACCTGAAATAAATGAATTTTAATTTTAGTATAAATGCATAATATATTCTCATTGCAATACAAGAAAATAATTTAAGATGGCGAATTAATATAAAGCGACTCTTTATAATTCTTTTTTTTGAAAGAATCATGAATAATGCAGAGAATTGAGACAATGCTAAAGGAATTGAAGATTAATGAGTTTCTGACATGAAGAGGTTGTTATGTCTTTTTTATTTTTCAGTTGCGCCTATGCGATCTGACCGCAAAGACTTTTTATTTCTCTGCTTCTCAAGGAGATGGCAGCAGAACGACTAGTCGGGCGCAACATACTGCCACTCCATGGAGAGGCTTTGAAGAACTCAATTCAATAATGATCTTACTGGCACCCGGTGACTCAATACAGCTTCATTGAAGCGACGTTATCAAAGAGACAATTAATGTAAAGTTTCTAATTCAGGAGATATAGAAAAACTGCTAGTTATTTCTACCTATGAGCCAGCAGCTAAGGTTGCTCCTGATATAAATGGAATGGTCAGGTTAACTCAATAGGTTAGATTCAGGGGTAATATCTGGGGATGTAGAACCCCTGAATTACCTGACTTTTTTAACTTGTTTTTAATTAACGGCAAGTTCTTTTCAATGGGCAGGTACCCAAATCCGGATGAAACCGAAAAGGGGTAACTTCAGCTGGAACATGCAGATAGCAATATTGCTATAATTGTTGATAAATTGAAAGGTGAACCGGACCGGACAGGAGCTGAACTTGTAAAAAAGCTAAAACGAGAGCTTATAAACTGTAATATAATTAACAGAAATGTTTTTATTTCATCATTCAGCACTCCATTATTCAGTAGTTACCATATCCGGGAAAATGAAATTATACAATTCGGGAATATTGACAGTAACTATTTCTGCTACCCGGTTTCTGCTGTTCAATAAATAATGATTTAATCATGGTAGTCATTGAAAGTACCCGGGGGCAGACATATTCTATTTCTGAATGGCAGCAGAAATTTCAATATGACAATAATTGCCAATTCATCCCAATAGATAAAACGTATTATCAGAAAATTATCAGAACCTTATACAGTGACAGAAGGCATAAAAAATTATTAGACTTGGGAGTAGACAGAACAGGGATCCAAATGACAGGATGTTTAAAAGGAATTTGACACTTGATCCTTATGGATGCGTTTGTCTTGTAAAGGCTAATGGAGGAGCCGGATATTCCATGAATATGAAAAGTAGTTTTCCTGTATGGTAAAATGCTTAACTGATGCTATTTATGAAACGATGTTATGATAGGATAGTTATAGGGATTTTCATACAATCATATTTGAAAATTTCTTTGTTGTAATTTAACCGTATCAGAGATCATACTCTATTCTGTTTACTTTAATGATTTGCCTGATAAAATATAAACTATTTGTGTGAAATTAAATACTATTCATAAATGTTAATGCAATTACTCAAAGCAATTCAAGGTATCATACTGTTCACCATGGTTTCTATAAATTATTCTTTTGGAAATGTTTATTATGTAGATACAAATGGAAATGATTCAAATAGTGGCAGCCTGACCCAGCCATGGAAAACGCTTACCTATGCTTCAACAATTGCAAGTCCTGGAGATACTGTTTATGTAAAAGCCGGGTTATACACTGAAAATGTCGTTTTTTCAAAAAACGGAACAACCAACAGCCCCATAGTATTTCTTGGATACAAAACAACATCCGGCGACCAACCTCCGCTCCTGGTAAATGACAGTACATTCCCGTCAGCTTTCAACAGTATGGATATGCCTACTTTTATTGGTATTAACAGGTCCTTCGGCATTGGTTTTAATTGCCAGAACAGGCGATTCCTGGTAATTAAGAATTTTCAGATACAGAATTATGCCTATGGATTTCTGGCAGGAGGTACTTCACAGGATGCAGGGAACCTGGTTCTTGATAATATCAATGTAATGTCGGTTGGAGATATTAGTTCTTCATCTTACTCCGGATTTGGTTTTCTTTTCGGCAGTATGGGAACAAGGTTTTCCAACAACAATACGATCAGCAACTGCCTTGTAATAAATGCTGCTGCGGAAGGATTTGGGATAAATGGAAATAATAATTTAATTGTGAACTGCAAAGCCTATTGTAATGAAAATTCGGGATCCGCTGCAACTGATTATTACATGATTGTTACCGGGAATGATAATGTATTTAGGAACTGTTATATTGAAAGAATGCCGGGATTATCACATAATGGCCATGGTTATACAGCCAAGACAAATGCAGAGCAGGTGATTGATCGGGGAATGTCCGTTCCTGCTATTTCAGCCCAACACAATAAATTTTATTATTGTATTGCAAAAAATATGGGAGAAGCATTTTGCGTCCGGCATAGAACTGCACAGTATAATCTGTTCTATCATTGCAAAGCAATCGGAACTCATACAGGGGAACCGGGTTCATCCGGTGGTGAAGGTCATTGCATGGTTTCCAGGGATGGCGCAAGTGATAATATTTTTGATGGGTGTATCGCTGAAAACTGCCGGTCGGCAATTAAATTTAATGATACTGTTGAGGATGGTGATACAGGTGCAGACCCTGCCGGCCACCCCGGAAACAATAATTTATTTATCAACTGTATTGCTGTCAATTGTTATATGGGTATTTATTATTTCAGCTATAGCATACCTTCAGACGCCGGAAATAACATTATTGCAAACTGCACATTCTATAAAACGCGGTATCAACTCTTTGCTGAAAGATCCTGTAAGAATATGAAATACATAAACAATATTTTTTACGGAACCTTGTCTTCGGGCTCCGGTGGAGCCTTTAAGGCCGGACCCTTTGCAGATGATATAATTCCCAATGGGACCAATACTTACTTTTCCAATTGTGATTTTTTTAATTTTGAAGGGGGAATGCCTTTGAATTTTGTAACAAATGCTATAAACAGTTTTTCGGCTGACCCGCTTTTTAAAAATATTAATATCGGTGATTTTCACCTGCAACCCGGCAGTCCTTGTATCAACACAGGCAAATCCCTTAACTATGTTAATACAGATTTCGACAGTATTCCACGTCCACAGGGGGAATCTTACGAGATTGGAGCTTATGAATCTCAATTAGTAACTTCCATACCTTATGTTCCGGACCGGAGTAGTATTATCAGAATATTTCCGAATCCGGCATCAGATATTCTGAATATTCAAACTTCAGCTCCGGGCTGCAAAATCACGATGTATAATATGGCAGGTAATATTGTCCGAATGATACATGCAGTTTCTGATAAAATTGAAATAAAATTAGGGTCGCTTTCCAATGGAATTTATGCACTTAGAACACAGAGTAAAACAAGTCTGGAAAAAACAATGGTTTTTATATGCAAATGATTTATTCCCAGGTGGAAGATATAATTGTGATTTAAAATAACCATTAATGAAATGAAAAAAAGAAAAGAAAATCAAGGGTCTGCAGGAATATCACGTCGTGAGTTTATAACAACAACCGGATTGGTTCTGGCAGGGTCAGCAATAAAATTTGATGCATCAGCAATAGCTAAGATTCAGGATATTGCTGAAGAGCCAATCATTGATATACATCAACACACAGATTACAATGGGCGTGATAATAAATACCTGGCCGCACATCAAAAGGATATGGGCGCTACCACTACAATACTTCTTCCTTCCGGCAGACCGGTAAAAACCGCTGCAACGCATGATGGTATTTCTAATGGATTACAGGCAAAATGTACAGGCAATGAAGTTTGTTATCAGTTTGCAAAAAAGCACCCAAAAGAATTTCTTTTTGGCGCTAATGAAGTTCCTGATTATCCGGGTGCAATAAAAGAAATTGAAAAATATTTAAAAAAAGGAGCAGTAATTATAGGGGAACAGAAGTTCGGAATCGAATGTGATTCACCTGAAATGCAGAAGATTTATCAGTTGGCGCAGGAATATAATGTACCGGTGCTGATGCATTGGCAATATAAAATGTATAATTATGGAATTGAACGATTTCACACCATGCTTGAAAAATATCCAGGAGTTAATTTTATCGGTCATGCACAAAGCTGGTGGTCTTATGTTGACAGGAACTATATAGACAGTGAGGAGATGTATCCGAATAGCAAAGTAACTCCGGGTGGATTGACTGATCGCTTGCTTGCTGATTACCCAAATATGTTTGGCGATTTATCTGCCGGCTCCGGTTATAACTCATTAACCCGTGATGAGGATCAGGCCCGTGAATTTCTTGTTCGTCATCAGGATAAATTATTATTTGGAAGCGATTGTCCGGATCCTGCATTTTTTGGGGGACCTTCAAAAGATGCAGTTTGCCAGGGAATACGGACCATAGCAGAGATCAGAAAATTGTCTTCAACTAAAACGATTGAGCGAAAGATTCTTTATGAAAATGCAAAGAAATTATTTAGGTTATAAAAAGTAAATGAATCAAATACAGATGAATTCTTTTACCGGTAAAATTTATAGCAGACCAGGTAATGTAATTATTGACCAAATATTATTTAATCGGGTTCTTGTTCCATAGTGGTTGCTATGACGGAATAAAATGTAAAATCAGACAAAAAAAATAAAAACATGGATAATGTAATACCTGTAAAGCATGAACAAAACCGTATTCTTTCAATTGATTTTTTTCGCGGAATAACGTTGTTTATCCTTGTGTCGGGTGTAGCAGGTTTATTTACCGAACTGGTAAAAGCGGGTAAAGGAGGTCCAATTATAGCATTTTTAGACAGGCAAACCGAGCATGGTCAGTGGTATGAACTTTATTTCTGGGACCTGATTCAGCCTTTCTTCATGTTTATTGTCGGAGTAGCAATGCCTTTTTCTGTTGCAAAGCGAATGGACAGGGGAGAAAGCTGGAATAAATTGGTTCGTCATGCATTCATTCGCTCCTTTTGGTTTCTTGTATTTGGATTTATGTTAGGTGCTAAAGAAAATGCTTACTATCTTACTAATATACTCCCTCAATTAGCATTTACTTATCCTATTGCTTTTTTACTGATAAGAAAGAAAATAAAATGGCAATTGACAATTTCTTTTGCTGTAATTCTTATATCAGATCTACTGTACAGGTTTTGGCCGGTTGAGGGATTTAATAAGCTTTTACCGGATAATAATTTTGGAAATTGGTTCGATTTGCATACGACAGGATATCTGCATCCCGACCATTGGGTTACCTTTAATGCAGTTTCAACTTTAGCCCACGTGATTTGGGGTGTGGTTATTGGGAAGCTCCTGATGAAGGATTGGTCCCACAAGAAAAAGATGTTTTATATGTTCCTGCCGGGTTTAGTTGCTGTTATTCTTGGATATGCTTTGCGCCCTTATTTTCCGATCATTGAACGTATCTCGACCGGTACTTATGTTATTGTTACCGGAGGATGGGCGCTGATTGCTATTTCCTTTTCATATTTGTTGGTTGACGTGTGGAGGTTTAAAAAGATTGCAACTTTCTTTGCAATTTTCGGGATGAATTCCATTTTCTTATATCTGTTCAAAGAATTGGGCGGCCGGCAATTACTTCATAGAATGGCTGCCCCCTTTACTTCACGGATTTTCAGTTGGAGTGGTGACATTGCTGCCTATATGATTACTGTAATTATAGTGGCCGGTATGTTCTGGTATCTTTCCTATTTCTTATATAGACGGAAAATATTTTTCAAATTATGATCAGTTATGGTATTAGCCTCAAATAGCTGATAGTATTTTAAACAGTTAGATTTTTGAGTTTTTTGATAAATGGCACCAAAATATTTTCCGGAAAGGAAGGAACTTTGAGTACTCCTTTCAAAGCTTCTTCGCAGATCAGGTTATTTGTAATAGCTGGTATTTAATCTGACAGTTTAAGATTTTGGTTTTTGTAATTCTTAGGAAACTGATTAAATAAATTAGGCTGCAGGATTAAAGTTAAAGGACAGTTTTTATTTTAGTAAGGGTAATTTTTTTGGCAAAATGATGCCTGGTGTTTTGTGCAGCAACCAGATCATTTTTTCTTTATGAATACGCCGCCAACGCTCCTATCCAATGATGCTAAGAGAAAACCAGCAAATAATAAGTACCATCACATTCCTTTTTCTGTTCATTTCCCAGTTGTAACAGTTTTTCTTCCGGCTCTGCTTTGCGGCACCTTGTCCATGAGTTATTCATACCTTCTCCATTGTAATCCAGTCGTTACCGCTGAAAAAGCGATCGGGCAAAGTTGTGGTTAAGAATTTTTTTGGTTACGCCATTTTATTCGGCCTCCTGGATGATACGTGGTTTTTCAGTATTACTCTATTTTCCTCTTTCTCTTGACTGAGTACTCTGAATTTAATTATTTTATGAAGGGTTTTTCAAATTTAGTCCAGTCTTTTAGTGGGCTAATGCCGTCAATTTCAATGGGGAAAAAAAAATTGGGAGATGTTATAATATTTTAATACTTTCGTTAACGTACACGTACATAAAAACAGGAATTGAATATTTCAAAAAACTAAACTGACTATTATGAGAATCGTAACATTATTCTTATTAGCGGGGATGTTACTTTCCCTTTCTAAAGGATGGTCTCAAACAAAAACAGTAACCGGAAAGGTTACAGATGGCAGCGGATCACCCATAGCTGGTGTATCAGTGTTAATCAAAGGAACTAGTATAGGAATGGTTACCGGATCTGACGGAACTTATTCCCTGATATTGCCAAAAGGTTTAACTTCTTTGATTTTTTCAAGTATTGGCTATGAAGATCAGGAAGTGGACGTAACAAGCAGTCCTCTTAATATAAGCCTAAGCCATACTACTAAAAACCTTAATGAAGTAATTGTTACAGGGTATGGTACACAGGTGAAAAGAGAAGTAACCAGTGTTATTTCAAGGGTGAAAGGATCTGACGTCCAAAATATGCCTGTTGCTGATCTTTCTCAAACTCTTCAAGGAAGGGCAGCAGGAGTGTTTGTGGAAGCCAGAAGTGGTAAGATAGGTGAGGAGATTAAAATCAGAATTCGTGGTACCAGTTCAATAAATGGTAGTAATGAACCTCTTTATGTGGTAGATGGTGTACCTCTTGTTGGAGGCCTATACGGAACTGCAACTTCTGATATTAATTTCGATGATATCGAGTCTTTTGATATACTTAAAGATGCGTCTGCAGCAGCTATTTACGGAAGCAGGGCTGCCAATGGTGTTATCCTTATTACGACAAAAAGAGGTAAAGCCGGGAAAACTAAATTTACTGTCAGTTCACAATATGGCATACAAAATCCCACGCACAAAAGAGGTTTTTTAAGTGCTGCAGAATATATTGATTTATACCGGGAAGCTGCTACTAATACTGCCAAATATCATTACAACAGAGGCGGTAATTGGATGGGTTTTTCCAGTGAAGCTGATGCCATAGCAAATATGATACGTTGGATAGAAGGACGTTTCACCCGGTATAGTGGTTATAGCGACTGGAGGAAAGTACAAACAAATACGAACTGGGAAGACCTTGCTTTTAATGACAATGCGAGATTAGGTAATATTGAAATCAGCGCACAGGGAGGAACTGAAAAGAATAAGTTCTACCTGAGTGCCGGGTATAGCAATCAGGACGGAATTCTTATTGCCAACAACTTTAAACGATACAGCCTCCGGTTTAACATGGACAACCAGGTAAACAACTGGCTGAAGTTAGGGTTGAATATGGGTCTTGGCAAAACGGTAAGACAAAGAGTTGCCGACGATAATGAGTTCAGTTCACCTATTGAGATGGTAGCATTAGCACCAATCACTCCTCCCCGGGATCAGAATGGTGAATATTATACTACACCTACAACCACATATTATAGTGCGCTTAATGAATTAGATAATGCTGAAAATCACGCAAAGAGCTACCGCAACCAGGGTAATATTTATGCCGAAAGCAGGTTGACAAACGGGCTGATTTTAAGAAATGAACTTGGCTTAGATCTGGTAAATCAAAGTGATGAACGTTTCTGGGGTAGCCGCACAGAATGGGGCGCTGGTACCGGAGGCTTTGCCTGGGCTCAATGGTTCAGAAATACACGTTGGGTAACAAATAATTTTCTTAATTACGTTACTGAGATTAAAAGCAAACATAAAATTGATGCTACACTCGGTATGAGTTTTGAAAACAGGTACGATGAGTATGCTTATGTACAAGGTGAAAATTTTGCAGATGAAAGCATCCGTACATTGGCAGGTGCCGGTAAAATCACAGGCGGCAGCAGTACACACGAAGAGAATAACCTCGTTTCTTATTTTGCCCGTGTAAACTATGGTTTTAATATGAAATATCTTCTTAGTCTTAATGCCAGAATGGACGGGTATTCCGGAT
>WBZR01000717.1_pt1 | contig 48885 bp, 35 predicted proteins | sample 5204231 | NCBI WGS metagenome assembly WBZR01 (sample SAMN12412403, study PRJNA552823) | activated sludge metagenome | isolation source: activated sludge from anammox sidestream of wastewater treatment plant... | place: USA: Virginia | collected 2017-08 | reverse complement strand
GCGATAGCAGAGCGTCGCGACGAGCCGCTGCCTGCCCGACTTGTAGGTCGTCACGAGTCCGTGGCGAAGCGTGAAATAGAACTTCTCGACGAAGCCCATGATGAGTAGCGCCAGGATGCCCGCGCCAACCCAGCCGAGTCTCTTCTGGTGCGCGAACGCGTTGACATATCCGGTGGCGAAGGCCGAGACGGTCACGACGCAGACCTGGATCAGCCGGAGATTATTGTCATTCCTGCAATAGTCGTCGCTGCCGGCGATCCGCTCGTATGCGTTTTCAACGCGATTGCGAATCAGCAATCCACTCTGGTTTGGGCCGTATTCATCTACCGGATTGATTTCAAGTTTCAGCATTGTCCCTTCCTTTTTTCTGCCCGTTTATAAATTGCAAGTGCGCTGGTGGAATGGAATTCTCATTTGGGCGGCGGCAGGTTCCGGATCGCCTGTTCGAGCATGTCGGCGGTTTTATCCCGTTCGGCGTTCCAGCCCTTTGCTTCGGCCTCGAACTGCGCCTTGATTTGCTCCGGCGTGTGACCCGCCTGGCGCAGCCTGGGTTCGGCGATGTAATTCCAGACGAGACGCCGCGCGCCATACGAACCGGCGAGGACCTCCAGCAACAACCCGTAATACTCCCGCAACTCGCGCGTCAGGTGCTGGCTCTGCACCCTGTACTGTTCGAGCGATTGCTCAAGCATTCGGTGGAGATCGCCGCCGTTCTCCGCCGGCGCGCCATTCTCATGCGCCTGAATTCCTGGTTGTTCGCCTGCAACTGCGCGCCGGGCGCGGAGCGCTTCGTCAATCAGATCCCGCAGCTCCTCGGCGGGCTTGCGCCCGCTCGCCTGGCAGAGCTTCATCACCTCGTCATAATTGTCCTCGAACATCCGGAATGAAGATGCCTGGCCGCTGAGCGGGCGATAGTACGAATTGTTTTTCATCTGGATTGCCTCCCTGAATCAGCGCGCTCGTCCAGCGCCTTGCGAAAGGAACTGGCGCGCGAGTCCCGCCAGGCTCCTGTCAGGATCAGAGCCTGATGTGTGCTCTGCGGAATCGCGTGGCGATCTTTCGGGCAGCAGCTCGCCGCGCGACAATCGAAGGTAATGCTCTCGCTCTTTCGGATCGGTCAGTCGTTCGGCGTAAATCTCGATGTTGATCCGTTCCTTCGGCGTGAAGTCGGGCGCCGCTTTCTCCGTTCCCATGTGCTCTTTGGCTTCCGCGTGCAGGAGTCCCGCAATTTCGCGGCTCGCCGCCAGGTAAGAGAGGCTCTTTTCGTGGCCGGAGAGCAGGTGATCTCGGTACTGGGCGAACGCGGCCCGGATCGCATCGTGAAGATCGCGTTCGGATCCTCGTTCGATCAAGGGACGCAGCACGCGTTCGGCAAGCGAATTGGGCTTCGTGTCCTCCAACCTTTTCGTGAGAAGACTTCCACCGGGCAGTTCAATCCGCAGCGGCTGCAACTCGCTTCGCGCCTGGAAGTTGGCCACACGTTCGGCCGATTCCCGCTGGAATATCTCAGCCATCGCCTCGCGGGCGAGTGCCCGGCCCACCTCTTGCTCCGGCGACCGGCGTTCCTTCAGCGGGCCGTAGGTGTTGAACTGTTTCTCGAATTCGTGCAACTGCCGGAGCATCGCAGCGTCGCGCGTCACCTCCAGATTGGCGGCGACACGTTCCAGCTCTTTGCGCATGAAGAGCGGCTCCGGCATCGCTTGCCCTGATTGTGCGCGAAAGGCCGACTCGCGAGTCTCGATGCGAGTCAGCGTCTCGACCAGCTTGTCCGCTTCCTGTACTTCCTCCCGCATCTCGCGCTGCTCGGCCGCGATTCTTCCAACGACTGTTTCCCGGATGGCGGTCAGACGCTCCAACTCTTCGCCCGCCTGCTGCCGGCTGTTTGGATCGAGGTGGAACTGATATTTGCCGAGCAATTTCGCGTCATCGATTTGCCGTTCGATCCGCCGGTCGAGATCGGCGAGCGACCATCTTTCTCCGCCAATCTCCCATTGCCGGAGATGGCGAGTCTGGTCGAACCTGGCGGCGCGTTCTTCTCTGGCTTCGAGTTCGGTACGGGCGGCGAAAAGCTGCGCCGCGAGCCGGGCGGTTTCCTGCTCCGTGCGCGCTGGCTGGTTGTGTTCCGCCGCGAGCGCGAGGCGCAGGGTCTCGAACTGCTCGACGCGTTCGACGAGGCCGTGACTCGTAGCCTTCTCCTGCAATTGGGCGAGCGTGCCGCGGTCGAGCAGCGGCGAAGGCAGTGGGTTCTCTCGGGCGGCATACTTCCGCTCGATGGTTTGCGCGCGCGCGTTGGCTTCTGTCTCTTCACGCGCCGCTGCGGTGAAGGCCTTTTCAAGCCGTTCAATCAACTCCTGGCGAATCTCGCCGAGTTCGTGAAGAGTCTCCGCGTGAAGCGCGAGATCGCGTCCCGCAACCTGCTGTTGCGCTGCTCGCCGTTCGAGCGTCGTTTGAATTTCACCCTCGTCCGCGCCGCGTGCGCCGCGTGCATCCGCTCGCCTGCGGACATCGAAATCGGAAATCTCACGCCTCTCGCCGCTGCTCTGATCACGCACCTGGAAGCGGAAGGTATCACCCGCTTCCGCAGCCAGGTTGTAATTCAGCGCTGCGATCTCCCGGCGCGCTCTCGTCTCAATGGCCTGGCCGAGAAGATGGCGATCGCGTAGCGCTTCGGAATCTTTGGCGAATGGCTCTTGAGTTTCCCGATTCCACGAATCGAGCGCGGCGTGCGCCTGGGTCACTTCGCGAAACCAGCGGCTCAAGAGAGTATCCGAAGGAACGTTCTCAACCGATGGGGGCACAGAGGAGACGGAGATCACAGGGGTGACATGTCCCGACCCTGGATTCACTGCTACGTGTTCCTCATGCTCCCGGCGGTCCATTTCAGTTGACCTTCCATTCGCCAACGACTTTGAATTGGCAGTTTCGGGCGCTATGTGAGCGGTTGTCGCGACGATCCCGACGCGCGATGCTTCCACCTCCCGCCGCAGTTGGTCGAGCGACTCAAAGCCGCGATACAACTCCCGTCGCGTTTCGGCTGCGTAGGCTTCCAACTCTCTCTGCGCTTGCGCGTCTGTGGGAGGCAGTTTGCGCAAGGCATCTTCGCGGGACTGATCGTTCTTGTGGTGGCCGATCTTCTCTAGGAGGAATTCGTCGAGCGCCCGGGCGGCGAGCCGCGCGCGCGGTTGGATTTCCTCCTGAAGCTGCGCGATGGCGTCGCCAAGTTGCCGCGCCGCCGAACCGGGCGGCGAATCGAGGGTTTCGGGCAGCGCGACCCGTTCCCAGGCCAGATTGCAGGCGCGGTTGCGAATCATGGTCTGTTCTTCGGTTGGCAAAAGGGCGCGCGCTTCCTCGGTTGAAAGAGCGGCTCCTTCTTCGCCGAACCGCCCCTCACCTTTTTGCCGTTGCCGGACGGCCTCATTGAGCAGGCGCTGCTCGATCTCCTCCACGCCTGCCATATAGTCGCGATAGGAGTCGCTCTCGTGAGGCGGAGATACTCCGTGATTGGAAGCCTCTTGTGCCGGTTCGCGCGACGGCGCGCCCAGCGTTGAAGACCGTGCGAACGCCTGTTTCCTTCCTTCGATCTGCCCAACCAGATAGGTGCGTTCGTAAGGCGCAAGGCGCTCGTAGAGCTGCCGCAGATTCAGCTTGCCCGGATTGCGCATCTCTTGGTTCAGGATGGAGGCTTGATAATGGCGAAGCGCGGAGACAGTGCGGCGCGATTCGAGTTCGGTAAGCATCTGCGCAAGCGCTGGCGATGGTTCCAATCGCCCTTCGCTGAGCGCCGCTACCTGTTCTGCCCGTTCCGCACGCGACAATCCCCAGGCGTGGCGCAACTCGCGCATTTCCGCCGTGTGATGTTCCGGCGCGCGACCGAAGAAGAGCAGATGGCGCTCTCGCGCGTTGAGCGGTATTTCGTTCGGTCTCGGGGGGAGGCCATTGCGCAGCGCCGTGCTGCGTTCGAGGTTCTGGCGCAAGAAGCTTTCCGCCATTCGATTGAGTTCTTCCGGCGCGCGCGCGGCGACGATCTGCGCGTGCGCCTGCCGGAAAGAAGCTGACCTGTTGAGCGCGCGCGTCTCCGGATCTTTGAGCCTCTCGTCCACATAGGCTTTGAGAAAGCCGCTGATGACGCGCCGCTCTTCGTCTGTCTCCGGCGCTTCCCTATGATAGATGGCCGCGTCAATGCGGGGAGCAATCGCCGATCGCGGCATGCCACCCTCGATCAATCCATCAATCGCAGGGATAGTGAGCCTGACAAGCCGCTCCTTTGTCTCCACGCTCAAGTCAGCAGGGAATCGCAAGCGTTCGTCGTCCAGGCGCACTTTGCGCGCGGCCGTATTGAACGCGCCGGCGGCAGCACCCGGTTCTCGCCTCTCTTCCAGAGAGATCACGTCGGCGAAGACTTCAACGCTCTCTCTTGTTTCCAGCTTTGCCATCTCCCCAGCAAGAAGCCGCATTTCAGCGAGCGTAGGCCCGAGCGCCGCAGCGTCGTGCCCAATTTGGTCGTAGTAGTAACGAAAGACTTCGATATCCCTCGGATCGGCGTTCTCTCCGGCAATGGCTCGAGCGAGCGTGTGAAACTCACGCGCTTGTTCCGGGTCTCTAATTCGTCCGAGAGCGTAAGAGAGGCTCGTGATGAAAGGTTGATCTTGACCGTCCGGTAGCTGGTGTTCTTCGGCGGGAATGATCAGCACGGCGTCTTTGACGCATGCACCTCGTTCATAAAGGTCGCGCAGGTCCTGACTCTGTTTGTTTAACCAATCGGCCTGTTCAGGGCGCGTGCGGTAGTCGGGATCATCCAGACTCGAATTCCGGAACGCGGCGTGTAGGCCGGTCGCTTCCGGTGACTCGCCCGCCTCAGGCTCCGATCCGCGCAGGATAACCTCCTCGACCAGCTCGCGCCCGGCGATGGACGGGTTATACCTGGCGGCCTGGAGCAATCGCTCTTCGATGGGGATCGTATTTTCCGCTCTTTCTTCGGCATTGCTTTCTCTTTCTCTTTCCGAACCTGCCCGCTGTTGCGCGCGGTCGAGCGCCGCGACGAAACGCTCACCGATACTTCCCTCGACCGCGCGCGCTTCACCGTCAGAGGCCGGAGCGCGATGTGGGAGTAGTCGCTTGGGAAGTCTTCCCAAACGGCGCGACTCACCCTCCTCGCGGCCGGTGATCTCCTTGTGGATAAGGACGTGCAGGTGCGGGTGATCGGTGTTGAGGTGAATGCCGGCGACCCAGCGCAAATCTCCCGCGTGTAGATCGGACTTCACGTCCTCCATCGCTTCGCGGGCGACTTCGCGCAATCGTTCTTTGCGTTCGTCGCTATTCGCGCCGAGGCGTTCGTAATCTTCAGGGAGGAAGCTGACCGAGAAGTGAATCAGATCATCCTTGCCGGGCGCGCCCTGTCCATTGCCGAGGAACCGGTTAGCCTTGCGGTAAGTGAGATCGCTGTCCCGGTCTGAAAACAGGGACCGCTGGCGAGCGCCCTCGCGTTCGGGATCGCGGTCGCGCTCGGAGATATAACGAGCCGCGCGAGATGCGCCTCCGCCTTTTCCACCATTGGATTTGACCGCGACAACGGCGCGCATGGCGTTTCACTCACCTCCTCCCGCTCAAGACGATCTGCTGCTGTTCGGTCATGCCGAGCACGGCCATCTCCGCGTAGCTCGGCGCCGGCGGCAGCTTCCTGACTTCGTCGAGAGAGAGCGGCGCGCCTTTCCACCGGCGCAAGTTGGCGGGCAGGAGCAGCAGGAAATGTGTCGAGGCCTCCTCTCGACGCGGGCCTGTGGGCACGATCCAGATCGTGCATCCTTCAGCGTTCACCGGGTGGTAGAGGTAGTAGTAGTTGGCGACCGAGAGGCTGCGCCCATCCGCGCCGAAGTCGGGACTCTTCTTGTGCTTCCAAACGCGGGCTTCGAGTTCACGGAAATCGGCGGGGAATCGCCCGGTTTGCTGGTGATGCGCGCGCAAGGCCTTCACGAGGCTGTCGGCAGCGAGACGCGGCGTCTGTTCACTCGCGCGCCAGGCATCAAGCAACGTCACGGTCGCATAGACGATGACGAGCGCCGCGGCAGCAAGACCGAGCATCAGGAACGAGATTCGCAGTCGTGTTTTGCCGGCGCTCTGATTCACGGTGTCGCCTCCCGAACTTTAGTGGCGGAAGGCTCTACGTCGCCGCGCCGCGTGGCCCGATTGAGAATGGAGTTGAAATCGGATGAGTCAGCCAGGTCAGCCGCCGGCGGCATCGGGATTGAGGATGTTTCCTCCATTTCGGAGAAGCGTAGGGAATCGGAGATGAAAAGGCGCGCCGGGCGAATATCTTCATGTGTATGTCTGTTGAGACCGCACTCTTCCATTCCTCGCCTTGCCGCTTCAGCTTCCTGGAGTGACATGGGTTGAGCGATCTCGCGCGGCAATGGATGCGCGATCTCACCCGTTTTGCCGTAGGGCGGGAAGCCGAACTTGACGGGCGGCGCGGCGCCGATGATGGCCACCGCTTGCGTGTGTTCGGGCATCTGCCGCAGTTCCGCCGCGTCGAGCAGATCGCGTCCGGTCTCAGACTCGCGCTGGTTATCGAAGACGACCCCGGTCGCGTCAACAGTCGTGTGCTGCAGGACCGTCGTGCGTCCGATCCGGCGCGCCGCATACTGGGCTGTCTCGCTGTCTATGCCGGGCAGAAAGACCATCGTGCCGATCGAGCCGAGAATGGCCTGCGCGCCGTCGCGCCCATGCTGTTTGTAGAGTTGGCCGATGTTCTGGTAGCCGAGCACGATCCCGCATCGGCGGCCGCGGCCGACGCCGAGCGCCTCGGCCAAATTGTGCAGCGGGATGTTGCCTGCCTCGTCGAGTGCGAGCAGCACCGGTGCTCCCCGCTCGTCATTGCTCGTCTTGCGGACAACACTGGCCGCCAGACCGAACAGAATCGAGAGCGCGATCCGGTAGCGCGTTGCGTCGCCTTCAGGCACGATGACGTAAATGCCTGTGCCGGGCCGTCGCAGCTCGTAGAGATCGATTTCGCGGATGCCGCGGTCGCGTTCCTCGTCCGTGGGCGATTGCATCACGGCCATTGCGTGCGGCGCGCGCAAGGGGGCGAGTTTTGTGCCGAGGCCGACGAAGACGCCGCCTTGCGTCTTCTCGCGGTCGGCCTTCTTGAAGATGCCCCACTGGACGCGGGCCTCCGGGTCAGGTGATTCGAGCATCTCGTGGTTGAGCTGATCGAAGCCGCGCGAGGCGATGAACTCCGCGATCATCGCCGGCGTCGGGTGTTCGACGATCTGCGGCAGGTGCAGGAGCAAGGCGGTCATCAGCGCCGTTTCGGCCTGCGGCCAGAATGGGTCGCCGTTGTAATGCTTGTTGTAATCGAAGCCGACCACAATGGACGCGATCTCGTGCGCAAGCTCGGCATCGCCTTTGCAGGCGGGCACGAAGTTCCACCGATCCGAAAACCACGGTTCAGCGAGATCGAGCCTATAGACGCGCTTGAAATGCCGCGCAGTGTGTTTGAAAAGCTCGCCTTTTGGATCGAGGAAGATCGCCGAGCCAGTCCGCGCCCAGTCTCGCGCCATCGCCATAATGAAGCTCGACGATTTGCCGGAACCGGGCGGACCGAAGAGCGCGACGTGACAGAGCGCCTTTTCAAACGGCAGGGCTAAATCGTACCGGCGCGTCAGGCGGCCGAGACGAAGCGATCCCTTCGGTAAAAGCTTCCTTGCGTCGTGCGCGAGTCCCAGGCTTTTGAGCATCGGCACGTCAGCCCAGCGCGCCGAGCCGTGCGTCAGGCGTTGTGAGATTCGATAGTAGGGAATCACGAGCGACAGAGCCTCGGCCAGGCTGATGAGCGCCGCGAGGATCATTCCGCAGATGAAGAAGAGGCGCGTTTCAAAGCTCGCCTCGAGAACACCGGCGATCTTCCATAGTAGAAACGCGGTGAGGAGGCCGCAGGCAAAGAGGATCATCCCCTCGCCGGCGTCGCGCAGGACGCGAAATCCGGCTTGATAGGAATCGAGATGCAAGGCGTTTGCCGGACGCGGAATCCGGTAGCGCGCATCAATCTGTTTGAAGATATGATCGAGTGACATTGCCGTTTCATTCACCGATTTATCGTAATGCCCGCAGCGGTTCGGGCGACCAGCCCAATGCGATGACCTCCGCCGCCGGCGCAAACGGCGCAGGAATGCGCACGCCGGTCAACCGGTTGGCGATGTAGAGCTTCGCTTCGCCTTTCTCCGCAGCTTCATCCGGGACACGTACCATCAGCGCAGGCCCGTCGGCCGGCTCACGGCCGAGCGCGACGACTTCTATCCCTAAGGGCGCGGGGCGATAACGAACTGAGGTTGAGCCATACGTCGAAGTGAGCGTTCCTTCGTTTTGTGTGATCGCCAGGCCCGGCGGCAGCAGGTTTCTCGCTGCAAGGCCGGAGAGCAGGTCTCGCACGCTGCGCGGCGTGCGCCCTTTGATCTGCTCGGTTGCGGCGTACAGGCTCGATGCCAGCGCCAACGCCGTGGCTTCACCGATCCGGTCGGCGGTGCGCGACACCTCGCCGTCCATCACGGAGACGACTTCGAGTGGGTGCGCGCCAGTCGTGAGTCCCGCTGCTGTAAGCGGTCTCGCGGAGTCCAGCGTGACGCGCGGATCCACCGTAGTTGCTCTCGCATTGAGAGCGATGCGGATTGCGAACGGCGCAATGACGACGAGCGCCGCTGTCAGGCCGGCGACGATTGCCGGTGAAACTTTCCATCTGAGACGGTTCACGCAGCCTCCTCTAAAACACAGGCTTCATTGGCAAACGCCCACGTCACCCATTCATCAATCTCGCGGTCTGCCGCTCGCGCAGCGAATTCCAGGCGCGCGATGCCTTGTCGCAAGTTGAGCAGCTCCTTGTGCCGCTTGCCCAAGAAACAGAGATACTCGTCAATCACATGCTGGTTGAGCGTCTCGACGCCATTTCTCGTCAATGCCTCCAGCAGATCGATGGATTCACGCAAGCCGGGCTTGTCGCGCACCGCCGGCATATCGCGCCGGATGCAGTTGATGAGCCTGGTCACGGCGCTGACCAGATCGGGCGAGGCCTGCGGAACACGCGCTCGCAGGATTCGCACCTCTTCGCGCGGCGTTGGAGCATCGAGCCAGGTGTAGAGGCACCGAGAACGCAGCGGCGCGCTCAGGTCGTGGCGGATGTCGTTCGAGAGCAGAATGACGATCGGCCACCGCGCCGGGTCGCGGACACCGATGTCGCCAAATCGCGGGACGTGCGCCCAGCCGCGCCCCAGGAGTTGCAGCAACATGTCCTCGATCTTCTCGGTGAGCTTGTCAGCTTCATCAATGATCAGAAGCGGCGGCGACTCGGAATGAGCGGCGAAATCGAACGCTCCGAGCGCCTCGCCGAGAATCAGGTACTCGCGCGTGAACTGGCTGGCTTGCGCTTCACGCAAGGGCGTGCCCGCGGCCAGTTCCTGCCTGACCATCTGTGTCTGTGCTTCACGGTCCCACGAATAGAGCACGTCTGAGATGTGAAGATCGTCCATCCCCTGCAGGTAGAAGCTCGCCAGGTTGCACCCTCCGGCTAGCGACTCGGCCAGGGATGTTTTGCCGCCGCCGCGCGGCCCTTCGACGAGCAGAGGCTTGCGGCTTCGCAGCGCGTGCGCGAGATCGGTGAGCGCACGGCGCTGGATGATGTAGCCCGCGACGGTGAGCAATTGGGCGAGCGCACCTGGTCCTTCGCGCTCAAGCGCCCGGCGCGGATCAATGCTTGCTCTGGACGGGTCGCCTGGTTGCATAGATCGCTCACCTCTCCTGCAAAACCATCAACGCCAGGCGCTTCATGTCCGGACTCATTCGTGGAAGCGCGGCGCGAATCTTCTCCGGCGATCCTGATGAGAGAAGCTCAGCCAGTTCCTCATCCGCGAGCGTCTCTCGGTTGGTTTCAGCAAGCGGATCGGCGTCTACGCCGCGCGTCTCCTGCGGCAGGTCGGTGATCATCACGTAGCCGAAAGCGCCGGCGGGAATCTCGACGAATTCGCGGCGATTGATGGTATTGAAGCCGGGCGACAATTCCGGCGAGATCGCCCCGGGCAGGATGACGGTTGTCCCGCCGCGCGCGAGCGCAGCCTGTCCCAGAGAAACGGCGCTCTGCGCTGCCCGACCCAGAACCCGCGTCCACCGGCTGTTGACCTCTCTACGCTTGCCGCGCAGTCCCGGCGCGCCGTCTGACCCGAGAACATCTCCGCCGATCTTCACGAGCTTTCCCGACGTCGGGTCGATGAAGCCCAGGAGGGCGATGTAGGCCCGGTCGTATTCGCCGCCCTGCTGGCGGCCGATGATCGTCACGCCTTTCTTCATTTCCCACCCCGGCCCACGCACATCCCTTGTGAGTTCAAAGCGCGCGAGGCTCCCCGATCTCAAGGTATAGATCGCGCCGAGCGTGCGCACCGGCAACAATGAACCGAAGCTCGGAAGCACGACACCTGTTTTAGCCAGAGTGGTTGGGGCAGCGAGAATGAGTTCCGGATCTCGTGTCTGGTTGTTTGCTGGACGCGGCGAGAGCTCCGGCTTGGCGGTTGGGCGTGAAAGCGAAGCCGGCGCGGTTGTGGCGCAGCGAATCGAGCGTTCGGGGTTGCGCTCGGAAGCAAAGCTAGCAGTTCTGAGCTTAGTCGTTGCAGCTGCATTAACGGTCTGCGCAGTATTTGTTTCGGGGATTGTCTCTTTACCGGATGAGAGAACCGTGCCGCCGATGGTTTCGAGCGGAACCGTCACCGGCGTGTTCGGTGTGATACCACTGGCGGACGGTGGGGGAGGCGCAGATATCGAAGGTGTTGCTGTCGTCGCGGCGCTGCGAACTTCGGCGATGGCCTCTGCCGTCACGTCATCCGGATTGCGCGCGATTTCCCTGCCGGCAGTCTGCACGCTCGCGTCCTTCACCGGCAGGTTGATCTTCGTTTTGCCGTGGTCGCCGGTTACGACCCACAAACAAACGCCGGTTACCACAACGAGCAGCACGCATAGCAATCCGCCGATCACGCGTTTGCGCCGGCGGCTTGTTCGGCGCTGCGGCAATTGGCTTGTCGCGTCTCCGGTCTCACCCGATTCATCATCGAAGGCGATGTAAGGGTCAGCGAAAGGGTCACCCCGTGTTTCGCCGTCTTGTACGTTGCCGGGAGAATGCTCTGTGACGCCAACCGCGCCATTCCGATGCCATCCGTTATTTCCATTGGAATTCATCGTAAGGCTCCTTTCCGGCGTTAGCGGTTGGTGGAAGCGATTCCGGCACTCGCAGGCTCATCCGCCGCAATCGTCTGCCCGACGGCGACGCGCAATCGCTGCCGCGCACCCAGCGACCGGGATTCGTAGGCGAGCGCGTAGTAGGCGGTCGCGCCGCCGGGGATCACTTCGTTTGTCGCTGTTGTCTGGATGCCGAGCTTCTTGACCACTTCGATGTTCAGCGGCTTGCCTTTGTCATCAACCGTCTCGACGGTGATTTCGGGCTGGTTGGGCAGGATGCGCGCGTCCGTGTTCCTCGTGTTGCGGACCGCGACGACTACGAGCTGCGATCGCTTATCCATTTCCCGCACCGGTGAGACGGAGAGCGAGAGGCCGTGTGTGGTGACGCTCCATTGTTTGAACTGCTTCGGCGATTTGGCTGCTTCATCAAGAGCCGCGCGAATCGGGTCGCCGTTCTTGCGATCCAGTTTTACTGGAGGCTGCGAGGTGTCTACCTGGGCGGTATCCGCGACCAATTTGATGGGCGAAGATGACGCCTGCGCGCGTGCTGTCGTTGTTTCTGTTGCCGGAATTGCGGGTGGCGAAGAGAAGCGTAGCGATGTGGTGCGTGATTTCTCCTCCTCAACACCATCAAGGTTGATCGCCAACCCTGCGGCGCGCCGCGCTGCGATCACCTCATCGCGGTCATAGCCGACGACCACCCGGTGCGCCTGTTCGGCGAGCTGTTGCACCGGGTAGAAGAGGAAGGTGATGACGAGGCCGGATTGCATCTGCGCGATGATCGAGGTTACCGGCGCGCGCCTGGCATTGGCCATCGTCGCCGGTGACGCAAAACCGCTGCCCGCGCGCACGACCATAAAATGATCGGTCGCTTTCGTCGGCGATTCGTCAATCGTCACCAGGTCGCTATTGCCTGGATGAAGGGCGAAGAAGCGATCTGCGACGGGGAACTCGATGATCGTCACGCCGTTCGGCGAAAGCCCCAGGCGTATGACCGGATTCTGGTTGCCTCGCACCGCGACGTTGGCTTCGCCCGACAGATAGTCGGCTCGAGGCTGTTCGACGAGAGCGACTGACGCGGGCGCTACGGGTGGGCGTTCTTCAGCCTGTTTGTTACGCTTTCCCTTTGTCTGCGCCGTGGCAGAGAGAGTGATAACAGAAACGATGAACACGAAAACAACAATGCGACGAGCTTGATGAAACATAGTTTCCTCCACTGCCAATGAGGTCGGGATCACTAAGCCTATTGAGACGTTGATACGCTCCCCACCGCCGCCGGTGGCGAAGACGAACCTAACTCCTTGTAATCAATCGAGGCGATCAGAAACCCTGAGCGTAGATTGCGGTCGGCGCGCCGCTGCGGATCGGCTGCAAGCTTGAGCGTCAGATTCAACTGGTGTGATTCGCGCTGGGCCGCGCCCGCGACGACGCGCGTGACCTCCTGCTTGCCGATGACGCGCACCGTATAGGGGTCGACGCGGTCGATCGAGATGTCCTGTGGCGTCCAGACCGACTGCCAGCTTTCGGCGCGCTGTTTGTCGAGTGTGCCCTCTTGTTTGAGGTAACGAGCGAATTTGAGCGCGCTGTCCGGAACCATCATCCGCAGCGCGCGCTCGATGTCGCGCGGGCGTGTGGCCGGATCGATCTGGTAGAGTGCGCGGATGAACTCGCCGGCGAGGTACTGTTTGTCAGCGTTCGTGAGTTTGTCCGGGCCAAGCTGCACAGCTTCCGTCTCGCCATAGTTGCGGTCGTTGATCATCAGCACACGGCCCGACGAGCGATCAACGACGATGCGGTCGGGGCGGCGAATGTACTGGTAGAAGTTGAAGGCGATGCTCACAAGCAGCAGCAATACGAGCAGCATTGACGTCACGGTGAGGCTCAGGACGGTTCGCACATCCGCAGGGTCACGATGCAGGACCTGGAAGGGCGGTGCCGCTTCTTTGCGATCCGTGATGTCGTTTGATTCTTTCTCTATAGTTTCATCGAAATTCATAGGAACTTCGAGAACTTCTGAATGCGTGCTCATACTGCTCCTCTTCGTTCGCGATTAATGAATCAGGTCCTCGTCATCCTTGTCGTCGTCACAATCGAAGTCGAACTCTGCCGGCTCACGTCTCCGCTCGATTTGATCGGTGACCTCGACAAGGCGGCGACGCTGCCGTTCCATCTGCAACCCGAGCGCCCATCCGCACATTCCCTGCACAAAGAACAGTCCAAGTTCCTCAAGTTCTTCCGGCGATACATCCAGCACCAGTTCGCCCTCGGTCGTGAGCGCGTGTTCTTTGAGGAAGGCGTCAATAAACTCTTTCAACGAGTTACCCATTCGGTAAGCTCCTCTCATTTGCCTTGTCTGCGGTAATCAACAAGCCGTGTGCCATGTCGCAAACATCAAAGAAATGCCGCAATCCAGCGAGGTTCCTGTCACGCGCGAGAGCGGCAGGTGTGTGTGAAACGTCACACCCCATGTGTGTCGCTGGCGTCACACCTGGGGCGCTAATCAGCGGACATAGATCGAGCGCGTTTGGCGACTTTCAAAATTCCGATCACGAGACGCGGAAGATCCCAAATAAAGGCTCGCGCTATGGCTCACCGGTTCTCCGTTTTGTTCGTGATCCGCGACACTTGCAGCTTGAAACCTGCCGATACTGAGTGCGGCTGTTGATAATTCGCCTTTCGTAATGCGCCCGTCGCTGTTGAGATCAAGCCATTGATTTAGCGCATAGATACGCTGTTCTTTGCGTGAATCGTCGAGAGGCGCAACGACCACCGTCTCCCCGCCTTCGACAATGAAGCCGCGAAAGGTCGCCGTGTAAACATCGGCTAGGCTGTCCAATCGCCCGCGAAACGGCGCGAAATACTTCTCGACAAAACGCAACTGCTCGACCGGGCTCATTTGCCTGATTGCGGCGGTGGTCGTTCCCAGGCCCTGCGCTGTGTCTTCAATGATTTGCAGTAAGCCGCTCGCAGTCTGACCGGGCAGCCGGTTACGCGCGCCGGCGACAAATAGCGATTCGCTCGCCATCACGTTGAGCAGCCATGCCGGATGAGTCTTCAGGCGCGCCGCAACCGCCTGTAACTCCACCCAGAATTCAGGATGCTCCCGCAGAATCTGCTCGAGGTTTTGCCTGGCCCGGAGGTGCTTACCTTCAGTACGAACGAGCAATTTCAGCAAATGACCGTCTTGCGCCGGCGCATTCATCGGAAGAATCAACAAGGCGAGCGCGGCGGCATACATCCATATCAGCCTTTTCATTCGATCAATCCTTTCGTCGCCCGAGGCTAGCCGCAAAAACGATGCCGCCGCGAAAAAGGTGCTGGCACGAATTTTGAATAGCAGCGTTGGTGAAGCTCACCCGTTCCGGTCCCGGAGCGTGGTTCGGGATAAGTGCGATCAGTCCTCTTCGACAAGCGGGGAGGTGGGTAGCTTCGAGTCAAAGCTTTTAATCAAACTGGGGAGCAAAGTTATGAAAAGCTTCGGATGGATCATTCAACAAACAGATGCTTGCAAAGTTGATGATGAAGTGCTCGAACAATCGAGCCTGGCACGGGCTGGCCAGCGCGTAGTCGAACTGGCATTGCACATTCGCGCAATCGAGCCGGTGCTTGTACTGATCGTCACCGGACTACTCGTGAGCCTGGCGTTTGTCCAACCGGCTTTCGCGCAGACGCCGGGCGGCAACGTCTTCGGCGGTAATGATCAATCGCTCGGCAACGGCGTGCGGGAGGCGATCAAATGGGGGCGCAATCTGCTCTTCCTGCTGGGCATCGTCGGCATCGGTTGGGGCACCTTCAACCTGATGACGGAAAAGGCCTGGGGGCGGCAGATGATCGGCGGGCTGCTCTGTCTTGGTTTCGGCGGAGTCGTGTCGCTCGTCTACAGCTTCTCGCAGGGCAACGCCGTCAATCTCGACACTGACCTGGGCCGCTGAAGTTATGAGACCTCGACCTGTCAGACCGAATGTCTACTTGCCCGTGGTGCGCTTCGGCGTCATCTCGTCGGACTGGAAGTTCGTACTTGCCGCAACGCTTGCCGGCTACACGATCCCCTTCCTGTTCGGCCTGAGGCTGTGGGGCGTGCCGCTGGAGCTATGGACAGGGCTTATGGCCGCGGCGCTGAGCATTGCGTTTTTCAATTACACGCGGATCGGGCGGCGGCCTTACTGGTTGCAGCACAGATTGCGTGCACTGGTTGAAAACCCACGGCGCCGGCGCACGTTGCCAGGCGATTGGTCCGAGCGACCGAAGAGGCGTTGGATCATCACGCAACAGAGGTAAGTGAAATGGAAGCTCTAACGATCATCGGCGGAATCATCGCGGCAGCCGGTGCCGGCTTGGGCGCCGGAATTGGCGCAAAGTTGCTTCCCATAGGTCTTCAGGCGCGGCGCGATCTGCGGCTCTGGAAGAGAAGCGGGGAGTCCCGAGGCTTCCAGCGATTCACAGAGGACGAAGAAGAGGCCCTGAAGCTGGCGCAACCCGATGGTCGTAGGCGTGATTCTTCCATCGCCGGCATCTGTGACAGCGAGCTGCGACACAGCGACGGCTCGTTCACCTGCGCATGGGCAGGGCAACTTGCGCCGACGATGCTTGCGCACGATCCCGTTGTTGAGACTCGCTGCGACGAGCTGGCGCGGATGCTCAGCGTAGAGAAGCCTCCCGGCACGATCTTGCAGTTCCGCTTCACGTCGGGACCTGATCCGGGTCACGCCATCACCCGGCATCTGGGCGCATACGATGGCAGTCAGTTCATCCATCCGGAGGCCGCGCGTCTTCACGCGATGAATGTCGATTACTACTGCGCCGCCACAGCTGCCGGTGCGTATCGCCAATGTATGCTTTCCGTCTGGGCGCGCGTGCCTGTGCGCCAGCCGGGCGATGACACAAGCCGGGGACTCTCCGCCTTCATTCCCGCCGCTGCTCGTGAAATCAGAAAACATGGATTGGCGAACCTTGGCAGTGCGCTTCGAAGGTCGCGGGCGGAGACGGCGGATGACGGCGTGGTGCGGCGCATCCTTGCCGAGGAGCGTGAAGCGTTCGAGAAAGCGGAGAAGGTCTTCCGCCTGATCGAGCGAGAATGCCCGCTCAACCTAAAGAGATTCAGCCGCGAAGAGTTATGGGAGGCAGTCTATCTGGGTCACCGTCAGAATGCGCGCGGCGTTCCGATTTTGCCTGACGCGCCGGGCCTGGACATTCGCGATTACCTGTGTGGAGAGACGATCGACGGCGACGGCTGGTACGTGATGCACGGCTCGCATCCAGCAAGCGTAGTCTCAATGTTCGTCCCGCCGCAGCCCGTTATCACCGCTGATGCGCTGCGGGCGCTCACCCTTCATCCAGGGTTGACGTTTCGTCATACGATCGTCGCCGAGTTCGTCTACCTCGACCAGCGTAAGGCGGCGAAGCGGCTCGATAGGCGGATCCGCCAGGTGCGACGCACGCACATCCGCGCCGACGGACGGCAGCGGCAGACGCCTGAGGCGAGGGCGGCATTGTTCGATTTGGAGAGCGTACGCGATCACATCACCGGCTCGCGCGAGGCCCTCATCGAAGCCCGCTTCTACGCAGTCATCTACGCGGAGCCGGCGCGCACGAGGGAAGAGTTGAAGCAGTCTCTTCACGATCTCGACCGCTACTGCGAGCAGATGGTGACGGCGATGCAGGCGATCCCCGGCGTCGAAGCGGCCCGCGAAGAGCCTGCCAGCTTGCGGGCGCTTTATCATCGCGCCCTGGTCGGCGAAGCGGCCGCGAGGCCGACGGGAAGGGAGATCACCGAGGTCGCGCATTCACTCGCGGCGCTCATTCCCACGGAATCGGCCTGGGACGGTGCGCGGCGGCCGCACACGCTCTGCTCGACGCCGACGGGGAGACTGATCGGGTTTGACCTCTTCGACCGCGCCGAGATTAGCTCTCCGCTCGTGGTGGTCCTGGGCGAGCCTGGTTCGGGCAAATCCACGATGATGGCGCGAATCATCAACGATGTGTTGGCGACGTTGCCCGAGGCACGAGTGCGCGCTGTAGATTTCGGCGAGTCGCTCGCGCCGCACGTTGATGTGACGCACGGTCGTCACCTCCGCTTCTCCCTCGAAGACACCCGCACAATCAACATCTGGGACTATCCGGGCCTGGAGCTGGGTGAAGCCCCGGACGAGACGCAGATCGCGCTCGTCGTGATGGACGCCATGCGCTTGGCGCGCGTCAAGCCCGATGACAGCATCGCCGAGGACATCCTCACCAACGTCGTCACCGAGGTCTACAAGAACGAGGTTCCACGCAACGGGCAGGACAGGCCGAGGTATGAGCCGACGCACTCGCACCTGCTCGCGCTGCTCGAAAGCTACCCGTTTCAGTCGGCGGTGGTGAAAGATCGCGCCGCGACGCTTGCTCTCGCCCTTGAAAAGTACCGGAACCATCCCTGGCTCGATGCGCCAACGCACCCGGACTTCGCCGTTGATTCACTCTACGACGTGTATGAACTCGACAGCCTCGACGCCTTTCCGCAGGATGTGCGCGAGACGCTCGCCGGGCGAGTTGCCGCGCGCGTGCTGCGCTCGATCGGCCAGTTGAAAGCCGATGGCCGGCGCACGCCCACGCTGCTCGTTTTTGATGAAGTCTGGAAGATCGTGCAGCAGTATCCGGGCATTATGCGGGTGATCCAGAAAGGCGCGCGCACGGGTCGCCGCGAAAACACGGTGACAATGCTGGCGACGCATACCTACGATGACTTCACCGGGCTGCACGACATCACGAAGACCGCCGGCGTCAAGATCATCGGCAAGCAGATCGGCGATTACTCGAAGCTCATCGCCGACGCCGGGCTGTCAGAGAACGCGGCTGGTGCGGTCAGCGCGATCCGCAACGTCGCCGGCGAATATGCGCAATATGTGATGGCGTTGGGGTCAGGGCAGGATCAGACAGTCGAGATGATCCAAATGGATTTGTCGCCGGCGGAACTCTGGACTTTTACGACAAATCCGAATGAGCGCAACGCGCGGGCGCGCGTGTCAACGCTCAGACCTGAATGGCCGCTGGCCGACGTGATCATGTGGCTTGCCGCCTGTTATCCACGAGGATTAGCATCGCAGGGTCTCATCGCAATTGATGAGTCACTCTTAAATGAAACTTGAGAGGAGACCCTATGAAAAAGTTGCTGATTCTCATTTGTGTGTGCCTGATGTGTGTGGCGGCGGTGATGGGGCAGGACAAGCGTGCGGATTCAACTGGGCAATCGGTCGAGCGGAAATACGACCGCTTTAAGGGCGAAACGACTGTGAAGCTCAAACCACAGCGGATTCTCGACAGTAAATCTCCGCGCCAGGTGCTGGAGATGTCGGCTGAAGTAACTTTCAAAGGAGAGCAGCCAACACAGCAGAGTGACGAAGTAAATATTATCCTTACGTCATCAGCTATAGAGAAACTCTACCGCGACCCAGCAGAGTTGAATTTCATCATTGATGGGGAGCGGGTGAAAGGCGAGCCAGCCATTGCTGGCAGACCATATCTTTTAGAAAAGCCGCTCTCGCCAGACTTAAAGACGGGGCAGAGAATCAGGTCGTCCATTAGTTTTACCACCCTGCGCAAGATTGCGAGCAGTAAGGTGGTCGAAATAAAGCTCGAATCAACAGAGCTTACCTTGGATTCGACATCTCTGAGCAATTTACGCAAGTTCGCATCTGCTGTGTTTAATAAGTGAAGGGAAGAAGGCTATGAGAACGCCATCTCTGGCACGTCATCTATTGATCGGTCTACTGCTCGGCGCGTTATTGATGCCGACAACGGCACAGGCTCAGTGGACAGTCTACGACCCGGCACAATATGCGCTCCAGATCAAAAAGAAGATTGATGAGGCAACTCGCTGGCTCGAAACCGTCAGGCATTACGCAGAAATATATGAAAAAGCCGCGCAGCAGGTGACGACTTTGGGCGGGATTCTCAAGACCACCGAAGACCTCGTGGCGAAACAGCGGAACATGATCGCCACGATGAGCAATATCGGGCAAACGGTGAGAGGGGCTTATCAGTTGAAGAATCAACTTGAGACGCTCGTTACAACACGATTGCGGGCAATCAAGGCAATTAATGATCGCTTGCGTAATGGCATCTTTGATCCCGAAGCTGACTTGCGAGACTTTGAAGAGTATCTGCGGGATTCCATAGGTCGAAGCAGTCAGGACACGGTTGCCAATCTTGAACGACTTGCTCGGATGGACAACCAACTTGAGAGATTGCAGTACGAATTGAAAAAGGCGCGAAGGCGGCAGGCTGAAGCAGAAGAGCAAAAAATAAAAGCCTATGAAAATCTCAATAAAGAACTTGCCAAGCCCGAATCAGAGAGGTGTGCATCGTGCATCGCCAGTCTTAATCAAGAAATGTCCAACTACGAGATAATGATCGGGCAACTCGATAGTGAGATTGTTCGGCTTCAAACCGAAATTGAGACGCGTGTGAAGAAATACAACGTCGTTCTCGAAGAGCGCGTCAATTTCGGCCAGCAGGTGCAGGCCGTCAATCAGGCCTGGACCGAGTTCAACGGCACAAAGGACGAGGTTCAAAAACTCCTCGACCAGATCGAAGGACGCAATTCGCGGTAAGGGAAGTGAACTATGCGCGCAGGCAAGCTCAGACAACTACTGCTGATCGCATCGCAGATCATCGCCCTCGTCGCGTGTCTGAGTATCTGCGCATCCGCTCAATCGCCAGGCCCATCGCCATCTCCGGCGCCGGCAAGTTCACCGAGCGCCAGCGGCAAGACTTTTTCGGAAAACCTTGCGGCGCTCGCCATTCGCGCCGCCGAACTCATTCCCGTTTTGCAATCCGAAGTCGAAAGCCCACTGCTCGACTGGTTCGAGAAGATCTCTATCGTTCTCGCCGCAATTATCGTGATGTTCAGTTTCGCGCGGCTGTGGCGCGAAAACGCCGGAGCCGGCGCTGACGTCTTCTGGTGGTTCGGAAGATTGGCCGTCTGTTTTGCGCTCTTGGGGAGTGGGCCTTACCTGATCAATTATCTCAACAGCATCGGCCAACAGATCGCCGCCGGCAACGAGAGCATCGGCGAGTCGGCGCTCGCCAGGTTCTATCGCACACAGCGGGAGAGCTTCGACAGGAGCTATATCAAGTTCAGCGACGGGCTATTCACCGTCAAAGTCAGTGGGCAGGATGTGCCCGTCAAACCTGGGCCGGGCGGGACAGACGCCGTTGTCGGTGTGCTGTATGACAAGGAGTCCTCAATCAAGGATGTTGAACGCAAACTTGATATTTCTTCTTGGAATATGCCGTTGCTTTTCAGCGTCTTGAACTTCGCGCGCGGCATTATCGACTTCGGGGATTTCTACCTGATGCTGCTCGGCAGCTTTTTATTGATCGCCGTACGCTTGGCCGCGCCGTTGATGATCGCGGTGGCGATTGATCGCAGCCTCGCCAACAAGGTTTCTTATCCATTCGTCTGGGGAGTCATTGTGCTGACGCTCGTCTGGCCGGTCGTCAGCTACCTGATCCGCGCCCTCGCCTATCTCGCGGGCAACGTGGCGATGGCATTGGGAGATGAGAAGCCGCTCTACACCTGGGACCCGGCGACGATGCAGGTGATAACGAGTTCTCTCTCTCAGCCGGTTTATACAATTGTCATCGCCGCGGCGATTATGACCGTCGCCGGGCTGTTGCTCTGGATGTCACCGGTGATTGCCTATCAGATCAGTATGGGCAAGGTTTATGAAGGCGTCTCGACGACCGTCTCGGGTTGGGTCGGCGCGCTTGTCGGCGCCGGCGTCGAGCTTTACAGCGCGCAGATGGCGGCGGCGATCACCAACCAGGCCGAGCGCACGCAGGCGCAGGGCGCATACAGCGCGGAGGTCACGCGCGCGGAAGCCGGCCTCGAGGCGGGCAATCTGGGCGTTCGCGCCAGGCAGATCGCATCCATCGCTTCAGCCCATGGCTCTCAGATCGCATCGCTCGGACAAATCTACGGAGGGCGCACGCAGGCGATTCTGACGGCACAGGCCGGAATGCTGTTCGGCGTCAACTCCACATCCGCCGCGACGAGCTTGAGTAAGGGCGACATTCAAGTACGCACAGCGCAGAATATCGGGGATCTGAACGTCAATCGCGACCAGCAGAGCGCCAACCTCGAAACCAACCGCGCCGCCGATACGCAATATTGGGTCGGCAGTAAAGTGATGACCGGAGCGGATTGGCTGGGAGGGGCTGCGCGTACGGCGCTGGCCGATCGAAACGGCAAACAGACTCTATCCGGGCGAGCCGTCGGCTCCGTGATTGAACTCGGCGGGGCCGCCTACGGCTTGTCGCAGCAATACAGCTCGATTCAGAACCGCGCCGAAGGCCAACAACTTTCTCTCAACCGCGCGACTGAAGGGCTGATCGGCAATCAGACCAGAGCCGCACAAGGCCAGAGCGCCAACCAAGATGTTTACCTCAGACAGATGACCGAAGCGCACCAGAGATACGCGCAGGGGCAGATATCCGCGGCCAATGCCGGGGCAGGGCAGGCTGCCGGCGGCGTCAATCGCGGAACGGCAGTTACCATTGGCGGAGTCAATCAGGCTGCGGCGCTTGAACGGCAGGCGAATAGCGTGGTTTACGATGGCTCGGTCAAAGCGGCGACGCAGGCGCGTGATTCAGCTTTCGAGGCCGCCAGATTGCGTGCACTCGCGTCCGTGATCAGCGCGGTAGGTCATAATGTGGCGCGTGACGCTGAATATGGCCTTACATTGCGGTACTAAAGGCTGTTTTGCATCCCACATGACCTCATCTTCAGCGCGGCAGGTCAGCGGACGCTTACCCTAAATTCTATTTTTTATCGCTACTGCGACATCGTAACAAAGCTTCCCGAAATGCTGTCATCGGCAGGCTGATGAGCCTACTTTGATGATTCGCCAACAATGCGCTGGTATTTAGTGACGATGCTTCTGCTTATTTGGTGTGGGTTGATTGCGTGCAGAGATCGCAGGACTTTTTCGGCTTTCCCTGATGAGATATGAAGCCGCCGGCGAAGTTCAGCCACCAGGTCGGGCCCCCAAAGAGTAACGATGCCATTCTGTACGCAGGCTTTTTGGAGAACGACTTCGTTAGTGACGCAAGCGCTGTTACCATCTCGTGCGACGATCAGACAGATTCGATCTTCAAAGGAGAGGCCAGCTTTCCAACGTCCCGCTTCAAGCAGTTGTTCGGTCGTGCATTCGACTACTTCCAGACCGAGCCGTCTGCATGCGAATCCATCTATTCCTTTGACTTGGGGGAGCACTGGGGAAGGTATCCGAAGAGGTCCGAGATGTTTCGCAGTTAATCGTAGCACGGACATATCCGCTTCAACAAAATCAGCCAGAATCCCGCCGTCTGCAACTAACACGAGTAGACTTCGGTTGAGCATCAATCAATCCACGAGGCAGTAAGTGCGCGCATTTCACTAAGCGATATACCGAGAATTTCAGCTCCCCGATTGATGGTGATCCGTTTTTTCTCGATTGCTTTGCGGACAAGCCCTGATAATCGGTCTTCTTTGAAGTCAACTGGGGAAAGGTTCTCAGGTTCACCTGCCCTTGTTCCCTCCGGGTAGCCTACATCCCACGCATCGCTGCCCAATGCATCTGGCTCATCCTCCTTGAGCAATGTCCGCCCATAAAGCCGTTTGTAGTTGGCTTGAAACATCCTCCAAACTTCACTGCCAGCAGTCTGAGCCACCCTGTATAATACAGTGCGGTAGCTTACTCGAAAAATACGCTTTACCTTCAGAACGCGCTGTACAAGAGATAGTCCATAGGTATCCTTCCATTCCTTTTCGAAGGATTTTTCAGGCATCAGGAAGTATGAGCCGAATATATTGGCCTCACTTTCCTGCCGTGTTTCTTCCTGAGTCTGGCCGACATCAAATGAACCGAGGTGCATCACCAGATGACCAAGTTCATGAGCGGCAGTGAAAATCCATCGCTCCACCGAGATGCGTTCCCAGATATTAACGGCGATAGCCGGGCCTCCGTCTTCCTTGGCGACCGACAATCCGAAGAAAGCGTCAGAGGCAATTTGCAATGGGATGATCTTGATACCTTTTGATCCAAGGAGACCACAGATGTCGCGCACCGGTTCAATATCATTGAGACCGAAGGCTTGACGAACTTCAGCCGCAGCTTTCTTTGCACGAGCCTCTCCGCTGCCGGAACGTTTGACTGAAAAATTCTCCAGCTCGTATCTGACATGTGAGTTCAATAGACTTTCAAGCTCGTGAAAGTCTTTGAGCTTTTGCGCCACCTCATTAAGAATCTGGCCTCTTGTATTGAGTCTTTTAAGCGACCTGAAGCGGACCTGTCTCAACTCGGGAATAGCCGTAACAAGCTCTTGGATCTGGACGTTGAAAGCATCAGCAAGAGATTGAAGTGTATTAGCTTTTGGAACGGATTTTCCGGATTCGATATTTCGGTATGCTAGTGTTGATAACCCGGCTGCCTCAGCTATGTGCTCCTGAGACCATTTTTTTTCGAGTCGTAGCCTGCGAAGATTGGAGGATATCGCCTCGTATCCCATTCGCTATCTTTCCTCTGGATTGTCCGTCGTGTTCATAACTCGTGAATGATAATGTGGGCGGTAAGTATCAAAGATGACATGATTTGTCAAGACAGTAAGTGCTCTATTGAAAAATTCAAGTATAGTAAAAATAGAAGGATTCTGCCAATGGGAAGTTTGGTGGGTAAAAATCGACAGGTGAGTGACACTGGCTCACGCACCAGCTAGGCGATCCGCGAGCCGATACAGAACTTCACTAAGTCGAAGCCGCCAGCCTTTCGATTTGAATGTAGTGTCTTTCAATCTGCGAGTTTCTTCAGCCCGTTTATGGGGACCGGTAACAACGAGGTTTGTCAAATCGCCTTGTGAGATAAGTCGTGGATAAGGGCAAGAGTCATCGCATGGATCGAAACTGGGTTTATCGAGCAGTCCAGGGACGAAGTGATATTTCTGCTCGCCAGGGCTGGCTATGCCCAGTGGGGCAATGACCATCATCAGCATTTGCAGAACCTGTAATGAAGCTGCGCCAAGACTAAAAGCGAAAACATTTTCGTTTCGCCTGATCTGATGATCGTGAGGAAGCCCATTGATATATTCGGGGTCGTCGAGACGACCTTCGCGTTCAGTCTGCACGAGGCCCGCGTCATACTGCCCAATGCAGGCGAGACATCGTCGCCCCGGCATCGCGACGTGGGCGCGCCAGTCGGCATAGCGCAATTTCCGCTGTTTCGTCACCCCGACCTGAACCCCGCCATCGACAACCGGGATCAGGTGGGCATAAGCAATAAAATTGAGCACACTGCGCGGCCATGGGCGGTCAACACAACTAAAGAGGATGTCGCAATCAAGGGCTTCCCGAAACCCCTCTTCCTCGCAGATGCTGCGTTCAATTTCTTCGACCAGAAAGTTATCAGCAGTAGCGCTGTTACGAAGGGCCCTTGCGAGCACGCTAACCTTTGAGCGGTGTAGTTTCGCGTCCCTGGTTATGGCGTGGAGTAGACGATCGAGGTTATGCTTCTCGACCAGATCAAAGTCAATCAACTTGAGAGGCCTAATGCCGATTCTGGCAAGTGCTTCGGCAATAATGGATCCAACACTGCCAGCTCCAACAATGCCAATCCGCAAGCGAGTTAGGTCAGCCTGTATATCTTCGCCCCAAGCAGAAACCGTGCGGAGTTGTTCATTCTTTTGGCGAGGCTTAGGTAGTAGTGCGTCCGTAAATGTGACTGCTAGCCTGTCGCCTACCACACGAACCTGCGAACACCAGTGTCGCTGGTATGAACGTGGTGCTGTTTTCTCCCAGAACCGTGCGCTCCACGCCCCATCAGTTCCTAAAGTCATACCGACAAGAGGAAAACCGGTAGCGCCCTTCACAGCAGCCGCGTGCTTAAGCTCTGCTTTGATGTCATCACTGCTCATGTCTTGCCAACCTGGCCCGCAATGACTGTGCAGAAAGGCAAGCCCTGCCTTTGCCCTTGCGGCTTCAGTCACTGCACGCTCGAAATAGACGGGTAGAAAACTTGCATTCCCGTGAACTTGGCGTTCCCCATCTTTCGGCAGAATTAGCTGCGAGATGAGAGCTGAGATGCGCGATCGTCCTTGACTGGGATTCCACAAAGCAAAACACAGATCCTCTTGTCCATCGGAACGCAGCAGATGTCGAGCGATCAGGTCATGCGTCTCTCTGGATAGTGCAACGCTGTAAGTTTTTTGACTCATTACTGAGTATCAAACAAGTGTCGAATATGCGCCATCACATCCCTGACCGTGCGCTGTGTGGAATTCCAGTGCTGGATAGGTCGGCTCCAATACTCCCATTCGGGCCCGAACGGACTTTCATGAATACCTCCAGTCGGATGAACTCCTCCCGGTTGTAAAGGTAATAGACGTGGTGAGATATGAAGGCCCGAAGGAGGCGTCAGCGAGAAATCGCTTGGTATAATGAACCCAAGGTTGATTTGGTGATTGGCAAAGCGGCCAGTGGGAATCAAGTAGTGAAATGAAATTTTACCATCTCCCAGGTCCTTGGCTTCAAATCCTAGTTCTTTTAATTGCTTGGTGAAATCTTCACTTGCCATATGTGTACTCAGGAAACAGGAGTAGGACCTGTGGATACGGAAATAAATCTCTCCTGCTGATGCAGGTGAATAGGGGTGTCAGGTTTCTCTTCATAGGAAATTCGGTGATGCCCCTGGATCTGCACAAGATAATGTGAATTGGCATCAATGCCGGCATTCTCTAGAATCTGTCTCGGCGTTAACTCATGACTATTGGTGGTTTGAGGTTCATCATCAACGAAGTAGTTGATCGTATGCATATACCTACCCTCCCGAGCGCTTTCGCGCCAAAGCAATTTCCAAATGGTTGATCGACTCCCGGCGTAGCAATTTGCACAGGGGATTTCCCGCCGGGCAAATCCCGAGAGCGAGACTACTTATATCCACAAAATTTGTCAAGATCAATAGTAAGATATATAACTTGGCGTGGGCTGATGGTGATCTTCTAGGCGGAGCAATATGTCTACTTTTCTAGCACAGCGGCTGCGATGACGCAGAGTGCATTATCACCAACCATAACAGAACCATGCAGGGTTAGGGCAGAATGAACTGCTGCCGGCGTCAATCATGGCACGGTAGTCACCATCGGCAAGGTCAACTAAGCGGTCGCGCTTGAATGGCAATCGTGCGCGATCGCGCAACATTCATTGCAGGCGGAGTGGTATAGCGGTGACAGTGGAAGAACGAAGTGATGGGCTATGCGGGACGGCAGAGTTTGTTTCTGCCCTCCGACGACGCGTCCCGCGCCGATGCGAGTCCTCAGCCATTAGGGTATTTCCCCGCAGTGCGGAGGAGTATATTCCGAATTCCAAGGGGGAGAAAATATATTACTTGAGTCTGATAAGAAGTGTTATGTCTATATACGGTACTTTATTGCATGCCGAACACAATATCCAGTCTTCTTCGGGCCGAATAAGAATAGTCTTCATTACGGGCAAGATGATTGGACAAGCCAACCTAACGGGAGCTGATTCACCAGATGCGCCCCGAGCCGCTTCAATACTCCGATCAGCAAAGTGACTTCTTGTCCGGTGATCGGGACTTTTCGGCCCACAATCACATCAGGGTCGCCGGTCACCTTTACATACGACTCATCAACGCCGATTTCCACGGAGGGAAATCAATTAACATTTTTGCCCTCCCTGACGCTCACGAACGTTGAAATGACTGGCTTTAGCGTGTGTTATCCATCAGTGGGGCCCCAAAATGTTAATCGGTTTTCCTCCGGATGGACGGAATTACAGGATCTCAAATAAACGAGACAACCGAGAGTCACGCACAGGCAAGATTCGCGAAAAGGCCGTCTATCAGGCTCGACAACGCTTTTGTGTCGCATACATCTCGAAGTCGTCTTTCAAATAACACTTGCTCAAAACCGCGTTTGGCAAGATAAACCAATTAACGTTTTGGTGGCAAAATTTACGAATTTCCCAGCAAAACCGGGGTAATCCCATCTCAGAATGTTAACTGGTTTCGCCCCGTGGAAATCGGCGATCAACAATCCCCATCTTGTGCGCCAGCAAATGGCGCTTCTGGAAACATCGACAGGAGAAGTCCCACTCGTCGGCTGCAACTCCGGCAGCCAGATCGAAACCAAACAAATCCTGTATGTTCTTCCGCGCGCCGGCAAGGTTCTGGAACGAGAGCTTTTCGACTTTGGCCGGGTCAGTCGTCACGGTGGCGCGCACGCGACATGCCTCGCGCCCGAAACCATCGAACATGGAAGGTCTGCTCCTTTCAACCCCGTGCCGGGTTCAACCTTGAAGTAGCCCAGACATTCCGGGACCGGGCATTCCCGGCCGGTCATCCTGTCTTCGCCGGGCGGGATGCTGATCTCCATCCGCTTCGGAATATTGTTCAGATGTCGCATAGCTCTTTTATAGAATCTCGCTCAACGTCTCGGAGCACCATACGCGCGAAATTTTAATTCGATTATTGCTCCAGCCCCGCGCGTTGCGCCGTCACTTCGCGCGAGGATTCTTCAGAAAGTAAAAACGGCCGTCTTCAGCACCGCCCAGAAAATCGGCAATGCCGTCTCCGTCGAAATCAACGACTGTCGGGCTGACGTCGTGGCCCTCGATATTTCGGTCGGCGAGCGTCCCAGCGTTTTTCATGACCCAGAGGCCATTCTTCTGCTCAACCTGCCGCAGAAAATCCGCGTTGGTCGAGTTGAGCAGGAGATCCAGTTTGCCGTCGCCATCCCAGTCGGTGATGCATAGCTTGCGGCGACCGCTCCTGCCCCCCGTTCCGGCATTCAACCGCGATGGTTTTCCACTCTCATCAACGAAGGCTCGCCGCGGCGCTTTCAGGATCAGCTTGCCATTTTGCCGTGCGCGCTCGAACCAGGCCAAGTATCCCTCCTGATCGAGCATCACGAGATCAATCAGCCCATCCTGATTCCAATCCGCGAGACCCGGCGTCGTTCGCCACTGGGTCAGCAGCTCTTTGCCTTGCGGGCGCAACCAACCCCAGGCCAGCAAAGGCTGCGCCCCCTGCCACTCCACTTCAATAGGTTGCGGCGCGGCGAGTCTGGGCAACCTGCGCGTGCCGACATTCTTCAACCACTGGACGCGGCCCAGAATGGAATTGAAGACGATATCCGGCAACCCGTCCGCGTCCCAATCGGCGACGTTGAATGTGGTGTAACCCCACTTGGCTTCCGCCGGTCCTTGGATGCTCCCATTCGGCCCGGCCATGATGCGAAATGGTTCGCCGTTTACTTCCAATCGCCGTGGCGCCGCCCACTTCGGCGCGGCCACGCGCGGCCCGCGCAGATTCTCGAAAAATTCTATGTACCCGGCAGTGTTGCCGCTGAGGATGTCTGTGTCGCCATCGCCATCCCAATCCACACCGACAGGAGTCGCCAGCGCCCCGCATTTCAAAGTGTCGGCTTCCTGCTTGAAATACACCGGACGGGCGAAGATCGGCGTGCCGTCCTTGTGCCATTTGCCAGTGTTTTCTACGATCGCCACGCGTCCGTCTTCGTCTCCCGTAATCAGATCGAAATCCCCGTCTTTATCCCAGTCGAATGCGACCGGAACGATCATCTGTAATTCCATCGTCAGCGGCGCGCCACTGGCGTCTTTGAGCCGGTGGCCTGCCGCATAACGCGGCTTCGTCCGGCTGCCGACATTTTCAAAGTACGTGAATCCATCCAGGAACTCGCCACAGAGCAGATCGAGATCGCCGTCGCCGTCGAAGTCTTCGAAGTTGGGCGAAGGGCAACCGAACACGTCAATCGGCTTGCCGCCGGCTTCGATCTTCACCGGCGGGGCGTACTGTGGCGAGGCCGTCGTCCCCGTGTTGCGATGCAGCAGCACGAAGCCATGCAAAGGGCCGTTCTGCCATTCGCCCTGCGCGTTCCAAGCGTCGTCCCAGCCGTAAAAGCTCCAGTCTTCGATGCCAGTGACGAGGTCGAGCGCCCCGTCCGAGTCGAAATCCACGTAGCGCCATTGGTTGTGGCGGGCTTTCGGCCCTTTGGGTTGTTTGCCTTCCGGCTTGTAGAAATTCGCGTCCACCGGTAGAGGAATCGGTTTTTGCAAGCCGGTTTTTTCAAAGTCCGCGTACTCGAGACCTGGTGTCAGCACACGCAGCCGGCCTCCCACATAACTCGGCATCACGTAATGCTGTGTGGCGCTCAAGCGTCGCGCGGGCTTGAACACCGGCAGCTTGTTTTTCGCAGTGTCGCCAGCGGTGTTCTCGAACAACCAGACTCCGTTGGATGGCTTATCGGGACAGGACACGATCAGATCAAAATCGCCGTCGCCGTCCGCGTCGCACGGAACGGGCCAGGCCCACAATCCCACGCCGAGGTCCACAACCAGACCGGGATTGTTGTATTTCAATTGCTGAAGCCCTTCGGCAGGAGTAGTCGCCATCTTGTCCCAGGCCGAACCTAAACTGAGCGTCGCCGCGGCAGGAAAACATGCGCTTGTCAGCAGCAACGCCACGCGAATGATGATTGGAGGAGTTATTTTCATGGATTCGATCCTATCGGAACCAGAACTTCGCCCCGACACGCGTCGTGCGCGGCAAACGCGCACTTCATTCTTCACCGAACTCTCCTTCTATGGTTGACGATTCGCTCCCAGCAACGTATCCCTCAATATCTTGTGGGTCTTTACTTTCTTCTAACCACATATAGAATCATAAGTCACCATCAAAGTCCCTGCCAATAACAGTTAAAAAAGAGGTGAACTGTGGACGATATTCAAAATCATCAGGATGATCGGCTCATCCCGATCAACAAGGTCGGGGTCAGTGACCTCCGTTATCCCATAGTTGTTTATGACAGGGAACGGGGAAAGCAGGAAACAATCGCCAGCTTAGCGATGTCTGTTAGCCTCCCCCATGACTTCAAGGGCACGCATATGAGTCGCTTCATCGAAGTATTAAATGAACACCGCGGTGAGGTGACGATGCGGACTCTCCCAAAAATTCTGCACGCCGTCCGGGAACGCCTTGAGGCAGAGAGCGCCAGTCTGGAGGTCAGTTTCCCATACTTTCTTGAACGGACAGCGCCAGTAAGTAAAGCCAGAGCACTGATGGATTACGAGTGCGCCTTCGTGGGAAAAGTGAATGACAACAGAAATGATTTCACCCTGAGGGTCCGGGTTCCAGTAACCAGCCTCTGCCCCTGTAGTAAGGCAATCAGCGATTATGGCGCACACAACCAACGCGGATATATCGGTATTGAGGTGCGCAGCCTGCCATCAATTGATGGAGGACACCAGATGATCTGGATTGAGGAACTCATCGAAATCGCCGAACGATCCGCGTCCTCTCCGGTCTACCCGCTTCTCAAACGCGCAGATGAAAGACATGTCACGATGCATGCCTATGATCATCCGGTGTTCGTCGAAGACATGGTGAGGAACGTCGCCGTTGAACTGCGGGCCGACGACCGCGTTGACTGGTTCAGGGTTCAAGCCGTGAATCAGGAAAGTATCCACAACCACAATGCCTTCGCCGAGGTCGAGTGGCAGCGTCAGCGTTAATGTAATTATTCATTATTGGTAGTGCGATGTAATTACACTGGTTTTATTTCTCAAGTTGATGTAGATTCTCGGTATTGGGTAATGCGATAAACCGTGGTCTACATGGAAGAATGAAACCGTCGCTGCAAATCATTGTGAACTGCACCAACCGCAAAACCGTCTCGGTGTCAGATGATCTTCGACTCCGGTCCGTACCGGCCGCCGGCTTGGAGGGCAGGGTCGAAGAGTGGTGCCGCCGGTTGGGGCGGCATCGGGGGACAAGGGTCACGGTGGAGGATTTGTATGCCGGTGAGCACTGGGCCACCGCCAGAGAATTGCCCGAACTGGCTCGCGATGCCGGATTTAAGGCCAGGCTCTGGGTAATGTCCGCCGGGTATGGACTAATCCCGGCCAATGCCCGTATCAACCCCTATTCCGCCACCTTCGCGAGCGCCGAACCGGATTCTGTTGTGATTACCGGACAGTCAGCACAGGAGCGCGATACGATGCTTCAGACGTGGTGGGGCAGTTTGTGCCAGTTTGCGGGCGGGGGAAAGGATGAACCGTATTCCTTGGCTGAGTTGTTATTGGACTCTGGACGGTCATATTTTCTACTGGTCGCATCACCGCATTATCTGGCGGCAACTGAAAATGATTTGCAGGCGGCGCTGTCAGTGTTCACATCGCCCGGCCGATTGATGGTTGTGACCTCACCTTGTAAGTTAACCAATGGCCTGCTGCGTGACCATGCTGTTATTTCCAGTACCCGTTTGCAGCCCAAGCTCGGAGGCAGTTGTGTCTCGCTGCATGCAAGGGTCGCATCGCTAATTCTGAAGAAGGTAAGTTCATGGGGCTTCGATGCCGAATCCGTCGGAAAGCGAGTTGAGGCATTAATTAAACGCTCGCCACAAACACCGAAATTGCAACGCAAGCGCATGACAGACGACCAGGTGCGAAAATTTGTGGAGTCCGGCCTGAAACGCGCTCCGCAGCCGAGTTGCAGCGCGCTCCTGAGAAAGTTGAGGGCCAGCGAGTTGGCATGTGAGCAAAACAGGTTCAAGGAACTTTACTGGGAGGTCAGAGGAGGCCGTCAATGAAAATCAAGCGCCCTGCACTGCTCCGCCGACGCGCCCTGCGGATTGATCAGGACTCCGCACACCCGCTTTACCTCTTCTCCCTTAGCGGTGATGAGATCCTTCAGATCGCCGACATCTCCCGCATCTCCCGTGATGAGGAAGGGAAATTGATCGGATACCAGCGCCCCGAAGTCAAGCGCCACATTCAGAACATCGTAGAGTATCTAGACAGCGGGAAAGTGATCTTCCCGAACTCTGTCATTCTGGCTCTTTCATCTGACGTGGTGTTCAGAGAAAGCCGCGGTCCGAAGGTGGATAAGGGCGGGGCCGTGACCGGCACCTTAGAAATACCGTTGCCCCAGCCGGGCGAAACAAAACCGGCTTGGATTGTGGACGGGCAGCAACGGACCTTGGCGCTGACGCAAAGTCAGAAGAAAAAAACCGGGTTCCCGGTTCCCGTCAACGCCTTCGTGGCGGACGACTTGGACCTGCAGCGCGACCAGTTTCTGAGAGTCAATACCACCAGGCCGCTCCCGCGCGGTCTGATTGACGAGTTGTTACCAGAAGTCTCGACCATCCTGCCGGCCAACCTGGCGGCTCGCAAAGTTCCATCGGCGCTCTGTGAGCAACTCAATCTGGATCCCGAATCCCCCTTCCATGGACTAATCAGGAGAGCCTCAACCGGCGCGTCGAAGTTGGAGGACGCCGTAGTGACGGATACTGTCATTATCAAGATGCTCCAGGAAAGCTTCAGCTCACCCTCCGGCGTGCTCTTCCCCTTCCGTAACGTGGCGACGGGCGTGACGGATTTTAAAAGCGTCCGCACGCTGCTCATCACCTACTGGAGCGCCGTCAGAGACACGTTCCCGGAGGCTTGGGGGTTGCGTCCGGAGAAGAGCCGCCTCATGCATGGAGCCGGGATTCGTGCGATGGGGCGGCTGATGGACAGGGTGATGCCGATGGTTGACCTGGAGGCTCCCAAGGCTCAGGCAGTGGTTAAACGTGAACTTGGGCGCATTCGGCCTTTCTGCCGCTGGACCAGCGGCGTGTGGGAGGAGTTGGGCGGGCTGCGTTGGAATGAAATTCAGAATGTGCCATCTCACCTTCGCATGCTATCGAACTTTTTGATTCGCACATACCTCAACAAACGGAAGACCAGTTGATGAAATTCTTCTTCCCTGACAGTCAGGATTTTGTTGATCCGAGTTTCGATTTCGAAAGGGAGAGCCGCTCTCCTGACCGCGTGCGGCATCGCGATGATCTGTATGCCCACGAAGTGTTTTCATCAACGGCCTACGACGGACTACTTGTCTCCAAAGGGATCGTCGACAGTTATGGTAACGGCAGCAGTCGCTACACGATGGCCCAGCGGCACAGGCTGTTAAGGGTTGGCGCGCCAGAATTTTTCAGAACCGGCCTCCGTAATCTTCCGATAATGGGAGATTGCGGAGCTTTCACCTACGTCCGCGAGACTGTTCCGCCTTATACGGTGGACGAGGTAATGCAATTTTACGTCGAGTGTGCATTCGACTTCGGAATCTCGGTTGATCACGTGATCCTCGCGTACCAACCCAAATTCGATGAGGCTCCAGATGCGGTTCCCTCAGATTTTCGGCTCCGCCAGGAGATCACTCTCCAACTGGCTTCGGAGTTTCTAGCAAGGCATCGCGCAATCAAACCCGAATTCGAGCCTGTCGGCGTTGCACAGGGATGGAGCCCATTGTCCTACGCACGCGCCGTTCAGGCGCTCCAGCAGATGGGCTACACCTATATCGCACTCGGCGGCATGGTGCCGCTGAAGACAAAAGAGATCATCTCCTGTTTGGTTGCGATTGCCGGGGTTAGGAAGCCGGAAACAAAGCTTCATCTGCTCGGCGTGACGCGCACGGATCACTTGGAGGCCTTCGCACACTACGGAGTGGCAAGCTTCGACAGTACCTCGCCGCTGCGTCGAGCGTTTAAGGACGATAAGGACAATTACTACACCCTTGATCGCACTTACACGGCCGTCCGGGTCCCGCAGGTAGAAGGCAATCCGCAATTACAGAAGCGAATCAAATCGGGGCAGGTGTCACAGGATCGCGCCCGGCAGCTTGAGAAGTCCTGCCTTGCTTCGCTGAAAAAGTTCGCCGCCGGGGAATGCCCTCTCGCACAGGCGCTTGAAGCAGTGGTCGCTTATGACAACTTTTGCCAGCCGGAGCGGGACATGCGGGAAATCTATCGGGAAGTGCTGACGGACAGTCCATGGTCACATTGCCCTTGCGATATTTGCCGTAGTATCGGCTACCACGTCATTCTCTTTCGCGGGGCCGAGCGCAACCGCCGCCGCGGACTTCATAACGTCTGGGTCTTTTACCGAAGATTGCAGCGTGAACTGGAAGTGCTCGGCGAAGACAAGGCAGGAAGCAAAGTAGTGATCGTATGATCATCATCGCGTAACCGATAGGGGGAATCTGATGTTAGGTCTGACTGAGTTAAGAGTGCCGGCAATCGAAGTAAGGCAGGGGGGGGATCGTCTGCTCTACAGTTTTGCCATCGATGGCAAGCTGATCTCATCCTTCGCAACCGTCTCTCGCATCCGTCGAGAGGATGGAAAAGGCCTGAGCGGGTATCAGCGCCCGGAGGTGCTTTCCCACATAGCGGAGATCAGGAATTATCTCGAAAGCGAGTCCCCGATGGTTCCCAACGCCGTTGTAGTTGCCTTCGACCCCCGCGTCCGATTCGAGCCATCCGCAGACTTTGCCGCCTCGCCCTCTTACACGAGAGTCGGCACTTTTGTCATTCCGGTCGACACTGGCCTCGCAGCCGAAGACAAGCCGGGCTTCATCGTAGACGGCCAGCAGCGTCTGGCCGCAATTCGCGACGCTGAAATTGAATCGTTCCCGATCTGCGTTACCGCGTTCATCACCAGCGAAGTCCGCGAGCAGACGGAGCAATTTATTCTGGTCAACTCTACCAAACCCTTGCCAAAGGGCCTGATTTACGAACTGCTCCCGAACACCGAAGCTGCGCTGCCAAGCCTGCTCGAGCGCCGTCGTTTCCCTGCTTACCTGCTTGACCTGCTCAACCACGAAGAAGACTCTCCGCTCAAAGGGCGTATCCAGACTCCGACCGCGCCGCTGGGAGATATCAAGGACAATTCCATTCTCAAGATGCTGGAGAACAGCCTGAGCGACGGAGTTCTCTATCGCTTTCGTTACACGCCGGACGGCCCCGGTGACGTAGATAGTATCATGAATGTACTGCGGAACTTCTGGGGGGCAGTCAGGAAGGTGTTCGATCAGGCGTGGGGCTTGCCGCCGCGCCGCTCCCGATTGGTTCATGGAGCGGGAATCATCAGCTTAGGTTTTCTGATGGATGCCATCGCTGAGCGCCATCGCCGAATGACTATTCCAACCGAAAATCAATTCGCCGCTGACCTTGAACCGTTGCGGGAACTCTGCCGGTGGACTGACGGCTATTGGAACTTCGGTCCCGGCTGCCAACGCAAGTGGAACGAGATTCAAAATACGTCCAAGGATATCCAACTGCTCTCAAATTACCTGCTGGTGCAGTATAAGAGCTTGGTCTGGAATCAGGAGAGTAAAGGGGTGAAGAAAGAAGCCAATTCGCAACCCGCTTTGTTTAATAACAGCGCGGACCAATGACACCTGGCTGAGCAGCGGTAGTCTGCCCCACAGCATGCGTTCCGATCATTTCTAGGTGGATTCTTGCTGTTTTATCACCCAACGTTCGAGAGCGAGTACGATACTGGCTGCCCCCTTGCCTTGAACGTATGACAATTTCTCTCGCACTCCGTCGAAGGCGCGATAAACAGCGTGAGTGCTGCTGGCCCATACAAAAAGGATAACGTCCGCGGTCTTGGCGCTCGCTGTCTGGACGCCGGCGTGCGTTTCGCTCACCACCAACACCTGCGCTTTTGACCGCTGCCCGATCAGGGCCGCAGCCGCGTGTGCCGCCTCTTCGCGCAGCGAAACAATGGCTACCTTCTTCAAATCGGCTTCCGCCAGAGGGTCAGGCTCTTCATTCTCAGCCGCTGATTCAATGCCGAGGAAATCATCGATCGTACTCTCATCAAGTCCGATGCGGCTGCCGATAACACGCCACAATTGTCGCTCTCCGAGGGAAAAGGCAAGCGGGTCAAGGCGGATGAGAGCCGCGCCGTCCACCCACAGACTTTCGGTGACAATCCTTTCAGGGGTCAATTCTGAAAGGATATCCAGCCCACTTAAGAGGAACGGCAACATAACGCGCGCTCTGCGCGCCGCCCACCAGTCGCGGATTACCTCCGCCACTTCGCGCTCAGATGTGCTGTCGAGCCGCAATACCGCCTCTGCCAATGTCAACACGAGATTGGCGTCAGGCGGTGAAGCCGAGCCACGCTTCTGTCCACACCAGAGTTGGAGCAGTTGGCGATACACATTGCTGAGGTATGAGCGCGGGAATTCGGGATCCAGGAGGAAGTCTTTGATGATGACTGGCAGGCTGCCGAGCGCCAACTGGTGACCAGTCTGATCGCGGTGAATGTCAGGGTTGGTAAGCAACTCTTCCAAAACTTCGACCACCTGGCTCAGTTCAGGCAGACTTAAATTGCCGAGTGAGGGTCTGTTATCCAGAGTCAAGAAGCGATCTGCGCCCGACCATTCTTTTTCTTTGATCCGTGCTACAAACTCCGGCCACGTTTGCGGAACGACCAGAACCGGTACAGGCGCGGATGGCAGCGGGGATTTTCCAAGCAATTCACCGAGGCCGGGATTAGCGTGGAATTCCAGGCTGAGGCGCAAGACGCCCTGCAAATACTCCCGCCCGACACCAACTTCTCCCTCGACCTTTTCGAGCAGCAATTGCTGCCCAGCCTCCTGAACGGCTCTCCAGTCGCCGCGCCGGAGGGCGTTGTAAAAATAGTCCAGAATTGAAGGCTGGAGAGTTTCGGGCAAGGTGAGCGGCGCAAGGAGTTGATCGAGCACTTCGTCCTGAAAATCCTCGCGCAACTGTCTTGCCTGATTTCCATCCTGCAAAAGCCAGGCTTTATAGCCGATGCATCGCCTGGCCTCAATCCCGTCCGAGGGGCGGCAAAGTTCGAGTAACCCTGTCAAGGAGTCGTGAACACATTCCGCGTAGACGCTCGCGGCAGATTGGATCTCCCCGCGCTCTTCCAGCGGCGCAAGAAAGTGCGCGTGGAAGCCGCGTATGACGGCCAGACGGATGCTGTGCGGCATGCGCAACCGAACCAATTCTGCAAGTTGCGGGTGAGTGACGATGCGTTCGTACTCCCGGAAATGGTCCCAGAGGCGCAACTGCATAAAGCACGTGTTGGCCGCCGTATCGAGTTGATGAAGGTTGATGCCGTCAATTGCCTCCTGCGCTGCCTCAACATCGCCCGTCAGCAACGCCACATCGTATTGCTGCCGCAAATCGAAGAGTGAGGGAGGCCGTGCGTGGGCATGCGCCGGGCGACGCTGCTCGAGGTCGCGCAGCGCGCGAAGTTTGCCGACCGCGCGGCTAAATTCAGCCCGCATCGTCCACCAGCGGAAATAACCTGCTGGTGAAAGCGCGCGCAGCACTTCGCTCAACGGGCCGGAAGCTTCTCCTGGTGCGACAATTGGCGGCTCATCTTCCCAGCCGAAACTGGGCAACAGCCATGCGCGCAGGTCCGCCATCGCCGACTGCAGCTCTTCTGCATTTGGCGCAATCGTCAGCCAGATGATGCGGTCTGGGTGGTTGGGGGTGAAAAATGGAAGTGATGTGCGCTCACTGCGGCTCAGCGCCAGTAGTTCGCCGGCCAGTGGATGCTCGGCAAGATCCGGTCTGTTCTGCTCATCAAACGTTAGTTGGAGGTGCTTCGGCCAATTGCCTTGTAACCGGCGCAGCAAGGTGATTTGATCTGGTGTGAGCATAGACAAACTCTTTATTTCAGGATGCTCCAACGGCGGTCATGCTCCAAGTAAGCGGCGGAAATTTTGCTTGCTCCTTGCGGATTTCCGGCCGAGTGATAGGTTACTTTTTCCCCTCTGACGTAAACCCCGCTGTAAGTGATATTCATCGAGCCCTCGATGTAGAAGGACGGCGCGAGAATGCCTTTCTCGTGATATTCGTCCGGTGCGGTTCGCACCTGGATATGCGCGGAAGAACGAAGTTCCAGGTGACTACGGAAACCGGCGGAGACCTCGCTGCTGGTCGTGATGATCCTCACCGGAAGCTTTTTCGCCAAACAGACTAGATAATCGCTGAAGCGGATTTCGGTCTGATCGCCGAATTCGGGAAAGAGCGCGCTGAACTGGCCGAAATGATTTTCGAAGAGGACGAAGTCGGAGACCCAGGGGCTGGAAAAATATGCGTGCTTCTCTCCTTCAAGCAGCAGCAGGGTGCTCAGAGATGAAGCCAGCAAGTCACGCAATTGCTGCCCGCTACCGTGCGACCATACGTCACGGCTCGCCTGGCGGAACTCCTGCTCAAGCGCCATAGTTCACCCCCTTGAGCTGAAGATGTATTTTCCAGTCAGCGCCTTCACGCCTGACGCCTGAGATCGAAGCCGGGCGCAACAGGAACCCTGCTTCCAGCTCTTCAGCCAGCAAGCCCTGTATTTCCCTGGCTACGGCTGCAAGCCGCGAGCTGTCGACGACGACTTGTAAATCGGAGTCACTCAACAGCCGTTGTCGCACGAGGTCTAGCCAGTCGTCGGGGTGCTCGTTTACCGCTACCTCAGGTATTCTGAACCTGAGTTGGTCTGTTGCCAGCGAACGCGACGGACGGCCAAAATCGTGATAGCGGTGTGGCTGATTGAGGCATTCAGGACAACTATCCTCGCAGCCGGGCAGGAGAAACTGCTGAAGTACGGCGTAGAGTTGCGCATCATCCGGATCCTCGCCGCCACTAACTTCTCTGAAAAGTTGCCCTAGTCGTCGCCGCACGGGTGGGTATTGCATGCATAAGTAAGCGAACACTCGCGGGTCAATAGAGATGCCGAGCCTTTCCTCGCGCCGCCGCCAAGCGCGGTTGAGCAAGTGAAGAATAACGTCGGTGCGCGGAGAGCTTCCTGTGCGCAGGAGCTTAGTAACTAACGCTACCACTACCGCGCGCGAGGAAGCCAACCCGATCTCTTCAAGCGTAGCTCGGAGCCTGCGCCGCGCCTCGTCCTGTGCTTGGAATCCTTGTGCGGCGCGCACCTGAGCGAAAGCGCTGCGCAGGTCACCCCCCTGCTCCGTCGCAGAGTTGACCTGCCTCAAAACCGCCAACAAATTGGCGGCAATAAAATGTCTGGGGCAAAAAGAAAGGGCGTGGCGTAAGCCCTCGAGGAAAGCTTCGGGCGATTGCTTCAGCTCATGAACGATCATTTCAATCTGCCCCAGCCCGCCGGAACTCGTTTCGGTCAGGTAGATTTCCGCGTCGCCTTCTACCGTCCATACGACATCCACCATGAGGTCGTCTTCGGAAACTTCATTCAATCGGCTCACCGCCGCTGCGCGAAATGCCTGCGCCAGCGAGGCAACGTATCGTCGTCGCCCCCATTCCCGATAACCGGCGTCCGGGCTTGCCCAGAGTGCCCTTTCCAGAGCCTCCATTTCCCCCAACACAATGGGATCACGCCACTGGTCGAGAATCCTGTCTTTCAGTCGCGGATCGCCCTGCTGATCAATGCCCTGAAATTGGAAGATCGTATCGAGTACGCGCCTGGCCGCCTGCTCCCGCAACCCGGTTAACCTCTGTTGCGCCTCTTCCAGCGAACAATGTTGCCGTAGCGCCGTCGCCGCCAGCATAGCCAGGCTGGTTTGCCAGAGCCAATCCGCAAGAAAAATGCTCATTCGCTCTCTCAGAACTTCAGAAGCTCTGACCCGATCCAGAAAGTAATCTGGGCGAAAGCGGGACCGGCGGGAGGCGTCATCGTCTACCACGTTCTGAAGATGTTCGCGCTTCAGGTGCAGAGCAATGCCATCCACGTTGAGTTGAAACCCGACCGCCTCCGGCACGACGGCGCCATCACCGTCGCTCGAAGCCAGCGTTAGCCTGCCCCGGCTGGATGTCCCGCGCTGCAGGCGTAACTCGTAGTTACACGAGCGGGCGTGACGCAAAACGCTGATGCCGGATTGGTCGCGATGAAGGTGGACTTCACAATGGCTCACTACATCGCTCCACGGCCCGCCTGCGAAAATGGCAAGTCTGGAGCCGGGCGTGAGTGCTTGAATACGGCTCTGCCAGTTCCAGGAAGCGTTGCTGGTATCCAGCACCTGGTTAGGCCGATGCCGTAATTCAATTGCCTGCGGTTGGTAGGTGGCGACGCCATCAGTGTTTTCAAGGAAGAGGCGGTCTGGAAAGAGCGCGCTAACGGGTGAGGCTGAGTCACCAACGCGTTGCAGCAACTGCTCCGAGAAGGCAAGCCAGTAGCCCTCCTCCCCGACACGGGTGGCATAACGCTTGGAAACGCGCCCCGGACAGGCCTCAAAGAGCGCGCGCGATACGTTCAGGTATTCATCATCCTTGCCGGCTTGGTCAGAAAAGCTGAGTCGCACGTCGGAACCACCGAGTTCGGCGAATGTGGCTTGCGGCAGGAATTGCGGGAGCGGGCGATTCGCGCCTCGATCCTCAGTCTGTCCGCTCAATTGAGGGTTGGCGCAACGCCAACCTGCTTCCAGTTTCCGTAAGAGAGTTGGCACGACGTGGCGGAGTACGGGACGTGGTGACTGCCAAAAAATCGCGTCGAGTTCCGCATCACTGAATTTTCTCCCGCCAGCGCCATATGGCCGACCAAAAGCGCGAGCGAAATCGTTCCTGAATTTGCGCCATTCGGCGCCAAGATTGATGAAGTCTTTGAGTATCTCGATGGCTCTGCGCGCGGCATTCCCCGGCTGGCTCCGCGACAGGTAATTGAATGGGCTGCCATTCGCAATCCGGTGGCCAAGCCAGTCTACCAGAAAATATGTCGCTTGAATGCGAAGAACATAAGGATTGGAGATAGGTAGAAAAATCGTTTCAATCTCCGGTTGGAACAGGCGCTCCGCATTCTGGAAAGCCCAGCGGTCGCCGCCGTAATCAGAAAGCACGACTACTGTCCATGGCCGCGTGCCGACACGGCGTCCGGCGCGGCCTTTTCGCTGAATGAAGGATGAGATTGAGACGGGGCGTTTGTGATGCAGCACGATCCCGACTTCGGGATCGTCAAAGCCCACTTCAAGACTGGCGCTCGCCACTATCAAGTCCGAACCCACGTTTGCACCGGGGTCCTGAGAGCTACATCGGGAAACGACCAGCGGTTGGTTCAGGTTATAGCCTAAGCGTCTGGGCAGTTCCCAAATCTGCCCCTCCTCATCCATCCGGCGAATGACCGCAGCCGAGAGGTTGATCGCAGGCTGTCGCTGTTGCGGGTGCAGACGAAACCTGGCCAGCCTCTTGTTACTCTCAGCATCGTTCATATCCGAGTACCAGCGATTCAGGCCGTCCAAGTTATCCGTGAAACCGAAGACCTTGCGCCCGTAAAAGGCCGAGGACCTGATTTCATCACCCGTGCGGCGCGCAGGCGGCAGGTTTCTCGGCGTCAACAAGCGCGTGAGCAGCATAGCGCTTTGAATCGAGGTGGCGAGCAGGCTGGACCCGGAAGCTGGGTCTCCTTTGATTGCAAGGTTATATTCCATCCCCTCCATTGTCAGATCGCTGTTGGCCGGAGTGAACTCCTGAATCGAGGCGGCAGGAATGCCTGTTACTAATCCGAGATGCTTCGGCGCTTCTTTCAGCGTAGCCGAAAGTCCTACCACATGAAGATCGCGCGCGCCGCTCCAGTATCGCCACCGGCGCAACACCCAGGCGACCTGTGCGCCGTGGATTCCCTCATAGGCATGTACCTCATCGAGCAATAGAAGACGCGGCGCTCGTTCGCGCATGCCAATGCCAAAAGTGCGCGCCCATTCGGGATTGCCCATCTCGCGGTTAAGCATTTCCGCCGAGAGGAAAAGTATGTCTGGTGGATTGGCTTTGAGCTGCTCGCGGGTGAGAGCTAACGTGCCGTCGGGGACGTCCGGCTCCTGAGCTGAGCCGTCCGCTCGATAAAGGGCGGTCAGGCCGCGCTGCCTGTCCTCATCGCGCCAGACGAGGTCCTGACTCGGGTCAATCGGGGATTTGATGAGGGGCACAACAAAGCCATTACCGACCCGCTTCCAGTCACGCTGCTCAGCTTTATACTTGCCATCGTCGTCGGGGTCGAACCACCGCTCTTCAGCGGTTGTGCCGAGCAAGGCTCCGAAGGTGAGTTGGCGCAGCTTGAAACGCTCAAGCGTCGGGCGCAGCTTCGCAGCTTCGGAGAGGGCCTCGCGGAGTTGATCGGCCAACAGAACGTTCCGAGGATAAATGGCAATGGCTTTCGTGAACGCTGACTGCTGCGGCGAATGCCTCGGCGGGAGTTCGGCCACCACGCCCAGAAATGCCGGAATGTAAAAGGCCTTTGTCTTGCCCGCTCCCGTTCCCGCGCTAATGACCGAGCCAGTTGAGCCTCTGCCTCGGTAACGACTGAGAATGTTTTTGAACGCCTGGCGCTGGAATCTGGAGAAATTCAGCGGCTGAGAATCTTTTCCCATTGTCAGCGCATCGAATGCAGCCCATTGAAGTTCACGCCGCCAGCAAATCTCCTCCAAGTCCTTCCAGCAGTCCGCCGCCGGCTGATCTCGGCGCGGGTAACGTCTGGGGGCGAGATGGAGTTTGATGTCAGAAACAAGCTTCGGGCCGGTAGCCCAATCCTGCGGTCTGAACATCTGACGCAGCCGCGCTAGCAGCCGTACTCCCTCGGCAAATCTCGTTCGATAAACCTCCTCGCCGAGCGCAATTCTGTAGAGCAGATTGCCGGATTCCATCTCGCTCACCAGCCGGTCTATCGTCCAGCCTTCGTCCTGCAACTCCTGCCAGGCTTCGAGCAGAGAGTCCGGCGCCTCCTGCTCCAGCAAGTTTTCAATTTCAGATATCCCGAAGGAAACGTTGTAAAAGCCCCAGGAAAGCAGACGCGCCTCCTGCTGTTCGAGGAATGACAAAAATTCGCCGACAAAGCCAGTAACGGACATAAAAGTTCACCGAAGCTTTACTGAGAGCAAATTCCAAAGATTATTGCGGTCAATAAAGGCCACAATTTCAGGGTCGCCGAGGTCTTTCGGGTTACCTCGCCCCTCAGCTGCCGCGATCAAGAATTTCCCCACCTGGCCTTCGAGGCCCAAAGTGCTGACGGAATTTTTCAAACTCTCAAGATCCGCCGCAATGCGCTTTGCGGCCTCACCATTGTTTGGTGGATTCGCTGCCTGTGCACGCAGGCGGCTCAAGATTTCAGTCAGGCTTTTACTGCCAGCCAGATCAGCTTCACTTGCCACCTTAACCAGGTTTTCGAAGTCAGCAATCTTGCGACCGAGCAAATTGCTCCATTGGTCTTTCAAGCTGTTCCGCGCCGCTTTGGCGTATTCGTCAATGGCTAGGAACTGCTTTTCTGATGCATCTTTCTCAACTGCTTCTATCTGTTTAACGAGTTTCTTGTGGAGCGTGCGCGCGGCGCTCACGGCTTCGCTTAACTGCTTCTCGCTTCGTTGAAAGCCTCCTTCGGGAAAGACACTTTGCGCGCACCGTTGAGCCTGGGCGCTCCGGGCAAGAGAGTCGCGCGCTTCGGCGGTCTTGCTGCCGTAGAGCGCTAACTTCCCGACTAAATTTTTACGCCCTTCCTTTTCCGGAATGGTCTCAATCTTTTGCTTCAACTCAAGCCATTTAGACATCAGTTCCGCCTTACTTGTCCGCGGTTATCGCTGCAATCGCTTCAAGCGACTGAAGCAGTTCGGCGGCAAGCTGATCCGGGTCTCCCTCTTGTTCAATGTGCCGCAATTTCGCCTCGACCTCTCGCTCTAAAACGGAGCGATACTTTTCAGCCACTGTCAAACAGACGCTCGCCTCTTGCAGGTTTTTCGGATCGAAGAGCATGACCGACTTCAGGTCCTCTGTCTCGGCGACTTCTTGGGCCTCCCTGATGGCCGTCATCCAAACCTCTCTTCGCTCGACAAAAACCTTACGCCTGATGAGTTCATCGAAGTCCTTGTCAGGCACTGGGAACTTGGCTTTTCTTAGCGCCTGAAGAACCTCCGCGAGGTCGGCGCAGTAATTTGCGAGCGCTTCAGGCATATTGCCGGCGCTGTAGCCGGCAGTATGCAGCGATGAGGCAATGCGTTCCACCAAATCGCTGATTGCCAACCTCTCCAGATCGAGCGCCGCCGCAAGGTCTGAGTACCTGCCGGCCTTTTCAAAAACATCGTAGCGCGTTTGCCAGAAGTCTTGATGGTACTCATCGCCAGGCGGCGAAATCTTCGGGTCGCTCGTGTAAGCCGCGGCCTCCTGAATAATCGGCAAGGGATTGATGAAGTTGATTTCGCGCGCCTTTCTGCCTTGCGGAATATCAAGCTCCCTGAGCAGAAACCGCCTGATCTCAGGCCGCCTGATCCGCAGGTCCTCAACCAACGACTTCCACTCTTTGCTCAACGCGGCAGGCAACTCGTCTTGGCCATCGGCGAGCAGCGTCTTTACCAGTTCGGGCAATTCTTGCGGCAGCTTGGCCCGTCGCCCGATCAGCGCATAGGTAGCCAAGAACTGCACTGCGCCAGCGACCGGCGCTCTCGTATCAAGCCCGTTTGGCGGTTGCAACTGGCCGATGATTTCTTCGCTATGCTTTCGCACCCATGCGGCGACGGTGCGCTTGTGCAACTCGCCGTGTGGGAAGTTCCAAGAGCGGGCGCCGGCGTACTGGTACTGCGCCAAAGCTTCCAGCAAGTCACGTGTTTCTTTTGTGCGCTCGAAACGGATGGAAAACTTCGTGCCGACCAGTTTGCTTCGCATCCCCTCAATGTTTATGAACTTGTAGTTCGATCCCTCGCCGAGCAGCGTCTTCCATACTTCGAGCGGTGGAAAGCTATGGTCGTCCCAAGGCATAGCTTTGCGAATCAAGTCGGCCAGCATTCCCCGCGCTTCCGGATCGCCCACCAGCACGTCACCGGCCATCCACTTATCAAGATTGTGGAGTAATTCGTTGAGTTTCTCACGCTCAGCCTGCTGCGGTGTTTCCTGAGTGGTTTTCTGCTCGCGTTTTTCGACAGTTGCTTGACGTGGGCTGACTGGCTTAATGGCTGCTGCAGCGCTAAACTCCCGAAAGCCGAGCGGCTCAAGAAACGGTTGCAACTTTTCCACGGCCTCATCAGTGTCGCGCGCTTCGACCCAAAACTGCGCCAGGAATTTCAGGCGTTTTTTGTCCCCCGGATTCCACCCGCCGCAGAATCTTTCCTCAAAGCCCGTCCAGTATGTCGGCGGCGGCGACTCTACCGCCATCGGAAAATTCGGGAACGTTTCTGCTTCCAAATCCTCATGCCCCTTGTCGAGTATTGGTTGGAGGATATGCGCCAACAAGCCGCGCTGATTCCGACGATCTCTCAAATGTTCTTGCAGGTTGCTGAGCAGGCGTTGTGGAGCGCTGTTGGTCAACGGGAACAGACCGACGTCCAAATTTTCGATCTCGACCGCGCCGAAAACCCCATGGCACTCTTCCCTGACTGGGCAACGCTCGCAAGCGCTAATGGTCACATCTCCGCCGTTGCGTCTGTGATGTGCTATCGCACCAACGTCCTGAGGCGGCAGGCGCAGAGCGTTCAAATAGCGCGCTGTAAACTCTGCCACCGATCGCGGGTCGCGGCACCATTCGTCGGTCATCTGGCCGCCAATGGAAACAGGATACGTGACGCGTTGTTTTTGGTTATGCGGAAGGCGATTCCACCCTTGGTTGGTTACTCCGACGACGGCGATCATCCGGCACAAGCCTTGTCGCTTCTGCGGTTCTAGAGCGACAAAGACCTCCTCGTCAAGCGCTGACATCACCGAAACGTCCTCGATGAAAAGCGCCAACTCTTTCCCCTGTCTTCTCAGGTCGGCGCGAATCTGATCAAAGACATCACGCAACCTCGTACCGGCAAGGCCGGTCATCTCTTTAACAGCGTCCGGCAGCACTTCATTGAAGTAACTGGCTGCCTCCTCGCGCAGTGAAGGTTCATCTAGAAAGTCTTCAATGAGGCCGTAGACCTCATCCGTATTGCGCGCCTTATTTCTATAGCGGGCTTCGGTGAGGTTGAATTCCTGCTCGACGAATGAGGGCAATCCCTCGCGCTCATCCACTTCGCTTTGTTGCGTTAGAAGTTTGATGACGCGGTCAATCACTCCGGCCTCGCGGCATAGCCACTGTCGAAACCCAGTTGAACCGCCACAGACCTGCGGAAGATAGCGTAGATGCCGCGGGAGCGGGGCGCGGCCACGATCGGCCCGCCTGGTTGCTAATTCAAGGTAGAGTTCGCCGACGAGTTTGTCGCGGGCCGTAAGATCAGAGATCTTCTCAAGCGCGCTTTTAACGGGTGTGAGGTAATGAGCGAAATCTTGCGGCAGTTGCTGAATCATCTGTTCCAGCGCGTCCTTGAGACTCCCGGTGCGACGCTGGATCAGAACCGGCGCCAAATTTGAAAGCTCCTGTCTTGTGAGGCCATCTTCGCAACGTAGCTTCAGCCAGTGAATCAGATGGGATTTGCCGGTCCCCGGATCGCCGTGAACTACCGCCAGAACTTCACCGCGACTCGGCTTCATTAGCTCCAGGAAAAATTGCTCTTCGTTCAACAACTCCTGCGTTTCGTCGTGACGAATGTGTTTGATGGGGGCGTGGGTGGCGAGGAAATAATCAATGTATTCGGCATCCAGTTGGGCGACCGTGGAGATGACTTTAGCGATGTTACCGGCTTCCCAACAGGGCTGCCCAAATTTCGTTGCAGGCATAATTACTCAGTGACTTTAACCAATTCCACCGTGTCAATGCGACCGGACTGCAAACTGTCGCCGGGCGGCGCCGCCGCTTCAATGCTCCACCCGCGGCTGTCGCGAGGACAATCGAGGCGGATCCAGCCGTCCTGGTGCAAATCAATCAGTGCGTGACTCAAACCCAGCGTGCAGACTTTAGCGGTGGGATCGTAACCACGGTCTGCCCGCCTGAAAATCGCGCCCCCATCCAACTCCGGGCAGGCTTCTGACAGCCGGCGCATAAACTCTTCGCCGGTGAGTTTCGCTTCGCCGGCGAAAATGGCGCCAAGACAGCGACGAAGACGCTCGTAAGGATTGGGTTGAAAGACCTCGCTGATGTCATACCAGCCAAGCCCAGCGTAGCTCAGCCAGCGATGCAGGCCGGTCAATTTTACTTCGTTGAAAGGATTATTCACGCGCTGCCCTCCAAAGACGTCACGTTCGAAATCAACAGCCCATTCACTGTTCGATCTGTTAACGCATCCGTCAGCATTGAGTGACAGCAGATAGCTGTAAAAGAGCGAGAAAAACGGCTCTACTTCCGTGCTGGAGATGACGACCTCATCGAGCGCTGCCAAGAGGATTTGCTTGGCGGTGCGTTTGTCCTTGCGCTCCACGATGAGTTTCAACGTTCCATCAGCGTCCTCAGTCATGATTCCGAGATCCAATGCGGCCTTGAGGGTTTCCTGCGTTTGAACTCTCTTTTTCGGATCGAGGCTCGGCAGCCCTTCCGGTTGCAATAACTGCGCCAACAATGCGCGATCAATTCTTCGGACAGACAGGCCGCGCATAAGATCAATTAGTATTTCAACGCGGACGGGCGTTACGGGTCCGTCAGTAAACATCTATCTGTATTCTCCTAACGCCAGTATTCAAAGCCGGGATAGAAGCTCCATCCGGCGGCCTCACCGGGAAAGCGTCCGTCAGCGCGAACGTGGCTCACCCCGGTACAGATCAGGTGAATGATCTCCTTGCCCAGCGAGAAATCAAGCGCCGCTTGATTCAACCCACCGACGTGAAAGCAGGCTATTGCCTCATCAGGATGCAGATCGAACGCAGGCTCAGAGGGCAAGGAATCAAGCCGGTAGAGGTGGAGGTCGTTTTCATTGAACGCCTGGCCGAGCAATCCGAGAATTAAATCTTGGCACCTCGGCGCACAGGCAAATCGGCGAATACCTCTGTGCTTGACCAAATCTCGTAAAAGTTTCAGGCAAGCAAGCGCTTCTCTATCCCGCGATAGGTCGGGAATGTTGATGATGACTTGACGAGAAGGATTGCCGGGCGGGTGGGCTTCAAAATCGAGATGCGGGCAACTCTGGAACGATTTGCCCGCGCGCCGACAGGCGCGGCAACCGCCGCACACTCGCCGCGTTGAGCAGTCGTAAAGTTTTTGAAGTATCCGGCAGACCGGTTGCTGATCATCCAAGTACGCCTGCACCTGCGCCAAGCCTTCACTCGCCTGCCTCAACTCTTCGTCACGCTGCGCCGAGATGCTGCTGCCGACGTTGGAAGAAGCGGGCGGAAAGTGCAACCGCACTTTGACCCATTCGAGCGCTTCGCTCATTCCTTCCTCCGAGCTATTTTCCAAGTCCAGCACTTCCAGTTTCCCCGCGCGCAACAGTTGCAGAATGAGCCGCTTGTTCCAGCGGACGTTCTCCTCACCGGTGCGCGTCCCCAGCAGTTCCGTGCGCCGCGCGTTTGGACTCAGCTTCCAGATGTACTCGTCTTCTGAGACGGTCTCACGATTCGCCCACATACTCTCCCAGCGTTGCTGCGCCGTCTCTTCGCTTAACAGTTTTGGAGCTAGGCCTTTTGCCACTTCAATGTCTCTCCTGGTCGGAAGGAGCAGGCAAACTGAGGAGAAGCCGTCTCGCCCGCTGCGCCCGACTTCCTGATAGTAACGATGCATGCTTTCAGGCATACAGGCATGAACCACCGCGCGCACATCCGGCTTGTCAACGCCCAAGCCAAAAGCGGAAGTGGCCACCATGATGTCAATTTCATTCGCGCGCCAGCGGGAAAGCAGCGAGCGGCGTTCCGTAGGTGGCGTCTCGCCATGAAAGCAGCCGACATGCTTGAAGCCTTCTTGGGCAAAGAGGGCTGCGAACCTCTTGGCCTCTTCAACCTCCGTCGTGTAATAGATCGCGGGGCGAGGCAGTCGCCACGCACACTCCCGCACCGCCTCTGTGCGCTCATCGTCCGAATGGAATTTGTGTGAATAGTAAGTTTTCG